>Ga0157378_10000681_pt1 | contig 31934 bp, 27 predicted proteins | sample M65metaG_FD_115309 | JGI IMG/M metagenome (GOLD analysis project Ga0157378, IMG submission 115309) | Miscanthus rhizosphere microbial communities from Kellogg Biological Station, Michigan, USA - M6-5 metaG | ecosystem: Host-associated > Plants > Roots > Rhizosphere > Soil | place: USA: Michigan... | reverse complement strand
CTTGGATCTTTGTGCTTTGATCGTCAACGCGACGACAGAAACAGGATGACTAAGCTCCAAGCTCAAAGTACTAAGCTCAAATTAGCAAGCTCCCTTCTAAATCTCACTGCATTACCGACAAGCTAAAGCATATCGGACAATTGCGGTTCGGCCGTTCTCTCCAGGAGCGCGATTTTTTCCTGACGCTCAGCACCCGGAGTCTTTGCGGTTCTACGCGTCATGAACGGACGTTCGCAGAACCAAAAGAATACCCAGGCAGCGAGGATTGTCGCGGGCAGAACTATCAGAAACACATTTTGAATTTGCCCCAAAGCCGGAGTTACCCAACGCCAGGATTGCATGATCGTTAACTCGTGAGTCAGGTAGATTGAATATGAGAACACTCCAAGTGTGGCGAAGACAGAAATCAGAGAAGGAATTCTCATTTGTTTAAGCCAGCTATCTTCTGCAATAACCGCGCGATTAACGATGATGAAGAAGCCAACTCCCCACATCGGATGCATGAGGAACCAACCGAGATCATGCCAGATCGTGTCTTTCGAAATCGACGGAAGGAAATAAGAGAGCGCAGACGCGCCGATAATCAAAGGGCAGGCTAGCGTAAGACTTCGACACCACTTAGGTAGCCTGATCAGTCCCAACCATGCTTCGACACTAAGTGCGCCAAGTGCCCAGGTGAACCAGTGAGACGCGGCGGCCTCAGGAACCGGAACTCCGATGCCGGTTCTTAACCAGACAATGTGACTAAACACCATCCACGCAACCCGGGCCAACAGGCACACAGTCAGCGCCAAACTCCATCCCCAGCGTCTGCGAAGAAAGAGTAATAGGAAGTAGGCAAGGTAGAGTTGTTCCTCGATCGCAAGGGTCCAAAATACACCGTTGATGCTGTAGCACGTTTTCGGATCGAGATTGTGAAGCATCAGCAAATGCATTACGACGTCGTAAACCAAAAAGTGCGTAACGTTCAAGCCAACCGACGTCGCTGAAAAAAAGAAAAAGAGGGCTAGTGTGATCAGATACGGAGGATACAAACGTCTTATTCTTCGTTTCCAGAAAGCACCGAATTGAATCTGTGGTTCCTGCTCATTGGCTCGAGCTCGCGCCCATTGCAGGTGAATACAGAACCCTGAGATTACGAAGAAGAGAAAGACACCAATGTAGCCGAATGAGGCTCCTAGCTGAAGGAGACGAACCGGGTACTTGAGCAGATTGTTTGGAACGACTTTATCGCTCTGTTCGATGGCGTGATAGAAAACCACTCCGAGAGCGGCGATTCCTCGGAGCGCGTCGATGCTTCGTAGTCGTGTCGTTGGGAGAACTTTCATGCGGCACGGTTTGAGTTGAACTATTGGGTCAAAAGAAAGTGGCCCGAAGAGCAGGGCCACTTGTGATTGAATACTACCCGCCAGCTTGTTAAGCGGACGCGCGCGAAGTTACGTCAATATTGTACTTGCGAATCTTGCTATAGAGGCGCGGCCTGTAGATTCCAAGAAGATTTGCAGCCGCCTGTTTGTTACCACCTGTGCGCTGCAACGTTCTTTCAATAACAAGTCGTTCGATATCTTCGAGCGTCATGTTTGGTGGAATATCCCAGTCCGTGGTTGGCGACGAGCCTTCAGGCATCGTGCCATTGTCGAAGGGTAGGTCGATCGGTTCGATCTTCGAGTCCTTAGCGAGCAGGACGGCACGCTCGATAACGTTTTGAAGTTCACGAACGTTGCCGGGCCATGAATGTCCGAATAGACGCTGGTACGCAGCCTGCGACACACCGCCAATTGGCCGCTCATATTTCTGCGCATACATTTGCAGGAAGTGTTCAGTGAGAAGCTGTATGTCCTCGTTGCGTTCGCGAAGCGGCGGAACGTGAATCGTGATTGTCGAGATCCGATAAAAGAGATCATCTCGTAAAAGCCCGTCGCGTATTGCATCGGCCGGCGGGCGATTTGTCGAACAAATCAGACGGAAATCAACGGCGTAGGTCTTTTCTGAACCTATCTTGCGATAACTTCTTTCCTGCAGAACTCGCAGCAGTTTCGGTTGCAATTCCACCGGCATCTCCGCAATTTCATCCAACATCAAGGAGCCGCCCGCGGCGTGCTGAACAAGTCCTTCCTTGTCTGCGTGCGCTCCAGTGAAAGCTCCCTTTGTGTGACCAAACAGTTCCGATTCAATTAGCTCTTTCGGCAACGCCGCGCAATTCACTTTGATGAACGGTTTCTTCGATCGGAGAGAGTTGTAGTGAATAGCGTTGGCAATCAGTTCCTTGCCTGTGCCGGACTCACCAACGATCAGTACGTTTGCATCGGACTTCGCAACTGACTCAATCGTCTCGTAAATGGTTTGCATCGGTTTGGATGCACCGATGATATTGAAGTACTCGGCACGCGTTGACAGTTGCCGTCGCATGTTGACTGTCTCAGCCACAAGCTCACGGCGTTCGAGTGCTTTTTCGACAAGCGGCTGCAGCTCTTCAAAGTCAAACGGCTTCTCGACAAAATAGAATGCTCCGGCTTTTGTCGCCTCGACTGCCTTTTGAACGGTACCGTAACCGGTGACTACGATCACTTCGGTGGTCGGACGAGCGTCCTTCATGTGTCTCATAACCTCGAGTCCGTCCATGTCGGGCAACTGCAGATCGCAGATGGCGAGATGGTGCCCGCCCTGATCGAAAAGTTCGATCGCGGCAGCACCTGTTGCCGCCGTATCAACCGAATAACCTTCTTCGATGAAGTTCTGCCGAAGCGAGTCGGCCATCATCGGCTCATCGTCTACCACTAGAATCCGAACGTCTTTGTTCTCCACCCTTTTTTCCTCCCTGGAAATGGCTGCGCTTTGAGGGCTCATTTTGAATCTCCACTCCTTTTCGAAGATGCCGGCTTACTGGGAGAGAGGTAAAGTGACTCGAATACAACGGTCTTCATACTCTGCCGATCCGCCATGTGCTTCGACAATCTTTGCTGCTAGGGACATTCTGATCTCATCGCTCCCGACAAATGACCGAAAGGGATCGTGGTCGATTGGTGCCAAACCTGACCACTCAATCCTTGCCTGGTCATCGCGAGTCTCATCACGCTTCACTGACACCGTGATTTGGCCGTCCTCTTCCTCAGTAGGACGATGTTTTAGTGCAACGGCTGAAATCCAATTGAGAGCATCTGTTAGTTTACTTGAGTCAAGATCTCCCGTTAGTGGATCGGGCGTTGACTCACAAATCACCGGTAACGAACTATCGGTCAGTTGGGAACAGATCGAACGGATAACCTTTTGAATATCGAAACCCGGTTGTTTCTTAAGTTCGATTTCTCGTCCGTACTGCACAATGGTAGAGAGGTCGTTTGCTGCTCGATCCAGGCCAGAGATGAGTTTTATGATTGTCTGCTGCTCATCTTCGGGTCGATCGCCTTTTTCAATTCGTCGACGCAGAAAGGTGGCATACAGTTTGAGACCATTTAGTTGGTTCTTAAGGTCGTGCACAATCTGGATCGATGCTCTACCAAGGTCTTGAAGCGTACTTCCGTCAGCTGTCCTCGTTGATAAAGGCTTCATTGGGCTAATAATCTTTCTTTACTCTTGGGGGCCGCCGTCGGGTTGGGGATCCCGAAGTCATCAGGCAAGTGTACGGATTAGAAGCTAGGTACTCGCACTGATGTGTTGTATTTCAGTGCGGGATGTTAGCAAAATCTTCCGGCGTATTCTAGTGATACAGCAAAATCAATAACTTGGAGGGGGTAGCGCCTCCCTGGAGTGTGTAATAAAGCGGTTAAGGCTAAAAATGGAAACGGAAAAGAATGAGACGACTCTCCTACTTGTGGAGGACACCGAGGATAATAGGTTCATGATGCGCCGCCTATTGGAAATGGAAGGCTATCGCGTGGTTGAGGCGCGAAATGGCGAAGAAGCAGTGAAGGTAGCACAAACCGAAAAGCCGGCTCTCATCCTGATGGATTTGAGCCTGCCAATCATCGACGGTCTGGCGGCAACAAAGCTCATCAGGCGAATTCCGGAGTTTAAAGACGTACCAATAATCGCCGTTTCGGCCCACGACACTGCTGATTTTCAGCAAGAGGCACTGACCGCCGGTTGCAACAGCTACATTACGAAACCGATTGACTTTGGGGAATTGGAAAACCTGATCACTGAGCTTTTGCCACACTAGCGGTCCGTTTGGTCCAACTTCGGAACCCCTCCAGGCAAATGGAGTCTAATGATCCTGATAATCAGTTGAGGGGTCGACTCCATTGCCAAACGATTTTTCCGTCTCTAAAATTCGACGCACCATGAACACACATGAAAAGCGTGCTGAGGCGCCTGCCGAATCGCGCAGTACGTTGATAATCATCGTGGCTGTTGGTGCCGCGATATTAATCGCCGGGTTTTTCTATCTGCTGCTTCGGTCGACACGAATAACGCCGGGTGGAGAACCAACGCTACAGGGCGCAATCAGATCTGGATCGCCTGAGTTCGAAAAGGAAAAAGCTAACATCGTTCTGGATACGCCCGAAGCGGATGAAGCCAAGCGTCCACTTGGTGACATCGTGATGAGTCTTCACACTACTGTTCGAAATCTGACTGGAAAAACTTTGATTGGTCTGGAAATGTGGGCAGCCGTTGTCGATCATCAGGGCAAGCCAGTTAAGGAGCGAACAGTCGTCATCGTCCCTACGCGTCAGCCTGAGCTGCCACCGAACAAGACATTACCTGTTTCAATTCTCCTGGAAGGACTGAGTGACAAGGACGATCGTGCTGATATCAGGATGGCGGTGACTGCGTTCAAGTTTAAGCAGTGAATGTTTGCGACGTTAGTCCAGAAAGAGCTCCTCAAGAGACTGCTTGATTGGTTGAACGGCAACCAGTTTGCCACCCGCTAATCTCAACCCGGTCAGCACGGCCTCGATCTCGTTTTCGGCACCGATTTCAATCCTTAGTCCACGTGGCGTTGGAGTCACGTTGCCGTTAGTCAAATACCTCTTCAGTGTTGCGGCGTCAGTTCCTGTCACCAAAACTTCCATGCGGTTAGGATCATCGTTTCGTTGACGCAATTCATCGAGATAACCTAGCTGCGCAAGTTTTCCTCGCTTCAAAATGGCGACCTGGTCGCAGAGGACTTCAATGTCGGAGAGAATGTGCGAGCACATGAAGATCGTCTTTCCTTCTTCTCGCAAGGACGCAATCAAGTCTCGAACTTCACGCCTGCCTACCGGATCGAGACCGCTCATCGGCTCATCCAAAAACACAATTTCGGGATCATTGATTAGTGATTGGGCGAGTCCTACGCGCTGAAGCATTCCTTTGGAGAACTTTCTGAGCTGCGTATCCCAACGCTTCTCATCCAGTCTGACCCTGGAGAGTAATGAAGCTGCCTGTTTTTTGCGGACGGATGGAGTGAGACCAAAGAGCTGTCCGCAGTATTCAAGTAGTTCTCTTGCTGTCAGGTAATCGTAGAAGTATGGGTTCTCTGGTAGGTAACCGATGCGACTGTGCATTCTTACGGCGCTAATGTCGTGACCCAGGATCCGTGCGTTGCCGCTCGTCGGAAAGATAAGTCGCATCAGAAGCTTTAGTGTCGTGGTTTTACCAGCGCCGTTCGCGCCGAGGAAGCCAAAGATCTGATTGGCATCGACTGAGAGTGAAAGACCGTCGAGTGCCCGGATCTTCTTTTTCCGCCAGAAGCCGACTTCGTAATCCTTCGTCAAATTGTTAATTTCGATGACCTTCATATCTTAGGCGCCGTCTCGACAAGCTTCCGGATTCAAGGGGCACAGACTTCAGTGTGTGCTGTCAATGTTGTGGCTCAAACACAGACTGAAGTCTGTGCTACGTATTTGAAGCGGAACATTCATTTCGCGGGTACTTCTGAAGTTGGACTTAGTTGCACTTGGCAGTTCGTTGCCAACACATAGGGAGCACCGGAAGGATCAACCGGTGCACCTGTCGAGTCAATCGGCATTTGCAATGTTCTCAACTCAGACTGTAGTTCCTTCCATCCTGAAGTGCAGCGGCCATTCCGAGTTTGAAACTCAGCGAGAACTTTCTGAAGCACCTCCAACTGGTCCGCAGCGTCAATTTGAAAAACGTGGTGCCGCGCCATCGTTCTAATGTTGTTATCTGTCGACTGTTCATACATCCGAAGGTAAATCTCGCGAGCGGTGGATCGGCTGCCTCCGTCGGCAAGCATTCGCGCTTTCATTGCTTGCATCCATTGAGGTGCACCCGGAATTTGAGCGCCGTTCCCGTAGGCTTCGGCCGCAGACTTGTAGTCTTGTTTCTGCCAGTAGAGATAACCAAGGTGCTGATACAGTCTCCAGTTCGAAGGATTGGCCGCGCTACCCTTCTGCACAATCCGAATGGCTTCGTTGACATCAACCGCGGGCAGAACCGCGGCTGCATATTCGTAAGGCTGGAAAAACTCCGGATCGAGAGTCGTTGCAGTGTCTAACAAGGAGGGGAGTAGTTTCAGATTGAGTTGCTCAAGATTATCGAACACGACGTTCTCCGGCATGTTCACAATCTTGCCGCCGACATACTGCAAAGATCTCATCCAATACCAATCTGCAGCCAAGCCACTGAAACTCAGACTAAGTCTCCGCGCAGTTTGTCCCTTCAAGTAAAGACTTTCATCAACGACATTCGGATCGGCTGCTGGACGTCTCGTATCGATCCAGCCGGCGAGTAAGGCGGCAGTAATCAACCCAAATGCGACTATAGCCAGGAGGCCGATCGTTTTAGCTCGATCATTGTATCCAGAGAGTGACTCGTCCTTTGTCATTTGAAATTTCGTTTGCTGAAGACGAGAGTTGCCGCCGCTAAGATTACAGTAATGTAAATGAGAGCATAGACAATCGCTGCCATAACGAAAGCAGGTTCTGGTGTGCGTCCATGCGCCGCAGGAGTGATGAAACTGTAGTTCGACAGGTTTGGAACAAGGTAGTACAGACCAGTGAATAACCAGCGAGCGCCCGCGCTTCCCATCGAAGATGCCAGGCTCTTCAGATCAGCACTGAAGTGTCCAATGATGAAGACGAAGAACGTTAGGAGGGCAGACAGCGCAGGTGACGAGAACGACGAAAACAGCAACGTGACGCCCGTCAGGATCATCAACTCAACATAGATCAGAAGCACCGCTGGCCAGATTCCTGGAATCATGGGATCCCAGCCGCGACTTACATAAACCAATGCGAGCGAGACTCCCGCTCCCATCACGATCACATTCACAAGCAACGTGAGACAGAGACCGAGATACTTCCCGACGATGAATTCGCCTCGACCTACTGGCTTTGAAAAGATCGAGTAGACAGTTCTGCGTTCGATCTCTTTGTAGACTAGTCCGACTCCAACAAAGATCGCGATAAAGACGCCGAACAACAGCATGGCGCTGAGGCCAAGGTCAACAATTATCTTGCGTTCTTGCCCGCCGGAGAGTTCACCAATGAAGATTGCCGCGCCCGTCAGCAGCAGTACAAACAGGACGAGGTTATACAACACACGATCGCGCACTGCTTCGCGAAACGTGTTGTGTGCAATGGCCAGGATGCGTCCGAGCATTCCGGTTGCAGCTCTTGAGAGATTTGGGGGGTTAGTCGCTTGGGCCGTGTCCACAGGATTTCGTTTGGAGTATAACCGAGATGTGAACGAGCCAATCGAATAATTGAAATTCGGCGTATTTCGGTAGGTCGCAGGGAATCATTCCGAATTGCTAGTTATTGAGAGGAGGCATCGCATCTACTTCGGCGCGGTCCGCGGGAACAGTCATAGTCGTATCTGCTTTAATAACGCCGTCTTCCGCCATTGCAAATCTGCGAGTGCCGGTTTGGCCGACACCTGAGGCGTTAGTGGGAACGGCAGTAATGTAGAACTGCGGTGGATTGACACCTGTGGTGGGGTGGACTTCAAAGCTATAGCCGCTCTTAGTGCCGGAGCCAAGAACGCTGTCGGTGAGAAACTCACCGCGAAGTTGGCCTAAGGTTCCGAAGTCGATATTTCCGGTGGCGGCGCGGAAACCGTGTTCGCAGGTATGAATGAGCCTGAGAGATGCTATCGCTGATCCCTCGTTTGCCGCACGCTTGGCTGCGACGAGACTGGGAACAGCGAGAGCACTGATAATGCCAATAATTGAAACCACAATAAGGAGTTCAATCAGGGAGAACCCTTTTTGATTCCTGAATTTGCTTTTAGCGTGTTCCATATTCTCTCGCACCGTGTGCCTCTACGTTTCTTAAGTAAGGCGCCCTTACATCTAGAATCAATCAACGTGCCACAACAGATCGATTCGTGGCTGCTCACTTACAGCCTAAATGCCGCGGTTTTCGAGAACACTCTTGCGGTTGTTCGATGAGTGCCAAGACTTGACCAAGCCGGGATGCCATTTTTTGTCACGGGGACTGAAGTTGTCACTCTAATTTTTAGACCGCAGTTGTAGCCGCTCACAGTTTAATGCGCATACGGGCTCGGAATCCGGTATTGACATGATCCGGGAAGCGTCGCTCGTTTTCTTGCATGATTGCCAGCACTGCGCTCTCAGGAGAGAGTTCACTTGGCATCGCAATGCTGTTGTTCTGCTGAGCGGCCTGAAGAGCAGCATCGATGTCGTTGTCAATCAGCTCACGCCATCCAAGCGCTTTCCGTGAATCGATCGAAACAGCCCGGGAGAATTCAGCCTGGGCCTCTTCCCTGCTACCGTTTCGCTCGAGAGCAGCTGCATGACGAACGATTAGAAAGACTGAAACAGGATAGATCTTAACTGCTTGCGCCAGGGTCTGCTCGGCCGCAGCTAAGTCACCGGCACTTGCTTGTGCGCCGGCAAGGTAGGCGAAACAAACTGAGTTGTTGAATCCCCGGTCCACCGCAGATTGCAAGTAGTGGACTCCTTCAGTGGACCTCCCTTTTCTGTTTAGCCACATTCCGTAGCTGAATTTCGCCGAGTTGTTAGTCGGGTATACTGCTAATGATCTCCGGTAATAACGCTCCGCCTGCGTTGCATCGGCCGCAGTCTCGGCCCAGGCATGTAAGGTAATTCCAGCGGCTTGTGCTGTTAGGAGGGCCACACAAAAAAGCATGAGCGGCAGGAAGCAGAGATGCACATATCTAACTGTATGGGTGGATACTTGAATTAAGCGCTCTGATTCAGCTGGAGGTTGATGGCTGCCGGAGCGACGATTGATTAATGCAGCAGCGAAAAAGAAAACCAGACCACCCGCAGTGTATCGAAACGATGACGCGCTGGCTCCTGAACTTATCGCGAAGGTTAACATCGCGCCGCCGGCGCCCAATACTGGAAGAGCCTTATCTCGGAGTTTCAAGCGGCGGATAAAAGTGACTACGAGAGACAAGGCGAATAATACAAATAGTATCAACCCAGTAATCCCAAGTTCCGCGGCCATCTGCACATACTCATTGTGTGCGTATAGAGTCAAAAGATCGTCATTCATTCCCAGGAATGGACTAGTCGGATAGCGAGCTGAGAATTGTGCTCGACCCTCCCCAAATTTGGTTTGGTAGTTGTTTCCTCCCACACCGAGTAAGGGATGAGCTCGAACCATCTCGAGGCCAACACCCCAAAACAGAAAACGCACTCGGGTATTAGGATCGGTATTCAGATTCTGTGTCAGGCGAGTAACGGTCGACACGTCGTGTTTTGTAAACGGGTTGGGTACGGTCTGCACCAGGAAAACTAAAGTAAATATCGCGGCCAATAATCCCAAACGACGAAACAGAGTTTTTGACGGTTCGAAGAAGACAGCAACACTCAACAGTAAAAGTCCGGCGCAGGTCCCAATCAGCGGAGCCCGCTCCAGCGATTGGAGTGTTCCCAACCATCCTGCGAGGGCGGTGATTCCACACAGGACAGCTACACGACGCCGGTTTAGATGAAGTGCAAAGGCAGCGAACAAAATACAAGCTGCACCCGTGATCTCTCCGAAGCCACTGCTGCCACGTAAGAGAGGTTTGGCACCAGACAACAGGTTGAAATCAGTGAGTGGAGCTCCAAACCACGATTCTATTGCACAGGAGATGGCAAGTATCCAGACGACGACCGCAAGCGAAATGAATGATGCGCGAATCACTCTTGCCCGCGCCACAGTCATAAGAACAAAGAAGACCAGGTAGCTGGTCCATTGCAGACCGAGATGTACTGCCTGATAAGGATCTGTCGCCCACGTAGCTGAAAGTAGAATCCAAAGTACGAAGAGTGCTGCAAGACCGAGTGGAATCAACCTCTTTCGATCGATGCGAATGTGTCGATCAATTACGTTGCCTTTGTTCAGAAGAATTCCGAGGGTGAGAGTTATTAGGAAAGTCAGAGCCAATTCCTGACGCCAGGCCAAACTGCTGACAGAGGGTCTCTGAACAATGGGCAGAGGAAGTTGGTTCGCGAGAAGCACAAGCGGCCACATCGCGCCGATGATCAAGAGGGGGTCACGAAGAAGAGACTGAAGGCGAGAAATCATCGGAGACCTTGGAGGCAGTCGGGCGAAACGGATCTAAAGCGTGGATTTCTGGAATTGTCGATTGGAGGGGACGCGCTAGGGTCAAAAGTAATGCTGCGAGTTTGCAGCAGTGCTATTAAGGTTCAAACAAGAATCAAGCACAGCGGGGTTCCTCAAGAAGAAGTCCACGCTGTGCCTGAAGGTTAGAGTGAAAGAAATGTTGTTTACTGTCCGATTGGTTTGCTGGTAGTGCTCGTTGCGACCATCGGTGTGTTGTCTGCGGTTGCGGCATCGAAGTAGATAACGCCGGCTTCGCTGGAAAGAAAATTGCGAGTACCAGTTGCCGTTACACCTGTGGCCTTGAGAGCCGCTGCCGTTGAAACATAGCTGGCAGGAGTGCCGTTGTTGATGTCAGTTTCGGTAACAACGAAGTGATAGCCACTCTTGTCTCCAGCTGCTAACACGGTGTCGACCAAGCTCTGGCCGGAGAGTTCTGAGAGACTGCCAAAATTACCAGCACCTATGGTTGCCTGGTATGTTGCTTCGGCACCCGTCAATGTTCGCATGGTCGCCTGCGCTGAGCCTTCATTAGCCGCGCGCTTGGAAGCGAGAAGGTTAGGGATAGCGATGGCGGCGATAATGCCGATGATCGCAACAACGATCAAAAGTTCAATTAACGAAAAGCCTTCTTGGCGTTTGTTAGTCATTCTGGTTTCGTGCTCCTTAAGAGAATTAGGGGTTCTTAGTTCTCGCGCCAAACGGCTTTCGTTAACCACGTAATGCCGCGCAGAGCGCGAAGTGTCCGGTGGTTACTAAAACAACCCCTGTGCCACCTCAGCTTCTCGCGAATTACTACGAAATATGGCCCATTTCTGGCCAAGTTCATTTTCTGGAATTCTTACGTTGGGGTTCCTGACAATTTGCGGCAGCGAGGAAATGACGGTTTATGGCATCGAAGTCCAGTATGCTTCAGCTTGTCGAATGCTTACGAAAAAGACCTGTTAATGGGCAGCCGACATGCTGAAGAGCCTCATGCAAGAGTCCAAGAGTGACTCGCGGGGTGGGATTTACTCAAAGACTTTTGCTTCTTGAGGAGTTCTTTCTTCACTCCGGAAAAGTGCGATGTTTATAGCTTGATGCGACTCATCAACTCTGCTCGGTTCGTAAGAGCGGCATTCGTTCAAAACTATGTGGGATCGCATGCCGCTCTTCCGAACAGAGCCGGAGGGGGATGGCTTGCCGGGCTATAAACATTGCACTCCTCCGGAGTGAAGGCCCCCATATTGTGTGTTCGCATTCTGACTTTACAAGGCGCTGATAAGCACATCGGACTTTCCTAAGACCCTTCACCTGCGCCAGCCGCCAGCTCTTCATCATCTGAGCGCCTGCGGGGAGCGGGATCGCCTGCGCGACGGCGAGGCGTCGAATCTGGACCGCGACGCTCGTCTCTCATTTGCGCGGTGAGGCCGCGGATGCCGTGCTTATCAAGGAGATGGCGCAGAGATCGGACGGATAGTTTCAGGAGATCTGCAGCGTTCGTTTGGTTCCCGCTCGTTCGCCGGAGAGCTTCAACCAGGTAGGTTTTTTCCAACTGGTCGAGATGTGCCGTGAGATTGATGCCTTCGTCGGGAAACTCCATGGCTTCGGCCACTCGGTAGGGATTGTAGTTCGTGACCTTCTCCGGCAAACGTTCCGGTTCAATCGACGAGGTGTGCTCCAGTGCGACTGCTCGTTCAATGGTGTGTTCGAGTTCACGCACATTTCCAGGCCACGAATATCTCTCGAGCAAGCGCATGGAGTTTTCAGTGATCGACAATTTTCGACCCGTGGGTCCACAGAACTTTTCGACGAAGTGCGTCGCGAGTTCAGAGATGTCTTCGGAGCGCTCTCTCAACGGTGGTAGTTCGATTGGGATTACGGAGATTCGATAGTAAAGATCTTCACGGAAAGTTCCGGTGCTGACCATGCTAGCGAGATCTCGATTGGTCGCTGCTATTACCCGGGTATCAACCTGTGTCTCTTCGGTGGCCCCCACTGGCCGCACCTTTCGTTCCTGTAGGACACGAAGCAGTTTTACCTGCATTGCTGGCGACATTTCACCAATCTCATCGAGAAAAATGGTTCCGCTATTGGCCGCCTCAAACAATCCTTTGCGGTTAGTGTTGGCCCCGGTAAACGAGCCTTTCACATAACCAAATAGTTCGGACTCCAATAGAGTTTCAGTAAACGCGCCGCAGTTCACCGATACAAATGGTTTTTCGGCACGCGGGCTCATATCGTGGATTGCACGTGCGACTAATTCTTTGCCGGTACCTGACTCACCTGTTACCAGGACCGTTGATTGAACTTGCGCCACTGTTTCAATCATCTGGTAGAGCGAAATCATTCGCCCACTTCTTCCGATGATGTTGCCCAGCTTGCCGCGCGTTCGTTGTCCCTGAATCAGCGCCTTGTTCTCTTCAAGTAGAGCTTCCTTTTCACGGACCAGTGAAATCTTAGCGAGCGCACGCCCGACCGTTTCCTTCAGCAGCTCGTTATCAAATGGCTTTTGTACGAAGTCGAAAGCACCAATCAGGAACGCTTCGCGTGCGGTATCAACATTGGCGAAAGCGGTCATCATTATTACTTCGAGACCAGGATGAAGCTCGCGTGCTGCTTTTAGCAAATCGATGCCACCCATGTCGGGCATACGAATGTCCGACAAGAGGATGTCGGCAGGATCGGCGCGCAGCAGAGCCATCGCCTCATTTCCATTTCCAGCAACACGAACGCTGTGTCCCTCGCGTTGCATGAGGTGCGTTAGAAACTGTCGCATTCCTAACTCGTCATCGGCGATAAGCAGCTTAGCCATAGGGAAAACCTATTTTGTCTGGGTGACTTTGTCTTCTTGTTTAGGTTCGGTTGAGTTTGCTATCGGGAGTTCGATCGTGATTATCGTGCCTTGTCCTTCACGACTACGCACGTTGATTGTACCACCATGGTCTCGGATGATCTGATAAACAATTGATAGACCGAGACCAGTGCCTCCCGTCGTTGATGAAAAGGGTTCGAACAGATGTTCCACCTGGTCTGGCGACATTCCTCGTCCCGTATCGCTGAACGAGATATGCAGACGATTGTTTGAGTTCTTGTTGAGAGTGGCCTTGAGAGTTCCGCCTTCAGGCATCGCCTGGAGCGCATTGCGCGCCAGATTCCAAAACACCTGTTTCAATTGTCCCTCGTCAACCTCAGTGATCAACGGATCCGGCGGTAGTTCCTCGACAATGGCCTGGGTTCCGAGTATTTCGGGACTGTGCCGCAAGAGCGCGAATGTCTGATGAAGCAAGACTCCGATATCGACTTTGGATTGAGTCAACGATCGTGGTCGCGCATAAGTGAGAAAGTCCGAGATGATGCCATTCAGCCGATCGGATTCGCGCAGGATGATTTCCATCAACTCGGCTTGCGATGAGTTGTTGTCCACTTCCGCGCGCAACATCTGTATGGACCCACGCATTGCGGCGAGAGGATTTCTGATTTCGTGAGCAATGGAGGCGGCCATTCTGCCAATTGCGGCGAGGCGATCCTGCCGACGGGAGGTCTCTTCCAGAGCGCGCACCTGCGTCAGATCCTGAAACGTAATCACCATCCCCGTCGTTTCGTCCGCTTCTGAAAATAGTGGCGACATGCTGAAGCCGAGACGCAGTCGCAAACCTTCGGGCGTCAGGCAATCAGTCTCGTAGCGGGGAGAAGCTTCACCCGTTTCAAGAGCACGGATTGAGGCGGGAAAATGCTTCTTCATTTCACCGAAGAAGATCGACGCATCCTTTCCGCGAACAGTCTCTTCCTGATAACCGGTAATCTCCTCTGCGGCGAGGTTGAACGTGTAGATGCGCCCTTCAAGATCAGTAGTCACGACACCTGAACGTATCGACTCCACGATCCGTTCGTGCAGTGCTCTAAGGCTTGCGAGGGACTGAGTTGCGGCCAATAGACGCACATCCGAACGCGACTGGCGTTCGGCGAGCCGCGCAGATAGAAGCCCAACTACAAGGAAGGCGACGTCAAACAGCCCGACTGTTTGAATTGCCTGGGACACCGTTGCCGAACGTCCCTTACCAGCGCCCATCAGGACAAGCGCACACGCAGTGAAAGCGACCGCACTACCAACTGATGTCACGATGGCGTCGCGTGCGCTCAGAAACAAGCTGGAAGCGGCTATGACTACGATGTAGAGCGCAACGTAGGGGGACTGGATTACGTCCGACTCCCAAACGAGCCACGTCACCAATAGAACATCAACCGCGAGTTGAAACTTTGCCTGTAAGAGGGTGTTACGAGATAGCCGCCAGATTGCGGCATAGATGATCGTAAACGCGGCAACGGTGGAGAGTAGGACCAGACTGTTGCCGGGAAGGCTGCCGCCACGATTCCAGATGAGACCAACGACGAACAAGAGGACGGCGGTGAACAACCGGCCAACGATCAACCATCCGAGCTTAGATCCCGCAGTCCTGCCGGCTGCGCTCGTTTCCTCTATTGTTGTCATCGGGATAAAAGCCTATCACAGGAATCATCCGCAGATTACGCAGATTTTTTCCGGCGAGAAGAAGTAATGACTCAGCCGGTACAAAGTGAATCTGCGTAATCTGCGGATGGGCATTTTGGTTTTCCGGAGCTTTACAGGACACTGCAAAACAAAAAGCCCCGGAGAGCATGGAACTCTCCAGGGCACAATCCAAACGGAAATAGAAAAGCCAGGTCTTAGTGTCCTTGCGAGAGCTTGCCGATCAGTGTGAACAGCGGCAGGTACATCGCGATTACGATCGATCCGATCGTGACACCAAGAAAGCCAATTAACAATGGTTCAATCAAAGTCAGCAAGTTGGCGATAGCCGAGTCGACTTCCTGTTCGTAGAAGTCCGCTATCTTTCCGAGCATCGCATCCAAGGCACCTGTTTGTTCACCGATACCAATCATCTGCGCCACCATGTTTGGAAAGACTTCGGTAGCCTTCAATGGATCCACGAAGCTTTCGCCGCGCTCGACTCCGGCGCGGACCTTAGTAATCGCTTCTTCGATGATTACGTTGCCTGAAGTACGAGCTGTGATGTCTAACGACTGCAGGATTGGAACGCCTGAGGACAACAGCGTTGAGAGTGTGCGAGAGAATCGAGACACGGCGATCTTGCGGAAGATCTCCCCTAGAATTGGAATCTTGAGAAGTATCCGGTCGATTATTTTTCGCCCACTGGGCGTTTTGTAATAGAAGTTAACGCTTACTGCGGCTCCGATTATTCCAAGCAGCAAAGCGAGACCACCCCAGCTCGCAAGGAAGTTACTGAAGCCAACAACGATTCTCGTCGGTAACGGCAATTGCTCGCCTGGTCCCAACAACCCAAGGAAGATCTGTTGGAATTGCGGAATAACGACGATCATGATGACAGCGACCGCACCTACCGCCATCAGGATGACGGCGACTGGATAGATCAGCGCTGAAATGATATCCCGTTTGAGTTTGACGATCTTTTCGATGAACGTTGAGAGGCGTTGCAGAATCAGGTCGAGAATACCGCCAGTCTCACCAGCCTCAACCATGTTTGTGTAGAGTTGCTCAAAAACACGTGGATGACGAGCCATTGCGGCCGCCAAAGTTGAGCCTTCCTCAACGTCCTGTCGAACCTGCAGCAGGATCTGTTGGAAATACTTGTTGTCCTGTTGTTGAGCGAGGATCTCAAGGCACTGAACGAGCGGCAAGCCTGCGTCGATCATGACGGAGAACTGTCGTGTAAAGATCGACAATTCTTTTGACTTCACTTTCTTCCTGCCAATTTTTGGAATACCGATTTCGCGGCCCTTCTCTTTGACGGAAGTAAGTGTGACTTGTTCGCGTCGCAGGATTTGGCGGAGCGCTTCACGATTGTCCGCAACGCGCTCGCCAACAACGACTTCGTTCAGTCGGTTGCGGCCTTTGAAAACGTAGGTAGGCATAGTGAGCTCCAGAGGTTAGTTCTATCTTTGAACTGATGGGCGGGCACCGACGGGGCGGCCTTGAGCGTAGGGACTGGGGTGTTTGTTTCCCTGATTTCCGGTGTTGAGACCTGCGCCACGATCAATCAGTTCCCGCAACTCGTCGATATTCGATGACCGCTGGAGGGCGATATCCAAAGAGATCTGGCGTTTGTGATAGAGCGTTGCGAGAGCCTGGTTGAAAGTCTGCATTCCGTACTTGTCCTGACCGGTCTGCATCATCGAGTAGATCTGATGCACTTTGTCTTCGCGAATCAGGTTACGAATAGCACCATTGGGTACCATGATCTCGAGAGCCATTGCGCGGCCTGTTCCCTCCGCGCGCGGCAATAGTGCCTGACACAGAATGCCTTCCAGTACCAACGATAATTGCGCTCGAACCTGTGCCTGCTGGTCAGAAGGAAATACGTCGATAATACGATTGATGGTCGACGCTGCTGAGTTTGTGTGCAGTGTTGCCAGGGTAAGGTGACCCGTTTCTGCGATTCGTAATGCAGACTCGATCGTTTCAAGGTCACGCATTTCACCGACCAGCACGACGTCAGGATCCTGGCGAAGTGCGGTGCGCAAGGCGGCGGCAAAACCATGCGTGTCGGCATTAACTTCACGCTGGTTGATCAAGCAGCCTTTGTGATTGTGCAGAAATTCGATCGGATCTTCGATGGTTAGAATGTGTTCGTGACGGTCGCGGTTGATCTTGTCGATCATCGCCGCCAACGTTGTGGATTTGCCCGAACCGGTTGGTCCGGTTACCAGGATCAATCCTCGAGGTTTGTCGCAGAGTGTCTTGACTACTGTCGGCAGACCAAGATCCTCAAAGGCTTTGATCTCATAGGGAATCGCACGAAATACAGCTCCCACGGCACCACGTTGATTAAAGAGATTCGCACGAAAGCGCGAAAGTCCTTTCACACCAAAAGAGAAATCGAGCTCAAGATTCTCTTCAAAGCGGTGCTTCTGTGCGTCCGTCAAAACTGAATAAGCGAGTTGTTTGGTATCCGCTGAAGTCAGTACGCGATACATCTCAAGTGGTCGCAGATGACCGTCCACTCTTACCTGCGGCGGTGAACCGGTTGTGATGTGGAGGTCCGAACCGCCGAGTTCAGATAACTTCCTCAGCAGTTCGGACAGTGAGATTTGCGGGACGTTTTCGTTCAATGGCATCTAATGCTGCTCCTGATAGGTGTTTGGATCTTTGGTTAACACGAATTAGCGATTTGAGTTACTGGTTCAAGTGCAACTTGTTGATGAAGCGTTCTGCTTCTGTTGACATGCGATCAGCTGACTCAACCGGCGCATCTGTTGTTAGTCCATAGATACGTCCGTCCGCTTCCGTGAAATAGAAAGTCCAAACTTTCTCCGGCGATCGTGAATCTCTCGGCGTGCGCGCAATTACTACAAAAACGCGCGAACCATTCTCTTCTCGGACGAAGTCGTTTGTGACCCAACCACCGGCAACAACCATTTTGTCGATTACGATTCGTCTTAAATCTGAGATTGAAGTTCCTCCCAACAACTTGCTTTCTTCACGAGCCGTCAGAAACACCGGATTCGGACGACTAAGTGCAACGACCGACAAATTCATTTGACCGGGCAGCATTTGCGGTGCGCTCTTTACACTGGTTTTCACTTCATTAGCTCTTGCCGGTTTCACGACAACAGCTTTAACCACTTCCGCAGCTTTGACGGTTTCCGTAGCTTTGACAGCTTCCATAGCTCTAACCGACGATGCGGGAGCACTTGGCAAAGACGTACTCACCGGCAAATTCGGAAGACTGGGAAGATTGGCCAATGGATTCACGGACAAGTCCGTAACCGGAATGTTCTGAGCTTGACCTAGCGTTGCATTGCGGTGAGCCAGAGCAGCAGCGGCACGTTTCTTACGGAGACGAGCTTTATATCGACGCCACCATGCGCGTGAATGATAGCGATGATGCTGGCGCAAACTGATTTGTGTGCTTTGGCGAAGGCCGTGCGCTGAGTTTGCGAAAGGCAACATCACACTTGCAGTGAGAACGAGTACCAGGGCGATTGCGATCGTTCTTAGCATTTTTCTTCTCCTCGATTAGGCGACCGTCTCGCGGACCACTTCCTCGATCGTTGTCACTCCTCCACGAATCTTTTGGAGTCCTGAAGCGCGCAAGGTAAGCATTCCGTCGTCGATAGCTTTTTTTCTCAATTCAAGTGCTGAGGCTCCGATCAAGATCAACTCCCGAATCTCGTCGGTGACTTCCAACACTTCATAGAGACCAATTCGTCCTTTGTAGCCAGTGTTGTTGCAGGTCGAACACCCTTTTCCTTTGTAAATTTTCAAAGACTTTGCTTCTTCCGCTGAAAAGCCGATTTCGATCAAAGCCTCAGGAGGAGTTGGTTGTTCCTGCTTACAGTCTTTACATACGCGACGAATCAGTCGTTGGGCCTGTATGAGGTTGACGCTGGTGGCAACGAGGAATGGCTCGATACCCATATTCATAAGGCGGGATATGGTTGAAGGTGCATCATTCGTGTGGAGAGTTGATAGAACCATGTGTCCGGTGAGCGCCGCTTTAATCGCAATCTCTGCAGTTTCAAAGTCGCGAATTTCGCCGACGAGAATGATGTTGGGATCCTGACGCAGGAAGGAGCGCAGAGCAGCCGCAAAGTTCAAACCGATCTGCTCTTTCATTTGCACCTGGTTGATACCCATCAAGTTGAATTCAACCGGGTCTTCAGCAGTCATGATGTTCGTGTCGACGGTATTCAGTGACTGCAAAGCTGAATAGAGAGTGTTTGTCTTACCACTGCCAGTCGGTCCAGTTACTAAGACCATGCCGTAAGGTTTGGCAATGTTGCGCTGAAACTTGACCAGCGATTCCGGCTCAAAGCCCAACTTTGTCATGTCGAGCATCAGGTTCATCTTGTCCAACAAACGCAGAACCACTTTCTCGCCAAACAGGGTGGGCAGGGTAGAAACGCGGAAATCGAGTTCGCGCGAACGCGAATCAATCTTGACCTTGACCTTAATGCGTCCGTCCTGAGGAAGACGTTTCTCAGAGATGTCGAGTTTCGACATGATCTTTACGCGCGAGATGAGTGCGTCTCGCAGCTTCAGTGGCGGATGCATGACGTCGTAAAGAACACCGTCGATACGGAACCGGATGCGCAACTCCTTCTCATACGGTTCTACGTGAATGTCAGATGCGCCACGTCGTAAAGCGTCAACCAGAAGAACATTCACCAGGCGCACAACAGGTGCGTCTTCACTCATGCGAGAAAGCGTCGCGAGATCTATCTCTTCGTTGTCTTCAAGGATTTGGACGTCGCCTTCGTGATCCTCATCGAAATCAAGGCTGTCGAGAGAAACGAGATCGTCGTGAGTGATACCACCGTCGGCTTTACCATTGCCGTTCCTCGCGTAAACAGCCTCCTCATTCGAGACTGCAGCCAGTTCAATCTCACGCGAAGTTCCGTAGTACTTGGCTATGGAGTGTTGAATGCTCGCTTCAGCCACGACGACCGGTTCAACGTTTAGGCCGGTCATGAACTTAACGTCGTCCAACGCGAACACGTTGGTCGGATCGACCATTGCGAGTGTGAGAGTTGCGCCAACTCGGGAAAGAGGAAGAACAGAATGCTTTTGAGCAACCTCTTGTGGGATGAGTCTGAGAACCGACTCATCGATGTGGAAGAGTTCGAGGTTGACGGAAGGAATACCGTATTGTCTCGAAAGGACGGCAGTAATCATGTCGTCGCTAACGAGTCCCAGTTTCACTAGATTGAAGCCGAGGCGACCACCATGTTCACGCTGGTAGTCGAGGGCCTCTCGCAGGTGCTGAGGGCTGATGAGATTTTCACGTACGAGAATTTCGCCTAATTTGGCTGACATTTGAAGATTCGATTAGCCGCGCGGGTAAGTCCCCGGTTCGGATGGAAGAGATGCCGACGAAGCCAGAGGCAGAGTTAAGATGTCTTGACAACGGCAGCGCACAACACCGTTGCACACTCATAGTACCCGTTGAACAGATGGAGTGTCAATAAATGATTTCCAGCTAAAAGCGTGGAAAAACATACGCTTTCTGTCGGAGATTCTTTGAGGTTGGAGGCAAAAAAAGGCCGAGGCGTTTCACCTCGGCCTTTGATTCAGTGGTTTGTCGTTTTAACCTAAGGACGCTTTCGTTTTGCGGGTGCCATCTTTTCGGGAGTTACCTTTTCGGTGTTCTTGAGTTCAGCCAGTATCGCCTTGGCGTCCGCTTTGAACTTGTGGTCTTCCGGCGCCACGTCCACGAAATGCTGGAGATAATTGGCGGCTTCCTGGTATTTGGCCTTGTCGCCAGCGCCGAATAGCGCAAGACCCGCACCAACATTCGCGTCGGGATTATCAGGTTCAGTAGTCAGAATGGTTTTATATTCCTCTAGCGCTTTATCGAAAGAACCAGCATCCTGCAGCATTTGGCCGGCGTCTAACTGCGCTCTCACTTTCTTTTTAGGGTCCGTCTCGATGCCGATGTAATCGTTATACGCCGCCAACGCCGCATCAGCCTGAGAGGGGTCAACTTTAGCCAACAGACGCAATGACTCTGCATTGGCAGAGAACGCCGCGTATTTATTGCCGTTCAAGCGTTGCTGTTCAGCAGGGTCAGTTGGGTTGGGCACTTGTTTGAGTAGGTTAACTGCTGTAGTGGACGATTCGGCAGCTGCTTTAAAGTCGGCTTGAGCAGCATCGCGGGCAGTCTTCTTGGCTGCATCGTCTGTTAGTTTGATCGAGGCGTTGTATTGCTCGACGCCACGTCCTTTATAAGCAAGTGATCGATTGGTCAGCAAAGCAGGTTGTTCAGGATCAGCCGCCAATCCTTCATTGAACGCGGTTATAGCTTCTCCGTATTTGGCAATAGCTTCCTGGGAATTTTTCGCCGCCGCTGCAGCTCCCGCAGCTTGGAGTGCTGTATTACCGGCAGTGAACGTTTTCATAACGACAGCGTTCGATTCGGTAATCTTCTTGTTCTTTGCTTCGATCTCGGCGTTTTCTTTTATGCGTTTCTCACGCTCGGCTTTGGTTTCAGCGCTCTCTTTGTCACCTCCACCCCCCGATGAGTTACCGCCAGCAGGAGCGCCTGCTGGTGGTCGGGAACCGGCGGCGGCGCCTTTGACTTCTTCTGCCGTTAACCGTTTGCCGTCGCCGGGCGACAGGGTTAGGTCAGCAGGAATCTCACGTCCCACTTTGACGTCTCCAATGAAGCTCGGTTGAGCTGAAGGATGACTCGCTGCGACCGTATAAGTCCCGACCAATGGAAGCCCCGCAAAAACGAACTCTCCCTTCTTGTTCGTCTTCGTCTTGTATTCGGCTTTTAAATCCATCCGAAATACATCGATGTTGGCATCCGCAAGAGGAACCTTCTGGCCATCCGCTTGTTGCAGCCAGACGTGGCCGCGTAGCTCTCCAACTTGTGCGACAGAAGTCACAGCAGCAGAGGCCACCAACAATGCTGCGACGACTACCGCGAAAAAGTATCTATGAATCATTGAACGATTCCTCCAATTCAGTGACACGCGTAGGGGGCTCGGGAGAGGGACCTATGATGCGTGCGTTCTCTTTTCTGGTTGTAAAATTAATCGCTAAGAAGCAAGTTAAACTTAATAAGCCGAACGATTACTGTCAAGCAGGTAGGGGATTGGATCTTCAACGCCTGCTTCCCTGAATGCTCTGAGCCTCAATGCGCAGGAGTCGCAGTTTCCACAAGCTACTTCAGATTCAACATAACAGGACCATGTTAGTTCGAGGGGTGCCGATAGTTCGATACCGCGTCTGACAATTTCAAACTTCTTCATGCCTATCACAGGCGTTCTGATCTCGATGTTTGTCTCGGGTTTTGTGCCGACGTTTACTGTTTGTTGAAATGCTTCATAAAACTCAGGCCGGCAGTCAGGATAACCCGATGAGTCTTCCGCAACTGCTCCAATGTAAATCCTGTTTGCTTTCTTCACTTCGGCCCAACTTACAGCTGAAGAAAGTAAGTGCGCATTCCTGAAGGGAACGTAACTCGATGGGATGCCACGCGCAGACAGATTAGCCGCGGTGACTGGAATACGTGTGTCCGTCAACGATGAACCACCGATGCGTCCGATTTGATCGAGCGAAACCACTAAACGTGATCTGACTCTGTAGTGATCGGCTATTCGTTCGAAACTTTCACGTTCCCGTTTTTCTGTTCTCTGCCCGTAGGAGACGTGGAGAAATGCCAGCTCATCATTTTCTTCATTTGCTATGGCCGCAGTAACACAGGAATCCATACCGCCGGAAACCAGGCAGATAGCTAGCCGAGAATCATCAGTCAGCTCACTAGCGTTTTCCTGTTGGACTACTTCTTCTGATCCACCCATTCACACACCATGCTCATCAGGACCCCAGATGTATTTGTGAAGTTGCAGTTGCATACGAACTTTCAATCCACTGCTTGCAACCAACTCCGCCAGCTGCTGCAAGTCGACCTCTTCCCATGCTGGTGAGATCAAGATTGCTTTGGTGCAGTTCTCCAGATCGTATTCCGCGATTACCTTCTTTGCATAATCCCAGTCTTCGAGATTAGCGACAACAAACTTCACTTCGTCTTTATCCGCTCGGAGTCGCTTTAAGTTTGACCAGTCGTTTCGCGGCTCTTCTCCCGACGCAGGACACTTAACGTCGAGTATGATTTTGGCCCTGGGGTCCACACTGTCTGTCGAAACATATCCACCCGTCTCAATTAAAACCTCGAAGCCGTCATCACAAAGTCTGGCGATCAAATTGAACGCAGATTTCTGGGCCAGAGGTTCGCCACCGGTTACTTCAACGAGATTGCAATCGAATGCTTGAACCTGTGCGATGACGTCGTCCAGGGGTACGTGTTCACCGCCCGTGAACGTATATTCGCTGTCACACCAGACACACCGCATTGGACATCCGGTGAGTCGTACAAAGGTACAAGGTCGTCCGGCGTGTGTGGATTCGCCCTGGATAGAACGAAAGATTTCAGTGACTTTGAGCATCATTGCGATTCATCGCCGAATCTAGCTCAGCTGGTTGAGGCTGTCAAAACAACGCTTAAAGATTTGGTGGCCCTATCTCGTAGGGGCGTCCCTCGTGGGCGCCCAGGATTGTGTGATCTAATCGTTTCCTGCTGGTTGGATTATTCCGAGGGCGCCCATGGAGAAACGCTCTTACAAATTAAGGCGGCAACTCCGTTAAGTCCGTAACCCTCAAAGTGAGAGATTGTTGAGCGAAGTCCTAAAGTCCAGCGTGATAGGATTGGACTAACAGCAAACGAAAGTAATGACAGCAGCTTTCACAACCGATGAAATTCAGAGAGTGGCCGCGGACGGCGCCAAACGCTTGTTGGCCCGCGCGTCTAACAGTCGTTCGCTTACGCCCGAGCAGTTGTCGCATCGAATAGACTCGGCTATTCAAAAGTATTTGCTGAGAGATGAGCCCGGCACCCCACAGAAAGAGATCAATGCATTCATCGATAGCCTACAGGCTGATGATCTTTGCCTGATCATCGCATGTGAAGGCAACAATGAAAGCGCATGGTCCGAGTTAGTCGAAAGGTTCTCTTCGACCGTCCGCTCTGCCGCTCGTTCTGCTAGTGCGAACGAGGATGCTGCGGAAGATCTCGCTCAATCAATCTGGGCGGAGCTCTACGGTTTGCGGATCGGTAAGGATGGCAAGCCGTCAAGCAAGCTTGCATATTATTCCGGGAGAGGTTCGCTGGCAGGCTGGTTACGCGCTGTTGTGGCGCAGTTAGCGGTTGACACCTATCGAAGACAGTCGCGGTTGGTGCAAACCGAAGAGGACGCGGACCTCGATCGCATGGCAAGCGAACTACCGAAATTACACCCCGAAGCAGTGATTGCCGGCAATTTGCAAAATCCCGAACAAGTAATCTCGAATCGGTTTGCTGAGTCAGATATGCAGAAGGCTCTCAGCAGAGCCATCACGGAGCTCTCTGCGGAGGATCGTCTGTTGGTCAAACTCTACTACTTCGACGATCTGCGTCTGCGTGAAGCCGGCTCAGTTCTCGGTGTTCATGAGGCCACTGCCAGCCGGCGTCTGACAAGAATCCACTCGGATCTGCGTAACCGAGTGAGTCAGATACTTATAGAGGAGCGTGGCTGGACAAAGGCAGAAACTGAACGCTCATTTACAGAAGTTGCCCAGTATCTCAATGCTGACCTTGAGAAACTCGTTTCAAAGGAAGGTGTTTCATAAACGTTCTGCAATCTATTGAGAAGGTTTGAATGCAAGGTTCGCGGGTAATTACGTTCTTCATGTGGTGACATCCAGGGTGAAATGAAACAGGAATCGAACAACGAAATGGATTTGATCCTCCGGAAGCTGGGCCGGGAGAGCACGACTGTGCCAGTGATGGAAGGCAACGGTTCATCTGAGACTGCTGCAGAAAAGCACCTCGATGCGGACGAACTGAATGCGTATGCCGAAAACGCATTGCCCTTGAAGACTCGTGCTCGGTACACCGAACACGTTGCTGACTGCGTGCGCTGTCGACAAATCGTGTCCCAATTAAATCTTGCTGCCGGATTAACTGTCGAAGAAAAGTCTCCGGTCGTACCTACGCTAACTGGATGGAAGGCGTTCCTTTCTAGTCTGTTCTCCCCGATGGTTTTGCGTTACGCGGTTCCTGTGGTGCTCGTGCTTGCTGTTGCCTCAATCGGACTTTTTGTTTTTCGTTCGTCAACGTTTCAACAAGCGCGACGTGATGCAGTGGCAAGTTCAACTGAACAAAAACCGCCAGAGCCGATTTCTGTTTTGGCGGATAAGTCACCTGGGACCGGAAACAAGACGAACAGTAGTCCCGAACAAGTTGCTACAACCAAAACCAACGGCGAGCGAGAGGGATCTGCAAATGCTAAAGGTGATGTCGTTGATTCGAAAAAAGCAGGAGAGCCGAAGCGAGAGCAAGCGGAGACAAGGGCGACAGATCAGATTTCGGCAGCAGCCGCCCCTGCCAGCGCTAACCAAGCGCCTCCCGCTTCCATGGATTCAGTGACAGTTCAAGAGCAGGCTGTAAGAAACGAAGAGGCTGCGCAACGCAAGACTCAACCAGCGGCGAAACCAGCTGAATCAGTTGCAGTAACATCAGCTGATGAGCGGCGCGCAAAGGAGCCAGAAAAACAAACCAAAGAATCTGAAAAAGCCGCGATGCCGTCCGTAGGTGGTTATGCGGGCAGTCCGACTGGCGGCCTATCGAAGCTGAAAAACGCACCGAGAGCGGCAGGGGATCGAGCCTCGGAACAGGACAAACCAATCAACGGCCGCGATCGAGAGGATAAAGACAATTCGGAAATCAGATCGATCGCTGGTAGACGTTTCCGAAAAGAAGGATCGACTTGGGTTGACACGGCGTTTGATTCATCCAGACGTACGGTAAATCTAACGCGTGGCTCGGAGCAGTATCGAGCGCTGGTTGCAGACGAACCGGAAATCAAAACAATTGCCGATCAGTTGAGTGGTGAAGTGATCGTGATGTGGAAAGGCACCGCCTACCGAATTCGTTAGATGGAAGATTCCTCACTTTCAGTAGTAGGGGCGTCTCTCCGTGGGCGCCCCCTCGTGAGAGATAAAAGACAGAAACGTAAGCGATTGGGTCATAACGCTGGGGCGCCCACGGAGGGACGCCCCTACAAAGTAGCCCGCCGTTAACGCGTTGGTTTCGTCTCACTCTTCAAAGTGCTACATTAAAGTGCACCGTGGAGGTTTTCTTATGTATTGTCACTCTTGTGGGAACGATATCCCAGTTGAACTGAAGTACTGCAATCGTTGCGGCGCCAATCTGTCGATTACAAACACAAACACCCAACTCGTTACGTTGCCACCGGTCAAGTTAGGAATTCCAAGCATCGTGCTTGGCCTTACGATCCTTGGGGGACTTGGGATAATTATCGGCGGTGCTTCGCAAATGGCGATCGTTGGTGTGCCGGCTGTTGCCATAGTTTGGATGGTTATCTTCGCGGCTGCGATGCTGTTTGGCTGTGTTTCGTTGATGATTCGGTTCTGGAGCAAACTACTCGATATTCAACGTCATTCAATTCCGACCCAACAACCTCGTCCCACTTTTACGGAAAGACCGTCTTTTCAGCAGTTGCCACCACGACTCGAAGCAGTTCCAAGCGTCACGGAAAACACCACCAGAACATTTAGTCCTGTGTACACGGAGGCCGCGGACCGCGGAACTAAGGAGTATTAATGAGTATTCACAGAACATAACTTTGAGACTATGAAACCAATCAGCCTGCTTGCTCTCGCTCTAGTTATCCTCTTCGTCGTCTCCCCCCAATCAATCGCTCAGTCGTCCAGTCGCCGGTTGCCAAGTCCAGGCAGTCGCAATCGAAACATCGCGAACATTGTCCGCGAGATCGACGCGAAAAATATCGAGCGAACAATTCGTCAGCTAGTTGCATTCGGCACTCGAAATACTTTGTCGGAACAAAACGATCCGAAACGTGGCATTGGTGCAGCCCGCGACTGGTTGTACGCTGAGTTCTTAAAAGCAGCGGAAACATCAGGCGGCCGCATGACTGTCGAGAAACAATCGTTTGAGCAGCCGAAAGCGCAGCGAGTCCCGCAGCCGACAATTCTTACTAACATTGTTGCCACTCTTAAAGGCACACAACCCGAGTCAGCGGATCGAGTCTATGTAGTTAGCGGTCACTACGATTCGATGTGTACCAGTCCAACGGATGCAAAGTGCGATGCGCCAGGCGCGAATGATGACGCATCGGGCACTGCAGCGGTTTTGGAGATGGCGCGTGTAATGGCGAAATATCAATTCGACGCGACGATCGTCTTCATGACTGTTCCGGGTGAAGAGCAAGGATTGCTTGGCGCTACTCACTTCGCTGAAGAAGCAAAGCAGAAATCGACGAACATCGATGCGATGTTCACCAACGACATCATCGGCAACACACTTGGCGGCAACGGAGTCCGAGATCGTTCGACCGTGCGCGTTTTTTCCGAAGGCATACCTTCAAATGAAACAACAGCGGAAGCAAATACGCGCCGAAGCGTGGGAGGAGAGAATGACTCAGCGTCCCGTCAGCTTGCTCGATTCATAAAGGAGACGGGTGAAGGCTACGTGCCGCCGATGAAAGTGACGCTCATTTACCGGCGAGACCGTTATGGTCGTGGTGGTGATCACATACCATTTCTCGAGCGTGGTTTTCCCGCAGTTCGCTTTACCGAGGAGAATGAAGAGTACCGCCATCAACATCAGAACGTTCGCATAGAGGATGGCGTGCAGTATGGCGACCTTCCGGAGTTTGTTGACTTTACTTATATCGCCAACGTGGCTCGTGTTAACGCAGCTTCGCTCGCTGCTTTGGCTCTGGCTCCGGCGAGACCAAAGGGAGTTAGCATTCTGACGGCCCGTTTATCCAACGATACTGATTTGAAGTGGGACGCGAACAAAGAACCGGACCTCTCGGGATATGAAATTGTTTGGCGAGACACGACCTCTCCTGTTTGGACGAACTCAAAACCGGTCGGCAATGTCACGACTCTTACGATGAAGGGGATGTCGAAGGACAACTACTTCTTCGGTGTACGCGCCGTGGATAAGGACGGCAATAGAAGTGTTGTTGTTTATCCAAAACCGCTCGGACGCACAGCCCCGGCGGTCAACACGACACCGTCGTCATCGAGTCCGTGAGTTCTTGGGACAGTGAAACGACGGGGGTCTTTTTCAAACCATAGGCCGGTTTCCGGCGTCTAAGTCGTGTTGAAGCGATCTGGCGGCGCCGGCGGTTTCCCCCACCAGAAATCCGACACAACAAATGTGGTGTTGAATATGAAAACGTTAATGCAAATGCCTGGTTTTCAGTTGCAGAGACCTCGTCCGGTCGTTTCGCTGTTTGTGATCGCTGTTGTGCTCGGCAGCATGCTTAGTCAGACAATGGTTTCGTTTGCCGGTGGGACGGGTGTAGCGAAACCGAAAAAACTGACTGAGGAACAGCGAATCATCCACGTGCTGAATCGATTGGGATTTGGCGCGCGGCCTGGTGATGTCGAGCGTGTGAAGGCTATCGGCCTTGAGAACTACATCAACCAGCAACTCAACCCGGACAAAATTGATGACGCGGTCGCGGAGAACAAGGTTAAGGATCTGTCGGTATTGAGCATGTCGACGGCAGAGCTTTATGAGAAGTACCCGCAACCGGGGCAGTTGCTTCGACAGCTTCAGGCCAAAGGTGTCATTCCCGCGGATTTAGAAGAGGCGCGTGAGAATCGCGTCAAAGGCGGCGCCAATTCCAAGTCGACGGACGTGCCTAAAGGTGAAATGCCGGCCGTTGATTCGCAGAAGGGAACTCAACCAGCAACACCGCCTGCGGGTAATCCGCTCGACAATGAAAAGTATCGAGCAGCAATTCAGCAGTACTATCGCGAGAACGGATTGCAACAACCACAAAAGATCATTGCCGAACTTCAGACGTCAAGAATTCTCCGGGCTGTGTACAGTGAACGTCAGTTACAGGAAGTGATGGTTGATTTCTGGACGAACCACTTCAACGTCTTTGCAGGAAAGGGTGCGGACCGATGGTTATTGCCGTCGTACGATCGCGACACCATCCGTCCGAACGCACTCGCAAAGTTCTCGACGCTGTTGGAAGCAACTGCGAAGAGTCCCGCAATGCTTTTCTACCTCGACAACTTCCAGAGCGTCACGCCCAACCCTCAGAGAAATCCAAGGGTAGAACTACGACCCAATCCTTTGCGTGATTTGATTAACCCACAGCGACGTCCCGGCATTGAACTGAGGCAGGCAGAACGAGATCTGAGGCGGATACAACAACCTCGACCTCAACCTCCGCCCCAACAGCAGCGACGTGGTATCAATGAGAACTACGCGCGTGAGTTGATGGAGTTGCACACACTTGGTGTCGATGGAGGTTACACACAGAAGGACGTTCAGGAAGTTGCTCGTTGTTTTACAGGCTGGACGATTTTCCAACCACGAGGCGGTGCGGCTGCAGCCAACGCTCTAATGGGAAATGAAGCCCGGCGAAATGCCGGCACTTTCTCATTCAATGCGCGAGCCCACGACGATGGCGAAAAGATTGTGTTGGGTCACAAGATTCCCGCGGGGGGCGGCGTGAATGATGGACTGATGGTGCTCGACATACTCGCGCACCATCCGTCGACCGCGAAGTTCATTGCGACAAAGTTGACGCATCACTTTGTTTCCGACAATCCATCGCCCGCATTAGTTGAGCGAGTGGCAGCGACGTTTACAAAAACAGATGGTGACATTCGCGAGACGTTAAGAGCGATCTTTATGTCACCGGAATTCAATTCGTCCGAAGCCTATCGGGCAAAAATCAAACGTCCTTTCGAACTTGTGGTCAGCGCGATCCGAACACTTGGTGCGGACACGAATGGCGGACCGGGCACTCATCAGTGGATTGCCAGAATGGGAGAGCCGCTTTATGGCTTCCAAACACCGAATGGTTACTCCGATTCGGCTGAGAGTTGGGTCAACACAGGTGGCTTGCTCGAACGAATGAATTTCGGTCTGGCGTTGGCAAGTAATCGGGTGCAGGGAACTAAGGTGAACCTATCGACGATCACCGGCGTCGTTAATCGTGCCGACATCAACAAGAACAAGGTTATGGACGAGTCGTTGAAAACAATTCTTGGTGGCGACGTGTCGCCGGCAACCAGAGATGCGCTTCTGAAGCAGCTCGATCAGGAAGTTGTTGTGACTATGCCCGCCCCACGGGGTCAGGAGCCGCGTGATCTGTCTGGCCCTGGACAAATGAGCCGACGCCCGGAGAACCAGGTGGATGGTCCTGTAGATCAGGGTGCAGGAGGTTTTCAAGCTGGACAGCAACGACAACAACAACGACCTCGCGTTGACGCGAGCATTAACGATCCGGTTACGAAAGTCGTTGGGTTGATTTTGGGTACACCGGAGTTTCAGAGGCAGTAATTAATTTCTTTCTCTGCGTTGTCTACGCGTCCTCTGCGTCTCAGCGGTTTCAGTCTTGGTCCTATACATAACCGCAGAGACGCAGAGGACGCGGAGATTGCGCAGAGAAGTTTAACTTGGGCAAATCATTAAAGCTCAGGATCAAGACCCAGAGGTAGAAAGATGAATCGCAGATTTTTTATCAAGTCAGGTGGTGTGGCGTTGGCGAGCATCGGCATTTCGCTTTCTGCTCCGTCGTTTCTTGAACGCGTAGCACTTGGTCAAACCCGCGAAAGAGTCATCGGCGGTAGGCGTAAGACACTAGTCGCTATTTTTCAACGCGGCGCCGTAGATGGACTCAACATGGTCGTACCATTTGGTGAAAGCAGTTACTACGACCTTCGTCCCTCGATTGCTATTCCCAAGCCGGACTCCGCCAATGCAGAGGCGGCCGTCAACCTGGATGGTTTTTTCGGCCTCCATCCGTCTCTGAGTTCATTCAAACCTCTGTGGGAATCGAAACGATTGGCCATCGTCCATGCCGCCGGCTCACCTGACAACACGAGATCGCACTTCGATGCACAGGACTACATGGAGTCCGCTACTCCTGGCGTTAAGTCGACCAACGATGGTTGGCTCAATCGTTATCTTCAGACCAAACCCGATGCAGACAAGTCGTTATTTCGTGCCGTCTCATTCACACAGACGATGCCGCGCGTATTGCAGGGACGAGCGCCGGCGATCGCAGTAGCGAACCTGGCGGACTTCACAATTCGTGCTGGTCGATCATCCGCAAACTTGCAAAGTGGTTTTGAAGAAATCTACGCACAAAATACCAGCGACTCGTTGGCGGGTATGGGCCGGGAAACGTTTGAAGCCGTCAACTATCTCAAACGAGTCAACCCTTCGCAGTACAAGCCAGAGAACGGCTCGCAGTATCCACGCAATCCATTCGGCAACTCGCTTTTGCAGATTGCTCAGCTGATCAAAGCGGGAGTCGGTTTGGAAGTCGCGTTTACAGACATTGGCGGTTGGGACACTCATGTGAACGAGGGAAACTCGCGCGGCCAGTTAGGCAATCTTCTGCTCCAGTTTAGTTCCGGCATCGCGGCTTTCTATCAGGATTTGGGTCAACACATGGACGACGTAGTTTTGTTGACGATGTCGGAGTTTGGCCGGACGGTGCGTGAGAACGGAAATCGTGGCACTGACCATGGCCATGCGAACGCGATGTTTGTAGTTGGTAACGGCGTGCGTGGAGGGAAGGTATACGGTCAGTGGCCTGGACTAAAAACGGATCAGCTTTATGAAGGGCGCGACCTCGCGTTAACAACGGACTTCCGTGATGTGTTTGGGGAAATCGCCAGTAAACACCTTGGAAACACAAATTTGAAGGGAGTGTTTCCCGGTTACGCGAGCGATAAATCGAAGTTCAAAGGATTTTTATGAATTGCTGATTGCGATTGCTGATTGAAAATCCGAAATTCTCAGTGCCGATCAAAAATCAGCAATCAGCAATCAGCAATCAGCAATTCGTTCACCATCCCACTCGTCCAAACCTGTT
>Ga0157378_10000678_pt1 | contig 31999 bp, 31 predicted proteins | sample M65metaG_FD_115309 | JGI IMG/M metagenome (GOLD analysis project Ga0157378, IMG submission 115309) | Miscanthus rhizosphere microbial communities from Kellogg Biological Station, Michigan, USA - M6-5 metaG | ecosystem: Host-associated > Plants > Roots > Rhizosphere > Soil | place: USA: Michigan... | reverse complement strand
TATGCTAAAAGGCGGCCCAACGAATCCAGCGCAAATACACATTCCATGAATCGCGATAGAGCGTTCGGGGGTCGTGCTGCGTTCGCTACCGAAGGGAGGCTGGTCGACCTATCCGATTTCGCTCGTGAAGCACCAAAAGCGGGGGCGAGGTCGCGGCACCCCGCGCACACTCTGAGCTGCGGCATCACCATCTGATCGTACGAACAAAGGAAACAACTTAGGAGATCAAGGTTCATGGACACTTTCAACGATAAGTCTCTCAACTGCGCCGATTGCGGACAGGAATTCGTGTTCAGCAAGAACGAGCAGGCCTTCTACTCAGAGCGTGGATTCACGAACGAGCCGAAGCGCTGCAAGAACTGCCGCGACAAGCGGAAGACTGCGCGCGACGGAAACGGCGGCGGCGGCCGTGAGCGTTCGATGGTGAGTGTGACGTGCGATAGCTGCGGAGTCGCGACCGAAGTGCCGTTCACCCCCGTCAGCGGTAAGCCTGTCTATTGCCGCGATTGCTACAACCAGCGCCGTTCGACCACCCGGTCCTCCAGCTGGGCGTAAGTTTTTCTTCCATCACTTTCAACCACGGCGGGCTTTCGGGCCCGCCGTTTTGCTTTTAGGTTGCTGAGTTGCTCAGTTACTGAGTTGCACAGTGAGAGACACGGCTACCACGCGTTCGACTCAGCAACCCAGCAACTTAGCAACCCAGCAACCACCTCCGTATACAATCCCGCCCCGCTTGAGCCACCCACTTTCCAAACCTGTCCGCAGCATTCTCGAGCTCGTCGGCAATACGCCGATGCTCCAGCTGACCAACATCCCCGGCCCGAACATGGCCGACCTCTTCGTCAAGCTCGAGTTTCTCAATCCGGCGTTCTCGGTCAAAGACCGCATCGGCGTCGGCATGATCGAGCGCGCCGAGCGCGATGGGAAGCTGGCCAAAGGCGGCACGATCATCGAACCGACCGCCGGCAATACCGGCATCGCCCTGGCCCTGGCCGGCATCCGCATGGGCTACAAGGTGATCCTCTGCGTCCCCGAAAACTTCTCCGTTGAAAAACGCGAAGTGATGAAAGCCCTCGGCGGGACGGTGGTTCTGACGCCGAAGGACGACGGCATGAAGGGCGCTATCGCCAAAGCCGAAGAGTTGTCGAAGACAATTCCAAACTCGTACGTGCCGCAGCAGTTTGCCAATCCATACAACACGGAGTCGCACTACGCCACCACGGGCCCCGAGATCTGGGAGCAGATGGACGGCCGCGTCGACGCCTGGCTGGCCGGCGCCGGCACCGGCGGCACCTTCACCGGCGTGGCCCGCTACCTCAAGGAGCGCAACCCCGCCTGCTGGTGCGTCATCGTCGAGCCGCAGGGATCGATCCTCAAAGGTGGTGAAGCCGGGCCGCACGAAGTGGAAGGGATCGGTGCCTCCTCCTTCATCCCGCCCGTGCTCGATATGTCGCTGGCCGACGAAGTGATCCAGATCTACGACGATCCCGCCTTCGTCATGGTGCGGCGGCTGGCCTCCGAGGAGGGCGTGCTGGGCGCGTCGTCCGCGGGAGCGAATGTCGCCGCGGCGGTGCAGCTGGCGGAAAAACTCGGTCCCGGCAAACGCATCGTCACCCTTATCCCCGACGCCTCGGAGCGCTACATGTCGAAGGGGATTTACACGAAATGGGCGAAACCGCCGGAAGCCTGAGGAACAACCATGGCCTTCTCCACTGATTGCATTCACGCCGGTCAGGAGCCGGAGCCGGTTACAGGCTCGGTGACCTATCCGATCTTCCAGACCTCGACCTACGTCCAGCCGGAGCTCGGCAAGCACAAGGGATTCGAATACGCGCGCACGCAGAACCCGACGCGTTCGGTGCTCGAAGCGAATCTCGCCGCGCTCGAAGGCGGCAAGCACGCGCACTGCTTCGCGTCAGGGATGTCTGCGACCGACACGGTCTTCCGCCTGCTGCGCTCGGGCGATCATGTCGTCGCCGGGGAGAACATGTACGGCGGTTCGTATCGCCTCTTCAGCAAGGTCTGCGAGAAGTTCGGGCTGGAGTTCACCTACGTCGACACCTCGCACGTGGCCAACGTCCGCGCGGCGCTCCGGCCGAATACGAAGATCGTGTTCCTGGAGACGCCGACCAATCCGATGATGACGGTGACCGACATCGCCGCCTGCGCCGAAGCAGCCCATTCCCGTGGCGCGCTGGTGGTCGTCGACAACACCTTCTGCTCCCCCTGGCTGCAGCGCCCGATCGAGCTCGGCGCCGACATCGTGGTCCACTCGACCACGAAGTTCATCAACGGCCACTCCGATTCGGTCGGCGGCGTAGTGGTCTCGAATGACGACACCCTCGCCGAACAGATCGGCTTCCTCCAGAACGCGGTCGGCGCGATCCTCTCGCCGTTCGATTCCTGGCTGGTCCTCCGCGGCGTGAAGACGCTGGCGGTGCGGATGAAGCAGCACGAGGAGAACGGGCGCACGATGGCGGAGTACATCTCCAAACACGCCAAGGTGGTGAAGACGTACTACCCAGGCCTTCCCGATCATCCGCAGCACGAGCTGGCCAAACGCCAGATGCGCGGCTTCGGCTCGATGATCTCGTTCGAGCTCGGCTCGAAGGAGAACGCCAAAAAGTTCCTCGACCGCGTCCGCCTCTGCTCTCTCGCCGAATCCCTCGGCGGCGTAGAGACGCTGATCTCCCACCCCGAAACGATGACGCACGCCTCCGTCCCCCTCGAAACCCGCACCCGCCTCGGCATCACCCCGGGCCTGGTGCGCATCTCCGTCGGCATCGAGGATGTCGAGGATCTGATCGCCGATGTGGAGAACGCATTCGGAGGGATTTAGTTCGAAAGGCAATGAACCACGGAGGCACGGAGATCACAAAGAAAACCTCCGTGTCTCTGTGGTGATGAATCTGTAGACTGCCGTCATGGAAGTCTCCGACGCTCTCCCCGGCGCCGATCTGATTCGCGATGGCTTGCGCGATCTTGCGGCGGGCGTGGAGTCGATCCCCTCGCTCCTCGTCCTCATCGGCGCGCCGCGGCTGCGGCGGATCGGGTTCGATGTACCGGCCGACCCGCCGTACTTTCCCGAAGATCGCCTCTACGCGAAATTGGCCGAAGAGGACTCCGACTCGGCGCACTCGCGCTACAACGCGTTGATCCGGAGACTGGTGAGCTTTGAGCGGGCGGCGGAATGCGTGAAGCCTTAACGGAACCGCGGCTTCGCGCCTTCATGCGCGCGATCGCTGCTGAAGCGCGCGAGCCGGGCCGCATCTACATCGCCGGCGGCGCGAGCGCGGTTCTTCGCGGATGGCGCGACAGCACGCTCGACGTCGACATCACCATCGTCCCGGAAAACGATCGCATTCTTCGCGCGATCCCGGACCTGAAAGAGCGGCTGCAGGTCAACGTGGAGCTGGCCTCTCCGGCCGACTTCGTCCCACCGTTGCCAGGTTGGGAAGAACGGAGCGCGTTCATCACGCGCGAGGGTGCGATCTCATTTCACCATTTCGACTTTTACACGCAGGCGTTGTCGAAGCTCGAGCGCGCGCATCACAAGGATCTGCTCGATGTCGATTCGATGGTCCGCGACGGTCTAGTCGATCCGAAGCGGCTGCTGGCCCTCTTCGAAGAGGTGGCCGCTTCGCTCTACCGATATCCAGCAATCGATCCGCCCACTCTACGAGCGGCGGTCGAGCAACTCGCCTCCCGCTGAGCGCTCTACAATACCGGCCGCATGGCGTCCGCCCTTCCGTTCATCCTCATCATCGCGGCGTATCTAATCGGATCGATTCCGTTCAGCTACCTCGTGGTGAAGCTTGTGGCTGGCGCGGACATTCGGGCGCATGGCAGCCGGAACGTCGGGGCGACGAATGTGGCGCGCAACTTTGGGAAGCTGCCGGGGATCATCGCCCTGCTGCTCGACATCGCCAAAGGCTATGCGGCCGTGGCGCTGGCGCGATGGATCGTGGCGCGTCCTGACTGGCCGTACGTAGCCGACGCCGCGCACACCTCGCCGCTGTACTCGATGTCGCTCTGGATCGCGATGGCGGGATTGATCGCCGTGCTCGCGCACATGTATCCGGTCTGGTTGCGGTTCCACGGCGGCAAAGGAGTGGCCACCGCCAGCGGCGCGTTTCTGGCGCTCGATCCGATCGTCATCGCCGCCGGTGTGCTCGTCTTCCTCATCGTCATTCTGGCCACGCGCTTCGTTTCGCTGGCCTCGATCCTCAGCGCGGCCTCGATTCCGCTTTTTCTTCGCTTTCTCGTTCACGCGCCGTTCTGGACCATCATCATCAGCACGCTGATCTCGCTGGCCATCATCGTCAAGCACCACTCCAACATCGCCCGGCTCGCGCAGGGGACCGAGCGGCGGATCGGGAAACGCAACGAGCCATGAAAATCTCGATCATCGGCGCCGGCTCCTTCGGCACAGCGGTGGCGGCGGTGGCGGCGCGCTGCGGCAACGAGATCGTGCTGTGGGCGCATGACCCGCACGTCGCCGACGAGATCGAGCAAACGCGCCACAACCCGATCTACCTGCAGAGCATCGCTCTCGATCAGAAGATCCGCGCAACCAGTTCACTGGCCGAGGCGGCGGAGTTCAGCGACGTACTGTTCATGATCGTCCCCAGCCATCACTACCGCGGCGTCCTGGCGCAGATGCGGCCGCACCTTCGGCGCGAAATCGCCATCATCAGCGCCACCAAGGGCATCGAGAACGAAACACTGCAGCGGATGTCGGAAGTGACGGCCCTCGAGCTCGGCGGCGCATTGCGCTCGTTCGCGGTGCTTTCCGGACCGACCTTCGCCCTCGAAATGGCGCGCGGCGATCCCACCGCCGCGGTCATCGCTTCGTTGGATCAGGTGTTAGCGGAACAGGTCCAGCACGCCATGTCGTCGCCAACGTTCCGCATCTATAACTCGCACGACGTCACCGGCGTCGAGCTGGCGGGCTCGCTGAAGAACGTCATCGCCATCGCTGCCGGCGTGATCGAAGGTCTCGGCCTCGGGTCGAACACCACCGCTGCGTTGATCACACGCGGCCTTCACGAGGTGACGAAGCTCTCGGTCGCCCTCGGCGGACGCATCGAGACGCTTTCCGGACTGGCCGGCATGGGCGACCTGGTGCTGACCTGCACCGGGTCTCTCTCACGCAACCGCAGCGTCGGCGTGGCCCTCGGCCAGGGGAAGCCGCTGGCCGAGATCCTTTCCGAATCGCGAACGGTTGCCGAAGGGGTTCGCACCTCGAAGGCAGCAAAGGAACTGGCCGAACGTCACGGCATCGAGATGCCGATCACCGCGGAGATGTACCGCGTGCTGCACCAGGGCGAATCGCCCCGAGGAGCGTTGCAACGGTTGATGACGCGATCGCTGAAAGCGGAAGCGACGCTGTGATGTGAAGTTGCCGGGGTGCCAAGTTGCCCGAACAAGCCTGAGACTGCGCTTCGGGCAACTCGGCAACCTGGCAACTCGGCAACCCCTATTGCGGCGGCCTCGGATTCACAACCTGCGGCGCGACTGGTTTGGCGACCTGCATATTGCCGTTCTCGAGTGCCGGCGGATTCTCGTAGAGGCCCTCGGCCGTTTCGCCCGCATAGGGTTGCATACCGGCCGCCCTTCTCTCGTCAACCTTTCTCTTCTGCTCGGCGGCCTGAGCCTGTTCCGCCCGGGCGCGACGTACTTCTGCTGCCATCTGGTCGTACGTTGTCTGGCTGTCGTTGTGAGCCGGAAGCTGTGATTGCGCCTCCGCGGTGGTGGTGGTGAAGTGTCCGCCTTCGCGCACCAGCGTTTCGTTGGTGATGACCTGCGAGGACCTCTTGCCGAATCGGTTGGTCGACTTGGCGGCGCGGACGAGCGGCGAGTCGCCCAACACGGTCGCCTGCGGCGAGAACTGGGTCTGAGCATGCTTCACCGTAAGCGACGGCGCGGTGTCTTTGGCGGCCTGTGGATCGGCGGCGTACAGCGACAGAGCAGCAAATGCTAGATAACTGCAAATGGCAATCGGCTTCATCGAGTCCTCCGGTTTAGTGTTCAATGTTACGCTTCGCCGATCAAATTTCATGACCCTCCCCGAATCTTGCACTTGCGGGTTTGAATGACGCCCGAGCTACTGCTCCAGAAGTTCGGATACCTCGCCGTCTTCGTGGGGACCTTCCTCGAAGGGGAGACGATCCTGGTCATGGCCGGCTTCTTTGCCGAGCGCGGCTATTTGAAACTCCCGTTCGTCATCGCCACGGCCTGCTGCGGCGCCTACTCGGGACATGTCTTCTGGTTCTGGCTCGGTCGGACGCAGGGCGTGAAACTGCTCGACCGCTTCCCGAGGATGAAGCGCCACTTCGGCAAAGGAATCCGCCTTTTTGAGCGTTACGGCGCGCCGGCGATCTTCATCACCCAGTGGCTCTATGGCCTGCGCATCACCTGCGCCGTGATCATCGGCATCTCGAAAGTCTCGACGATCAAGTTCCTTGTGTATGAAGCATTTACGTGCATCGTCTGGGCGATCATCATCGGCACCGCCGGCTTCTACTTCGGCCGCGCCGTCGAACGGGTCCTCGGCCGGGCGGCGCACATCGAGAAGTACGGGCTGCTGGTGCTTGTCGTCGCCGCGCTCGGGTTCTGGGCGTATCACAAGTGGAAAGAGAAGAAAGAGGAGAGCGGGGAGGCTTAAAGGCAAATGTTGAATGTTCAATGTTGAATGAGACAGAACCTCGGCAAAGCGAAGGCCCATTCAACACTTAACATTCAACATTGAACATTCAACATTTGCTTTTAAGCTCACCCTTCGAAGTGCTTGAACTCCAGCTCCGCCTGCGCCGCCGCAAGACGGGCCACCGGCACCCGGTACGGCGAGCACGACACGTAGTTCAACCCGCAGGTTCGGAAAAAGCGGATCGAGTCGGGGTCGCCGCCGTGCTCGCCACAGACGCCGACTTTTAACTCCTTGTTCGTGCTGCGGCCGCGCTCGGTACCGAGGCGGACCAGCTGGCCGACACCCTCCTGATCGATCGATTCGAACGGATCCTTCGGCAGAATCTTCTTGTCGACGTACTCGGGGAGGAACGAGCCGGCATCGTCGCGTGAGTAGCCGAACGTCATCTGCGTCAGGTCATTTGTGCCGAATGAGAAGAACTCGGCAACCTCTCCGAGCTTGTCTGCGATCAGCGCCGCGCGCGGGATCTCGATCATCGTGCCGACGATGATCTGCATTTCGATTCCGCGCTCCTTGATCACCTCGGCGGCAACGCGCTGGACCATCTCTTTCAGCACGGCCAGCTCTTTGACCGTTCCTACCAGCGGGATCATCACCTCGGGGCGCGCATCGATGCCTTCCTTCTTCACGTCGCAGGCGGCTTGGAAGATGGCGCGCACCTGCATCTCGTAGATTTCCGGGAACGTGATCGCCAGCCGGCAGCCACGGTGACCGAGCATCGGATTCGATTCGTGGAGCTGATTCACTTTCGCGCGCAGCTCAACGAAGCCCCAACCCATGTCGCGTGCGACGGCGGAGATCTGCTGCTCGCTGTGCGGCAAAAATTCGTGCAGCGGCGGGTCGAGCAGCCGGATCGTCACCGGCAGGCCGTCTAGCTCGCGGAAGATCCCCTCGAAGTCGGCCTTCTGGAATGGCAGCAACTGTTCGAGCGACTTGCGCCGTCCCTCCTCGTTGCGCGCCAGGATCATTTCGCGCACTCGCAGGATGCGATCCTCGGAGAAGAACATGTGCTCGGTGCGGCAAAGCCCGATGCCGGCGGCGCCGAAGAGCCGCGCCACGCGGGCATCGTTCGGCGTGTCGGCATTCGTGCGCACGGCGAGAGTGCGGATCTCGTCGGCCCACTTGAGGAGACGGTCGAAATTGCGGAAGGTCTCCGACTTGTCGCCAGACAATGAACCCTCGATCAATACCTGGATGACCTCGGACGGCCGCGTCTCGACCTTGCCGCCGATGATCTCGCCGGTCGAACCGTCGATCGAAACCCAGTCGCCTTCTTCCAGCGGCTCGTGCCCCTCGCTGCGCAGCTCGCCCTTTCCGTAGTCGACGCGCAACGATCCGGCGCCGACGATGCACGGCCGCCCCATGCCGCGGGCAACGACCGCCGCGTGCGAGGTGAGCCCGCCGCGCGTGGTCAGGATTCCGGCCGCGCTGTGCATGCCGGCGATGTCCTCGGGCGACGTCTCGACGCGAACGAGGATGACCGGGTCGTCCTCTTTGGCCATCTGTACGGCGCGATCGGCGTTGAAGGCGATGCGCCCTGCCGCCGCGCCAGGACCGGCCGGAAGTCCGCGCCCGAGGACACGGCCACCGGAAATCGCCTTCTGCTTTTCCTTCGCATCGAACACCGGCGCCAGCAGCTGCACGATCTGGCCGGCTTCGACGCGCGAAACGGCTTCGATGTTGTTGATGAGACCTTCGTCGACCATGTCGCAGGCGATCTTCACCGCGGCGAAGCCGGTGCGCTTGCCGGTGCGCGTCTGCAGGAGATAGAGCTTGCCGGACTGGATGGTGAACTCGATGTCCTGCATGTCGCGATAGTGGCCTTCGAGTTTCTTGTAGACATCCTCGAGCTGGCCGTAGACCGCGGGCATGGTCTCTTCGAGCGACTTCTCGTGTTCGAGCGCCTGCGCCTTCGAAATCGGCAGCGGCGTGCGGATGCCGGCGACGACGTCCTCGCCCTGCGCGTTCGGCAGGTACTCGCCGAAGAAGCGGTGCTCACCGTTGGCGGGATTCCGCGTGAAGGCGACGCCGGTGGCGCAGTCGTCGCCCATGTTGCCGAAGACCATCGACTGCACGTTGACGGCGGTGCCCCAGTCGTCGGGGATCTGATTCAGCTTGCGGTAGGTGATGGCGCGCTGGTTGTTCCAGGAGTTGAAGACCGCACCGATCGCGCCCCAGAGCTGCTGCTGCACGTCCTGCGGAAAGTCGTTGCCCGTTTTCTCGCGGACGATGCCTTTGTACGTTTCGACCAGTCCCCGCAGCCCGTCTGCCGGAATCTCGGCGTCCGTCTTGACGCCTGACTTGTCGCGCAGATCGAAGAGCTCGTGCTCGAAATGATCCTTGTCGATCTCGAGGACGACCCCGGAGTACATCTGGATGAAGCGCCGGTACGAATCGAGCGCGAAGCGTTCGTCTTTCGACGATGTGGCCAGCCCTTGCACGGTCTCGTCGTTCAACCCGAGGTTGAGGATGGTGTCCATCATGCCGGGCATCGACGCGCGCGCGCCGGAGCGGACGGAGACGAGCAGCGGCTGATTGCGATCGCCGAACTTGCGGCCGACCGACTTCTCGACGCGGGCGAGGTTCTTCGCGACGGCGTCCTTCAATTCGGGCGGATAGGTTTTGTCGTGATCGTAAAAGTAGGTGCAGACGGCGGTGGAGATGGTGAATCCCGGCGGGACCGGAACGCCGATGTTGGTCATCTCGGCGAGGCCTGCGCCTTTGCCACCGAGGACGTCTTTCATTTTGGCGTTGCCTTCGGCCTGCCCATCGCCGAAGTAGTAGACGTATTGCGGCTCCATCGCGGGCGCGATTATCTCCGAACTTCCACCTCGACGCTGGAGTAGATCGCGCGAGCGGCGTCCGTTGCCGGAGTCTGGCGCGGCGAGTCGCTTCCCGCGGCGAGGAAGTCGACGCGCGCGAGGTCGACGCCGAGGCCTTCGAGAGTCTTGCGGAGCGACGCAATCTCGTGCTCGGCGAATTGTTTGTTGCGCTTCGCATCCGCCTGCCGGAACTCGTGCGCCACCAGGCGAAGCGGAACCGGCGCTTTGCGGATGATGTCCGCCAGAGATTGCAATTCTTCGCCGCTCGGGCCGGCAATCAGCTCGCCGGTCTGATCGAACTGCAATCCGAACATTCCGACATGGCTGGCGCGCCGAAGAACGGCCTGCAGAACGTCCGTTCGCAGTGCCGCCGCGGAGCACGGCGCGCGATCGCCGTACCACGGGAGGGCGGTGAAGAGCGGGATCGCCTCCTCATGCCAGTGAAGCGCGCTGAGATGCTTGTCATCCGGCGAGACGGTCAGCGCGGTGAAGCCGTAGTCGTTGGCGCGAATCCAGTTGAAACGCCACATGCGTCCATTCGTGCCGCCGGCGAGAAACAGCGGCTGCTTCCCCTGCATCAGAACGCCAATCGCCCGCGTGCCGCGCTGTGCGAACGCCGCGGCGTCGCCGTTGACGGACCAGCAGCCGTCCAACGGCGGATCGATTCGCGGCGCGATCTCCGTACCGTGGGCGAGGATCGAGCGCAGACGCACGTCACGGAAGGGGTTTTTCGCGTCCGGCACCGTGACCCGCAGATACGCCGCCTCGGATGGCGCAACGTCGAGCCACTGCGCTTCGCTGACGGAGCGCGCGGTCATCGTTCCCGCCGGCTGCCAGGTCGTGCCATCAATCGAGCGCTCGAACGTCACGTGGTTCGCTTCGTATGCGCCCGCCACGAGCGTGCGGAAACCGACGCGGTCGATGCGGCTGCGCGTGCCGAGGGCGATGACGATCGATTGCGGGTAATCGTGCGGCGGAGGCGTCCAGAACGAGCCGATCTCGCCATCGATGGTATTGATGGCCGAGGTGACGAGCAACGCCTCGCCGGTGCGGGAGACGATGGTGGCGCCGCGGGTGATATCGATGAGGCTCGACCGTTCGTTGACGATGTCGGTGGGCGGTTTGTTGGGGTTCGAATACCTCGCGGCCTGCTTCGGCGACCCGCAGCTCGCGATGAGCAGCAACGCCAGCAGCGGCCGCAGGTTTACGGCAGTCACGCCCGGTACTCGCGCCGGTCGACGACGATCTTGGTGACGTCGGCGATTTTCATGACCGCGTTGCCGACGGTGCGCAACAGCGCCATCCGGTTGCGGCGCACGCCTTCGTCTTCGACCATGACCATCACTTCATCGAAGAACTTCTCCAGCTCCGGCGCCATGCCGGCAAAGGTCTCCAGGGCGAGCTTGTAGTTTCGCTCGCCGATCATCTCGTCGATCTGATCGCTCATCAGCGGAACCAGCTCGGCCAGCCGCCGCTCGGTGTCGTTCTCCAGTTTCGAGGGATCGACGCGCGCGGCCGATTCTTGGCCGCTGGTGATGTTGGCGATGCGCTTGGCCGAGTCGAGGATGGAGAGAAAATTCGGCTCGTTGCGCATCGCCTTGAGCGCGGAGATGCGGTCGACGAGGTCAGTAAGCGACGACGCCCATCCCGCTTCCATGGCCGCGGCGATCTCGTCGTAAGCAAATCCCCATGCGGATGCTTCGAGAATCGTGCGGACGCGCTCGGCGAAGAAGGTGAGGAGGTCGGCCTTGAACACGGGTTCGTCGGTCGCACTTATGGAGCTAAAGCTGACCCGAAGTCCAACAGCTTTGTAGGCTGCAAACGCAGCATCAATAAGCTGGTTAAGACTATTGCTGACTTGGCGTTTGTCACGATTGAGAAGAATCTGGATGACGCCTTGTGCTGCGCGGCGCAGTGCAAATGGATCTCTTGAGCCAGTCGGTTTCGCGCCGATCAAGAAAAAGCCCACCAGCGTGTCGATCTTGTCCGCGAGCGAGACGATCACGCCACTGCGCGTGCGCGGGAGGGCGTCCTCAAGGTTTACTGGAAGGTAATGATCGTAGATGGCCTGCCAAGTGCTCGCCGACATACCCTCTTCGCGGGCGTAAATGCCGCCGATCTGCCCCTGCAGATCAGTGAACTCCTTGACCATCTCTGTTACGAGATCGGTCTTGCACAGGCGTGCGGCGATGCTGGTATCGGCGTCATCGAATATGGCTGCGACGATCTTCTCAATCCGTTTCGTCTTTTCGAGATAGTTGCCTAGCTTCTCCTGAAATTGCAGATGCTCCAGCTGTTCGAGCCGCGATTCGAGCGTCCGCTTGCGATCGGTCTCGTGGAAAAACTTGGCGTCGGCGAAGCGGGCGTTGGTGACGAAGGTATTGCCGTACGCCGCGTTGCCGTCCGGATCGGCATCGTTGTCGAGCACGGCCAGGAAAGAGCTCGTCAGCCGGCCGTCGTTGGTGCGGATCGGGAGCTGCTTCTGATGCACGCGCATCACCGTGACCAGCACTTCGTCCGGCAGCGAAAGGTACTCGCGTCCGAACTCGGCGCGGACGACTCCGGGATACTCGGTGAGGTACTGCCACTGCGACCAGATCGAGGCGTCGACGGACGGCGTTCCGCCGGCCTGCTGGCCAAGAACGCGGGCGCGCTCGGCCATCACGTGGCGGCGGCGCTCGGCGTCGATGACCACGCGGGCCAGCTCCAGATGCGTCACGTAGTCGTTGTATGAGAGAACTTCGATCGGCTGCGGCGCCAGCGTGCGGTGGCCGCGCGTCGTGGTCCCCGAGGGGATATCGAAGATCGTGATTGGCAGATGTTCGCCGTCGAGCACGGAGACGATCGAATGGATCGGTCTGATGTACGAATGCTCGCCCTTTCCCCAGCGCATCATCTTCGGCCAGCGCAGCGATTCGATGATCTGCGGCACGCGCTCCTGCAGAATCTCGCCCGCGGATCGCCCTTTGATGGTGCGCTTGACGCGGATGTAATCGCCGCCAGGGATCACGTCGTCGATCGTGGCGTTGTTCTTCTTCAAAAACCCGTTCAGCGCCTGCGTCGGTTTCCCCTCGGCGTCATACGCGGCCTTCACCGGCGGCCCCTTCACCTCTTCCTCGCGATCGCTTTCACGCAGCGGGATGCGCGACAGGAAAAAGATAATGCGGCGCGGCGTGCTGTTGACGATCACCGGATTGCGGTCGTCGGGCGGCTCGCCGAGGTCGTGGGTGAGTTTGGTCAGTTGCTGGAGCAGCGTCGCCTGCGCGGCGTCATGCATCCACGCAGGGATCTCCTCCGTCAGCAGCTCGAAAAAGTACTCAGCCATTGGACGCCTTCAGCAACGGAAATCCGAGCGCCTCGCGCGACGCCAGGTACTGATGCGCGCATCCGACGGCCAGCTCGCGAACGCGTTTGATGATGCCGACGCGCTCGGTCACCGATACCGCGCCGCGTGCGTCGAGCGTGTTGAACACGTGCGAGCACTTCAGCGTCCAGTCGTACGCGGGGAGGACCAGCTTCTCGTCGAGGCAGTGCTTCGCTTCCCCTTCGTACATCTCGAAGAGCTTCCAATGCATCGCGATGTCCGCGGTCTCGAAGTAGTACTTCGCAAACTCGTACTCATCCTGCTTCCGCACCGGGCCATAGCCGAAGCCGGCACCCCACTCGATGTCGTACACCGAGGGTTGGCGCGAGAGGAACATCGTCAGGCGCTCCAGGCCGTAGGTGATCTCCGCGGAGATCGGCGCGAGATCGATTCCGCCGGCCTGCTGGAAGTAGGTGAACTGCGTGATCTCCATGCCGTCGAGCAGGATCTGCCAGCCCACGCCCCACGCGCCGAGGGTGGGCGACTCCCAGTTGTCTTCTTCGAAGCGGATGTCGTGGCGGGTGAGATCGAGTCCGAGCGCGCGCAGCGAGTCGAGATACAGCTCCTGCACATCGAGCGGCGACGGTTTGAGGATGACCTGAAACTGGTAGTGCTTGCCGAGCCGGAACGGGTTGTCGCCGTAGCGGCCGTCGGCGGGACGCCGCGACGGCTGGACGTAGCCGACATTCCACGGCTCCGGCCCGAGAACACGGAGGAAGGTGGCCGGATGCATGGTGCCCGCGCCGACCTCGAGATCGAGCGGCGTCTCGATCATGCAGCCACGCTCCGCCCAGAAGTTCTGGAGGCGAAGGATGAGATCCTGAAATGCGAGGCGAGGCATCAGGGCGCGCATTCTAGCGTAGCGCCGTCGGCTCGACGGCTGGACCGCCAGCGGCTCGCTGGCGATTTGGGGGTCTATTGCCGCCGAGCCGGCGGCGGTCCAGCCGTCGAGCCGACGGCGCTACGCTTGGCTAGCCTCTCGTTCCCGTCGTGTCGGTCGGAGGTGGTGGTGGTAGTGGCTCCTCATCCGGCTTCTTCTTCACATCCGGCGATGTCGTGGTCTTCGGCGCCTTCTGCGTGTCCGTAGTTGTCGTCGTTGGAACCGGCGCGGTATCGGTATCCGCCTCTGTCGTCATCGTCGTGTCGGTAGCCGGTGCAGGCTGCAACTCCTGCGGACGCGACGAAGTGACATGCGGACGCGGCGGACGCGGAGCTGGGATCCATGCCGGCGCGACTGTCGTCGTCGGCGCCGGCGCGGAACTGGGCATCGCCGTCCCTGTCGTTTCGTTCCCCATCGGATTGGGATTCGTCGGAATCGTGAACGCCGTCGTCGTATCGACGTTCGTATCCGTCACCGGCGGCTTCGTCTCGCCCGGCGCGTTGATCGTCGACGTCACCCCGCTCGCCGATCCCTCCTGGACCACGTCGTACTGCTTCTGGTCGCGCTGCATTTTGCCGGCGCGGCTGCATCCGAAAACGAGGAGAGCTAGCGCGGCGAGGGTTCCGATTTTGCGGGTCATCACGCTTCGTTCAATCGCAGCTTCGGTGCCAATAACAAGGCGGGAAGAAGCCCTGAGCGGTGACAGTTGAACAAACCGCACCGTAATGGTACTGTTTCGCTCCTTTTCGAGAACGCCTGATGCTCAAAATCTCCAAACTCACTGATTACGGATTACTTGCCGCCGTCTACCTTGCCCGCCACAACGGCGAAGTTGCCTCGGCGCGCGAGATCGCCGCGTTCTACCACCTGCCGGTCCCGATGATCACCAAGGTCCTCAAGACCCTGCATCAGGCGGACGTCATCGACTCGCAGCGCGGCGTCGGCGGCGGGTACACGTTTCACGGCGATGCTGAGTCCGTCACGCTCGGCCAGCTCATCGAAGCGCTCGAGGGTCCGTGGGATCTCGTCGAATGCGAAACGACCGACGATCAGGGCCACGCGGCCTGTGCCATTCGCGTGGCCTGCCCCTCGCGGCGGTTCATGTTCGGCATCAACCGTGCGGTAAAAGGAGCGTTCGAGCAGGTCACGCTCGGCGACCTCACCCGCGGCGTGATGCCGGTGGCGCAGGTCGACAAACCGATGTTGTCATTGAGAGTTGGGAACCCATCATGAGCAGCACCATCGAACAGATTGCCAGCCAGGAGTACAAGTACGGCTTCGTCACCGACATCGAATCCGATCAGGCACCTCCCGGGCTGAACGAAGACATCATCCGGCTCATCTCGGCGAAGAAGAACGAGCCGGAGTGGATGCTCGAGTTCCGCCTGAAAGCCTTCCGCCATTGGCTGACGATGAAGGAGCCGACGTGGGCCAATATCAAGTACGGCCCCATCGACTATCAAGCCACCTCGTACTACTCGGCCCCGAAGCAGAAAAAGAAGCTCAATTCGCTCGATGAAGTCGATCCCGAGTTGCGCGCAACGTTTTCCAAACTCGGCATCTCGCTCGAAGAGCAGAAGCGGCTATCCAACGTTGCCGTCGACGCGGTCTTTGATTCGGTCTCTGTGGCCACCACGTTCCGCACCGAGCTGGCCAAGGTCGGCGTGATCTTCTGCTCGTTTTCCGACGCGGTTCAGAATCATCCGGACCTGGTCCGCAAGTACCTCGGCAGTGTCGTCCCCTACACCGACAATTTTTTCGCTACGTTGAATGCCGCGGTCTTTACCGACGGCTCGTTCTGCTACATCCCGAAGGGCGTTCGCTGCCCGATGGAGCTGTCGACCTATTTCCGGATCAACTCCGCCAATACCGGCCAGTTCGAGCGCACGCTGATCGTGGCCGACGAAGGCGCCACGGTCAGTTACCTCGAGGGCTGCACGGCTCCGATGCGCGATGAGAATCAGCTGCATGCCGCGGTGGTCGAGCTGGTTGCGCTCGACAACGCCTCGATCAAGTACTCGACGGTGCAGAACTGGTATCCGGGCGACAAGGAAGGCAAGGGCGGCATCTACAACTTCGTCACCAAGCGCGGCAAGGCTTTCACCAACGCCAAGCTGTCGTGGACGCAGGTGGAGACCGGCTCGTCCATCACCTGGAAGTACCCGAGCTGCATCCTGCAAGGCGACAACTCGGTGGGCGAGTTCTATTCGGTGGCGCTGACGAATCACCGCCAGCAGGCCGATACCGGAACGAAGATGATTCACCTCGGCAAGAACACCCGGTCAACGATCATCTCGAAAGGGATATCGGCCGGTCACGGCCAGCAGACTTACCGCGGCGAAGTGAAGATCATGAAGTCGGCGGAAGGCGCGCGCAATTACTCGCAGTGCGATTCGCTGCTCCTCGGCGACAAATGCGGCGCGCACACCTTCCCCTACATCGAAGTGCGCAACTCCACGGCGCAGATGGAGCACGAAGCGTCGACGTCGAAGATCGGCGAAGACCAGCTCTTCTACTGCCAGCAGCGCGGCATCTCCGCGGAAGACGCCGTCTCGATGATCGTCAACGGCTTCTGCCGCGAGGTGTTCAAAGAGTTGCCGATGGAGTTCGCGGTGGAAGCTACGAAGTTGCTTGGAGTGAGTTTGGAAGGAAGCGTTGGATAGTTGCACGGTTGCTGAGTTACTGGGTTGCTGAGTCCCGCACCCCAGGTAACCGAGCAACCCAGCAACTCAGCAACCGGTTAACTACACATGCTCGACATCAAAAACCTGCACGCCGGAATCGACGGCAAGGAAATTCTCAAGGGGCTCACGCTGCACGTTGGCGTGGGCGAAGTGCACGCCATCATGGGGCCGAACGGCTCCGGGAAGTCGACGCTGGCGAACGTTCTCGCGGGGCGGCCGAAGTATGTCGCCACTTCCGGGTCTGTGACCTACGACGGGAAGGACCTGCTGGCGCTCCCCGCCGAGGAGCGGGCGCGCGAGGGAGTCTTCCTGGCTATGCAGTACCCGGTCGAGATTCCGGGCGTGAACAACATCTACTTCCTCAAAGCGGCGCTCAACTCGATCCGCAAACATCAGGGACTCGAAGAGCTCGACGCCATGGAGTTCCTGCAGCTGGCGCGCGAGAAGATGAAGCTCGTCGAGCTCGATGAGGCGTTCATGAACCGCTCGGTGAATGAAGGCTTCTCCGGCGGCGAAAAGAAGCGCAACGAGATCTTCCAGATGGCCGTGCTCGATCCGAAGCTGGCCATCCTCGACGAGACCGATTCCGGGCTCGACATCGACGCCCTGCGCATCGTCGCCGAGGGCGTGAATGCGCTGCGCAGCGAGAAGCACTCGGTGCTGGTGATCACGCACTACCAGCGGCTGCTTCGTTACCTCGTTCCGGATTTTGTTCACGTTCTCGCCGACGGCAAGATCGTGAAATCCGGCGGCAAGGAACTGGCCGAGGAGCTCGAGCAAAAAGGCTACGAGTGGATTGAAGAAGAGGTAGCGGCGGCGCGATGAGCAGCGTTCTCGAAGAGCGGTTAATCGAGCCGCGGCACATCGACGGCGAGCCGGATCGCGTCCGCCGCATCCGCACTCAGGCTGCCGAGCGCTTCAACGCCCTCGGCTGGCCGACCACGCGCCTCGAAGAGTGGAAGTACACATCGCTGGCATCTGTGGCCGGCATCGACTGGAAAACCAGCCAGCGTCTGCCCGATGACAAGAGCTACGAATCGCCCTTTGGCGACAAGCCGGTCGCGGAGTTGATGTTCATCAACGGGGCGCTCTATGCGAACCGCGCCACGCTCGCCAACGAACATCCCGGAATCCGCATCGTGCCGATGCGCGAGGCGATGGAGAACGAATCGTTCGCGCAGCACTTCTCCCGCTACGCCGACTACGAGAAGCACGCCCTGACTGCCCTGAACACGGCGCGCTGGCAGGACGGCGCCTTCATCGAGATCGCACCAGGCACCGTCGTCGAAGGTTTCATCCACATCTTCTACCTCGGCGGCGCAAAGGACGAGCGGCTCGTGTCGCATTACCGCAACCTGATCGTGGCCGGCCGCGGCAGCCAGATCACCGGCGTCGAATCGTTCTTCGGCAAAGGGACCTATTTCACGAACACGGTCACCGAGGTTGTGGCTGGAGATGGCGCGGTCGTCGATCACTACAAATTCGAGAACGAATCGGTCGAAGCGTTCCACATCGGCACCGTGCAGATTCACCAGGAACGCTCATCGAGCGTGACGTCTCGGACGATCGCCATCGGCGGCGGTCTGGTGCGCAATGAGATCAACGTGGCGCTCACCGGCGAGGGAGCCAGCCTTTCGATGGAAGGACTCTTCGTCCTCTCCGGCAAACAGCACGTCGACAACCACACCGTCATCGATCACGTCGCGCCGCATTGCGACAGCGTGGAGTTGTTCAAGGGCATCCTCGACGAGAACGCCCGCGGCATTTTCGACGGACGGATCATCGTCGAGCCGGATGCGGTCAAGACCAGCTCGCGCCAGACCAATCGCAACCTGCTGCTCTCCGAAACCGCCGTCGTCGATTCCAAGCCGTCGCTGGAGATCCACAACGATGACGTGAAGTGCAATCACGGCTCGACCATCGGCCAGCTCGACGAGGAGGCGCTCTTCTACCTCCGCGCCCGCGGCATCGGCGAAGAGGACGCGCGCAACCTGCTGGTCTACGCCTTCGCCAGCGAGATCGTCGAGCGGATGAAGATTGACGTCGTTCGGGAGAGCGTCGCACGGGCGCTTCGACAGCAGGGGTTAGGGATGAGGGACGAGGGGGGAAAACGATGACTGCTTCGGCTCAGACTCTCCCTCGTCCCTCGTCCCTCGTCCCTGACTCACTCGACGTCGAGCGCATCCGTCGCGATTTCCCCATCCTCCACCATCCCGCGCGGAGCGGCCGGACCCTGGTCTACCTCGACAACGCCGCCACTACGCAGAAACCGCGGCAGGTCATCGATCGCATCGTTCGCTACTACACCGAGGAAAACTCGAACGTCCATCGAGGCGTGCACTACCTCAGCGAAGTGGCCACGGACGCCTACGAGAAGGCCCGCACAACGGTGAAACGCTTCATCGGCGCGCGCGACGAGAAAGAGATCGTCTTCACCCGCGGCACCACTGAGGGCATCAACTTAGTCGCCCAGTCGTGGGGACGGAAGAACGTCGGCGCCGACGACGAAGTGCTCATTACCGCCATCGAGCACCATTCAAACATCGTCCCCTGGCAGCTGCTCTGCGAAGAAAAAGGTGCGCGCTTGCGCGTAGCCCCGGTCAACGACGCCGGCGAAGTCATCCTCGACGAGTTCGAAAAGCTCCTCAACCCGCGCACGAAAATCGTCGCCTTCGGCCACGCATCGAACGCCCTCGGCACAATCAACCCGATCCGCAAAATGATCGCCCTGGCCCACGCCGCCGGCGCGGTGACGCTGATCGACGGCGCGCAGGGCGTTCCTCATCTGCACGTCGACGTCCGCGATCTCGATTGCGACTTTTACGCGTTCTCCGCGCACAAGGTCTACGGTCCCACCGGAACGGGCGTTCTGTACGGCAAGGAGTCGATCCTCGACACCATGCCGCCGTGGCAGGGTGGCGGCGACATGATCCTCTCCGTCAGCTTCGAGAAGACCACCTACAACGCGCTCCCCTACAAGTTCGAAGCGGGAACGCCGAATATCGAAGGCGTCATCGGCCTCGCCGCCGCGCTCGACTACGTTTCCTCGATCGGCATCGACGCCATCGCCATCCACGAGCAGGATCTGCTGCACTACGCCACCAGGCGCCTGCTCGAGATCGACGGCCTGCGCATCATCGGCACCGCCGCGGAGAAGGCCAGCGTCATCTCCTTCGTCCTCGAAGGCGTCCACCCGCACGACATCGGAACCATCCTCGATGAAGAAGGAATCGCCATCCGTACCGGCCACCACTGCGCCCAGCCGCTGATGATGCGCTTCAACGTGCCGGCAACCGGACGGGCCTCGTTCGCCATGTACAACACGCGGGAAGAGGCCGACGCGCTGATCGACGGATTGCAGAAGGTCCTGGAGCTGTTCCGGTAGCCCAATGTCCGATCTTCGTGAGCTCTACCAGCAGGTCATCCTCGACCACAACAAGAACCCCCGCAACTTTCATGAGTTGCCGAACGCCACGCGCGCGGTCGACGGCTACAACCCGCTCTGCGGCGATCACTACAAGATCTTCGTGGAGATGGATGGCCAGACCATCAAGGACATCGGTTTCACCGGCAACGGCTGCGCGATCTCGAAAGCATCAGCTTCTGTCATGAGCTCGTCGCTCAAAGGAAAAACGACCGAGGAAGCGCACCAGCTCTTCGACGTCTTCCACAAGCTCGTCACCGGCGAGCCCGGCAGCCTCAGCACGGCAGAACTGGGACGCCTGGCCGCGTTTTCCGGGGTATCCGAATTCCCCGCGCGGGTAAAGTGCGCGTCGCTGCCGTGGCACACGCTGAACAGCGCCATCGAAGGCGACAAAGAAACGGTGTCAACCGAGTAACACGATCCACGAATCAGCCCGAGAGACGTAGGACAAGCGAACGTTATGAACATGCGCGAAGAAGTAACCCTGAGCCGGAACGCCGAAGCGGTGATGATCCCCAGCGGGGAGAAAGTGCTCGTCCCCGAGGGCGCCCGCGCCACGATCACGCAATCGCTTGGCGGCTCGTACACGCTGATCACCGAGCGCGGGCTGATGGTCCGCATCTCCGGCCGCGAGGCGGAGGCGATTGGCAAGACAGTCGAGAACGCGCCGGAGGTTGCGCCCGGCGATGAAGCCATCCCCGAGAAGCTGGAAGAGATGGTGTGGGACCAGCTCAAGACCTGCTACGACCCGGAGATCCCGGTGAACATCGTCGACCTCGGCCTGGTCTACCTCTGCGAGCTCGAAGACGCCGACGGCGCCAAGAACGTGAAGATCAAGATGACCCTGACCGCCCCCGGCTGCGGCATGGGCCCCGTCCTCGCCTCGGACGTGAAAATGAAAGTCGAGTCTCTCCCCGGCGTGAAGGAAGCCGAAGTCGAAGTGGTCTTCGACCCGGTCTGGGACCGCAGCATGATGTCCGAGGCGGCCAAGCTGCAGCTGGGGATGTACTACTAAGCGCTTCGCGCGTTGTCTGCGGCTACGCCGCGTTGTCAGTTGTCTGCGCGCGGCGCGTGGTCCCGTTGTCGGGGCATCGGCACGTTGCAATGGCCAAACGATCTGGCGCCCACCCGACACCATACGGTTGACGAATGCTGCTTGCTCAAGGACGCCGGAGGCGTGTCGGAAATTAGCCGGTGGCAAGTGCCGAAGGCACGCGGCCACCGGCTTTCAGATCCGCACAGATTTGCACCCCGGCAGGGGTGCGGGACGCCTTCCGTGACCCTTCCAGGGTCGGAGATTTGGACGGATTTCGAAACCGGTGGCTGCACGCCTTCGGCGCTTGCCACCGGCTAATCTCCGATACGCCTCCGGCGTGAACTCCAGTGATACGACAACGATAATTGACGAGCGGCTATCGCTTAAATGTCTTAAACGAACCGAGAAATATCGTCTTGCCAGCTGCAGCGTCAGTAAGGCCGCGCCGGACTGACGCGAGTGCCTTCGGGTTGCGGTAGAGCCATTCCTCGGAGGTGGGAATCGGGACCGCCGATTGAACCGCAATCGGCATCTTCTTCAGGCAACCGTTCTTTCTCGACTGCTTTTTCATTTCACGTTCTTTGATCCTACGCGCGCAGCAGCGCGCAGACAACCGACAACGCGCAAGCGCAGACAACGCGCCGCAGGCGCAGCTAGTAAACTGGCCGCATTCAATGGACGACCGCCTCCTCTCCCCGATCCCGCTCGAAGACGACGCCACGATCGAGCTCTCGCTCCGGCCACGGCGTCTGCGCGAGTACATCGGCCAGCAGAAGGTCAAGGCCAACCTGGAAATCTCCATCGCCGCCGCGCGCAAACGGCGCGAGACGCTCGATCACGTCCTCCTCTTCGGTCCCCCCGGCCTCGGCAAGACCACGCTGGCCAACATCGTCGCCAACGAGATGGACGCCGCCATGCGCTCGACCTCGGGGCCGGCACTGGAGAAACCCGGCGACCTGGTGGCCATCATCACCAACCTCGAGAAGGGCGACACGCTCTTCATCGACGAGATCCACCGCCTCCCCGCGCCGGTCGAAGAAGTCCTCTACTCGGCCATGGAGGACTTCTACATTGACGTCGTCATCGGCCAGGGCCCGGCTGCGCGCACGTTGAAGGTCGAGCTGCCGCCGTTCACCCTCATCGGCGCCACCACCCGTGCCGGCCTCCTCAGCGCGCCGCTGCGCGCTCGCTTCGGCATCGTGCACCGACTCGATTTCTATGACGTCGAGTCCCTCGAGATCATCGTCCGCCGCTCGTCCGACATCCTCGGCATCGAAGTGACCACGGACGGCGCGCACGAGATCGCCCGCCGTTCGCGCGGCACCCCACGAATCGCCAACCGCCTCCTCCGCCGCGTCCGCGACTTCGCCGAGGTCAAGCGAGAAGGCAAGATCGACGTCGGAATCGCCCACGAAGCGCTGGTCATGCTCGAAGTCGACGAATTCGGCCTCGACGAGATCGACCGCAAGCTCCTCACCACGATCATCGAACGCTTCAGCGGCGGCCCCGTCGGCGTCGGCGCCCTCGCCTCCTCGATCGCCGAGGATCGCGGCACAATCGAGGATCTCTACGAGCCCTACCTGATCCAGATCGGCTTCCTGCAACGCACTCCGCGCGGCCGCGTGGCCAGCAAACTGGCCTACGACCACCTCGGGTACGCGATGGGAGCGACGCGAAGGCAGACGGATTTGTTTTCGTAGGCTTTTTCACGCGGAGGCGCAGAGAAGCGGAGAAAGCAACGTGCATACTCCCTCCGCGTCTCCGCATCTCCGCGTGTAAATCGCCTTTAAAAAGCTAAGGAGACGTCGTAGGCGATCCGTCAGCACGGACCCATTGCAAGCTCTCCATCTGGCCAAGCCAGCGCCTCGGCGAAGCCCGGAATCGCGGACGAGAGCTCGTCCGCATGTGCGCTGGCTATGCCGTCCAGCTCGCGGGCGAGAACGCCGCTGACCGTGGTTCGTCCCTGCTCCGCCCGATACTCCAGCATGTCGACGTGATGGCGCGGCAGGCGGACCCGCAGCTCCTTCGTCCGGATCGCCTGCGGGAGCACGCCGTCCGCGTCGGCGCCGAGGGCCTCTTCGATCACATCGAGAGGCCACGTCTCCAGAGCCTTCGACATCAGCTCATGGCGCCAGAACCACTTGCCGATCGGAGTGGTCATCAGCTCGACGTCCCCCGAAGCGATCGCCTCATCCATCTGGCGCCGCGTCCACCCGAGGAGTAACGTCGCCTGAAAAATGCTGAGGTGTGGGCGCGGGTGTAGGAAGATGTGTCGGATGCGGTCGATGACGTCGGGATCAAGCATGGTCGGGTATCTCACTAATATTAGCTTTAATATGTATTCGCGATCGGCGTTTGTCAAGGGATGCGCGTTGTGAGAGCAACGACAACCGCCGGTGAACTCTTCGGCCATCGGGTGCGCGAGATCCGAATGAAGCGTGGTTTGACACAGCAAGCCATTGCTAACCGAGCCGACATTCCGCAGACTCACGTAAGCGACATCGAGCTAGGATTCAAGCTTCCAAATCTGCTGACCGTCGTGCGACTCGCCAATGCACTCGAATGTACGGTTACGGATCTGACGTCAGTCTTTGACAAGATGGATCTGTCATCGCTCGTGGTGACGAAAGCACTTTGAGCTTCCGAGGGTACTGGTCAGCCTAGGAATAAGCCGCCGTTACCTAACAGTCGGCCAATTTCGGGAGGGTTTTCTGGGCTACCAAAACTGCCGCTGCAGTCTTGACCTCAACTCCGCCGCCAGACTGCCCGAAATTGGGAAGTACAGTTCCCACGTTCAAAACTGTTCCTGCCGGCAACTCGTATTCGAATAGATTTGATGCTGGAACCGGTATGGGGAGCGCATACCGGCTGACGGCGCCAAACCTGGTGTTAACCAACTGAAGGTCAAGCTCCGTCGTCAGGTATGTGTCCTTTGCAAGCGTGCCCGCGGAATATCGATGGTCAGCTCCCGTCATAATGAGCCGATAAAATTTCGTGGAGGCAGACAGAGTGAGCGACCCTAGGAGCGGTACTGCTCCGGCAGTGGCAACGTAGCCTGGTGGCAAGGTCACAGTTGACAATGTCACCCTCAGGTTGTCGAGGTCAACCCCACCGCGTCCCTGCTGTGGAAATGGTTCTCGATTCCAAAGGTCCTTCATTGTAAACAGTGAGGGGTGATCGGTCGTCGGGACGATGCGGTCACCGGCAATCACTAGTGTGCGGTCATGCTGTTCATAATCGAGCCGGCCGGCGAGGATGTAATATCCCATACCGCTCTCCGGGAGGTCGCGAAGCGCGTACGTATCGACTGATGCGAGCCTAGCAAATGGCTTAGTCATGGTTCTCCTGCGAGATGAGGGGGCGATTACCCTTGGCTGTAGAGTTTAGGCCGCCTTTTGATCTTCCGCCCAGAGCCATCCGACGATCGCTTCTTTGATGTTCTCGAGTGCTTCCTTCTCATCGCGGCCTTGGGAGACGCAGCCGGGAAGCGCGGGACATTCGACGACGAACCAACCGTCGGACTGCTCCATCGTGACGTGGAAGATCATGGTGGCGTTATACAGCGCCTGCGGTGTCGGTGCTATTCCTGTGGTGAAATGAATTGCCGATGTCGAAGCAGATTCTGAAGATCGTCGCCGCGCTGCTGATCATCACCGCGATCATCATTCTCTTCCGCATCCTGCCGGTCACGATCTGGCTCCAACACTTCCAAACCTACGTCCGCGGCCTCGGCGCGCTCGGGTACGTGGTTTACATCGCCGTTTACGCAATCTGCGTCGTCGCCTTCGTGCCCGCGTCAATCCTGACGCTTGGCGCGGGGGCGATCTTTGGATTCGTCGGCGGGACGATTGTCGTGGTCATCGGGGCCACCATCGGGGCGACGATGGCGTTTCTCCTGGCGAGGACCGTCATGCGCAAGCGGATCGAGGCGATGACGGCGAAGAACGCCAAGTTCCGGGCGCTCGATCGGGCGATTGCGGCCGAGGGGATGAAGATCGTTTTTCTGGTGCGGCTGGCGGTCGTTTTTCCGTTTACCTACATCAACTACGCCTTTGGGCTGACGGCGATCCCGCTGGGGCGGTACGTGCTGGCCACCTTTGTCGGCATCCTTCCTGCGACGGTCGCATTTGTCTTCGTCAGCAGCGCGGCGACGAGTGCGGCAACCACGTCGGCGAGCTCGGTGACGAAGGTCGTCTACGTCGCCGGTGGGGTCGTCGCCGTCATCGTAAGCGTGCTCATCGGACGCATCGCTACGAAGGCGATCCGGCGGGCCGGTGTTGAAGACGAGTAGCGATATGCTTTCCACCCTCCGGAGGTTCTGATGAGCAATCCATTAGTTGAGTTAGCAAAAACCGGCCAGAGCGTCTGGTTCGATCAGATGGAACGGCGGCTGGTCACCAGCGGCGATCTGCAGCGGATGATCGATGAGGACGACCTGCGCGGGCTGACCTCAAATCCGACCATCTTCGAGAAGGCCATCAGCGGCAGCGATGATTACGACGCGCAGCTGCGCGGGCTGGCGTCGCAGAACAAGTCGCGCGAGGAGATCTACGACGCCATCACCATCGAAGATATCGGCAATGCCGCCGACGTTTTCCGTCCCGTCTACGATCGCTGCAAAGGCGGCGACGGATTCTGCAGCCTGGAGGTCTCGCCGCTTCTCGCGAACAACACGGCCGATACGGCCTCGGAAGCGAAGCGCCTGTTCGCGACGCTCAATCGGCCGAACGTGATGATCAAGATTCCGGCCACGCCGGAAGGGATTCCGGCCATCGAGGAATCGATCGCCAACGGGATCAACATCAACATCACCCTGATCTTCTCGAACGAGGTTTACAGCCAGGTGATGGAGGCGTATCTGCGCGGCCTCGAGCGCCGCGTGGCGCAGGGGTTGCCGATCAACGAGATCGCATCCGTGGCCAGCTTCTTCGTCAGCCGCATCGATGCGCTGGCTGAGAAGCAGATGGAAGCCTCGCTCAAGGTCAAGGACGATCCCGAGGTTCGGTCGCTCATGGGCAAAGTGGCCATCGCCAACGCAAAGCTCGCCTATCAGCTCTTCAAGCAGACCTTCAGCGGCGAACGCTGGGAGAAGTTGAAGCAGCACGGCGCGAACGTCCAGCGGCCGTTGTGGGCGTCGACCGGCACCAAGAATCCGTCGTACAGCGACGTGCTCTACATCGAGTCTCTGATCGGGCCGGACACGGTCAATACCATTCCGCCGGCGACCTACAAAGCGTTCAAGGATCACGGCCGCGTGACCATGAGCCTGGAGCAGGATCTTGACGCCGCGCGCGACGTGTTGCACAAGTTCGAGGAGAAAGGCTTCAGCCTCAAGGCCATCACGACGAAGCTCACCGAGGAGGGGGTGAAGTCGTTCGAAGAATCGTTTGCGTCGCTGATGATGACCATCGAAGCGCGGCGCGACGAAGCGATTCGCGGGCTTGCCGGCCGCCTCTCGCCGCACCTCGGCGCGTCCCAGGCGGTCGTCGATCAAGCGGCGCAGCGCGTGGAGAAGGAGAAGTTCGTCGAGCGCATCTGGAAGAAAGACACGACGCTCTGGAAGAACGACGACGCGCACAAGAAGATCATCAGCAACGCCCTCGGCTGGCTGACCGTGGCCGAGGAGATAAGCAAGGTGGCCATGGGACTGATGGCATTTGCCGATTCGGTGAAGAGCGACTTCGATGACGTCGTCGTCCTCGGCATGGGCGGCTCCAGTCTCTGTTCCGAGGTCACGCGGCATTTGTTTGGCGCACGCGCGGGGTATCCGCGACTGAACGTGCTCGACTCCACCGTTCCGCAGGCGGTTCATGCACTGGAGACTGGGCTCGATCTCAAACGGACGCTGTTCGTTGTCGCGTCGAAGTCGGGCTCAACGACAGAACCGGCGATGTTTCATCGCTACTTCTACGATCGCGTGAGATCGGTCAAGGGTGACAAAGCCGGCGAAAACTTCGTCGCCGTCACCGATCCCGATACGCAGCTCGGCAAGGACGCAAAGGCGGACAACTTCCGGCACATTTTCATCAACCAGCCGGACATCGGCGGCCGCTATTCGGCGCTGTCGTATTTCGGCATGGTGCCGGCGGCGATCTCCGGCGTCGACGTGGCCACGCTGCTCGATCGCGCGGTGCACGCGGGTCACGTGGCGCAGGTGCCGGGCGTGAAAAAGAATCCGGCGGCGATGCTGGGAACGATCATCGGATCGCTGGCGATGAACGGCCGCGACAAGCTGACGCTGATTACGCCCGCGCCGCTCGACACGCTTGGGCTGTGGATCGAACAACTGATCGCGGAGTCGACCGGCAAGGAGGGGAAGGGAATCCTTCCCGTCGCCGGCGAGCCGTTGCTGAATCCTGCCGACTACGGCAACGACCGGCTGTTCGTCTGCGTGCGCATGCGCGGATCGGACATGACGTCAACGCTGAAGGGATTGGCTGATGCCGGTCATCCCGTCGTCGATCTCGTGCTCGATGACGCGCTCGACATCGGCGAGATCTTCTTCACCTGGGAGTTCGCCACCGCCGTCGCCGGCGCGCTTCTCGGCATCGACGCCTTCGATCAGCCGAACGTGCAGGAATCGAAGGACAACACCAAGCGGCTGCTGGAGGAGTTCAAGTCGAGCGGCACGATGAAAACGGATCTGTCGCAAGTGAAGCCGGACGACGCCGCGGCCATCGGTGCGCTACTCGCCAGCGTGAAGCCGGGCGATTACGTCGCGCTGACCGAGTACATCGCCGAGTCGCCGGCGCGCGACAAGGCCATCGCCGCGATCCGCGAGACCATCGGTCGCGAGCTGCACGTGGCCACGACCACCGGCTACGGGCCGCGGTTTCTCCATTCGACTGGTCAGTTGCACAAGGGCGGACCGGCGACGGGCGTCTACATGCAACTCACCGGCGGCGGTCATGCGGACGTGCCGATTCCCAATGAGAAGTTCGGCTTCGGCGTGCTGGTTCGCGCGCAGGCGATCGGCGATCTTCAATCCCTCGCCAGCCGGAAACGCCGCGCCATCAGCATCGACCTCGGCGAAGACATCGAGGCGGGGCTCAGCGCATTGACGAAGACAGTGACCGGCGCACTGGCAAAGGTGGCGAAATGACGCAGGCGCAATTCGGCGTGATCGGGCTGGCGGTGATGGGCGAGAACCTGGCCCTCAACATCGAAGACCACGGCTTTCCCGTTGCGGTCTGGAACCGCGAAGGGACGGTCACGGACCGCTTCATCGCCAAGCACGCGGGCAAGAAATTCACCGGCACGAAGACGCTGGAAGAGCTGGTGCAGGCCATCGAACGGCCGCGGCGCATCGTGATGATGATCAAAGCCGGCGAGCCGGTGGACATGACCATCGACAAACTCGCGCCGCTGCTCGACGAAGGCGACGTCGTCATCGACGGCGGCAATTCCTGGTTCAAAGACACGCAGGAGCGGACCAAGCGGCTGGAAGCGAAGAACCTGCACTTCGTCGGCTCCGGCGTCTCCGGCGGCGAGGAGGGCGCGCGTTTCGGCCCGTCGCTGATGCCGGGCGGTTCGAAGGAATCGTGGGAAGCGATCAAGCCGGTCTTCGAAGCGATCGCCGCGAAGAGCGACTCCGGGCCGTGCGTGACGCACGTCGGCCCCGACGGCGCCGGCCATTTCGTGAAGATGGTTCACAACGGCATCGAGTACGGCGATATGCAGCTCATCGCCGAAGCCTACGAGATGCTGCGGCGCGGCCTCGGCGCCGATGCAGCGGAGTTGGCGTCGATCTTCGACGACTGGAACAAGGGACCGCTGGAGTCGTTCCTGATCGAGATCACCGCCCACATCTTCCGGGTCAAGGATCCGGAGAGTGGCGCGCCGCTGGTGGACAAGGTGCTCGACAAGGCGGGACAGAAGGGCACCGGCAAGTGGACGGCGCAGATCGCGCTCGATCTGGCGGTGCCGATTCCGACCATCGCCGCGGCCATCGATGCGCGGGTGCTGTCGTCGATGAAAGACGAGCGCGTGGCGGCATCGAAGGTCCTGCAAGGACCAGCCGGCAAACCAGACGTCGCCGATCGCAAGCAGTTCATCGCCGACGTTCACGACGCGCTGTACGTTTCGAAAATCTGTTCCTACGCGCAGGGGATGGCGCTGATCCAGGCCGGCTCGCGCGAGTGGAACTGGTCGATCGACATGCGCGAGATGGCCCGCATCTGGAAAGCCGGCTGCATCATCCGCGCGCGCTTCCTCGACTCGATCATGAACGCCTACGAACGCAAGCCCGACCTGACCAACCTGCTGCTCGACGACAAGTTCTCCGCCGACGCACAGACCTCGCAACCCGCCTGGCGCCGGGCAGTGGCCTTCGCGCAGGCGAACGGAATCGCCGTGCCGTCGATGTCGGCGTCACTCAGCTACTTCGATGCCTATCGAAGCGCCGAACTGCCGCAGAACCTGACTCAGGCGCAGCGCGATTACTTCGGCTCGCACACATACCAGCGGAACGACAAGGGAGCGGATACGCCGTTCGTGCACACGGATTGGATCCACTTGTAGCGCGAAGCGCGACCCAAGCGTAGCGCCGTCGGCTCGACGGCTGGACCGCCAGCGGCTCGCTGGCGTTTTGTTATCTATTGCCGAGCCGGCGGCGGTACAGCCATCGAGCCGATGGCGCTACGTGCGCTACGCGCGCTACGCTCACAACTGCGGCTTGAAAATCTCCGCCACCTTTTCCTTCACGCGATCCAGCAATCCCCGCCGGAACCACTTGCGCAGCGTGATCTCCTCACTCCTCGCCAGATCCGCGTGAAACATCGCCTCCATCTGCGCGCCGATGCCGTCGTCGTAGATGTTCACGTTCACCTCGTCATTCAACCGAAAACTGCGGTCGTCGAAGTTTGAGGAGCCGATGGTGGTCCAGGCGCCATCGACCACCATTGTTTTGGCGTGCATCATCGTCGGCTGGTATTCGAAGATGCGGATGCCGCGGCGTAGCAGCATCTCGTAGTGCCAGCGGCTGGCCTGGCGCACGATCGGGACGTCGGTGAATTCGCCCGGCACAATCACCCGCACGTCGACGTTGCGGCGCACGGCTCCCTCAAGGGCGCGAATCGTGTCGGCGTCGGGGACGAAGTAGGCGTTGGCGATGTAGATCGACTTGACCGCGCTGACGATGGAGATGATGTAGAGCAGCTTCACCGTCGAGCTGCCTTCCGTCGGCGACGATTTCAGCACCTGGGCGATGTGCGAGCCAGCCGGCGGAAGCGCGGGGAAGTAGTCGAGGCCGGAGAGCAGCTCGCCGCGGCTCTTGACCCAGTTGTCCATGAAGGCCGACTGCATCTGCGTCACCACGGGCCCCTCCACGCGGGCCACGGTGTCGCGCCAGTGATCCTTCGAGTCGGCGTCGCCGAGCCACTCGTCGGCGATGCCGACGCCGCCGGAGAAGCCGATCCGGCCGTCGACGATCAGCAGCTTGCGATGCGTGCGGTGGTTGAATCGCGAGATGGTGTACCAGCGCAGCGGGTGATACCACTCGATGTCGATGCCGTTGCGTATGAGGAAGTTCGTCAGCCACTGCGACATCTCCACCGAGCCGACGGCGTCGAGGATCACCTTGACCTCAACCCCTGCCCTGGCCCTCTCCGCCAGCGCCTCGGCGAATTTGCGTCCGATCTCGCCGTCCCAGTAGATGTAGAACTCGAGGTTGATGGTGCGCTTCGCCGATCGGATGGCCGACAGCATCGAGGGGAAAATCTCGATGCCGTTCTTGAGAATCGTGACCAGGTTCCCTTCCGACATCGGCGTGCCGGTGAGCGCGTGCATGGTCTGCAGGAAGGCGAAGTCGCGCACGCCGAACTGATGCTTCATGTGGTAGCGCATCGGCTGGCGCCGCCGGATCATCGGCATCGGCGCCCGGTGCGGGTAACGCGGCGATTTCTTTTTGCGGAACATCAGCGCTTCGAGGTGATCCAGATCATCGCCGCAACGAGCGCGGTGAGGATCAGAAAAGAAACGCCCAGCAGAACGGCGACGATGACCACGGCCGCGACGGCAATCGATCCGAACGAGCGCGGAGGCTTCGTGCGATCGCGATGCAGAATCAGCGCGTTGAGGTTGATCACGTTCTCTTCGAAGAGCCAGTCGAAGATCGTGCCGGCGATGGGGATCGATCCGAGGGACATGTCGAGCAGGACGTAGAGGACCATGCGCAGGATGCGCGGGAGCGGAACGCGATGCCGCAGCGCGCCGACGATGATCCACGCCGAAAGCAGCGCCCCGATGATCTCACCGACGCCCGGGATGAGACTGAGCCCCGCATCGAGCCCGACCCGTTTCTTCGTCCCCGGAATGGGGACCGCTTCGTCCATGAAGTAGGCGAAGCGCCGGAGGACTACGAGATCCTGCGGGAGTTTTTCATCCGGCTCGAGAACCTCGGGGATCAGCGGGGAGGGCACGGGGGGAGGGTAATGCAACGTAGGGCCCAGAAGGTTGCTGGGTTGCTTGGTTACTAGGTTGCTTGGTTACTGGGTTGCCGGGTTGCCAAGTTGCCCCGGCGCTCTGCCTAGGCACCCGAACTGGCAGGCAACCTGGCAACTCGGCAACCTGGCAACTCGGCAACCTGGCAACCCACATACCCAGCAACCCAGCAACTCAGCAACCAAGCAACTCAACCTCACTCCCGCGGAAAACTCGGCGAATACAACACCGCGTTCATGAACAGCGGCAGAGTCCCCCTCCAGAAGAGCCGGAAATGCGGGTCGTCGGCGAAGGTGATCACCTGGCCCCTTCCGTATGGCTCGCTGACAAGGTAGATCGATCCCTTCAGCCGGTCGATCGATTCGTTCCAGGCCACGCCGGCCACGAGCGGCTTCTCCTTCTCGATGGTGACGATGTTATCGACCGTGTGGCTGACCGGCAGAAAGGCGTGCGAGCCTTCGATGAGCACGTTGGGGCTGCGGGGCACACCGAAGGTCAGGAACGAGCGGTCGTTCATCTTCGTGCGAAAGGTGGCGCCGGGGACGCGGTAGTCGTTGTACATCTCCGGCGTTTTGTCCTTGTCCTTGTCGTCGTCCTTCCTCTTCGGCGCTTCCCACGGCTTGAGCTTGGAGATGTCGAC
>Ga0157378_10000677_pt1 | contig 32059 bp, 26 predicted proteins | sample M65metaG_FD_115309 | JGI IMG/M metagenome (GOLD analysis project Ga0157378, IMG submission 115309) | Miscanthus rhizosphere microbial communities from Kellogg Biological Station, Michigan, USA - M6-5 metaG | ecosystem: Host-associated > Plants > Roots > Rhizosphere > Soil | place: USA: Michigan... | reverse complement strand
TGGAACACTTGGAGACGATGTTAGGGGAAAAGTCTTAGCCCCCAACGCTTCGACACTCAGCAGAGCTACAACGAAGACAATTGTGACCGAAAACCATTTTGACTTCATATGAGTCCTTTCTCGCACGGTGCGGAATTAGGTTTACATTTCTTGGTATCTTCACGTTTATCATCGTGAGACAAACTGTACTATCGGGTTGAACGTGTAATTTTCCTTCGATTCTGGGTCAACACCTGAAAGCTGGGGCCCAGCATCCTCTGCGCTCGTAACTTTCAAAACATCTTTCGCGAATTTGATCTCAGCTGAGGTGTCGGAATGCGGAGATGTAGCTGCTAGTGGACATCCCGGACAGGTGGGTTATTCTCACAGCCCACCGTAAGAGGGTCAGGATAAGAATCCAGCTTACGAGCAAATCTCGCGGGCGCTCAATTACATCTGGAAAGAGCACCGTGAGAAGCGGGGAGTGTCTCCGGGACTTTTCTAGGAGAGCCCGCAAAATCCGGTTTCGTATTTCACCCGGGATAGTGTCGCTAATCCTTCGCATTCGAGAAGAGCGATGTTAAGGTCAGCCTCTATCTTCAACGGCACTATCACGCCTACCTCTCACCAACGACGATCCATCGTCATCACGTTGGCCCTGTTTCACAGAAGATATACCGTCCCGGCCCAAAACCACCAGATGCACCTCTACAGGTTCCAGGCCGCTCTGTACAACTCGATGTGAAGTTCGTTCCCCGCTTGGGAAGAGCGCGTAAGCGCTTTTATCATTCACGGCCATTGATGAAGCGACACGGTTTCGCGTCGTAAGCATCTATGACCACGACAACACCAAGACGGCCATCGATTTCCTCAATCAGGTTAAAGAGCCTTTCCCCTTGGCCATTCAGAAGATTCAGACCGATAACGGCTCTTTGTTCGGACCGCAGTTCACCTTCAAATACATATCTCCGGGCTGCCCGGAGGTGAACGGAAAGGTCGAACGAGATCGATTCTGAGGAGTTTTACGAGGGAGGGCATTTCAAATATAAAAGGGATTTGGCTCGAAAACTCAAGAAATGGGAAACGGAATACAACGAAGATCCACTCCATCCGGCGCTCAAGGGAAAGATTCCTGGGGCGGCTCCGCGAATTAAATCACCCACCCTCACTGCAAAGCATCTCTCTTAACTAATACACTATGTGGCTATCGAAATAGCGCAAAAGAGGGCAGAACCCAAATAACGTCTGGAACAACCACGAATCCCGGAAAGACCGCGAGTACAGTTTCCTCCCGATATACCGTTATAGCCGGCACATTTAGGATTGAAATTCCAGTGGAATCAATCAGAAGAGGAGCCGTTCGTGTCCGTTCAGGATAAATTACCTGAAAATTCTCAGCGGAGCAGCGATACCGGTGGGCTGGCTTTGCCCGGCGATATTCGGGAAACCCGGAGCGATCGGGAATCTCACGGGCCGCACTGGCGGCTGCTTTTGCAACCAAAACTTATTCTTCGTTTGCTGAAAGCTGCATGGACGGATTTTGGCAAAGATAACGCGATGCGCATGAGCGCCGCACTGGGCTACTACACTATATTTTCCATCGCGCCGCTCCTGGTTATTTCCGTAGCTATCGCTGCCTTGGTATTCGGCCGTAAGGCGGCGGAAGGCGCGATTATTGGAGAAATACAAGCGTTCGTTGGCACAACTGGGGCGCAGGGAATTCAAACAATGATCCAGTCGGCGCAACGCCCGGCGCACGGTGCGATTGCAGCGATTGTGGGATTGATGGTGCTTCTCTGGGGGGCGTCAACTGTGTTCGCCGAGATGCACGACGCACTGAATACCATCTGGGACATCGATGAGAACGCTCGCTCGGGAATTTGGGATTTGGTGAGGGTGCGGTTTTCCAGTTTTGGATTGGTTTTTGTCATAGGATTCTTGTTACTGGTATCGCTGCTGCTAAGCGCCGCGTTGGCTACACTTGGAAAATACGCGGGAAACAAGTTAGGAATATCAGTAGCGCTTTTTCACATGACTGATGCGGTTGTTTCGGTGATTGTCATCTCAACTTTATTCGCGATGATTTTCCGCATCTTGCCCGATTTACGGGTTCCGTGGGGAGATGTGTGGCTTGGGGCTGTGCTAACCGCCGTGCTCTTCACAGTCGGAAAGTTTGCCATCGGATTCTATATAGGCAGGAGCGTGGTTACTTCGACCTACGGGGCGGCTGCTTCTCTCGTCGTGGTCGTCGCGTGGATCTACTATTCCGCGCTCATTTTGTATTTTGGAGCGGAATTTACCCACGTTTTTTCCAACGAAGTTGGATCGAGGATCTGCCAGAAAACCCAAGCCGCTCGAGGCTGACCATAAGCTGCTTGTTCATAACAGTTCAGTTTCCTAAGACCAGAAACACGCCCGCAGTGTCGATTTATCGGTCTTACATAAAATAAAAGTAACTTATACAATTTCCACCCGATTAAACCTCTGCGCGGAAACGCTAGTGTAATCGAACTATGCCAGGCACACGTTCAGCTGTGCCAATTAAGACCATGCTGACGTCAGAAGATTTTCCTCGAGGGAAGCGCAATAGTAGGGTTCTTGGCAGACAAACGCTAGGGAAGCGCTCGCACCTTAGCCTAGCGGCGTTTGGCTTGGCGCTTTCAATCGCGCTAATGCAATTCGCAGCCGAAGCTCAGGAAGCAGGGATCTCCTACGAAGGGCAGAAAATAGCAAAGGTCGAGTTGGTGGCTAATCCTTCTATTAACACAGTGCCGTTGCGCCAACTCCTGTTAGTCAATCCGGGTGACCGGTATTCTTCCCAGCAAGTTCAGGCTTCCGCCCAAGCACTGAAACTTGGTGGGCACTTCAACGAAGTAGACACGCAAGTGCGAGCGGAGGTGCAAGGTCTTTCGATTTTGTTTTTTCTGGAACCTGTTCCCTACAATGGCGTGATTACGTTTCCAGGGGCCACCAAGGCATTTAGTTACACTAGGCTCCTGCAAATAGCTAACCTGCCCGATCAAGATCCTTATCGGGAATCGGAGGCGGTGCGAGCACAATCGTCGCTCGAGAACTTTTTTCAGGGTAACGGTTATTTTCTGGCTAGGGTCGAATATGAAACCCAGCTAGATAACGCACACCAGACAGCCAACATAATTTTTCACGTCAATTTAGGCAAACGCGCGCGCTTCGGCGAAGTACAGGTGGCCGGCCTACCGCCGCAGGAAAGTAGGCGGCTTGCGGAAGCTTTCCGTTCTTACCACGCGATTCTCGCGGGTGCGTACCTCAAGCCGGGTCGCTTGTACACGCGCGAGCATTTAGATCGCGCGCAGCGATTCCTAAACAATTTACTGAGCAAGCAAAAACATCCGGCCGCGCACGTAGGTCTGACGGCTCGGTACCATCCGGATCGCAACCGCGCCGACTTAATATTTCAGGTGGACGAAGGTCCAATGGTGAACGTTACCGTCCAGGGTTCGCGTTTGTCACTGAGACTTCCCCTACAAGAAACTCGGACCTTACGCCGCTTGGTGCCCATTTACGAGGAAGGCGCTTTCGACCGCGACCTGATCGAAGAAGGCAAACGAAATATCATCAATCACTTGCAAAGCAAGGGCTATTTCGACGTTACGGTGGACACGAAAATTACCGAGACGCCCGAAAGAGCCGACGTGGTTTACGAAGTGAATAAAGGCGACAAACACAAAGTTGTTTCCATTCAAGTATTAGGTGGCATCGCCTTCCCGAGCGATGTGCTTTTGGATCAAGTTGCTGTTCGCAAAGCGCATTTGTTTTCGCACGGAGTAGTTAATACACGTGTGGTGACAAAGAGCGCGGAGAATCTTAGAAATTTCTATCGCAACGCTGGATACGAGGACGCAAAGGTCGTAGCAAATGTCATCGACCACGAGCCTGGGATTGAAGTGCAGTTTCAAATCACAGAAGGTCAGCAGACGATTGTTGAAGCGGTGCGCTACGAAGGTAACCGAGCTTTCCCCGATGCCGCGCTGGATCCGCCCGGTGGACCAGGAATCGCCGTGGGGCAGCCTTATTCGCAAACACGTGTGAATGTGAACCGCGATCAAATTTTGGCGAAATATTTTGAGCAAGGGTATTTGACGGCGCGTCTTAGGTCTACAATGCAGCGTCGTGTTGACGATCCGTATCACGTCGACGTCATTTATCACATTGATGAAGGACCGAAGGTGTACGTTTCGGATGCTATTTTCCTCGGCCAGCAACACACGCGTCTTTCGTACTTACATAAAGCGATTGATATCCAAGTAGAACAGCCCCTGAGCCAAGCGAAGCTCTTGGAAGCCGAGAGCCGACTGTACAATTTGGGTGTCCTGGATTGGGCCAATGTTGCGCCGCGCAGAACCATCACGAATCAAAGCGAAGAAGCGGTTGTGGTAAAGACGCACGAGGCAAACAGAAACACGCTAGCTTATGGATTTGGATTTGAATGGTCGCGGCGCGCGGGACTCCCATCGGGGACCGTGGCCGTGCCCGGCCTACCGCCCACTTCGCTAGGTAACTTCAACGCGGCGACGTCTCAGGAAAAGGCCTATCCGAGCCCGCGCGGTTCGATCGAATACACACGGCGCAACATGCGGGGTCTGGGGGAAACGGGATCGATTTCCGGACGATTCAGCCGGCTGGAACAACGCGGAGCATTGAGCTACATGGACCCTAACTTCAGAAATACATTGTGGAATTCACTGTTCTCGGCATCGGTGGAGAGGTCGCGTGAAAATCCCATTTTTACTTCGCGCCTTGGTGAAGTTGCTTTTCAACTGGAGCGTACGCTGGACCGCGATCGCACCAAGACGCTCCTGCTGCGATATGGCATTCGACGCACGGCTTTATCGGAGCTTTTAATTCCGGATTTGGTCCCCGTGCAAGATCGCACCTTACGACTATCCACGGTGTCGGTCTCCTACGTCAGAGATACGCGGGATAAACCGCTCGACGCACATAAAGGAATTTTGCAGAGCTTTGATTTTGGGATTACGCCAACGGCGCTCGGCTCGAGTGCAAACTTTGTACGGTTTCTTGGGCAGATGGCGTACTACAAAGAGATCGGTGCATCGATCGTTTGGGCGAATAGCGTGCGGTTGGGAGTAGCGAAGCCTTTCGCTGGCGGCCGCATACCGCTTAGCGAAAGATTCTTCTCGGGCGGCGCAACTTCTCTGCGCGGTTATCCGATTAATGGCGCCGGTGCGCAACGCGAAATTTCCGCGTGCAGCAATCCCGAAGATACAACTACTTGCACGGCGATAAAGGTTCCCGTGGGTGGCAACGACTTGCTGGTGCTGAATTCAGAGTTACGTTTTCCTCTGCCCGTTAAAAAAGGCCTGGGTGCAGTTGCTTTTTACGACGGCGGGAACGTGTACGACCATTTTCGATTCAGCACTTTCGGGAGCGAATATTCCAATTCCTTCGGCGTTGGCCTGCGCTACGAAACCCCGGCGGGGCCGGTGCGCTTTGATATCGCAAAACGAGTAAACCCGGCGAACGGCTTCAGTTCCGTGCAGTATTTTTTCACGATTGGGCAGTCTTTTTAGGAGATCTGGCGTGGGAGACTAAAATGTATACGATAACCAAGAGACAAACCGCGCACTGGATCTTGGGAGTGGCAGGGGGGAGTATACTGCTGCTTCTTGTCGCCGGGCTTATCTTTCATAGTCAATCCTTTCACAATTATGTGCTAAGCAAAATCATCGGCGCCGCGGGGGAAGCAACGGGCGGACGGGCGGAAGTTTCGAGTTACGTTTTCAGAATTGCTCCGTTGCGCCTCGACCTTTACAACGTCGTGATTCATGGGAAAGAAGGGCCGACGGAAAGGCCGCTGGCTCGAGCCGAGCATCTGGGTGTGACTTTTACAATTTTGTCGGTTCTTAGACGCAAGGTCGATGTGCGTGAAATCACTTTGAATCACCCGCAGATTAATTTCAAGGTGGACGCGCGCGGGCATTCTAATTTGCCATCGCCTCCCAAAGCTAATTCCTCCAGCAGCGCGAACGTTTTCGACCTGGCGATCAATCACCTGGAGTTAAGCCAAGGCGAATTGCTTTACAACGATCAGCAAATAACTTTGACCGCAGATGTGCGTGACCTCCAAAGCAAAATTAATTTTGATAGTTTGAAACGGCAATATGTGGGGGATTTGGTTTACCAGAATGGACGAATTAGATTTCAAGATATGAGCCCGCTGGAGCATCGACTTGGCGCTGCTTTCACGGTGTCAGAAACGGCGGGTTCGCTCGATCACCTGAATATAACGACCGGTGCGTCGCAGGTATCGGTACAAGCGAAAATCAATAACTACAATAAGCCTGTGGTCGACGGGAAGTATCAGGTGTTGATCGCGGCGACGGATGTCGATCGACTGACGCATGATTCGACGCTTCGCAACGGGCTGGTATCGACGCAAGGGTCGCTACATTACGAAATGCAACCCGAGCGCGCGTTCTTAGATAGTGTTTTCGCACAAGGCGTTGTTGCCAGCGATCGTTTAGGTTTGATCGCGCCACAAATCAACACGGAGCTAACAGCGATCCGCGGTCAATACAAGTTGGAAAATGGCGATTTCAGCGCGCCCGACCTTCAGGTTGGCTTGCTGGGTGGCCGAATGAATGCCGCTTTGTCGGCGCAACATATTTCTACCATGCCCGATGTGCAGATCCGCGGCGTACTTCATTCCATTTCGCTCGATAGTTTAGCGGCGCTCACCGGGACGTCGAAAATCACTCGTCCCGTCGTGACTGGACGAACTGATGGAACGTTCGAAGCAAAATGGCGTAGCAGCATAAGCAACCTACAAGCCCGGGTTGATACCACCATCGCGGCGAAAACAAACGCGACGGGCCGCGCCCCGTCGACAAATGGCCCCTCGGAACCTATGCCAGTGGGTGGTGTTATTCACGCGCAGTACGACGCTCGTCGAGCGCTCCTGTCTTTGAGGCAATCCTATTTGCGTACCCCGGGGACGGTCGTGCATTTTGATGGAACAGTGGGCAATGAAGCGAGCTTGAACGTGCAAGCCAACAGCAACAATCTGCATGAACTTGAGTTGCTGGCGCAGAGCTTCGGGAGTAGACCGAAGGCAACAGGAAAGTCGCCATCGTCACCGTGGGAACTTTATGGCACCGGGCAATTCATGGGGCAAGTCACGGGCACAACTAAACGTCCGCACCTGACTGGTCAGCTCAGCGCTTCAAATTTTGAATTACATCAAATTCGTTGGCGAAGCTTGCGGGTGAACCTTGATGCAGATTCGCGGTCGGCTGCAGTAAAGGGCGGGGAATTGATTGCGGCTACGAATGGAAGAATCAAGTTTAACGTTACAGTAGGATTATCAGACTGGTTGTATGTGCCTGGCAGTCCGCTCAACGCGAACCTGCAAGCGAGCGGGTTGCAGGCTGGCGAGGTCGGACGGCTTGCCAACATCAGATATCCAATTTCCGGAACGCTTTCCGCCGACGTGACATTGGCAGGAAGCCAGATGGAACCTCGCGGCCAAGGCGTCGTGCAGCTGGCGAATGCAAAGGTGTGGAATCAAGCGATACAAATAGTGGCAGTGAATTTCGAAGGAACGGGTCAGTCGATTCGAACCACGCTGAAGTTGCAAGCCAACGCTGGAAGTGCCAACGCTAGCCTGGTGTATTCGCCGCATACTGAGGCTTACGAGCTTTTGGTCGATGCACGCGCAAATAATTTGTCGAGTCTGACCTTTGCGAAATCAACAAATATCCAGTCTCAAGGACCGGTAACGATTGTTGCTCGCGGGCGCGGGACGCTAAAAGATCCGCAACTGCAAGCGTCGGTGGATATCCCGGAGGTAACGGTAGGAAGCGACACAATTTCTGGAGTCAAAGCTAACTTAAAGTTGGACCAGCATCATGGTGATTTTGATGTGATTTCCAGTGTCTCCAATGCTGCGGTTAATGCACATGGAACGGTCGACTTGAGGAACGGATACAACGTGAATGCGACGCTCGACACGAGCAGGTTCCCGCTGAATCCTATTTTTGCCGCATATTTCCCCAACAACGCAAGTGTGCAAGGCGTCATCGATCTTCACGCGAACTTGAAAGGCCCATTGAAGGAACCGGCCCAAATGGAAGCCGCAGTGGAAATTCCATATCTGAAAATCGACTATCAAGCAATCCACTTAGCCAATTCCGGACCCGTTCGGGCGAGCTATAAGAACGGCGCTGTGGAGTTAGCTCGGTCAGAAATTAAGGGAACCCATACGGATATCCGTCTTGAAGGGACGGTACCACTTTGTGGATCGGCCCCCATGAATGTTTCGTTGCGCGGCGACGCGGATTTGAAGCTTCTAATGCTCGTCGACAAGCAGACCGACAGCGCCGGCGAATTGTCCGTTAACCTAAATGCACGCGGGGACCGTACGCGTCCGAATGTGGACGGAACCATACGGCTGGTTAATGCGACGTATTCCACGCCAACTTCGCCGCTCGGCGTTGAAAATGTCAATGGCGAGATCACGGTAGCCAACAATCGATTTGAGATTACAAAATTAACTGGTAAGTCGGGCGGCGGTGACCTTACGGCGCACGGCTATCTGGTCTACTCCTCCAAGCCAATCTTTAATTTAGGACTGGATGCGCGTACCATTCGGCTACGATATCCGGAAGGCCTACGGGCCATCTTAAACGGACAACTAGCGCTGGATGGTTCAATGGAGGGGGCGAATTTAACCGGAACCGTGACCATTGAACACCTGTCCTTTACCCAAGAATTCGATGTGGCGACATTCGCCAGCCAATTTGGAGATGAAACGTCGGCTCCGCCGAGTGAAGGTTTTACCAATAATATACAACTGAACGTGGCTGTACAGTCGAGCGGCGCTCTCGGCTTGGAGAGCACCAAATTAAGTCTCCAAGGTGACGCAAGCCTACGCATGATTGGCACGGCTGCGCGTCCCGTAATCACCGGACGCGCTAACATTACCGACGGCGAGCTTTTCTTCCTTAACAACCGCTATCGAGTCGAGCACGCAGTGCTGGAATTTTCGAATCCTGTTCGGACCAATCCCGTTGTGAACCTCTTAGCGACAACCAAGGTGAACAATTTCGATTTAAACATAAATATGGTTGGTCCCATTGATCGCTTGCGTACCAGCTACATTTCCGATCCGCCGTTACCGCCAGTAGACATCATCAACCTGTTGACTCGCGGCACGACTACGGAAGCGGCAGCACCGGCGAATCTCGGAGCGAACTCGCTGATCGCCAAAGGGTTGGCGAGCCAGGTGAGTAGTCGCGTTGGAAAACTGGCGGGTATCTCCAGTCTACAGATCGACCCCTTGATTGGGGGAGGAAACCGCAATCCGTCGGCGCGCGTAGCGATTCAAGAGCACATCACCAAGGAAATAATTTTTACTTACGCTGCGGACGTCACATCCACGCAAAACGAGCTGATACAGGTGGAGTATCAAGTGACACCCACGTGGTCGCTGCGCGTTCTGCGTGATGAAACGGGAAGCTTTTCGGTTGAAGGGCGGAGACGCAAGAGTTTTTGACCCCTTCCCGCCGGTGCCTCTCTGTGGCCCACTAACCAAATTTGAAACGCGCCGTCACGGGTCATAACTTTATGATTCTATGTCCGTCCGCGCGTTTTGGCTTCGCCAGTGTCACAAACAACCACTTACCGGTTCAAGTATTCAGGGCATCAGGGCATATCTCGCGCACAAGTCGTTAGATATTCTCGGAGGCATAAGGTATCGCAGCGGCTTGTTTACCGAGATCAAGGCGTCGGTTTACGCGTCTCCATCTCCAAGCTTCCTCACATCAAGCGAAAAAATAGAGGAGGATCGCCCTCCGAAAACCATTCAAAAAAACTCGAGCTTGCGAGTAACCGTGCGCCCGAAGTCCTCTTCTCCGGCGCGACGTTGATACAGGCGTTTCGTGAATAAAGTTTCGCCCGATTGAGTTCGACCCGTCGCGAGGTGCTCAGCCCTTCCCAGCGCGATTGGCGAAATATGCGAGCCTTTCGGCGACACTTTGCTGGAAGCTAGTATCCGAGCGATCGTCGCCGCCTCTTTGTTAATAGCCCCCCGGATGTGTTGAATCGGTCTTGAAGGTTTTGACCCATTTCTTGTGTGATTTTCGCGGCCTGAGGCTATCTCTTTTTCCTCCTTGCTGATCAGGCTGACATCGCCGAAACCGCGGACAGCACGGAGGACTGCGCCAGCGGCTTCCTATGCCCCGGCGCCACACTTTGAATTCTTGGCCCGTGCAGTAAAAACTTCTGCCTTAAGCGGCTGGTCAGCGCGAAGGCTGTATTAAATTTCGTTTCACGGATCGACCGGAACTTTGGCAGCAGCTTGCACTTCCGGCCATGATCGAGCTCGCGGTCCGCGAGTTTGACGAGTTCTTCCCAATCACATGCGTTTTGGAGTTAGCGCAAATGGGACGAGGCGTTCAGCATTGGAGAAATCATCGTACATTGGCCCTTCAAGTCCTTAGTTCTTTAATTTCTTCTTTCACTACGCTCCGAAATGAGTTCGTTGTGGTCGATGAGAAGAATGCGTTTACGCATTACAAATCTCCAGACAATCGCGAGTGTACGCGTCTGTACGCTACCGTACGCTCCAAGGAATCGTCAAATGAATCGTTAGATGAATTGGGTAGCTCCAGCGACCTTATTACAGTAAACGGGCACCCGTAAATAGAGGATGCCCGTTGTGCTCGCATGTAACCTGCGCGACGTCCCCTGGAGGCCCCGAGTTCGTCTCGATTTCGTCTATTCCCTTTTGGCGTCGAGATTTACCCGCTAATACGCGACGCCACCGTGTTTGCATCGCTGCGGCCATATCGGCAACTCGTCCAATCCGATCAGCGGCCTAACCGGGAAAGCAAGCAAAAATCGCACTTGACTATAATCATACAATCTGCTATTAACGCACTCAGATGCTCTGGCGACGAAAGGTGCTGGAGCCAGTGCCCCTTTCCTGGAGGGGCGATCACCGTAAACAGGAGCGACTAACATGAACACTAGACTTCCTCACGATACCTTGTTTCAAAACTTGTTCCAATTTCACCGAGATTGTGATCGCTTGTTTGGCGATATGCTGAACGGCGGTAGGCCGGACGGGAATGGTGCAGCCATCACGTCCAATTCATTGGCACCAGCCGTCGAAGCATATGTAGATAAGATAAGTAAAACATTCCGTTGCCAAGTCGTATTACCTGGTCTCAAGCCGAACGACATCAAGATCAATGCTCAGGGAAACACATTGACGATCAGTGGTGAGCGCAAAATCGATCGTCCTGGAAACGAGGTCGAGTGGATACAGTCCGAAATTTGGTATGGTGCCTTCGAACGCACGATTTCCCTCCCTGAAGGCGTGCAGACGGACAGAATCAGTGCAGAGTACCGGGACGGCGTACTGTTGATTACGGCTCCCCTATCTGCTTCGGCATTGCCTCGCAGGATTGAAATACAATCTGGGGAATCAAAACACATGACAATGCAAGCCTAGTATTTCTCCGTGGCGTGGTCCCGGACCCCTCATCTCCGGGGCCACGCGCTCTAAACGCGGAGGTAATCATGCAAACGACCAAACACGAATCTTATGTTGAACTTGCTGTGATCTGTGGGGTTATTGTTTTGCTTTCTGCGATCGGCATCATTTGGTATGCGGAAAGCCCGTTGCTGGGACGCAGCATGGATGGCGTCCTTCTTGTCGCAGTTTGCTTGATCATCGGGATTGTGTTCGCAGTTTACATGGCCGCAATCGTTCGGGCCGCAGGTTGGCTACAAAGGACCGGAGAGTCGCGCAAAAACGCAGTAAAGGCCGTCCAAGTAAACGTGCCGCGCAGGTAAAACGGCTCTCTTAGTCGGTGTGAGAGGCGAATGTATATGGCCGAGGAAGTCGAAGATCAGTTTAAGAAAGACCTTTTGTGGGACTACACTAAGACGATAACGGCTCTAGAGGCTTTTCGGGCTAGTTTCCGAACCCTTGCAGAGAACTTGGAATTGACAGCTACGGTCTTGCGGGAACGTCCTGAGAGACTAGCAGATATTGATTTTACGGAAACTCAGGAGAAATTTGATGCCGCCGTGGTTTCCGCCAAAGAATACAGAGAAATGCTTTCCAGGAATGCAGAACGGAAGGCATCGCTGATTAAGATGGGGATCATCCTATCTTGAAATGTCAGGTACGCGATTAGGTGGTACTCTGGGCATTTAAAGCCACAAGAGTTTGTCATCAACTAACTACGGGGCGGCTAACAACGCCGTAGAGCGTATGAACGCTCGTATCGCGGACATACTGAGCCGTTTTCAGATCGAACAAAAGGACACGGTCAATCTTTGCTGTCCTGTGTGCGAATCGACGTACGTCTATAGGACTCCGCGAAAAGGACTGCTGGAACGCTTGGTTCTGTACCCTTTGGGTTATCGTGCTTATGTGTGTGATCTTTGTAACTCGCGCTTCCGCTTTAGGCCGCTTCGCAGCCCCGGATCATCAATAAAGTGAATCCATCATTTTCACGCAAACGCCACTGCTGGGTATCTCAGCATGGAAATCAAGCCGACCCCTCAGGAAGCCTTGAATACAAGCTCATAACGCTGGTAAATGGAATGGTGCTGGCAATTAGGACAGGCTACATCCATACCGCCCCTGGGAAATTCTGGTTTTGGTCCAGACCATAACAGAAATGGATCAGGGTGCAGCGTTTCACCTTTCGCAGGTATCTCTGTGTAAGTGAAAGTTTGGTGGCAATTACAACACTCCAATGTCCAACGCGCCATAACACCCTCCTATTTCTAAAACGCGGGCATTCTGTCATGGTCACGGTAACCGACACGCGGTCTTCAAAATTCCGAACCGGAGCGATGTGTCTAATCGAAGGTGGCGAATTGACAGTCCGTACGGTAGCGTACTCTCGGCGCTGTCTGGATGTCAAATACGGCTCTCAAGATACGCAAAAAGATTTGGCAAGAGCATGCGTAAAACGTCGCTCACGAGTTCCACGTCTTATCAGCGTATCCCGGTACTCTTCCGCTTTGTGCGATACGTTTCGAACAATTCTTTGCGGCCTTGCGCTTGTGTGTAATTCGGATTCTTGATTTTCAGCCATCCGGCCTTTCGATGCGTTCCGTTCTTTCGTTTGGCCACGATGCCTTCTAAATTCTGTTCGCAGACCGCCTGGTATAAATCTTCACCTCTGCCTTCAACGTGAGTTGCATACAGTAGGTGGATCGCTCCGCGAGGTATGAGCTTCCGTAGCTGGCGCTTCCGTTCAATCAATGGCAATGGTCGAAGGTCTACGTGATTCAGCCAAAGAAGGTCGAAGGCATAGAACGTGGGGGTGCCATTCCGTCGAATGAGCGTATCGAAGACGCTGCGACCTTCAGAATCCATGCAAATCAGCTCGCCGTCCAGAATGGTGTTCTTAACCTTGAGTGTTCTGGCCAGCGCAGCTTCCAGTGGTTTGAAAGTCTTGAAGACGTTCCTGTTCCGTGAGACCAACTTGCATTCACCATCCGCAACGTATGCCAAACAGCGGAAACCATCGTGCTTCAGTTCGAATAGCCAATCGTCGCTGTCGAATGGTTCTTTACGCAGAGACAACTTCGTCGGGATAATTCTAGGAAGATCGGACCAATTGGCGGGCATACATATTGGATGGGTCTTCCGGCGTGCTCGATTCACGACTAATTACCGTCGGTTTCATCACGCTAATCTCTGCTTCAACTTGAGACTCACTGAAACTCAGGATCAGTGTCATTGATGAACCTGCGTCGCTGATATATTCCTGTACGGTCCCCAGGTATCCCGTGCGGTCCATGTTTTTCAGGACCAATTCGAGCTTTCCGCAAAGAGTGCTTCCAAATCAGTCGAGAATGCCGATGCGGCGTCTCTTAACCCACGACTCAGTTCCTCATGATCGCGTCAGCTGCTCAGTCTGTCGCTGGATCGCTTGATTTGCAAAAGTCACTTGCGGTATAAAGGCTGTGCTAAAGGACCCCCGTTAACTCGCTAACCCAGATGGCACGGAAAAGTGAGGATTGTTCCACCGGTGAGGGGTAAATGGATCAACCTTCCGACAATCCTCGAACGCATTTCCACATTTTCTGGACCCAAAACCAGCTTATGGACTGGCAATGTTTCGAAACTCGTGCGGACGCCACAATGCGTGCGTTGGAATTAGCACAGCCTGGCGAAACATTCAGCGTCGAGGAAATCCTCCTACAATGCCCGCTACGTGGTACGAAGGCCCCGTCCGTACAGCGTAAAAATCTTGGAACGAACTGAAAACGATCAGGCGATGAGGCTTTGAACTTCAATCCCGATTGTAGCCAGTTGATCCCACTTCGATAAAACGGCGCTAATGCCAGCGTCTTCGACCAATCGCTTGGGAATTATTTCTTTATGCATCGTGACTAGAACGATTTTCGCTTCGGGTATCGCACGATGAAGTATGGCAGAAGCCTGAAGGCCATTCATTCGCGGCATGGCGAAATCCATCACGATCAAATCTGGTCTCAACGCAATGCTTTGTTGGATTCCATGTGGGCCATCACTGGCCTCGCCGCAAACTTCAAGCCCTTGTTCTTCAATTCTTCTTTCATTACGCTCCGAATGAGTTCGTTGTGGTCGATGAGAAGAATGCGTTTACGCATTACAAATCTCCACACAATCGTGAGTGCTGTTCGGCCCTAACAAACGTCCCAGAGCCCCCAGCGGGATGAGCTTCAGTATTCAACCCGCTATTTTTCCGCTGCAGTGTCAGACGTTGACAAAACAGTCAGCGAAGATAGATATGCGGCTATGGCCAACATATCATCGCCATTCAACTTGGCTACTACCGGTTTCATCTGGCTCGTCCACTCTCCCGTACGGAACCCGTGCTGCATATCATAGAGTTGCCGCACCAGATAGCTAGGCGAACGGCCGGCAAGGCCTGGCACCGGGTCCATGCCCATTAAGTCCGCGCCATGGCAATTCGTGCAGCGGACGGTCTTGCCGCCATCGCCGGTCATTACTAGCACCTTCCCCTTCTTGATGCTGCCAACAGGCACATACGCAATGAAACCGGAACGGTCATCGCGAAGTACTTCTGTCGCTTCCACATCTTCGGGCGTTTCCACAATGCGATTGCCGATTGGTTCTTTCTCAGGGCCGCCAACCCGAAGATAGATTCCATTGGCGATTCGTACTTTCGGGATCATGTCAGTTTCGACCACCCTGATCCAGGGTGTCCACTTCATCGAACTAAAATACTGAGCGGCATCTTTTTTTTCGTCGTCCGTCATCATCGTGGCAAACTTAATCATCTGATTTGTGTTTGCTTTTCGGGTGTCCGCACTTCCACGCACACCGCTTTTGAAATCGTCCAGAGTGTGCAAAATATACGTGTAAGGAAGACCTGCGAGATTCGTGTTTACCGGACGGCCTTTGCCGTTGGGGTAGTGACAGAAGGAACAGGCAGTTACGTCGGGTTTGTGCCCATGCGCGACGATGTCGGGCATGGCCGGGTGATCGTTAGGATACCAATCAGCGGGGGCATAAATATTGCGGAGCTGTGTCAGCGTAAAAGAAAACGTACTCCCGGGCAGATGGTGCAGGGTGCCATCGTCCTTTCCACCCCGTGCATCGGAATCGGGACGGTCTGGGGCCGGGGCACCGGTTTCAGATTCGAGACCGTACGCCCACGGTGGGGGTGTAGTTGCCGCGCCTTGTTGCTCTTCGGTGATGGATTTCTGTGCCGCGATCGGAAAGGCTGACAGCCCGCACGCGAGCACGAGGCAAGCAAGTTTTCTTGAGAACCTCACGATGACCTCACCATTCGCTTCACTTGAGAGAGGCAGCGTTCCTCCTCTACCTCCAGAGTTTGTTACCAAATAAATTTCAACGCCAATTGAATTTGCCTCGAGGTCGTGGAGGTTCGCGTGATTTGGCCGGCACCTGGGACCGTAGCTCCGGTTTGATCAACGATGGTTTCATTGTCGGTAGGTGGCACGAAATTCGGGCGATTAAGAAGATTAAAAAATTCGGCGCGAAATTGCACGTTGAAGTTCTCCGAAATCTTCTTAATTGGATTGTTTTTGAAAAATGACGTGTCGAAATTCGCCAACCCCGGGCCAATTAGGGCATTCCTGCTCTCGTTTCCAAGCAGATTTGCACAGTAAATCTGGCCGCTCGGGGCAGGTTGCGTTGCCCCAGGAAAATCCACACACTGCCCAGCAAATGAAGCCGGTGCGGTTGGAAGAGTAAAGCAATTAAGCTTGATGTAGCTGTTAGGGTTTCCAGGGTTGACAGGGGAACTGCAGCCCGCTCCCGTCAAACGATTCGGGTAAGCGAAGGGATCAACGTTGTTTTCACCAAGCGGATCACCACCGATGAGCACTGTGAACGGAACGCCTCCCGTGAGTGTCAAAATTCCGTTCCATTCCCATCCACTCACAGGCCACGCCAACGCTCCCTTTAGCGATCGAGGAGACGGGATACTCCAGACATAGTTGAGGACCAGATTCTGGTCCACGTTGAAATCGGACGGACCGCGCCGCAACTTTCGATCAAAGAAAAGCAGGCTTGAGATTCCATTCAGGAACTGGTCGCCATCAGTAGAACCCGAGCTTGTATCGATGCTCCGAGCCCAAGTGTAGGATCCTTGAATCTGGAATCCGTGCGACAACCTCTTAACAACTTGCACTTCCAGCGCGTGGTAGACCGCATCGGAATTGAAGAAAGTGGACGAGATGCGCGCAACGCTAGTGTTGAGAACTGGACTTGGCACGCCACTCGGCGAAAATCCCGACGCGCAAGTGTTTCCCGTACCATCTGGTCCGCAGGGCCACAAGTAGCCTGCCGATGTCAGCGTCGGCAACACAATATTGCTGTCATCTGTCTGTAGCGCATTGTGAATAGCACGGGAGCCCACGTAAGCAACCAGGATCGCCGTACTAGGAGCGATCTCCCGCTGGACACTCAAACTCCACTGCATCACATAATTGCGCGGTGGATTCGGTTGGAAGTAATCAACACGCGCGGAGGACGCGTCCGTGGTCAGGCGATTGAATGCATTGGTAGGGAAATCGCCCGCGCTTAGGGGGCCCAAAGCTCCGGTACTGGAAGGGGTCACACTGGCGGAATCGAAGAAAGGAAACACTGCAAACACTGCACCCCTCAATTCGATCGGGAGAGGCAGTACGTCAAACATGCCAAATCCGCCACGAACCGAAGTCTTGCCATTTCTAAATGGATCCCAAGCGAAGCCAACACGAGGTTCGAAGTTACGAAGCGTCGGATTGGAGAAGAGAGGATTGCCGGTATTGATCTGACTCGAGGTTAGACTTGGGAGGCTGGCCAGCTTTCCGTCCTTTTCTGCCGGAACCGTGGCCATCTCGTAGCGCAATCCCGCATTGACCGTCAGGTTGGGGAAGATACGCATATCGTCCTGAACGTATGCCCCTACTATGGTTTGACGAAGATAACGGGGAGTAAGCAGGCCCGGAATGTCAGCCCTAAAACTGACGGCAGCCTGATTGGTGAGGAAGTCAGAAAGCGAATTGTAAGAAAAGCCACCACCGGGACGCGAAGCCGAAAAACTATTGTCCCGAATGTTTTCAACGTTTGCGCCAAACTTCAAGGAATGAATGCCCTTGGTCACGGAAATATCGTCGTAGACCTGCCACGAATTCCAAGCCCAACTTTGTGGAGCTTGGGTGCTCAATCCTCCGGAAAAACCAGTAATACCGGGTATATCCAAAGTTCCCGCGCTGTCGCCAGGGACAAAGCCAAGTGACGTATCCGCAGCGAGAGGGTTTACGGCCGTCGCGTTCAAGGGCGATGCCCCGAAGGAGCGGTTATAGCCTATGCGCACGGAATTAATAAGGGTGGGGCGAAAGATATGATTCTCTTGGATCGTTACGATTTGTCGACGCGTTCTGGCGTTGATGATTTTGTTGTCGAACTCATCGGTCTGGTCAAGGGTCGAATTGTCATATGAGTAGGTGCCAAACAGGTTGTCTTTTCCTGAGAATGTATGATCTAGCCGGACCGTAAAGAAGTTCTCGCTGGAATTCTGCGAGCCCGAAAATTGATAGTTGCCCGTGTCTCCACCCTGGCACGGAGCGGGGAAAGCGTTGCACAGGAGCGCTCCATTGGGCAGGGGAAAGAACGCGAAGTAAGGTTTAACGGCCGGGTCCACCGTAACCTGCGTCGTCACCGAACAGTCATCTGACGCGCAAAGAGTGCCGTTGCGCGCCACCTGCGAAGGCACTTGCACTAATTGGCTGAGCCCCAATGCCTGACGAAGGCCCTCGAAGTCCCCAAAGATGAAGGTCTTTTCCTTCTGAATCGGACCTCCGCCCGAAGCGCCAAACTGATTGCGGCGAAAGGGCGGAATGACCGGGCCATCGAAGAAATTTCGCGCATCGAGTGCGCTGTTTCTCAGAAACTCGTAGACACTGCCGTGAAACGCGTTGGTTCCGGAGCGTGTAATAGCGCTGATGACCCCCCCGGATGTGCGGCCGTACTCGGCTGAATAATTCGCTGTAAGCACCGTAAATTCTTGCACCGCGTCGACACCGAGATTCCCCCCTTGCAGGCTACCAGGTGCGCCGTTCGTGTAGTCATTCATGCTGATTCCGTTAATCAAATAATTATTTTGTTGGGGCCTGGCTCCAGAAATAGTCAGCTGGTTTCCCAGCCCACGTCCAATTCTGTCTGGGGTGGATACGTCGGGCATCGCATGAATACTCGTAATTCCGGGCTGCAACGTAGCCAAGTCCGTCCAGGACCGCCCGTTCACAGGGAGCGCAACGACGGCGGTTTCCGTCACGGTACTCGTCAGCGTGGAGGAAGTCAGTTGCACTACCGGCGCACCGGATTCGACCGTAATGCTTTGCGTGAGAGATCCGACCTCCATGGAGACATTGATCTCGATGTTTTCCTCAGCGTGCAGGGAAATATCTTTCTTTAGAACGCTCTTGAATCCGTCCTGTTGAACATTCAATTGATAAACGCCCGGAATGAGATTGGGTATCACATACAGCCCGGACTTGTCAGTCGCGGTAGTGGAACTGGCATTCGTTGCAATGTTTGTGACCGTTACATTTGCTCCTGGAATCACTTTTCCCGAGGCGTCAGAAACAGTTCCGCTCAGAGTCGACGCTGATGCAGAAACACTAAAAACTGCTAAACCAAGGGCGATTAGTCCGCCTAAAAGAAATGACCGAACGCGACTAACATTCATATTCTCCCCCCTCCAGGCTGACAGGTCCCGCCCTCTGAATTTGTTTAATAGAAACTATCCTTAATGGATTGAGTAATCCAATCTTGCAACGCTGTATAGCATCATGTTCTTCAGTCGGTCAAGTAACTCGTGAGCTCCAAGAACAGTCAGATTCATCATCGTCCTGTAGCCATCGACGCTCACTGCATCTTTGGTGATCTTATGAGTCGACAAACTGCAAGCATGGGCGCTTCAACTCCACGCAGGGCAGCTCCGCGCTTGACGACTTTTCGCGGAATCGCATAGCGCAGATTTTGAACTACTGCGATGGATTATCGTGCACCGGGATGGCCGTGTAGTAGGTAGGTGGGGTCGCCCTCACAGGCAACCCCCCGGTAGGTTCTCAATTGGGAAAATGGTCATCGTTCTCAGAACGATCAAATTCACGTTTCTGTGCCTGGTACTCGTAGTCTCTTTGCGGCTTCCGCCGCTTGCGCTCAACTTCTTCTTGCCCTGCTAGCTTGCGGTGGACTAATGGCGCGGGCCGAATCTATCGGTCAGGTAAGGTGGCGCCTTCTCGCCCTACCTAGCAAGTTGATGAATCCTCCAAATCGTCCTTTCCGCCCATTGCTGAACCTTTCGCGATTCACGACACCTTATTCGATGAGATCGTTCAAAACTTTCCCGCAATGGCCAGTACTGGCAAGGTGAGTATGATTCGAACTCGACACGTGCCAGGAGCACCGTGATTTCATTCGCGAGCGTTGACTTAGACGCGCCTGTCGGAATGTAGGATAGGCTGCTTACTGTTACCGACTAATTTCCTCGTGCAGGCTCTGGCCGAAATCCACTTGCTGTTCCCGGTAAGCGTCGGCCAAGTCCAGAACGTGCATCTGGTGAGGCGATCTTGGAAAGTGCTTCAGAAGCGTTCGATGCCTCCTTTGGCTTGCAGACTGCGGGCTGCGATGTAGGTGATGCCGAGTTGCTCGAGAGCGCGGCCGAACTGTGTGGGCTGGCGGCGACCGGCGAGTTGCTCTTCCACCGTCCAGTGATCGTCGTTGCGAACGAAGACGCTGTGACGATCTCCGTAGAAACTGAGGGGAACGCCGAAGCGGCCGAGCAGGCGCTGGAGCAGGCGAAAATAGCCGCGAGCGTCTTCGGTCGGAAAAAATTCGGCGACCAAGACTTTGCGGGTCGCGTCATCGAGAAAGCCGAGCAGGGTAAGTTGTGGGCCGCGATCTTCGAGCCAGCGATGAAGGCTGGCGTCGAGCAAGACCATTTCTCCTTCGCGAGCGCGGGCCAGGCGGCGCTGACGATGAGAGAGAGCGCGTCGCTTGCGGGGCGAGCCGATTCCGGCCGAGCGCAACAGACGGTGAAGGGTTTCACGCCCGAGCGAGAAGCCTTCCTTCTCGACCAGTTTTTCGCACAGGTGATGGTCATTGAAGCCGGCATAGGTGGTCCGGGCCAACTGCAAGATACGATCCCGCACGCGCTGCGGCAGACGGCGAGGGCTGGATCGTTCGCGGCTGGCGTGTGCCAGGTCCCCCTTCACGCACGATGAAATGACCGCCACGCGTTGCAATTCTTTCTGGCTCAATGCAAAAAGGTCCCCTGTCCCATAAGGGGTGACATTTTCACCTAGCCGTTAGGGGGTGACAGAATTATGTAGCTAAGACAGGAGTCCCAAAATGTCCAGGGATAGCTAGGTACATTTCGTATCCCCCTGAGTCGTTGAGGTAATAATCCAAGAAGACCGGTGGAAGCAACCAAAGTTCGAGCGGCGAGCGAGGAGCGAGCCGCTCGATGATCTGCCATGGTGTTTGATTTTCTTTGTGCGAGTTGGGACGCGCCAGGTTGAAATAGAGCTGATCGGTCTGCGCTTTGGCGAGGAATTCACTGCGGCTGGAGAAAGTTTCCAGGCCGAAGAACTCATCCTCGACGAGGCGGTGCACGGTTTCCACATCGCTCTGGAAGGTGTGTGCGGCGGGCGAGATGCGCTATGCTGGCTGTCGCCCAGAGCAGAGGGAAAGCCGGTGCGCTTTCCGTCCCGATCGTGGCCGCCGATGAATTCGCTACCGTTGTCGGTTTGCCAGGCCAGATCGCGCAGCGTCACGTCCCAACGGTCCAAGTGCTGCTGAATGCGAGCAGCGAAGACGGCGCTGGCCGCCGCCGAACGTTTCTGAGCGAAGGCCCAGAAGAGCAATCCGCTGCGGACTTCGCGCGCGGTGTATTCGACCAGAGGCAGACGCAAGCGCTGAGCCTGGGGCCAGAACCGCGGGATATCGCAAAGATCCTTGGTATCGGCGGAGATTTGCTGGAACAGCCGCCAGGTGGCTTTGACGGCGGCCAAGTCCTGTTTGCGTTGATATTTCTTTCTGCGTTTGCGGATCAATCCGTGCGCGCGCCAGATGCGTTGCATGCGCCGATTTTATCTGGGGCGCGCGTCCCGGCTCCTCCCACTTCCGCCGGGACGCGCGCCCCAGGCCCAAAGACAATTCCAATTCGTTTACTCGCTTCGGATATGCATTTCAGTTCTGCTAGGGGGTAACGATGTACCCTTCCTATTCCAAGTCCTAAAATGTCTTGTCAAAACGATTCGAAACCGCTAAGATCATGACAAGGTTTTCTTTCGAATGACGATTTGGTTTCGACTCTCGCGTATTAGGTTTTTCTTAGAATCGTAAGCTTCCAAATACATTTTACCTAATTTCATTCCTACCTGTTCCTGCGCACTGCAGTTTCGATGCGCATTGGGGGAAAATCAAAGGTATGGCAAGAAGACTACAGCCTGGGCAGGAGAAGAATGGCGCGACTCGCCGCGTAGCAATCGGAACGACCGGGCAGCTCTTTCCGGACGGGACGATGCTCGAATTGATTCGCCCTGATCCCGGCGCAGACGAATTGGGTCTGTTGCGGTGGGACGGGAGAACCGCAACGATCGGCAAGCAGTTCGAGGTGAACGACAAAATCTATCGGCCGGTCAGCTTGAATCGAACTCACCTGAGCGCGCTACACCTTCCGCCGCACCCCGCGGCTTACGGGACGATACGCGACTTATTCGACGGAATTTCCAGGCTGTTTACGGAATACGCGGACATCGCTGAGAACGGTGCCTGGCAGATCGCATATTTTATCCTCGCCAGCTTTCTGACGGAACGGCTCGTTGCCGCGCCGTTTCTTTCCCTGACGTCGCCCTTCGGGACTCCGAGGAATCAATTGCTGCGCTTGCTGTCCTGCATCTGTCGGCGAGCTCTAAACTTGGCAGACGTAACGCCGGCCGCTATTACCAGTTTGGCAAGCCTCAGGCCCACATTTCTGTTCGACGAGCCGAACCTAAGTCGGCGCACTGAGCGCTTTCTGTACGCGAGCAACAGCGGCGGTCGCATTGCCGTTGGAAATGGGCGCATCACGGATGTTTCTTCGGCCAAAGTTATCTGCTGTCGGGAACCGCTGCGAGACGCGCTGCTCGCAAGCCAAGCCCTCCAAGTGACCCTGTCACCACCCAGTCGACAGCTTCCATTTTTGGGCGAGAGCGTGTGCGCATCGATTGCAGCTGAATTTCAGGCCAAGCTCTTGCAATATCGGTTGGAAAATCTCAACAGAATTTGCACGCCCGATGTCGATGTAAGTGAGCTTGCAGTTACACTGCAGGATGTGGCGCGCAATATTGGGTCCTGTATTGTCGACGATAAAGAGCTGCAGCTTGGTATTGTACAGCTACTGCGCGGCCGCGATCTGGATGGGTACCTCGACTCATCGACAGAACTCGGGTCTGCAATTCTGGAGGGACTCATTTTGTGTTGCCACAGCTCCCGTTTGCGGGTGCTGTGCGGTGAGTTGGCCGACGTAGTCAACACGATTTGGGAGAGACGTGGCGAAGGCCGAAAGACAACGCCCGAATCTGTTGGCCGGAAATTACGGGCGCTCGACCTTCGCACTGAGCGGATTGATGGCGTCGGCAATGGACTCCGGCTTACCGAGAGTGTCCGCCTCCGGATCCATAACTTGGCGAATGCGTACCGTGTTCCGTCGCTTCGCCAGTTCGCCCGTCGGGAATGCCCACACTGCGAGGTGGTTTTGGGCGAGCAGTGAGTCCGTTCAATTCGGCGAAAAAACCTTGCCGGTGATGAAAGGTTTGGGAGGTTTGGGAGGTTTGGGAGGTTTGGGAGGTTTGGGAGGTTTGGGAGGTTTGGGAGGTTTGGGAGGTTTGGGAGGTTTGGGAGGTTTTTAGCGAAAGTCAGGAGTGACTGTTCTTTACGCCCTCCCAGGAGACAGTGGCGCCTAAAGGGGAAATATGAACAAGATGTATTCGAGACTGCGAGCTCCCGACCTGACTCGCGAGCTGATTGACGCTGGAATTCTCTCGAGAGATGCACCAGATGCAGCGGTGACTCCTGCGCGAAAGGATGTGTTGATCTGCCAGGTTGGGGGTCTTGTTGAGAGCTCGGCATTCGACCTCGACGGAGGTCATGGCACGGGATACATGCTTAGTTTGCACGTCGCGGTGGATCGGCCAAGATTTAAAATCTGGTGCTGGGAGCTCCGCCTCCCTTGGGAGGATCCTCAATTTCAATGGCTTGCTGATCCTGCGGAAACCTCGTCCGTAGAAGAGATGTATTCATTCAGCTCGACATTGAAGTTTCCCCGGACCGAGGTCATCAATCACCGCCACGAGTTACAACGCGGCCGCGGCCTCGACGGACTGCTCCTCGGACGGGGCTACGAGTCGATTCCGGCTTCGTACCGCCATGGAGCAACTGTCAACGCCAGCCTCATACTAACCGATGACATGAACCGTGATTGCGCAACGCCGGTTCAGCTTGGGGTCGATCGGAGCGCCCGCATCGATCAGAAACGGACCAAGACCACGACAAGAAAGAGAGGGAGGCTCTTCGATAAGCAAGACTTTATGAAGAGTGGGGTACTCCAATCATAAAGCTCATCCATTGCCGGGCCGGCTGAACGGTCTTTTCCCAGGGCTGCTTGGGCCATTTCGCGCCGCCATTGATCCATGGCCGCGCGCCGCGATTCGACGGGAGGACAATACGCCAATTACATTAAATCCGCCGCCAGGAGCGCATACTCTGGGTTCCAAGGATAAGTCCTGATGGTGGCAGCTTATGAAAATAAATGCGGGCTCCATGAGGAATTCCTTGAAGATGCGCTCATCGATGTCTGGCGGCAGGTCTGCGTCGAGAATGTCAACGTCGTCAACCTGGGCGGCGCGTATTGCCCTGTTCGATAAACGCAAAAGCGGAAACTTCGTAAAGTGGACTTCGTGTTCGAGGGAAATAAAATCAGAGGGCTGGAGCAGAATCCTGAAACAAAATCTCGATGGGCAGAAATGGTGAGATCTGGCAAGACGGTGATGCAGTTCCTCAGTCCAGGCCGCTACGTGGCGAATGTGGTCGACGGGAAGGTTACGCTTTATGCGAAGTGAATTCTCATTGTAAAGAGCCGGGCGAATACCCATTGGCATGAACAGTGTCTCGTTATGTAATTCGCACCGCTTTGAGCAGCAGCAAATTGTGGGGTGCTTGGGACAGCAGCCGAACCTTCCGCAGGTAATCAGCAAGAGAATCAGGTTACTTGAACAGTTCGCTCTAGATAACCGCATCAGGATTCGCCGACCCAAGGAAGACTTGTAGAAAGAAAATCGTGCGCTCGCTTTCAAACGGCAACAAGTTTGTAGCCTATGTGGATGCCATCGGCCACTTGGACGGCACACCGCGCTTGCTGGATCTGTGCTCTGCACAGGAGCGCCCGGCTTTTCTAGTGCCGCTCATCACACGAAAAAGTGATGAACATCATAGCCGCTTCCGCGCTTCCCGGAAAGAATATGAGCATGCCAACCCAGACTGTATGCCAGGAGCTAATTTATGCAGATGAGGAGGTGGCACGGCGATGATCTTCGTGAATCGGGTCGACGCTGGTCTCAAACTCGCAAAGAAACTTGATGCCTACGCTGGGCAAAAGGACGTAATCGTCCTGGCGATACCCCGCGGAGGAGTTCCGGTCGCCTTCCAGGTTGCGTCTGAATTGCACGCTCCGCTCGATGTGTTCGTCGTGAGGAAGCTGGGAGTTCCCTCGCGCGAGGAACTCGCGTTTGGAGCGATCGCGACTGGCGGAATTCGCGTTCTTGACGAACAGATCGTGGAGTCCATGGGAGTTTCAGATATGCAAATTGAACGAATCACGGCGAGAGAAAAAGATGAGTTGGACCGTCGGGAGCATGTCTATCGAGGTAATCGCCCATTTCCGAATATCGAAAATAAGACAATCATCCTTGTAGATGACGGAATCGCTACGGGTGCCAGCACGCGTGCCGCAATCTCCGCATTGCGGCGGTTAAGGCCGGCTAGGATTGTGCTGGCAGTGCCCGTTGCTCCTGCAATGACTTGCAAGAGCCTCCAGGGTGAAGTCGACGATCTCATCTGCTTGTTCATGCCTAAGTTCTTCTACGCGATTGGTCAGTTTTACGAGGACTTTTCGCAGGTATCGGACCAGGAAGTGATGGACCTGCTTCAGTTCAACGCAAACCAATGCATTCAAGAGATTCCCGCGAACTGCCAAGACATCGGGAAAGGAGTCCACCCATGACCGCCGCCCGCGCCATGCACAGTGTTCCCTACCAGCGCGTAGTTTCAATTGACTTAGCCAAGGTTGCACTGAACGGCGATTTGGGACTTCCCCCGCATCCCTCCGGAATCGTGCTATTCGCTCACGGGAGTGGAAGCAGCCGTTTCAGCCCCCGAAATCGATTTGTGGCCGAAAGGCTCCAGGCGAGCGGCATGGGAACGTTGCTCATGGACTTGCTCACCGAAAGTGAAGAGCGGATCGATCAGCGAACTTCGCAACTGCGCTTCAACATTCCGTTGCTAGCCAAACGTCTGGCTGGGGCTACAGCATGGGCTCTGCGCCAACCGGATCTCCGCAAGCTAAGAATCGGTTATTTCGGCGCCAGCACCGGTGCAGCAGCCGCGCTTGCGGCCGCGGCTCAGTTGCCCGGCAAGGTTGCCGCCGTAGTCTCTCGCGGCGGCAGACCCGATCTGGCTGGAAATGCCCTGGCTTCCGTGGTTGTACCAACACTCCTGATCGTGGGCGGCCAAGACGGACCCGTCATCGACCTGAACGAAGAGGCCTTGGCAAAACTCGGATGCAGCGAGAAGAAACTTTTCGTCATTCCAGGAGCCACACATCTGTTCGGAGAACCGGGAACCCTGGAAGAAGTGGCGAAGGTTGCGGCAGAGTGGTTCTCTCGCCATTTTTCTTCGAATAGGCTTGACCATAACAGGCGGATCGCGCTTGTGCACTGATGGGATTCACGGCCTCTGGGCGCTGGCTATTTCGATCTGCGCGCGAAAAAATTCTGATCGGTTCGCCGAGGAGCTACCGGAAAGCCTGGAGTGGGGACAGTAAGATTTGCACTGTCTAGGATCTTTTGAATCACACTTGTATCGGCGGCTTCCCAAATAATCTGCGCTTCACTACCTCCACAAGCAGCAAGTACGTGATGACCGACGCGATTAAGAACGCCCAGTAGGTCCCGGGAAGCGGCACAAATCCAAGCAACCGCGCAAACGGAGAATACGGAAGCAGCGCCCCAATCGCCACGATCGCGACCGTCGTAAACGCCAGCGGCAAGCTTGGGCGGCTGCGAAGAGGATTGCCCATGGTTCGGATAACAAACAAAACCAGGGTCTGCGTGGCCAGCGACTCCACGAACCAGCCCGTGTGGAAGAGAGGTTCGCTGGCATGGAAAAAGTGCAGCAAAACATAAAAAGTCAGGAAATCGTAAATCGAGCTGATCGGCCCGATGAAAATCATAAAGTTGCGGATCAGGCGTATATCCCAGCGTTGCGGAAAACGAATATACGTATCGTCAACATTGTCCGAAGGAATGGTGATCTGCGCTGTATCGTACAAAAAATTGTTCAACAGAATTTGAGTCGACAGCATGGGCAGAAACGGCAGAAATAAAGATGCTCCCGCCATGCTGAACATGTTTCCGAAATTGGAACTGGTCCCCATCAGCAAATACTTCAGAACGTTGGCGGACGCCTTGCGGCCTTCGATGATGCCGCGGTGAAGAGTCCCTAACCCGCTTTTGAGCATGATGACATCCGCGGCATCGCGCGCGACATCGACGGCCGTGGCTACCGAGATACCTACATCCGCCGCGTGTAGTGAAGGAGCGTCGTTGATCCCGTCTCCCATATATCCGACCACATGCCCGCGATGCTTGAGAGCCAGGATGATGCGTAGCTTCTGCATTGGCGAAACGCGCGCAAAAATCGTGGTTTCTTCGGCCACATGGGCGAGCGCCGTGTCGCTCATTTGATCGAGTTCGCTTCCCAGAACGACCGTGCCTGCGTCCAGACCCACCTGAGCGCAAATGTATTGTGCGACTCGTTCATTGTCGCCCGTCAAGATCTTCACGTGGACGCCATCGCGCTTCATCGCGGCTACGGAAGCGGCGGCGTCCTCGATCGGAGGGTCGGCAAACGCAAGAAATCCGGCCAGCACGAGCGAATGTTCGTCTGTCGGCGTGAACCCATCATGTAACTCGACTGTGCGATACGCCACGGCCAGTACTCGAAAGCCCCCCGAACACAGTCCTTGGTAGACATGGTTGATGCCTTTAAGCGCAGCGGGATCGATCGCCCGAATTTGGCCGGTATCCTCGTAGGATTCACAAACATCGAGGATACCTTCGGGTGCGCCCTTGGCGATCAGAAGTCGCTCGATCCCGTTCGCACCTTCTCGCTCCGCAACGATCGACAGCCTGCGACGATTGAAATCGAATGGAATTTCATCGATCTTTCGATATTCATCCAGGTCATGTCGTTCCGTGGTCAAAATTGCGCTATCCAGCGGACTGCGGATTCCGGTTTCGAACTTGCTGTTCAGATATGCCAGGCCCAGAACGTGGTCAGAAAGTCGACCGAGCGGATCCATTGACCGGGTCAAGACCATCTCTCCCTTGGTCAGGGTTCCGGTTTTGTCGCTGCAGAATACGTCGATACTTCCGAAATTTTGAATTGCGGGCAGGTGTTTTACTACGACCTGTTCTCGTGCCATTCGCACCGCGCCGCTCGCGAGCGTCACGGACGTGATCATGGGAAGAAATTCCGGTGTCAGGCCGACGGCCAGTGCGACCGCGAATACAAACGATTCAAAGGCGTCTCTGTGCAGAGCCAGCCGCACCACGATGATAAAAAGCACCAGAGCGAGCACGACTCGCATGATGAGCATGCCGAAGCGCCGAAGTCCCCTCTCGAATTCGGTTTCCTCCGGCCGAACTACTAGGCGCTTGGCGATGGCTCCGAACGAAGTCTGAGGACCCGTCTTCAGCACGCGCGCTGTCGCGGTACCGCTGACAACCGAGGTTCCCAGGAAGACAAGGTCCGGAGCATCGGGCGTTCCTTCGGTATCTTTAGCCCCAGGCCGCGCGTGCTTTTCGGTGGGCATTGATTCGCCCGTCAGCGCCGCTTGTTGAACGTAAAGATCGCGTGCTTCCAGGAGCCGCGCATCAGCCGGGATCAAGTCACCTGCAGACAGACGGACTAAATCATCGGGGACAACTTCATGGCGTTTTATTTCCTGCCATTTCCCGTCGCGAAGAACGGTGGCGCTCAGGCTGACATGTTCGCGTAGCCTTTCAATCGCTTGTTGCGAACGATACGTTTGCGTAAAATTGATTGCAATGCCCAGCAGCACCATGAAGATGATGATTCCGGCATCGACACGCTGGCCCAATATGCCTGAAGCAATCGCGGCGATAAGCAGAATAATGACCAGGGGATTTATAAATAAAAATAGAAGTTCCTGGATAAGCGCACCGCGGCGCGCCGGTGCGGGATCATTAGGGCCGTATTGAGATAGCCGTTCTTGAGCCTCCTGGGTGGTAAGCCCAACGAGACTTTCCGGCGCGGCTTGGTCATTCGCATGGAGATCGGCGGGAATGGTAGCGATCCTCTTATAGTTCCCTTGTTTTTATAACTCAGACTGACTGCTTCGTCTTAACAATTCGTTCATCAAAAGTTAAGGCCACAGTGCATAGAACACCGTGACAATTCCAACGGCTGAAAGTGAGCAACGTTATATACGCACTGCGATGCAGCCGAACGCAGTATTGCCCAGAACCGAATCCCGATCCAAGGCTGCAGTAACAGTTTTCAGATGTTCGAAAAGGGAGGCTGAGGACGAAAACGCTAAACGGAGAATCTGCACTGACGATAGCTTTCTACGGTTTTTTTTCGACCACCATATCAGGAGCCCAGGCCATATGACAGGTGGTGCAAGTCGTCTTGGCGTTATGCAACTTATGGCAGTCGAGGCAGCCAACCATGGTATTCACGCTTTTCAGGTTGGTCATGACTTGCATCTGACTGACATTCCCATGGCACATTTCGCACTTCATCCCGGCGTCCAGGTGTCGGCGATGGCTCCATGCAACTCCCGGCAGGACGGTGTAGACGCGAACCCATGGAATAGCGGTTTGCGCTTTGTCATACGCCGCGAGCTTTTGAATGCTCGGCCGGTTCTTTCCGAAGGAGGCATGGCATTTCATGCATGTGGCAGTATCCGGAAAAGTCATCAGCCTCCCGCGATCCGGATTCGTATGGCAGAACTGGCATTCAAGGCCCAACGCCAGATGAGACTTGTGACTATAGGGGAGCGGTTGCTCGGGCGCGGGAAGCGGCACTGGAGTGTCATGGACATCTTTACTGATCGCCGGTGATTGAACCGATTGTGCGTGGAGGACCGAGGTTGAGCTTCCGAAAAAGAGCATCGCCAGACTTAAGGCGATCAGCACAGGCGATCCAAAAATTCGGACCATTCGTTTCACGATTGCCCCCATAACTGCTTTCCGCAGGCCTTGAAATTCTGCGTCTCCGCGGATCGTTCGAATCCCTTGATAACTCTCGCTAGCCCCTCTTGCTCAGTACTTCTTCCATGCTCGTTCCAAAATCCTTTAGCATAACCACCGCAGCATTTCGTCCGGGCCCTCCCGATACGCCGCCTCCCGGATGGGTCGTGCCACCCGTTTGATACAGGCCGGGAATCGGCATACGATGTTGCGACCAGCCGGGAACCGGACGCAGCGCGCCGGCCTGCGCCGGACCATCCGTGCCGCTATGACACGCGCCGTGCCACATGGCCGCGTTCATCTGCTCGATATCCACTGGAGAAGTTGAAAAGCGGGCGAGAATTTTGTCGTCTGTCAAATTGGGGGCGATCTTTTGTACGGCCTTCAGGTGCGCTTCCTGAACTTCCGCCTTGATATCGGCCCAGCGACCCGGTCCTCCATCGGGCAAATCGTAAACAGCCTGCTCGCACAGAACACGAAGCGTGTGCATTCCGGCCGGCGCGCGTGTCGGGTCTGCAACGCTGGTCTGCACAATATGCAGCACGGGTTCCTCGACGTGAAATTCGCCCGCGGTCAATTCGGATTCATAGCGCAGGGCGCGTTTGCAACTCTGGATATTCGAAATATGCACCGGTACGACCGTGCCGCCCTTAACCGGAAACTTCAAAGGTTCCGTGGTGGCGAAGTGAGAATTAAAAGACGCATTGCCGACATTGAAAGTTCTGACTCCTTCGAGGAAATCCCGGGGCCACAGATCGCGCGGCGCCATATTCACAAGTTGCTTGATGTGGACCGTCGAGAGCACGGCCTTCTCCGCGCGATAAGAGCTTCCGTCAGCGCATTCCACGCCAACGCACTTGCCGTTTTCCACGATCAGGTGCTCCGCCGGCTTGTTCACCAGAATTTCGCCGCCATGCGCTTCCAAGAAACGCGAGAGCGCCGCCGCAATCATCCCCGATCCTCCCTTGGGCTGCGGAACTTCTTCCTTTTTGCTGGGATATGCGGAAAATCCGGAATAGGGCCCGGTCAGTTCCTTCGGGAAAGGCGGCATCATTGCCACCATCGTCCGCTCATCCTCAAAATTCTTGTGCAGCACGTCCCACTTCGACATGGCCATTCGGCGCTGCCATACTTTTCCATGAGGATGATCCGCCAGGCGCTCGGGAAGCGACTTGCCGAATCCGACGGGCGTGTATTCGACCTGATTGATGATTGGCCGGATCTCGTCCGCTTCGGTGGCCATGCGGCGCCAGGTCTCCGCGTCCTTCTTGGAATATTTGGCGATTTCTTCGCAGGTGCGGTCAAAATCTCTCCATTTCGTGATGTAGCTCCCGTCGGGAAATGCAATGTGATAAACCGGGTCGGGATATATGTACTCGAGGCCGTATTCCCCCAGATTCAATTCGTTGTTCTTCATCAGCGGATTGGCCTGAATCCGGGCATGAATAGAGGAACAGACATCATGGTGAAATCCAGCCAGCGTCAATTGCGCGGTCTTCGTGCCCCCGCCGATGAGTGGGCGGCCTTCGAGAACCAGGCACTTGAAGCCGGCCTTCGCCAAATAGCAAGCGGTAATCAGACTATTGTGCCCGGCCCCGACGATCACGACGTCATAACGGGGTGCGGAAGAAGTTTGCGCCATGCTGAAAGGGGTAAACGCGAGCGGGGCAACGAGCGCCGCACCCTTCACAAATCCACGTCGAGTAATTTCGCTCATCTATATTCCCCTTTTCTGCGACTTTTGCAGCCCGGGCCAGTTCTCAATTTTATTCGCCGACTACTCCCAGTCTGATTCCGCGCAACTTTTTCTCGTCGAACCACGCTACATCCAAATTGAACCAGCGCTTCCTTGCCGGAAGCGAGAAATGCTGCGAAGCCGCGTTGAAATCGCCAGCGCGAAGTAAGAACGCAACAGGACACTGCCCCAGTCGAGCAATCCGTTCAGAAACCCACGAGTCCGGCGCAGAAGCTGTCGCAAGCATCACGGGCG
>Ga0157378_10000667_pt1 | contig 32316 bp, 38 predicted proteins | sample M65metaG_FD_115309 | JGI IMG/M metagenome (GOLD analysis project Ga0157378, IMG submission 115309) | Miscanthus rhizosphere microbial communities from Kellogg Biological Station, Michigan, USA - M6-5 metaG | ecosystem: Host-associated > Plants > Roots > Rhizosphere > Soil | place: USA: Michigan... | reverse complement strand
CGGCGCGGGAGAAGATTCGGGGATTGAAGATCAGCTATGAGGCGCCGTTCCTGCGGCACTTTACGGCGCGGCTGGAGCCAGTTTAAGGGGATCAGCCCTGACAAGGCGTGCTCGAGCCGACGCTGAAGCGCACTTCCAGTAGCCTATCTTTTCGTCCGCCTGAAGGCGGACGCTTCCAGGTTGATCCATTCTGGCGGACCCTTTATCCCGACCGTCCGAGCCTCAAATGCTACTAGCTTTTCGCGGGCAAGAGTGCCCGCGCCACATGGTGATTCGATCTAATCGTGATACCTTGGGCGCATGGTTCGGGAAATTTCGGCGGGCGGCGTGGTGGTCAGGAAACAAGATGACCTGTGGATGATCGCCGTCATTGAGCCCCAGCGCGAGGCCGAAACCGCCGCCGACCCCGAAAAGCCGACGCCGCCAACGAAGTCGCGCCGCAGCAAGTCCAGCAAGACAATTTGGGCCCTGCCCAAGGGGCTGGTCGATCCCGGAGAAAAGCCCGAGCACGCCGCGCTGCGCGAGGTCTCCGAAGAGACCGGGCTGACGGCTACGCCGATCGCCAAGCTCACCGACATTAAATACGTTTACGTACGCTCGTGGGGCGACCAGCAGAAGGTGTTTAAGATCGTCTCCTTTTATTTATTTCGCTATGCCTCAGGAAACATCGGCGAGATTTCAGAAGATATGAAGGTTGAAGTGAAGCAGGCGTTGTGGATTCCCCTGGAAGAAGCTGCCGGTAAACTCGCCTATCGCGGGGAGCGTGATGTGGTCCGCAAAGCGCAGGACTATTTGAGGCAGCATCCCGAGGCGTAGATGAAGCGAATCTCGCACGTCGAAACTCATTTTACCGCGACAAATTTTGTGCGCGACATGGTCATTGGCATGTCGGATGGGTTGACTGTACCGTTTGCGCTGGCGGCCGGCCTCTCCGGCGCGGTCCAGAGCGCGCGTCTGATCGTCGTGGGCGGCCTGGCGGAAATTGCTGCCGGGTCAATCGCCATGGGTCTGGGTGGATACCTCGCGGCCCGCGGTGATGCCGAACACTACGAACAGGAGCAAGCGCGCGAGTATCGTGAGATCGAAGAGATACCGGAAGAAGAGAAGGCGGAAGTGAGCCGGGTATTTCAGCGTTACGGGTTGACCGAAGCGCAGGCTTTTCCCGTGGTGGAGGAGTTGAGCAAACATCCCAAGTCGTGGGTTGACTTCATGATGCGATTTGAGCTCGGCCTTGAAGAGCCTGATCCTGGCCGTGCCTTTACCAGCGCTGCGACTATCGCCGGGGCCTATGTGTTCGGGGGACTGATTCCGCTTTCTCCCTACGTCATCATGAGCAACGCGCAACGCGGGCTATTTGTTTCCGCGGGGGTCACGCTCGCGGCCCTGGGTGTATTCGGCTTTCTAAAGGGCCGGTTCACCGGTACCGGCCAACTGCGTGGCGCCTTGCAAACCATGGCGATCGGTGGAATAGCAGCGGCGGCGGCGTTTGCCCTGGCGAAACTAATTGCCTAATCTTTTTATTCCATGGCTTCCGGCATAATGGGAATGTGAGATTTTATTTTTGTTCAGTCATGATTCTTCTGAGTAGCTTTGCTTTTTCATTTACAGGAAAAACCAAAGTAGTACCCCCTGATCCCGAATACGTTCTTGCCTTGAGCGCGGCTGACCACTTCCTGCAGGCTTGGGAGAGCCGGGATTATGAAGCGGGTGTGGTAATGCTCACCGATGTCGCGAAGCAGAGTATCTCTGAGGCACAGCTAGATGAACTTTTCGGAATGGAAAAGTCCGGGACGCGTGGGTTTGAAGTCTTACATGGTAAGAAACTGCATCCGGGAAGATACGATTTTCCAGTCGCATTGTTTGAAGGTGCTAAAGGGAAGAATGCCGCGCCACGGCTTTCACGGCTGATAGTAGTTAGAGAAGGCAAAAACGAATGGTTGATCGACCAGTTGCCTTAGTGAACTGTTGAGGAGCAAACCAGCCAGATGAATATCGGAGTATTCGGCGGGACCTTCGACCCGATTCATCGCGGACACATCGCATTGGCCCGCGCCGCCCTGGAACGCTGTGAATTGAGTCGCGTGCTTTTCGTTCCAGCGAATGTTCCTCCTCATCGCAAGGATCTTCCTGCCGCGAACTTTGTTCACCGCTACACCATGGTGACGCTGGCGACTGCGAATGAGAAGGCGTTTCTGTCCTCACTGTTGGAAGCTCCGGAGGAAGTAGCGGGCAAGCCCCGCCCTAACTACACCATCGACACCATCCGCCGTCTTAAACAGCAACTGAAGAAGGACGACAAAATCTTCTTCCTCATCGGCATCGATGCGTTTTTGCCAATTGCGAAGTGGCACCAGGCAGAAGCTCTTTTCAAAGAATGCGAATTTATTGTGGCCAGCCGTCCGGGACATTCCCTGGCGGATGTCGCGAACGCCTTGCCCGAGACGTTGCGTCCATCAGCCGTGGTGACCAAGCCCTTCGCCAAGCAGAAAGCCCAAGGCAGTATGGTCTTGAAGGGAGTGACCCTGCATTTGCTGGATGACGTGAATCAGACCGTCTCTGCGACGGCGATTCGCCAAGCAGTTGCTGCCAAACGTCCGCTGGGAAAACTAGTCGATCCTTTGGTGGCCGAATACATCAAGAAGATGGAGCTGTACAAGAAAAGCTAAAAAAACGATCAACGACGATACCAGCTAGAATGTACTCAGGCCCGAGGGACCATTGAATTTCGCATGAAGAAGACAACCGACCTTAAGCGCCAAGTTTCCGAAGCCATCAGTGCCTGCCAGGAAAAGAAGGCAGAAGAAATCACCATCCTGGAGCTCGAAAAGGATTCAGGAGCATTCACTGACTATTTTGTGGTGTGCAGCGGAAGCAATCCCCGGCAAATACAGGCCATCTCGGATGAAGTCGAGACCCGTCTGGAGCGCAGCGGCATGCGCGCCGCACATATCGAAGGCTACCGGCAGGCGGAGTGGGTGCTGCTCGACTACGTCGACTTCGTGGTGCACGTTTTCTCGCAGAAAGCGCGGGAATATTACGAGTTGGAGCGGTTGTGGAAGTCGGCCAAGCGGCTGGAACCTTTTGAACTCAAGCCGCGGGCTCGCGCTAAGAAGGCGGCAGTTCCGCGTTTGAAGAAGGAGCCTGCGTAGTTCGACACTCGCGGTTCATCCTTGAAGCTCAAAATTGCATGGATCGGCAAGACCAAAGAAGCTGCCATTGAGGCGCTGAGCGTGGAATATCTGAAGCGGCTCTCTCGTTTTGCCGAAGCAGAGGGGGTGGTCTTGCGGGATGAAGCCGCCCTACTGCGGCTGGCGATGGGAGAGGGTTCCCGAAGCAAGTGTTGCCTGGTTTTGCTCGAGAGTTCAGGCAAGCAATTTTCCTCTGAGGAGTTTGCGGAGTTCGTCCGCAATCATCGGGAAAATAATTCGCTTTCATTGCTCTTTGCAATTGGGCCGGCAAACGGATTCAGCGACGAGGTGCGCAGAGCGGCTTCCAACATTTTATCGCTCGGAAAAATGACTATGCCGCACGAACTCGCGCGCGTGGTCTTGTTGGAGCAGGTTTACCGTGCCTTCACAATATTGAATCGGCACCCGTACCACATCGGACACTAGCTGAATAAGAAGAAGATACCTGTACTTTCGTTACCGTTGATTTCTGCTTTCCATCCATCTAGAGTCTCAATAGGGCCATCTAATTCCCTGCACTCCTAAATCCTGACCCAAATATTTTCTAGAGGTATTGCCATGAAAAATCCGATGGAAGTGTTGCGAGCGAAAGAACAGGAACTGGTAAAAGTGCGCCGTGAAGTTGACGCATTGCGCATCAGCGCGCGCCTGCTCGAAGAACCGTCCCAGGAAGATTCGAAGCGCGATGCGCGCCATCCGATCGAAGTGACATAGCATCTGCTATTGCGTTGCGGTCGCCTGGTAGCTTACAGTGCGCCACTCTCCACCGTGTTTCACCCACACTCTGGTAAAGCGATAGGGTCCACCAAAGTCCTGCCCCAAGTCGGTGCCTTTCACTTCGGCGCGCGCAGTTACGATCGCGGTGTCGCCGTAAACCCGTACGGCCACCTCACTGAATTCAACCGATTCGTAGTGCAACTTTGAGGTGCGCCGTGCGGCCACAACATCCCCCTTGGTGATGACGTCTCCCAATGGGCCAATGGCAATATAGTTTTCAGCCAGTGAATGCTCCGTGAAAGTAGCATCGTTCTTGACCATTGCGTCCTTGGTGCGCTGTTCGAGCTCCAGGACTTCGCGAATCACTCCTTCTTCATGCGCGGAGACCGGCTTCGAAGTCTGTGCGAAGTTCGGCAAGCCCAGAGATGGCAGCAAGATCAACAGCCAGCAAAGATTGAGACCCATCCGGTTACCTCCAAAGAAGGAAACTATGATTCTATCCGCGAGTGCGAGGGTTCACACGTCGAAGCCAGGTACCACGACCGGCGCTAACCGGAGGTCCACTTTGTGCCGTAAAATTATGCCCACTACTCGACCTTTTCTTCGTGGCTGCCAACTATCAATCACGGCTTGCATATATCGACTGGATGCGGGGGCTGGCATGCGTCCTGATGTTTCAGACGCACTGCTATGACGCGTGGCTGTCGCCCGAAGCGCGAAAGGGGGCATTCTTTGCATATTCGCGATTACTCGGGGGGCTGCCTGCTCCGCTGTTTTTGTTTCTCGCGGGAATTTCTTTTGCCATGGTGACATTGAAGCTCACGCACCGCGGTGTCAGCGTTAGTGACGTTGGACAGTCGACCATCCGACGCGGAGCCGAAATCTTTGGCCTGGGCATGTTGTTCCGTCTGCAGGAATTCCTGGTCGCGCTAGGATGGGCACCCTGGAGCGACCTTCTCCGGGTGGACATTCTCAACTCCATTGGCACGGCAATGATGCTGATGGGCCTGGCTTGCTGGGCGGTCGCAGTTGCGGGTGGCGGTTTGCGCGCTCTGGCTTGCATGGGCTTTGCCGTTACCGTCGCGATCGCGATGCTCACCCCATTGCTGTGGACGGTCTGGCGTCCGCATTGGCTGCCTTGGCCAATCGAGTCCTACCTGGATGGCGTACACAATCAGGGTGTCCCACAGCGGGGACTGTTTCCAATTTTCCCCTGGGCAGGATTTGCGTTCGCCGGACTCGCTTTAGGTTTCGTTCTGTTCAGCGCCTGGGCGAAGAGAAGAGAAGCCGCAGTCGTTGTAGGCGCCGGTTTAGCCGGTCTCGCCATCGGGGGTGTTGCTTACTGGATCGATTTGAGAGTGGCGCAGATTTATCCAGTCTACGATTTCTGGCACACCAGCCCGAATTTCTTTTTCATCCGGTTGGGCGTGTTGTTGGTCATTCTCGTGACGATTTACGCCTGGTGCCGGTGGGGATTGGGAGCGTGGGGATTCAGTCCGATGGCGCAGCTGGGCCAAACTTCATTGCTGGTTTATTGGGTTCACATCGAGCTGGTATACGGGAAAGTTTCGATTCTGCCTAAGCGCGTGCAAAACATTCAGACCGCAACTTTCGGTCTGGTTGCCATTTCACTGGCGATGCTGATGCTTTCGATCGCCCGTACCCGATATAAAGGGCGCGGAGCTGGAGTCTGGGCCTGGCTGAGAAGACCGGCGAGAGCATAGCCGGTTGCCGCGCGGAAGAGGCACCTGGGGACGGGCGACCTGCCCGTCTCTCCGCTATCGCGCCGGAGCAGGTGCTGGTTGCGGCGCCGGCGCGCCGAAGTTCACCTTCGGAACCTGGCGTGCGCCTTCCGACGCAGCAAAGTAGGCATCGTTAACCTTGAAACCGGCCCATCCGGCGAACATGCTGTTGGGGAATTTCTGGATATAAGTGTTGTAGTCCTGGAGGGAGTCGTTGTAGCGTTTGCGCTCGACCGCGATTCGGTTTTCCGTTCCTGCCAATTCATCCTGTAAACGCAGAAAATTTTCGTTTGATCTGAGCTGAGGGTAATTCTCGACAACAACCAGCAGGCGGCCGATGGCGCTGTCGAGCTGTTGATTGGCGGCGATCTTGCCGGCCGGAGTTCCCGCGGAAAGCAGCGCCGAGCGCGCCTTGGCGATATCACCGAAGACGGTCTGCTCCTGCTGCGCGAATCCCTTTACCGTTTCCACCAGGTTGGGGATGAGGTCGGCGCGACGTTGCAGCACCACGTCCACCTGGGACCAGGCGGACTTCACGGTTTCGTTCTTGGTGACCAGCGTGTTCTTGACACTTACGTATTGCCCGAACGCGAGGAACGCAATCAGTACAAGAACCACGATGACGATCAGAGCTTTACTCATTGGTGATCTCCCGGATCAAACATTGTATCCACTGCGGCGGCGACTTGCTCGACCGCGGCCAGATATCGGCTGAAAACTTCGGTTGCGTCGAATTGTTTGCGCTCGGCGCGCTTCTCGCGAATCGCCAGCAACTGCAGGAATGGGGAAGAATCGAAATGGATGCGTTGCGCTAGTTCTGCCGCTGCGTCACGCCTGGAGGCGGGAGCACCTCCGTTCAGCGCAATGGAGGCGTGTCGGAACAGGGTGGTAAAAGCCGATAGTGAGCTAAGAAGCAGATCCCAAAGCCGGCCCTCATTGTCGCCGGCGACCATCGCGCCTTTGCGCAGCAGCATGAGCTTCTCGCGAAGCTCGTACTCGACCTGAACCCGGTGGTGATGCAAGTCGACATGCAATCCGCTTAGGACATCGTCGCCGGCAAGCACCCGGTGCCGCTGCCTCATATCGAGTAACTCGATGGCGAAAACGTCGGCGGAGCGCCTCATTTCTTCGCCGGTTGTTACCTGGGGAACGGGTTGCTTCTCGCCCAGCCACCACTTCACAGTTGGCGCCAGGGTTTGCAGCGAGCGAAACGATGTATCGCGCAGAACGCAGAGCAGATTCACATCGGAGAATTCTGAATGAAATTCGCCATCGGCAGCGGAGCCGTAAAGAATCAGGCTGTGCAGGTTTTCTCCAGCGGCAGCCTTCGCGCGGGTAGTGAACTCCGTAATCAGTTTTTCTGGTGTCATTGCATTCTCCTTACCAGCCGCCGCTGGCTCCACCGCCGCCTGAGCTTCCGCCGCCAAACCCGCCGAATCCGCCCCCGCCTCCACCAAAGCCTCCGCCTCCCCCGCCCCATCCGCCGCCGCCAAAGCCACCACCCCAACCACCGCGTCGGCCGCCTCCACCACCCAGGAGGAACAATCCAATTAAGAATCTACCCAGGGGCGTGGCCAAAACAATCAACCCGATGACGATTAGGATGGCGATGGTCCCGGCGGACAATTTGCCTGCAGGCTCTTCCTGAGGAGGAGCCGGGAGGCCCTGCATGCCGGTCAATTGGATGCCAGAGTCTTTTGCAATTACATCGGCGATACGGGAGCTCACCAGCAGAAAAGCGCCGTTGTAATTGTTCTGGCGAAGCAGGGGTACCGCCTCGCGTCCAAATCCTCCGACTTTGCCATCGGGCAGGATCGGCTCCAGTCCGTACCCCACTTCGGTGCGATAACGGCGGTCGCCCACCGAAAGCAGTATCAAAACGCCGCGGTTGTTAGACTTCCCGCCGATTCCCCACCTCTTGAAGAGGTCGGAAGCGTAGCTTTCAATGTCGCTGCCGTCGAGAGAATTGACCGTAACGACAGCCACCTGGGCATTGGCTTTGTGATCGAGCTGCGAAAAAACGTTATCGAGTTGGGCGACAGTCGAGCTATCGAGAACATGGGCGAAGTCGTTGACGTAGTCCGTGGGCTGAAGTTTGGAAACCGGCTCGGCGCAGGCTAGGGATGCCAGCAGCATCACGAATGCGATGCCGATATGTCTTGCCGTGGACCGCATCTAATCGCGATTGTACCCCGTTGCCGCGGATTTCGCGGATGATCGCGGATCAGCTTTATTTAAGCCAACGAGATCTGCAGGATTGCGTTCGCCATCAGCCTCAACCCGATGGCCCAGCGTTGGCGGGACTGTTCGGCATCGTCGCCATACCCAAAGAGATAAAGAGTGAAATAGAAGCCGACAGTAGTCTCGTCGCCGTCATGGTAATAACAGCGGCGAATCAGCAATTCGGCCGCAGCCGGAATTTCCGGAACCCGCTTCAGAAGCTTGGTCAATTGTTGGGCCAGCCTTTCGTGAGCAGGCAACGAAAGATGTTCGGAGCTGGAAAATATCAGATCGACATAGCCTCCAAACTTGCCACTGGCTCCAAAGATGCCGTCTCCGGGCTGCATGTCTGTGGTGAACCAAGCGTCGCATTTGGCGGATTCAAGTTTGCATGCCGGGGCGTTGATCGCCGCCAGAAATTCGGCGAGTTCAGGAAACTGACGGGCTTCTTCAAGCTCCGGAAGCAATTCCGGCTGGTGCTTAAGATCGTAGTAACGAAGGCGACCATGTGGATCTGACCATGGGAAGTCCAAGACCTCGTCGTCGGATCCTAGTTCAACAGAGAAGTCGGCTTCCATAAAGGTGCTACCAACCGAGGGCACGAAGGTTCACTTAAAGAAGATCAAAAAGCATTTAGAAAATTGATAATTCGTTGCTCGGCCCAGAAGCCATCGTACCCGTTGGCGGCGGCGATGAAGGAGCAATGGCCACCATCGTCGGTCTCCACAAATCGAATGTTCAGATTCGCCAGGATTTTTCTACGCGTCTCTGGCAGGATACGGATGAACGGATCATTGGCGGCGTGAAGAATGAACGTAGGCACTGCAATCTGTCCGACGACGTTCGCCGCCGCCGCGCGGGCGTAGTAATCGACCGCCCCTTCGAACCCGCAGTAGTAAGCAGTGATCTTGTCGTCGAACTGTCGCAGGCTGCCGATACCCTCGAGGCGGCTGAGATCAAATACTCCAGGAAAGAATTTCGCCTTTGCCCGCAAGCGGCGGCGTACCTGCCAGAGAAAATACTGTTCGTACAAGCGGTTGCTCGGAAGGTGCAGCGCGTCAGAGGAGGCGGCTAGATCTATTGACGGACAAACCGCTGCAACAGCCCGAAACTGTTCCGGTCCCCGGGTTCCCCATTCTCCGGCCAATTTCAGAACCAGATTGCCTCCCATCGAATATCCGACGATGGCAAAACGCGAAATCTGGTCATGGTCGATCAGATTTTGTGCCACTGCGGCAACGTCATTGGAGAGGCCGGAATGGTAGAGAACCGGGGCAATGCAGTCTGTTCCGCCGCAATTGCGTTGATTCATCCGAATCACATTCATGCCCGCGGCAACGCCCTTGGCGGCGAAGCCCTCCATGTATTGCGATTCGGTCGAACCCTCGAAGCCGTGAATGATAATCACGGTGAGGGCAGACTTACGGTCGGCTTGCCAGTGGCAATGGCACATGGTCTGCACACCGGGCGCTACTTCCACCAGACGCTCTTCGCTAGGAGGGAGCTTAATACGCCGGTTGATAAGGAAGCTGGCGATGGTTTGAGTGTGCCCACCGCGCAGCCAGCGGCGGGGTACAAACCTGTCTGGCTCCAGCTCAATTTGCGAAGTCACTGCAATTGATTTTAAATAATGTTCAGGACAGGAGTACCTTCATGCCGATTTTTGAATACGTCTGTAAGGAATGCGACCACCAGTTCGAGGCCCTGGTGATGGGAAGCCAGAAGGCGGACTGTCCAAAATGTCACAGCAGGAAGCTCGCAACACAACTGTCGGTGTTTGCGGTTTCGGCGAAGGGACCCTCGAACTCGGCCCGGTCCGTGGGACCCTGCGGGAGCTGCGGCGATCCACGCGGTCCGGGCTCGTGCTCCATGGACTGATCTACATCCAAATTTCTTTGCTCCTGCTGAAAATCGGGTGCTGCATCTCGCTTAAGTCGTTCTTCACCTGGTTCAATCCGTAAACGCAAGCCTCAAAATTGCGCGACAGGCTGGCAAATAGCGGTGCTACCTTGGCATATTCGAAGTATTCAAATTTGGAGACGACGTAGTAGCTCTCCTTGCCGGCTTTCACCCAATCTACAAAATTCTCCACCCGGTCCTTACGAAGCCGGAAGTGGTTGATGCTTTCCGGGAACATTCCCGCAAAAAAAAGGGTGTAATCACCGATGTGCTTACGCACCTGACGCTCGCGGTCAAATGATGGCGCCGGACCATAGACCGGGTCCGATTCCAGTAGCAGCTCTCCCACGTCGCTCAAGGGTTTACCGGCTACGCTGCGAATTTTGAACAGTTGTTCCGCATCGCAAAACTCGGTCAGCAGGTGGGCGACATAGGCCACCAGTTGCGGATCACGAATGCCGATCTCCTGCGCGTAGTGCCGTCCAACCAGTTCTACAAAGAGCTCGCTTAATGGATGGGTCTCCGGAATCATGGTTTTGAGCCTCCCCCGAACCTGCATCTTGGATGCAGTTTCGCCGCTGCTTAGCGTGCTACTCTACTCGCGAAAAACGCTAATGCAAGTCACTTTCGTGGTTGCAAGTAGCACTCGAGTGCTACTTATTACAACCCCAGAGCTGCCGAAAGGTTTTCGCCGGCACTTGTTGGCAGACACCACCCGTGGCTGCTAACGATTTTCCCTTTCCAATTAGAATGATCGGCAGACGGAGGAGTCTATGGAGCGCACAAACATTTCAAGCAACACACCGTGGGAACCGGTGGTAGGTTACTCGCGCGCGGTCAAGGTTGGCCCGCATATCTACATTTCGGGAACCACCGCCACCGGGCCGGATGGCACGCTTGTCGGAGCCGGCGACGCCTACGCACAGGCGCTTCAGACGCTCAAGAACATCGAACTGGCCCTGCAGCGAACCGGAGCCACCATGAAAGATGTGGTGCGCACGCGAATGTTCGTGACCGACATCGCCAATTGGGAAAAGGTGGGAAAAGCCCACGGCGAATTCTTCGCAGAGATCCGTCCTGCTACCAGCATGCTGATAATCACCGCACTGGTTTCTCCGGAGATGCTGGTCGAGATCGAGGCTGAAGCAATCGTGGAATAGGGTCCCTGTGAAATCGGTACTCTCCGTGATTCCAAGCTTTGTGTCTCCGCCGGCAAGGACTTTAACCACAGAGAACATAGATTTCACAAAGTGGAGCAGGGTAAAAATTTTTACCCAGTCACCCTGCGCTCCTGCCATAAGATGGCCTGACCCGAAATCCCTAAACTGGATCGCCTATGCGCATGGTAAAGCTTGCTGCCTGCCTGCTGTTCGTTGGAACAATGGCCTTCTCTCAAGAAAAGCCTTCTCAATCGGTGACGGTAATTCGCGCCGGCGTCCTGATCGATGGTAAGAGCGACAATCCGCGCCGAGACCAAGTGATCGTCATTCGCGGGAATCGTATTGAGAACGTTAGCGACGCATCCAACGCTAAAATTCCCGCCAGTGCGACTGTCATTGATCTGTCCCGGCACACCGTTCTCCCGGGCCTGATCGATGCCCATACCCACATTTTTCTGCAAGGCGAGGATCCTGCCGAAGGTGGATACGACGCTAACATTCTGAAGCAGCCATTGTCGTTTCGAGCGGCACGGGCGACGGTGGCAGCGCGCCACGCGCTCGAACAGGGCTTCACCACACTGCGCGATGTCGAGACCGAAGGGGCTGGCTACGGAGACGTTGGAATCAAACAAGCGATCAACGCCGGATTCATCCCAGGTCCCCGTCTATTCGTTGCGACCCGCGCCATCTCAACCACAGGCGGATACAACCTTGAGGGCTACGCTCCTGAGTTGCAGATGCCCAAGGGCGCACAGATCGCCGATGGGCCGGTGGAGGCGCGCAAGGCGGCGCGTGAACAGCTCGACCACGGTGCTGACTGGATCAAGGTCTATATGACCCACCGCTCCTGGATCGGGAAAAACGGCGACCTGGTTTCGCAGCCCACACTGACCGTCGAAGAATTGAAGGCCATCGTGGACGAGGCTCATGGTTGGGGGAAAAAAGTGGCATGCCACGCTTACAGCGGAATTGGCCTGCATCGTGCGTTGGATGGGGGTTGTGACTCCATCGAACACGGCCTCGATCTCGATGATGCTGCGATAGCACAAATGATGAAGCAGGGTACGTGGTATTGCCCGACGCTGGCGGTTTATTACAAAGATTGGGCGGCCGAGGATACGCCCGAGGGCAAGCGCGACCGCAAGCGGGCCGAGGCCCACGCCGCTTCGTTTAAGAAGGCCATGAAGGCAGGGGTCAAGATTGTCTTCGGCACCGATATGGGCGGCATCTCCTGGTCCGAGCCGATTGCACAGGAATTCTCCCGGATGGTTGATCTCGGGATGTCTCCGATGGATGCCATCAAGAGCGCTACCTCGCGGGCCTCGGTGATGCTCGATAGTGAAGGCGACATAGGGACGTTGGCACCGGGAGCCTATGCCGATGTGATCGGGGTAGGCGGAGATCCGCTGAAGGACATCAAGATCCTGGAAAGTGTTGGGTTCGTGATGAAGGATGGGGCAGTCGTGAAGTCGGGAGGGAAATAAAATTTCACGCCAAGGATTCAATTTGTCATCTTCCACGCAACCGGAAAAGATGCGACAATTCGTTTCCTTAAGGTTCATCCTCCATGCGAAATTTGTCTGAAGCTTTGCCGAAGACGATTTCCGTCATCCGGATATTTACAGCATTTTTCTTCATTCTCTTCGGACAATACAAACTCTTCAGCCCGGGTTTCGTCGGGGGTGGCTTTCAGCAATATCTTCAGGGCTATATCGACAATGGCGCCGTGAGCTGGTATCAGCCATTCCTGGCTAACGTGGTACTGCCAAATGCAGTCTTCTTTGGCTACTGCATCGGGCTGGTGGAACTCTTCATCGGCATTTGCCTGTTGTTGGGATTCTGGGTGCGTCCGGCGTCGGTCGTGGGCGCGCTGCACATGATTAGCCTCACCCTGGCCACGTGGTGGGAGCCGGGCCGCGGAATTCCACTTTGGCGCTACTTCGGCTCAGAACTCGACCACATCCCCCTATTGATGTTGTTCGTGATCTTCTTCGTGGCCGATGCCGGGCAGGTTTGGGGTTTGGACGGACGCCGAAGCAAGCTTTAGGCTGTCCCTTTTTCGCCGCGGGCGAGTTTCAATCAAAATTTTCAGACAGGAGCCCCTGCATGATCGGTAGGATGACTGGCTTTGCAGTTTTGCTCATGGCGGTTTGCGCGTGCGTGGCGCAACCGGCGACGCCTCGGGTGGTGGTTCATGCCGGCAAACTGGTGGACGTCAAAACCGGAAAACTACTCTCGGATCAGGTCGTGGTGATTCAAGGCGACAAGATTGCCAGCGTGGGTCCAGCGTCGGAAGTGACGCCGTCTTCCTCCGACAAAATCATCGACCTACCCCATGCCACCGTGCTTCCGGGACTTATCGATGTACACACGCACCTGACCGGGGATCCTAGCTTTGGGTACGAATCCCTTGCGATTTCAATTCCGAGAGAAGCTCTAACCGGCGCAAAGAATGCGCGGATCACGCTAAATGCGGGATTTACCACCGTCCGCAACGTAGGAGCAAGCGGCTATACAGACGTGGCCCTGCGCGACGCAGTTAACGCGGGAGACGTGCCTGGGCCGCGCATGCTGGTAAGTGGCCCGGCGCTCGGCATTACCGGCGGTCACTGCGACAACAATTTGTTGCCCTTTGAATATCACGTGACCGATGACGGAGTCGCTGATGGTGTTCCCGGTGTTCAGCACAAGGTGCGTGAGGTGATTAAATACGGCGCGGACCTGATCAAAATTTGTGCCACTGGAGGCGTGCTCTCCAAAGGGGACGATCCCCAGGCATCCCAGTACACGCTCGAAGAAATGAAAGCGATTGTGGCCGACGCACACCGCTTGGGCCGCAAAGTCGCCGCCCATGCCCATGGAGCACAGGGAATTCTTTGGGCGTCGGAAGCGGGTGTCGATTCGGTGGAGCACTGCTCTTACATCAACGATGAGGCCATTGCTGCGTTGAAAAAGAACGGCACTTATCTGGTTCCCACGCTTTATCTTTCTGACTGGCTGACGGAGAACATGCAGAAGGTTGGAATGCCGGAGATGTATGCGAAGAAGATGCGCGATATTATTCCGGTCGTTCGTCAGAACGTCGGCCATGCTTTTGCCAACGGTGTGAAAGTTGCCTTCGGCACAGACGCGGCAGTGTATCCGCACGGGTTGAACGCGCATGAGTTCGCCGTCTACGTAAAACTCGGAATGACTCCGGCGCAAGCAATTCAGACGGCGACGGTAAACGCCGCCGATTTGTTGGGATGGTCCGACAAAGTAGGTTCGCTCGAAGCCGGAAAGTGGGCGGACCTGATCGCGGTCGATGGCGACCCCTTGCAGGATGTCACACGTTTGCAGCAGGTGAGGTTCGTGATGAAGGGTGGAGCGGTAGTAAAGAACGATTACGGAAAGCTGTAAGCAAAAGGCTTTACGACAGGGCCACGGACCAAAGAGAGAAGTATCTCAATTTTCCTTCGTAGAGTCGGTGGCCTCTGTGTTATCGCTGTATTCTCCAAAAACCAAAAGGCCGGCTGGGCCGGCCTTCAACCTCAATCAAAAAACCAGAATTACTTCTTGGGTGCGATTGCGTCTTTGGCGGCCTTGGCCACGCGGAACTTCACCACGGTCTTGGCCTTGATCTGAATCGGTTCTCCGGTCTGCGGATTGCGTCCAGTGCGGGCTTTGCGATGCGCCTTCACCAGGCGGCCAAGCCCAGGAATCACGAACAATCCATTCTTCTTGGTCTCTTTAACGGCGGTGTCGGTAAGGGTTTCCAAAAATGCGGCAGCAGCCTTGTTGTTGGTCTCGAGCTTCTCTGCCAGATGCCGGACGAGTTGCGTTTTGGTCATACCTGAAGCCATGAATCCTCCTGTGAATCGATAGCTAAGTTTTGCTGCGAATGATGGCTATCTTATACCACGCTTGCTGTGGAAATGTAGCGATTTGCCCGCATTTTATGCGGGTATTTTTAAGGTAACGTTACGAAGCCTAGGGAAATCGGCGCTTCCATGATTGTTGGGTTGAAAACGATGCGCCAAATCAGGCGAGATGCGAGCACGAAAGGCGTAGTGGGATAAACACATGAAGAGCCCCATGGCTACATAACTGAAAATTCATAGTTTGTTCTCCGGGCGCTCCGGCAAACTCCGCCCCATGGCATAATCGCTAGGGAGATTTGGTTTGAGCTGCGCCATCTGTGAAACCCGCAAGGAAAAGCGCTTCTGCCCCGCGATTCACGGCCGAATCTGTCCGCAATGTTGCGGCGAACAGCGGGAGGTTTCGCTCGACTGCCCCAGCGATTGTGTGTACTTGAGGCAGGCACGTCAGCACGAAAGGCCGCGTCCGATAAGCGGTCTCGACCAGGCAGCTCTTTTCCCCCACGTCGAACTGTCACGCCAGTTTCTTTACGAACAGGAACATCTGATTCTGGGAATATATTTCGCGCTGGCTAAGAGCGCGCGTCGGAAGCTGCTGGTCAAGGATATAGATCTGATTGCCGCCCTCAGCGGGCTAACCCGGAGTTACGAAACCCTGGTGAACTCTGGGTTGCACTACGAATCGCCAATTGCAGGGGTCATTCAGCAGGCCGTGGTCGCGGAAATTCAGGCCATGATAAAGGAATATCGCGAAACCGAACATCAAAATTTGGGCTATAGCCGGCTGCGCGACACCGATGTGTTCCGCGCTTTGGTTTTCGTGATGCGCATGGCATACTCCCACACCTCAGGGCGACCGAAGTCACGTGCGTTTGCCGATTTCGTCGTGGGACAATTTCCGGAAAAATCTTCCCGGCTAGCCGCACCGGCGGAGACCCACAGCATCATCATTCCTTAAGAATGGATTCGTTGTTCACTGGATTTTTTCACTGCGTGCCCTGGAGGCAGCGCTCCTAGCAGTTCATTGATGGTGCGTTTCAATATCGGGTGATGTACCTCAGGAGCAATCTCGGCCAAAGGCTGAAGCACAAATCGCCGGTCCTGCATTGCGGGATGCGGAACCGTCAGGCCCGGAGTATCAATCACGGAATTCCCAAACAGCAGGATGTCCAGATCAAGTGTGCGAGGCCCTTTGCTCTGTTCTTTGCTTCGATTGCGTCCATACCGGCGCTCTATACGCAGCAACTCTGCCAGCAATTGCTTGGGCATTTTTTCGGTGTCGAGTTTGACCGCACAGTTGAGGAACCATGCCTGGGTCCTGACCTCAACGGGCTCAGTTTCGTAAAACGACGACACCGCCTCTACCTTCCCGAGGCTCTCCAGGTCCGAAATAGCTGCGAGCAGGTTCGCGGTGCGGTCCCCTACGTTCGACCCCAGCGAAAGATAGACGATTTTATGCATCGGTGGTCTCTAACTCTATATCTTCTGCTGGATGTGTAAGAAGGTTTGCAACGCCAGCGCCCCGGCCGCAAGAGCGTCGTAGTGGGTGATTCTCCCAATTACCTTGGTCACTTTATGGGTCTGGTACTGGACGCTACTATCTCAACAACCATGCCACTGGAATCGCTCGTAGTTAGCCGTGATCCGCAGGTTCTCGGAATTCTGCAGCAGGCGATGGAGAAGTTTGCCATCAAGGTCGAGATATGTGAGGGCGCGAGCAGCGGCGCCGAAATACTGGCCTCAGAAAAGTTCGACGCCGTCGTGGTGGATTGCGACGATCTTCAGGGTGGCCTGGATATGTTGGACGGGATGCGCAAGGGGCAGACCAACAAAACCACCATCAAGTTCGCAATTCTGAACGGTGTCACCACCACCCAAAAGGCTTTTGAATTGGGCGCGAACTTCGTAATGCAAAAGCCGATCTCGATGCTCAACTCCATGCGCTGTTTCACTGCGGCGCTAAACCTGATAGAACGCGAGCGTCGCCGCTACTTCCGTTTTCCGCTGGAGATTCCAGTCCTGCTGATCTTTGGCGAGAACCAGGAATTGAAGGTCATCACCTCCAATTTGAGCGAGGGCGGCATGGCCATCACCTTCCGGGGTAAGCTGCCTCAGAGTGGGCTTTCACGGATCGTCTTCAGCTTGCCTGGAAATGAATCGATCACCGAATGTACGGCCACCGTAGCTTGGACCGATGGCAGCGGACGGGCTGGAGTTCGCTTCCGGGAAATGGCAGCCGCCCCACGGCAGAAGCTGGAAAGCTGGCTGGAAGAGCAGATGAAGCGCGCCGAATTACAATCGAACGCCCACTCTCGCTGAAGGTACCTAAGTAAAGACTTGCCGCTGTGGCTAAGTCCACGCACCCTATAGAAAATCCTTTCACAGGTGCAGGACTAATGCTAGCTATTGATCGCAAAATTGAGCGCACGCAGCGTCTCTTAAGAATGTTGGAGCGGGATGCCCCGTTATTGGCAAAGCGCGTAGCCCCACTGACCCCTGAATATCAGCAATCGGCGAAGGGTTACGCCGCCCGTCTGCGGGAGTGCGCTCAGGCCGAATTGGAAACCTTGATGAAACAGCGCACCGATGGGGCGTTTTCAGCCCCTCCGGCGGCTGCGGACTAATTTTTACAGAGATGTCGCGACAACCGCGTGGACTGCATCACCGTCGGCTTGAGGCGCATCCTCAACCGTAGTTTCTTCCCACAGCGAGCGGTCTTTTAATAGGCGTGATACCAGTGCGGTGTGCATGGCATGCCCAGCGCGGTCGGCGACCACTATGCCCAGAATCTGCTTTCCCAGAAGAGCCAGGTCACCAATCAGGTCCAGAACTTTATGGCGCACAAATTCATCGGGATAACGCAGTGGTGGATTCTCCACCCCCTCGGGCGTAAGCACGATGCAATTATCCGACGAAGCGCCGCGAATCAAACCCATATTCCGCATTGCCGGTTCATCATCACGAAATCCAAAGGTGCGCGCTCCGGCGATTTCATTCAGGTAGTTTCCGTCTGCCAGGTCCACGCGAAAGGTTTCTCTCCCAATCAACCGGTGGGGAAAATTAATCGTGTAGGAAACCGAGTAGCTTTCGCCGGGGTACACCGCAATAAACTTGTCGCCTTCCCGAAGTTCCAATTCGCGTCGAATGCGAAGGTACGTTCGTGGCCGGCGCTGTTTGCGAATTCCGGCTTTACGAATCGCTTCAACGAAGGGCCGAGCGCTACCATCCAGAATCGGAAGTTCCAGATTGTCGAGTTCGACGATCGCGTTGTCGACCCCGACACCGATCAAGGCGGAGAGCAAGTGCTCAGTAGTGGAAATGAGCACGCCCTTTTTCATCAGGCTGGTCGCGTAACTGACGCGCGCCACATTGCGGCTCACGGCTTCGATGTCGAAGTCATCGAGATCGGTACGGCGAAAGACCACTCCTGATCCGGGGGGAGCGGGGAGAATCCTGAGGGTGACAGGAGCGCCACTATGAAGACCAACGCCGGTGCAGGTAACCGCGCTGCGGACTGTTTGCTCGTGCTTCAAGCTTGGCTAGTTTAAGCCAGGAAATGCGGAGTCAGGGTGTGGCAAATTAGCCACAGTCTGTGGTGGGTATCCACGGTGTAAATAGTTGATATTGCGTGGCTTCCTGCGTCACTTCCAACCGTCACAGGATAAATCGTTCGTTCCCCATTCGGCGCGTCACGTGCTCCCGATCGAGGTATTCGAGCAAAGGGATCGCGTATTTTCGGCTAACTCCAGTGATGTTCTTGAAGCGGGCGATGTCTATTGTGGGTGACTTTAACCGTTCCGCCTGCAATATCGTGCGGAGCTCCTCCAGCGCCGCCCGATGAAACACCAGATCCTCCGATGTCTTTATCAAGATCTTGTCCCGAAGCAGTAGGGTCACAATTCTTTGGGCCCGAACTCGGTCGACCTTCAGACCGGCGAGCACATCTTTCAAGGCCGGCGTCTTGAGCCCAGCCGAAGCGAAGGCGCTTTCAATAATCTTTTTCGATTCAGCTTCTTCGTCCTTCATCACCACGCTGGTTCCCGGCATGCGCAACAAATCAGCCAAGGCTTCCAACATCTCTTGTCGCGTGAGGGTATCGGCCAACGCCGAAAATGTCTTGGTATCGCAATTTAGCTGCTCCCGCAAGACTTCGCGTCCAATCCCGGGCGAAAGAGGGTTCGATTTTTGGAATGCTGCCACTAACGCCAGGGCGCGGGAGGCCAGCGCCGCGAATGCCTGCGCAGAAATCAATCTCTCTTCGCAACGAACAATTTGTTTTCGTTCGAGAAGCCTGGCAATAGCTGTGGCCACTTGAGATTGCGTCCATCCAGTCTCAGCCATGGATTGATGCAACGAGAAACCCTGATCGATCCGTCGCTCGATACGAGCGAGCAGGATCTCCTCGGACGAACCATCGCGCATGATCTGAAGGAAGGACGTCATGTCCGCGGCCTTGCGTCTCCGGAGGAGCGGCGCAGCATCCAACACCGCGCCGCCACCAATGGTCACAACCGGCGAGAACTGCCGGATGATGAAGCGATCGCCGGGCAGAAAAAGGGTTGGCTCGGCCAAGCGCAGTCGCGCGTATGCCGTTTCTCCTGGGGCGACCTGCTTTCCTCCGTGCAAGACAATCTCTGCGACGGTTTCAAATGTGTAGGCGTGCAAATGGACTCGTGACCGGTCTTTTAGAGGCTTGCTGAGATTCAGCAATGACAACGACACATCAACGACGCGGGTGGGTCTGAAAGTGTGGGCCCGCGCCAGTACAGCCCCGCGCGCCAGTTCTTCTTTACCAGCGCCGGTCAGATTCAAAGCAGTTCGCTCGCCGGCTGCCGCTTGCTCGGCAGGATTTCCATGTACCTGCACCCCACGGACCCGCACTCGGGTTCCATACGGAAATAGCTCTAACTCGTCTTCTTTGCGAATTGTTCCCGAGACCAGCGTTCCCGTGACCACGGTGCCAAATCCCTTCATACTGAACACCCGATCAATGGGTAAACGAGGCAATGCAGTAGAGTCGCGGGCGGGAGTTTCGGCGGCTGCCTTCAACAAGGCGGCTTTGAGCTGTTCGATTCCCGCGCCCGTCCGCGAACTCACCGGGACAATCAGGGATTTGGCCGAATCGAGAAACGAACCGCGGAGAAAGTCCTCCACTTCAAGACGGACAACCTCGAGAGTTTCAGCGTCGACCAGATCGGATTTGGTCAACACCGTAATGCCACGTCGGACCGAGAGCAGCCGGCAGATATCGAAATGCTCGCGTGTTTGAGGCTTGATAGATTCGTCGGCTGCAATGATAAGCAACACTAGGTCGATGCCGCCAATCCCCGCTAGCATGTTGCGCACGAAACGTTCGTGGCCGGGGACATCGACGAATCCGATGCGGACTATTTCGCCCGATGGATCACGCAATTCGAGATGGGCAAACCCGAGGTCGATGGTGATGCCGCGGCGCTTTTCTTCTTCCAGGCGGTCGGCGTCAATTCCAGTCAACGCCTTGACCAGAGCGGTTTTGCCGTGGTCGATGTGCCCCGCCGTGCCTACGATGATTGACTTCATTCCAAGTATCTATCGTCGCACAAAAAAGCGAGACTATTTGGTGGTGATATTGTCGGGATCGTCCCATTGCAGGCACGTAGGTTCAATCCAAATGGTCTCAAGGGAGGGCGCCTTTCCAACGATATGCCCTACATCCAATTGCACCAGTTGATATGGCAACTCCTCGACCGTTTGAAGTCCTGCGACTCGGAAGGTTTTACCAAGACACTTTTCAAACAACGAACCAGTACCCAGCTCTTGATTATCCTTGAGATTGCGGGGAATCGCCACGATCCTTACCGTGTCCCCAACTCTCACTCGGGATCGCATAGCGCTTACAACATCCCCTTAGTCTGCAGGGTGAGGAGACTCAGGGTATTTTCCAGCCGGAGAATGGCCTCTGCCAGCGCGGGGTGTTCTCCGATCTTCTCTTCGAGCGATTTCAGCAATTGGTGCGCGGCCGTGACGTGCTCCACGATGGGTGCACTGTCAGAACTCTTTGGCGTGGTTTCCATAGATTGACCTCTTTTCAACCATCTACTTTTTCCCCTGCGCGGAAGGCGGCAACAGCCCGTTCAAGCGCAAATACATCGCGGCGGCCCCGTAGTGGTCCGCCCAATCGTTAGTCAGAGCGATCAAAGCTCCTGCCCGGGTCGCCTGGCGGCCCTTCCAAAGCTCCATGGTATCGCCGAGTTTGGAATCGTCGGCCTTGGCGAGGACTCCGTCGCAGAAGTCGAACGACGCTTTCAGTCCCGTGACCAGTTTGTCTTTGGCGTCGGTGTCTTTCAAGTCGTCGGTCTTGGGCGCGGCTACATCTCCGATTTTGCTGCAGAGCAAATCATTCGACGTCGCGATATGCATCACCAGGTGGCCAAAGGTGATCTGTTCCGGCGTTGGTTTGTAGCTGTACTTGTCGCCAGGCATCGTTTCCGCCGCACCAATCAGATTTTTCTGCTGACGGGGAAAGATCTCTTTCACCGCCGAAGTAACCGGATTCCTTGTAGATTGCGCAAAAAGTGCTGACGGTCCTAACAGCAAGAGAATTACGGCGCATGCCACTTTCATGTTTTCTCCCTGTGACTTCTAAGCATAGACCCGGCAAGGGTTTTCTGTCTGGTGCGAGGTGTGGTTACGGCCGTGATTTGTTGTCCATTTCTGAACAAAAACTGGAGAAACCGGACAGTGCTCAAGGTTGCCTCGGCAGCCTGCTCAAATGAAATGAAAAACTTACGCCTTTCGCAGATGGCCTCAGAGTTGCATTGTTTGATCGAGATACGGATAACTCCGAGTTTGCGGCGAGGGCGCTCATGCACACTTTCTTCCAAGATCTCCGTTTCGCTCTGCGGCAAATGGCAAAGAGTCCGGGTTTCTCCTTAACGGCAATCCTCTCGCTGGCTCTCGGCATTGGGGCCACGGTCGCGGTTTTCAGCGTAATCTACAGCGCCGTCCTCAACGCCTGGCCCTACGCAGAATTTGACCGCGCCTGCCAAATCAACACCCTGAACAAAACCGGAGACAACGAGGGCAGCCCCGACCTTACCGGGCCGCAAATTCGCCAACTTCGCCATGCCAACGCAGTTGAGGACATCATCGGCTTGCAAGACTGGAACGCCGTCATCACCGGCGGTGACGTTCCGGAGGATGTGAGGTCGCTGCGCATGACGGGAAACGCGTTCAACTTTTTCGGCATGCCTGCCTTGCTCGGGCGATATTTCCAGCCCTCGGATGCACCCGACACGCAGGATCCTCAACCGGTAGCGGTCCTGAGCTACGCTTTTTGGCGGCGGCATTTCAACAGCGATCCCAACATCGTCGGCAAGAGCATCGAGATGGCGCACCAGAATTACGCCATCCTGGGGGTTATGCCGCCCCGTTTTACCTGGGGAGACGCCGATGTCTATCTTCCAGTGAAATTGTCGCAAGACCCGTCGGCACTTTACTGGTCCCGGTTTCGATTGAAGAAGGGTGTCAGTCTGGAAGCAGCGGCAGGGGAATTCACGCCCTTGTTCCAGCAATTCGACAAGGAAAAACCGAATTACTTTCCTCCGCAATTACGCATTGTGGTGCGAAAGACCGGCGAATTTTATGTGCACGACCTTCGGGGCACGCTCTATCTGCTCTTCGGCGCAGTAGGGTTACTGTTGATGATTAGTTGCGGCAATGTTTCTATTTTGCTGCTGGCGCGTGGTACCACCCGCCAGCACGAGCTTGCAGTACGCTCTGCCGTGGGAGCAACCCGATTCCGGCTGGTGCGGCAGCTGCTGACTGAGTCGCTGCTGCTCGCCGTGGTTGGGGCGGGACTGGGCGTGCTGCTGGCCTACCGTACCCTGGGGTTCATCGTGGCGCGGCTGCCCGAATATTCCTTCCCCCACGAAGCCGACTTCCACGTCAATCTCTCGGTTCTGGTGTTCAGCGTTAGCTTGGCAGTGTTGTCTGGTGTGCTTTTTGGAGTATTTCCGGCGCTGGAATCGGCGCGGCGGGAGATTAATGACGTCATTCAAGCCGGCACCCACAAACTCGCGGGCAGCGTTCGAGGTGGACGAGTCCACACCGGGTTGATTGCGGGACAGATCGCTCTCACCCTGCTGCTGCTGACCGCGGCTGGCGCCGCCATTCAAGGATTTTCCCGCATGCTGCGGCGGCCGCTGGGGTACGATCCGCAGCACGTCATGTCGGTTGGGATTCCGATTCATGAAAACACGCTCACGACCTGGGCGGAACGTTCTGCCTATTTTGGCCAATTACGGGAGCGCGTTGCCACCACCCCAGGAGTAGTTTCAGCCGGCATCTCCAGCAACGCCACGCCACCGAGCAATGGATGGACCCAGCCCTTTGAGGCCCTGGGGAAGACTGCCTCCGAACAGCAGGAAGTGCGGGCAAACTTTGTGAGTTCGGAGTACTTCAACATCCTCCACATTCCGTTGGTTACCGGACGTCTGTGGAACCAGAGTGAGATCGCACGCGCGGCCACTCTGGCAGTCGTCAATCAAGCCTTCGTGCGCCGCTACTTCCCGGGAGAGGATGTTCTGGGGCACTCGGTGCGCCTAACCCGCTTGACGAGTCAGCCACCCTACCTGCTGAGCGCAGCTGGTAGTGATGGTTGGTTGCAGGTTATAGGGGTAGCCGCCGACGCGCTGAATGATGGCCTGTCCAAGCCGATATTACCCGCGATCTATCTTCCCTACTCCATGAACATGTTCATGGGCACTCAAATTTTGGTTCGAACCCAGGGCGAGCCGCTCGCTATGCTGCACAATATTCGTCAGCAGATAGCCGCGGTGAACCCCGACCAGCAGGTCTTTTCTCGGGTGAATGATCTTCAGACCTGGATCACGCGCGAACCAGAATGGGCCCGTTCGAGACTCGTGTCGATCCTGTTCGCCGGGTTTTCGGCTCTGGCGCTGGTACTGGCCGCGGTAGGACTCTACAGTGTTGTCTCCTACAGTGTGGTGCAGCGTACAGGTGAGTTTGGCATCCGCATGGCGCTAGGCGCACAGCGTTTCGATGTACTGCGCATTGTGCTACTTTCCGCCGGAACCAGCGTGGGGCTTGGCCTTGTTTCCGGAATAGTTCTCAGCCTGGGGTTAAGCCGGATGCTCACTCGCTGGGTGGAGAATGCCACCCATAATCCGCTGATTGTGATCGTTGTCTCGTTGCTGGTCGTTTTTGTGGCTGCTCTTGCATGTTTGGTGCCGGCGAAGCGGGCCTTGGCCGTGGATCCGATGGCAGCGCTGCGCTGTGAATAGAACTTTTTCCGAGAGGCGCCTTCCGGCATCTGCGCAATAATCAGTTCGAGTGCTGATAAATCCCCAGATGTTCATGATTGCTGGAGGCCCGGGCGCAGGCAAGACAACGCTGCTGGCGGAGTTACATAAACTCGGCTATTCAACGGCACCGGAAGTCGCCAGGCAGATCATTCAAGCGCAAGTGAAGAGCGGCGGCGACGCGTTGCCGTGGGCCGACAAGGAAGCCTACATCCGCCTCATGCTGCAGCGTTCGATTGAGTCCTACCTTGAGCACGCAACCCTCCCGGGGCCAATTTTCTTCGACCGCGGAATTCTGGACACTCTCTGCTATGCGCGGCTGATTGGCTTGCCGGACGCATCAGAAATTGAGGATGCATGCCGAACCTACCGATATGCGTCGCAGGCATTGCTCGCTCCGCCGTGGCAAGAAATCTATGCCACCGACGAGGAGCGTAAACAAGACTTCGCCGAGGCGGTGCGGACCTACGAAAATATAGCGGAGGTATACGCAGAATACGGGTACGAAACCGTCATCCTGCCGAAGACAGACCCCGCAGCCCGGGCGGAGTTTGTGTTACAGACGATAAATCACGCCGGTCGTAACCTTTGACGGCGGTTCCCCGTCGGGGCCTGTATCGCGATTCCATTCCGAATCGAATGTAAACATATGCACGATCAACATGCCTAGAGTGAGGTGGGAGAAGTTCACCAGGAATACCAGCCCAATTGGAAGACAAACTATCGCTAGCCAGATCCAAGGCCTCAGCCGCCGAAACACAGCCAGGGGAGCGAAACTAAGCTGTCCAAGAGCGCCCCAGGTAGCCAGCTGGAGAACCAGCGGCGGAAACCCGAGTATAAAAGGACGAAGCGCCGTGGCACGGGCAAGCGGGTTTGTCAGCATGCATTTAGAAGAATTGCCCGCCACCACCAGCCTTGCACCTCTGGCCACTTCCTGCCAGCACGCCTTACTTCGACAGCTATCATGCAAAGCGCAACCCCTAGAACGATCACCGGCACGAATAATCCTTGCGAGAAATTTGTGACATTCACGCTGCCTCCGTCGTACCTCTGGTACTTGGATCAAGATTCACTAAGAACCATTGCGTCAAAATTCCTGGTGAAGATGGCTATTGCATCGGACGTCCTCGCCTTGTTGCGGCTCGAAAGGTAGTCGAGCAGAAGCCCCGCCACTGCTCCGACAGCCAGCATCGCTAGTCCATGGCGCTTCTTGTGGGATAGGTGATCGGGCAAGGTCGAGGTCATCAATTCGACCCAGCTTTCGACCGCTCCTTCCAGGTACGAGCCATATTGGGCTGGCTTTTGAAGTGCCAAGCCATGCACTTCAAAAAACAGTTTCAAATATTGCTGGTGCTCGGCCGATGTTGCCCATTTCCAAAAGGTGGTTATGATTTGGGACGATTTCAGGCCTTCTCCGTTGTGGACGATTGCTGCGAAAGCGCTCTGGACTCGGTTTCTCACTACTAGCATGGCATCGGCTACGAGAGCGTCCTTTGAGCCGAAGTGATAGATGAGCAATCTCGCCTTGCTGCCGACGCCGGCGGCGAGAGGACGAAGAGAGAGGTTGGCGACGCCGTTGTTGAGGAGATATTCAATAGCAGCATCTAGCAGATCTTCCCGGCGTTGGGATTTGCCTTTTGACATGTAACGAATGTTACATGTAACGACTGTTACAGTGACGAGCAAAGACTTAAGCCGGGTTTCCAGTTTTTTCAGGATCTTCAGGAACTTATTTATTGGATTGGTGCGCGGACGGCTTGCCCCGGGAACGCGCTACTTGTGAGCTGGCCGTGATCCACAACCACGACACCACCTACTAACAGAAAATGCACCCCTTCCGAATAGGTTGTCGGCTTCTCGTATGTCGACTTTTCGGTGATGGTTTGCGGATCAAAGACTGTGATATCGGCGTCAGCCCCGACGCGAATGCGGCCTTTGTTCTTCATCGCCGGATCGCGTTTTTCAAGGCGCTGTGCGGGCATGAGCGACATCTTGCGGAGTGCGTCCATGAGCGTAAGATCGTGCGTCTCGCGTACATAGTGGCCCAGGATGCGAGAGTAGGTGCCGGCGGTACGGGGATGTCCTCTGCCGTGGATGATCATGCCGTCGCTGGCAATCATAGTTAACGGATCGCGCACTGCCCCGCTGACGATTTCCTCGGTATTGGTGAACATGATGACGTAGCCGCCCTGCTTGCGGTACTTCGCGTAGCTCTCTTGGGTCAGGCGCTCGCCGGTTAGCGGCCACATCAACTGATTTAGGGAATTGCCCGGCACCTTGATCCAATCATCGACGACGGCAGAATCGATCGCGGTCATGCCCGCGGTATACGGATAGGTCTCGGTCGTGACATCGAGACCATGGGCTCGCGCTCCTCGGATCATTTCCAACTCATGCGGGGTAGCCGGGCCTCCTGTGCTTTGAATGTGCACCACGTGCAGAGGCGCTCCGCTGATGGCGGAATCGGCAAACACTTCCTGTAGCCCCTGTTCGTGGCCGGTGACGCCGCGCAGATGAACGTGGCACGATGCCCCATATTTCGCCGCCAACTGGAAGACCTGAAGAATCTCCCACGGAGACGCGGCCTCGGTGTATGCCGCGCCGACTCCCACGGCTAAAGCGCCGCGTTGCAGGCCATGCTCGATCTGCCGGGTGATCTTTTCAATCTGGGCGTCGGTAGCGGCTTTATGGGCGGCGTCGCCGTTAGGCAGAAAATCTCCAGGATCATGCATCACCACCATGCGCACCCGGGGATGCCCAATCGACACTCCGTAGTTGATCAGAGCTTTGCCGGCGCGCTGGTCGTACCAGCGGTCGACATCTTCAGTACCGATTTCAAGCTCAAGGGCAGTGGTGACGCCGTCCATCGCTTTCATGCGGTAGTTTTCATCGTCCTGGCCATGCTGGTGGAGGTCGATGAAGCCAGGGGCAACGACCAGGCCTTTGGCGTCGATAGACGCGCGGCCAAGCAGAAGTTCGGTTGCTATAGCCTGAATCTTCCCGTTTGAAATTCCGATGTTGCGGACGTCCGCGAGCCCTGACTCGGGGTCCATTACGGTCCCGTTCAGAATGACGAGGTCGTAATTTGTCGAGGAGTCCTGAGCAAGGCAGGATGCAACGAGCATTAATAGCGCGCACAGCGTTCGTTTTGTGGTTAGCAAGCGACCTCCGCCATCTAGAAACGGGATTCTAGGCCAGGCGCAGAAGAAAAAGAAACTTTTAAAGCTGGTCTAGATTTTTCTCAGTATCCTCATGTTCTCGGTGTGCCTAAGCCTTTGGTGGCGTGGCAAGAGAGTTTGGCCCCCGGCCTGGTTCTTTAATAACAGAGGACACAGAGGTGTTTCATGACCAGAAATTGCTCACCGGAATCGCCCTTTCCTTCCACAGCCCCAGATGCGAAAATGGAGTTTCCCCATGAATGTTGCCGCCCCTCCCGCCATTACTCCCGAAATCATTCGCGAGCACGGGCTGACGCCTGACGAATACGAAAAAGTAAAGCAACTGCTGGGCGGACGCGAACCCACCCTGACAGAACTCGGTATTTTCAGCGTGATGTGGAGCGAGCACTGCTCCTATAAATCCTCGCGGGTGCATCTGAAGCGACTGCCTACGCGCAGCAAATTGGTAGTGCAAGGGCCGGGGGAGAACGCGGGCATCATCGACATCGGCGATGGTTGGGCTTGCGCGTTCAAGATCGAGTCGCATAACCATCCGTCGTTTATTGAGCCTTTTCAGGGCGCCGCCACCGGGGTTGGCGGTATTCTCCGCGACATCTTCACTATGGGTGCCAGGCCGGTCGCTGTCATGGATTCGCTGCGCTTTGGACCGGTGGAATTGCCGCCTACAGGCGGCTCGACGGCGCATACCCCCGTCGCTACACAGGCAGAGGTGCACAAGAACCATTCGGTGCTCGAGGGCGTGGTTAGCGGCATTGCTTCATACGGGAATTGCTTTGGTGTTCCCAATCTCGGAGGCGAGACCAAGTTCGAGCCCTGTTACTCGGGGAATCCTCTGGTGAATGCCTTTGCTCTCGGCCTCGTCAAGAAGAATGAAATCTTCTACGCTAAGGCTTCCGGTGAGGGCAACCCCGTAATTTATGTGGGATCGAAGACTGGGCGCGACGGTATCCACGGCGCGACTATGGCCAGCGAAGAATTCCACGAAGGCTCGGAAGCCAAGCGGCCCAACGTTCAGGTCGGAGATCCATTCCTCGAGAAGCTATTGCTCGAAGCCTGCCTCGAAGCCATGCAGACCGGAGCCATCGTTGGCATTCAAGACATGGGCGCCGCCGGATTAACTTGTTCAACCTGCGAGATGGGCGCGCGAGGCGGGGTGGGGACTGAGATTGAATTAGACCTGGTACCCCAGCGCGAGACTGGCATGACTGCGTACGAGATCATGCTCAGCGAATCGCAGGAGCGCATGCTGCTGGTGGCTGAGAAGGGCCGTGAAGAGGAAGTTTATGAAGTCTTCCGCAAGTGGGGACTCGACGCCGTCGAAATCGGCCGGGTTACAAACGACGGGAAGATGCGGGTGCTGCATCACGGGCAGGTGGTCTCAGAGATCCCAAACCAAGCGTTGACCGACGACGCGCCAATCTACAGGCGTCCGCTGGAGCGCTGGGAGCCGCCTGTTCCACGTGAGATGCCAGAAGACATTCAGCTCTCAACTGCGGGAAACCTGACGGAAAGCTTCAAGCGGCTGCTGGCTAGTTCGAATATAAGCAGCAAGCGCTGGATCTGGCAGCAGTACGACTCCATGGTGCAGACCAATACCGTCGAGGGGCCAGGGGGTGGCGATGCTGGTGTAATTCGCATCAAGGGTTCGCAGCGCGGGTTGGCGATGGCTCTCGACGGCAACGGACGGTGGTGCTATCTCGATCCGAAACTGGGCGCGATGCACGCCGTGGCAGAAGCCGCGCGCAACGTAGCCTGCGCGGGGGCCACTCCCGTGGCCGCTACCAACTGCCTGAACTTCGGCAATCCCGAAAAGCCGAACATCATGTGGCAGTTCTCGCAAGTCATCGACGGCATCACCAAAGCTTGCGAAGAACTGGAAACTCCGATTACCGGAGGTAACGTTAGTTTCTACAACGAGACTTTAGGAGAGGGCATCTATCCCACGCCCGTGATTGGGATCGTCGGCATCCTTGATGATGTGCACAAGGCGGTGAAGCCGGATGTCCGTGAGCCGGGGCGTACCATTCTGCTGATGCGTGGAACGGAGTCTGGAGACATTATCGATGCGCAGGTAGAATTTGGTTCCTCCGAGTACGCCAAAGAGATTCTAGGGACAGTTTGGGGCTACCCTCCCGCCCTTGATCTGGAGAGAGAGGCCGCTCTGCAGAAGGCGATGGTCGAAATTTCGCAAGAGGGACTGGTTGATTCGATGCATGACTGCTCCGACGGCGGTCTGGCGGTGGCCTTAACCAGGCCTGGTCTCGCTAAAGGTTTTGGAATCAACGTTGATCTCGCTTCGAACGGCCTGCCGCCGGAATTTGTGTTGTTTGGCGAAGATGCCAGCCGGGTGGTGATCTCATGCGACCCGGACCAGGTCTCGAGAATCAAACTGGTGGCGGAGAAATACGGTCTATTAACAGAAACTATTGGGCAGACGGCCTCCGAAGTGGTAGAGATCAAAGTGGACGGCAAGGGCGTCATTTCAGCCCGGATTTCTGATCTGCAACAAGAGTTTGAACAATCGCTGGAAACGGCTCTGAAGACCGAGCCGGCAGCAGTTGCAGCAGATTAAATATCGACGTAAGGCCAAGGGGTCAAATCGATGCACGCTTCCGACAAGTTCCGGGACGAATGCGGGGTGGTCGCCATTTACGCTCACCCTGAAGCGGAAACGCTCGCTTACCTCGGGCTGCATGCGCTGCAACACCGTGGCCAGGAGTCGGCAGGGATCGTCACTTCCAATGGCCTTGCTCTGAACTCCCATAAGTCGATGGGCCTGGTGGCCGATATCTTCACAGAGGACATGCTCTCGAAGATTCGCGGTTCCCTGGCCATCGGACATACCCGCTACTCGACGGCGGGCGATTCGTCTCTGCTGAATGCACAGCCCATCATGGTGCAGTCGAACAAGGGTGTGATGGCTTTGGCTCACAACGGCAACCTCGTGAATGCCCATGAGATTCGCAGCCGTCTGGAGAGCCAGGGATCGATCTTCCAGACCAATAGTGATACCGAAGTCATCGTTCACTTGATAGCTCTTTCCAAGGAGCACACCCTGCCCGAAGCCATGACGGATGCGCTGCGGCGGGTGGAGGGTGCGTTTTCGCTGGTGATGATCAGCCCTGACCGCATCTTTGCCGCCCGCGATCCGCGCGGCTTCCGCCCCCTTTCAATGGGAAGAATTCCAGCGAACTCCATGCTCAAGCAGGACACCATCGTCTTCGCCTCTGAGACTTGCGCCTTCGATCTGATTGGCGCCAAGTACGAACGCGAGGTGAAGCCGGGCGAACTGATTGTCGTGGGACCGGAGGGCATCACTTCCCGCTCCTACGCCAGCGCCGGACCGCAATCCAGCTGCATTTTCGAGCACGTGTATTTTTCACGGCCGGACAGCACCGTCTTCGGACGCGCCGTGCAAGAAAGCCGCGAGGGACTGGGACGGCAACTGGCACGTGAAGCGCCCGCCGATGCCGACATCGTCGTGCCCGTGCCGGATTCCGGTGTCACCGCTGCCGTCGGCTATGCCTCCGAAAGCGGAATTCCATTTCGCTTCGGGCTGATTCGCAACCATTACGTGGGGCGCACGTTCATTGAGCCGCGGCAGACCGTGCGCGACTTTGGGGTGAAGTTAAAACTAAATCCAGTCCGTTCTCTTCTGGAGGGAAAGCGTGTGGTGCTGATCGACGACTCAATCGTGCGCGGCACCACCAGCCGGAAGATTGTTCGCATGGTGCGTAGTGCGGGTGCTTCGGAAGTACACATGCGAATCTCCTGCCCGCCCACGATTTCTCCCTGTTTCTATGGGGTGGATACCCCATCCAAGAAAGAGTTGATCGCCGCCAACAATACGGTCGAGCAAATCCGCGAATATATCGGGGCGGATTCGCTCTCCTATCTTTCGCTGGAAGGTATGAAAGCTGCCTGCGGAGAGGGCGAAAAAACCACTTACTGCACCGCTTGTTACACCGGCAAATACCCTACCAACTGGGTGGATGTGGAAGAGATCCAGGCTGCGGTGGCAACCAAGAATTAGAGTGGGGACACGCTTTTCTCCTCGGGCCGGATCACCTCTCTTTAAGATCCGATCCCGAATTCAAGCCTGTGGTCTCTCGCGGCCAAGAGTCCGCCCTACATCTGCTCTGAGATTCTGTGTCATTTTGATACAGTCTCTCGGACGCGCCGCAAACCCTGATTTGGGCGCCACCTCCTATCTCACTGACACCCATAGCTTTAATCATCAGTAACGAATGTGCCCTTTTTGGCTGCTTCCGTGCACTTGTCCCAGCGGATGCGGTCTGGAACTTACCCTGGATAGCTAACCGGCTCAACGGATCGGGCCTAGGCCGCATTGACCACTTAGGGGAAGTCCCATGGCCCAACCTGCCCCAGCCAAGGCCCGTGTCTTGCCGGACAGTCCGACCGTCAAGCTGGCTAAGTTTTTCCCGGAGGCGACGCCAGTGCGGATCCCGGTGCGATTGACTCGCCTGGTACCCCAGGGCGAGGAAGTGTCAGAAAGCACGACGATTGAATTTGGAACTTCGCGGGAGGCGCTGTTTGCTTCCAAATTGCCACTCGAGTTTGCTGACCGGCTGCGGCTGCAGAATTCCGACGGCACTCTCAATACCGAGGCTTGCGTAGTGGCTGTGCAATACAACACCGGTAAGACCGCGGTGGCCGCCCGGTTTGCCCAGGACATCCCTAACTGGATAATCAAATCATGAGCTTATTACCTGCATACAAGGATTCGGCGGCAGAGTGGCAAGCCGCGCAACAGATTCACACTCTTTACAGCAGCCTGGCCAGGGAGTTCGGGCTCGATGCATCGACGTCGGAAGTTCTGGAGTCGGCGAGCGAAGCCCCGACCGACGAGACGCTTGAGTCTGCACGCCAGTGGCTGTCGCGCATGGACGATCGTATTGAGGTGCACCAGTTGCGTCAGTATCTGCAGAATACCTTCTTGTCCAATCAGGAAGGGGTGCAGGTTTTGCTCGAACATTTTCTACGCAAGGCCGACCAGCGGCCATCGGACCGCGACAAGATTGATTTCCTGCT
>Ga0157378_10000666_pt1 | contig 32377 bp, 28 predicted proteins | sample M65metaG_FD_115309 | JGI IMG/M metagenome (GOLD analysis project Ga0157378, IMG submission 115309) | Miscanthus rhizosphere microbial communities from Kellogg Biological Station, Michigan, USA - M6-5 metaG | ecosystem: Host-associated > Plants > Roots > Rhizosphere > Soil | place: USA: Michigan... | reverse complement strand
TATACTTTTGCACTATTGGCGCTGCGCGAGTTGGCCGCCAAGGGCACGGCGCTCAACGGCGCGGTCGAACTGCACCTGACCTACGACGAGGAAGCCGGCGGCGAAATCGGACCACGCTGGCTGCTCGACCAGGGCCTGAGCAAGCCCGACCTCGCACTCAGCGCCGGTTTCTCGTATGCCGTCACCACCGCGCACAACGGCTGCCTGCACCTGGAAGTGACGGTGCGCGGGCGCCAGGGTCATGCGGCAATGCCGGAGCGCGGCGTCGACGCGCTGGCTGCAGCGACGCAGATCCTGAGCGCGCTGTACGCCTCGCGCGATGGTTTGAAGGCGCGCCGCTCGAGCACTACCGGCATCACGCACCCGACACTCAACGTCGGTCTGATCGAAGGCGGCATCAATACCAACGTGGTGCCCGACCGCGTCACGTTCCGCATCGACCGGCGCATCATTCCCGAAGAATCGCCGGCCGCCGCCGAGCAGGAGCTGCGCGCGCTGATCGAACACACTGCGAGCCAATGTCCCGGCATCACGGTGCAGATCCGGCGCATTCTGCTCTCATTGCCGCTGGTGAAGCTGGCGGGTGCCGAACGCATCACGCAGGCGCTGCAGAAACACGGCGCGGCATTTTTCGGCACGCCGATCGCCGAGCACGGTGTACCGCTGTACACCGACGCACGCCACTACACCGCCGCCGGTATCCCGACCGTGCTGTACGGCGCAGGGCCACGGACGCTGGCCGAAGCGAACGGCCATGCCGCGGATGAAAAGCTGCGTCTGGAAGACCTGCGCCGCGCGACCAAGACGGTGGCCGCCGCGCTGGCGGAACTGCTTGGCGCCTGAGTACGCGCGTCAGCTGTCGAGCAGCGTGCAGGATTCTTCCAGACCGACGAGCACGTTGTAGTCGAGCCAGCGCACGAACGCCTTGGCGAAATTGAAGTCGCGATCGGTGCGCAACGCCGTGCCAATCGTGGCGTCCATGCTCATGCCGGCGCGTAGCGCGTCGAGCGCGACCAGTTCGCCGGCACTCACCGCGAGCACTTCCACGCGCCAGCGTGGCCGCGTCACGAGCACGAACTCGTGTTGCTGCAGCGATGCGGGCAGCGCGAGCTTCGATCGCGGCTGGTGCGCGAGCCAGATGCTGGCAATCGGATGCGGCGAGACCAGCCAGCTGCAGGCCGGATGCAACGTGAAACGCGCCGCCAGCAACTCCTCCGGCTGCAGTGCGGCGATGCGTTCGCGGCGCAATGGGTCGGCATCCGCGGCACGGTATGCGCGGTGCACGGCCCATTCCAGCGCGGCGACATCGGCCACGTACGGCAGCGAGTCCACCGGCTCAAAACCGGCGAGGAAATCCGCCATGCGTGTACCGAATGCGTTCAGGTCGCCGCTGCGGCTCGGGTGCGCGTCGCTGTAGGCATGCGCGAGCAGCTCGAAGAATTCGTCGCCGACCAGTTTGCGCAGCACCGGGAATGCCGCGCCGAGCGCGTCGCGGCACGCGCTCGCGACATTGCCGCGATACAGCGCCAGGCGTTCCGGCAGGCGCGCATCGCGCGGCAGTAGCGCGCCGGAAAATTCCTGCGACGCCGGCTGCCCGGCCAGGAATCCGGCGAACTCTGCCTGCAATAGTTCAAGCGCTGAGGACATGCGCCTCCACCTCGTCGTAGCGATGCCATGCCTGCTCGACTTCGTCCAGCAGCACATCCAGCGCCGGCAAGTCGGTGTCCCACTCCAGCAGCGTCGGCACACGGCCGCAGTGCCGCAACGCGCGTTCGTACAACGTCCACACCGCGTCGGCGACGCGCGCGCCGTGGTGATCGATTACGGCTGCATCGGTCACCAAGTGCCCAGCCAGATGGATTTCGCCGACGTGCTGCGGCGCGATCGCATCGATCTGCGCGGCCGCCGACACGCCGAAGTTGCATTCGTTCACGTACAGGTTGTTCACGTCGAGCAGGATGCCGCAGCCGCTGCGCGCGGCCAGCGCGTTGAGGAAGCTCGCTTCGTCGTAGTCGTCGCCGGCGAAGCGCACGTAGCTGGAAATGTTCTCGATCAGCACGCGTCGGTGCAGCACATCCTGCATGCGCGCGACGCGATCGACCATCAACGTCAACGCTGCGTGAGTCAGCGGCAGCGGCAACAGGTCGTTGAATGCGCGGCCGTTCGCGGCGCCCCAGCACAGATGTTCGGACACGAGCTGCGGTTCGATGCGCCGCACCAGCACGCCGAAGCGCCGCAGATGCTCCGGCGCATGACCTTGTACCGAACCGAGCGCCAGGCCGACGCCGTGCAGGCTGATCGGATAGGTTTCACGCAACTGCGTCAACACGTGCAGGTCGTAGCCGCCGTCGCCGAAATAGTTCTCGGCATGCGCTTCGAGCCAGTCGGTGCAGCGCGCACGCGCCAGCAGGTCGGCATAGTGTGCCGGCCGCAGTCCGATTCCCACTCCCAAGGGTGCAGCGCAACGCTCAGGTTGCCGGCTACCCGATTCGACGACATTCACTGCATTACCCCCTGCGCCGCGCTCGGCAGCCACTGCCTCGCTACAGCATCATTTTCGATCCGGCCCATCACCCGGCGCGCGTTGGACGGTGTTCGTGCCGTCGTCGGCGCCATGGGCCGAGAGTGGATATGCAATTTCCCGGCCTATCGCTCAAGGACGGGCGCGAAGGCGATTCCTTACACGCGCGACAGACGTGAACGGCACGTGTAAGGAATCGCTGGCGACCGCGTCCAATCGCCCGCATTCGCGCCGGCCCAGCAGCCGCGCTCCACTTTGGGGAACACAACCATGCAAGCAAACGACGCCGCGGCGCCAGCCAGGCCGAAGTTCCGGATCGTCATCGTCGGCGGCGGGTTTGCCGGCGCCAACCTGAGTCACCTTCTGCAAAAAAAGGCAGACGCGTTCGAAATCACCCTGGTATCGGAGGAAAGCTACACCACGTTCAACCCGATGCTCGCCGAGGTGGTCGGCGCCACCGTGTTCCCCGAGCACGTCGTCGCGCCGCTGCGCGAGCGCACGCGCCGCGCGCAGTTCGTGATGGGCACGGTCGGGCGCATCGGGTTCGAGCGCAAGCGCCTGTATTGCGACACGCTCAAGGGCGAAGTCGGCATCGACTACGACGAATTGGTGCTCGCCTACGGCAACCGCGCGCGCGTCGACCTGATCCCCGGTATGGCCGAGCACGCGGTCGTGCTCAAGACCGTCGGCGACGCGATGCACATCCGCAATCTCGTGCTGCGCCGGCTGGCGCTGATCGAACTGGAGAGCGATGCGCAGCTGCGCCGCTGCCTCGGCCACTTCGTCGTGGTCGGCGGCGGCTTCTCCGGCGTGGAAGTGGCCGGCGCGATCGCCGACAGCCTGCGCGAGATCCGCCGCTACTATCCGCGTGTCAATGCAGACGAACTGAAGGTGACGATCCTGCAGAACGGCGACCGCCTGCTGCCGGAACTGCCGGACTGCCTGGGCGAAGCGGCAAAGAAGTCCCTGCTCAAGCGCGGCGTCGACGTGCTGACCATGACCGGTGCCAAGGCCGTCTCGGCGAAAAGTATACAATTGGACGGCGAGCGCACGCTCGATACCTGCACCACCATCTGCACGATCGGCACGATGCCGAACGCGCTCACCTCGCGCTTGACCGGGCTCGCGTGCGAGCGTGGTCGCATCGTCACGCAGCCGGACCTCTCGGTCGCGGGCGTCCATGGCGTGTGGGCAATCGGCGATTGCGCGCTGATCAGGAACGGCGACGACGGTCTCGCGCCGCCAACCGCACAGTTCGCGGTAGCCGAAGCAAAACACCTGGCGAAGAACCTGCTGGCTCGCGTGCACGGCCGGCCGACGCAGCCGTTCGCGCACCGCTCGCGCGGCAGCATGGCCACGGTCGGACACCTGAAAGGGGTGGCGCAGATTTTCGGCATCCGCATGGCCGGCCTGCCGGCGTGGCTGCTGTGGCGCGCCTACTACCTGAGCCAGATGCCGACGTTCGGCCGCAAGCTGCGCATCTTCGTCGAATGGACCTGGGGCATGTTCTTTCCGCCCGACATCACGCATTTCCGCTTCACGCGCAGCCACGAGCTGCTGCAGAGCGACCAAAGCGGAATGATGCCGTCCAGCACGCATTGAACCCACCACTCGTATTAGGAATTCTCATGCAACTGAAGAACAGGACCGCACTCGTCACCGGCTCGAGCAGCGGCATCGGTCTGGGCATCGCGCGCGCGTTCGCACAGGCCGGCGCGAACGTCATCCTCAACGGTTTCGGCGACGCCGCCGAGATCGAGAACATCCGCGCCGGGCTGGAACGCGAATTCGGCATCAAGGCGCGCTACGATGGCGCCGACATGAGCAAGGCCGAGGCCATCGCGGGGATGATGGAACGCGCCATCGCCGAATTCGGCGCCATCGACGTGCTGGTCAACAATGCCGGCATCCAGCATGTTGCGCCGATCGAGGAGTTCCCGTTGGCAAAATGGGACGCGATCATCGCGATCAACCTGACTGCCGCGTTCCACACCACGCGACTGGCCCTGCCCGCAATGAAGGCGCGCAAGTTCGGCCGCATCATCAATGTCGCTTCGGCGCATGCGCTGGTCGCGTCGCCATTCAAGAGCGCGTACGTCGCGGCCAAGCACGGCGTTGCCGGCCTGACCAAGACGGTCGCACTCGAAGCTGCCGAACACGGCATCACGGTCAACGCGATCTGCCCTGGCTACGTGCTCACGCCGCTGGTGGAAAAGCAGATTCCCGACACGGCCAAAGCGCGCGGCATCTCCGAGGCCGCGGTGGTGCGCGACGTGCTGCTCGCGGCGCAGCCGACCAAGCAGTTCGTCAGTGTCGAACAAGTTGCCGCGCTGGCGCTGTACCTCGCCAGCGACGCGGCGGCTTCCACCACCGGCACCGTGGTTCCGATCGACGGCGGCTGGACCGCCCACTAGGACGCGTGATGCACCAGCACGCACGGCATTTCTGATCCTCCCCCGCGGGAGCCGGGCGGGGATGGTGTCGCGCGATCCGGCACGACACCATCCCCACCCAACCCGCACCGAACGCATACAGCAGGACCAACACCATCATGGCAACGAAGAACAAGAAGGACGGCGCCGACACGAAGCGCATCAATCTCGCCCTGCAGGGCGGCGGCGCGCACGGTGCCTTCGCCTGGGGCGCGATCGATCGCCTCCTCGACGACGGCCGTCTCGAGATCGAGGCGATCAGCGCGACCAGCGCCGGCGCGATGAATGCGGTGGTGCTGGCCGACGCGTTGACCGACGGCAACCGCGAGCATGCGCGTGAACGTCTTACCGCGTTCTGGCGCGCGATCGCCGACGCCGGCCGCAGCTACAACCCGGTGCAGCCGCTGCGCGACTGGACCGGCCGCGCGCTGCCGATCGAGCAGTCGCCGTTCTACTGGCTGTTCGACACGATGACGCGCGTGTTTTCGCCGTACCAGCTCAACCCGTTCAACTTCAATCCGCTGCGCGACGTGCTCGACAAGCACGTCGACTTCGAAAAGCTGCGCGCCACCAACGGCATCAACGTGCACCTGTGCGCAACCAACGTCGAGACCGGCAAGGTGCGCATCTTCAACCGCAACGAACTGACCGCCGACGCGGTGCTCGCCTCGGCTTGTCTGCCGCTGCTGTTTCAGACCATCGAGATCGAAGGCGCGCACTACTGGGATGGCGGCTACATCGGCAATCCAGCGATCTTTCCGCTGATCTATGGCTCAAAGAGCTGCGACGTGGTGATCATCCACATCAATCCGATTGTGCGGCCCGGCGTGCCGACGAGCGCAAACGAGATCATCAACCGCATCAACGAAATCAGTTTCAACTCCTCGCTGATGCGCGAGATGCGCGCGATCGCGTTCGTCACGCGCCTGATCCAGCAACAGAAGGTCAAGGCCTCGGAGATGAAGCAGATGCTGATCCATTCGATCCGCGACGACGAGGCGATGACCGCGCATTCGGTTGCCTCGAAGATGAGTCCGGACTGGGACTTCCTGTGCCAGCTGCGCGACAGCGGCGACGCAGTGACCGCGCGCTGGCTGCGTGCGAGCTATGCCGATATTGGCGAACGCTCGACGGTGGATCTGGAGGCGGAGTTTTTGTAGGCACGAAGTCGGGACAGTCAGCAAATGTCATTGCCTACGTTTGCCCGGAAGAGAACCGTTCGCGTTGAGCGTAGCTCGCGCAGCGAGCGAAGTCGAAACGTCTCGTGACCCTTCGACTTCGCGCCTGCGGCGCTACGCTCAGGGCGAACGGCTGAGGAAGCAGCTCGTAGAAGAGAGCAACAACACTTTTTCGTAATCGGAGAACCACCGTGAACCACGCCCAAATCATGGCCAGCGCCTCGATGCCTGTGGCCAGCCCCAGCTATCCGCGCGGCCCGTACCGCTTCATCAACCGCGAATATTTCATCATCACCTACGAGTCCGACCCGCAGGCGATCCGCGATGCGTTGCCCGAGCCGCTCGAACCGGACGGTTCAAACACGGTGCTGTACGAATTCATCCGCATGCCCGATTCGTCGGGCTTCGGCGACTACACCGAATCGGGCATCGTGATCCCGGCGAAGTTCGGCAACGAGCATGTCAATTTCACCGCGCAGATGTATCTGGACTGCGACCCGCCGATTGCCGGCGGCCGCGAGATCTGGGGCTTCCCGAAGAAGCTCGCATCGCCGCGCCTGGGTGTGGCGAACGGCACGCTCACCGGTCGCCTCGAATTCTCCGGCCAGCCGGTTGCGATCGCGACGATGGCGTACAAGCACCAGACCCTGCGCCACTGTCCCGAGGACACGACGCTGTGCGACGTGCACGCGCTGGAGGAAAAGCTCGGCAAGACGCAGGTGAACCTGAAGCTGATTCCGCACGTCGACGGTACGCATGCGATCGCGCAACTGGTCGCGTACAACCTCACCGACATCACGATCAAGGGCGGCTGGTTGAGTCCCGCGCGCCTGCATCTGATCCCGCACGCAAATGCGCCGGTTGCGGACCTGCCGGTGCGGCGCATCGTCGAAGGCCGTCATTTCATCGCCGACCTGAGCCTGCCGTACGGGCGCGTGCTGTACGACTATCGCGAAGCCGAACGCAGCCAGTCGGCCCACCGCCTCGCCGCAGTGGCGTAGACTGGTGCGGCCTGTGCGGGGAGATCTGCGATGAAGGCACGTGATGCGCTCAATGCCGGCGTGATGCTGGCGGTCGCCGGCGCGATGCTCGGCGCAGTGGCGGCCAGCTTGCGCCATGGCTCCGACGAGAATGTCGTGCGCGAGCGTTGCTACGGCGTCGCCAAGGCCGGTGCGAACGATTGCGCCAACGCGGTGCACTCCTGCGCCAAGCACGCCGCCGCCGATGCGGACAAGCGCGAATGGATCGCCGTGCCCGCGGGCACCTGCCGGCGTCTGGCCGGCGGCAACATGGACGAACGCACGCCGTGAGCGTGACGTGGCCGGCGCGGCTGCGCGCGCGCGCCAGCGCACGCCTGCCGCCGCTGCCGCGCGTGGCCGAGGAAATCGCACGCAGTCAGCGCGAAGCGGAAGTCTGGGTGGGCGCAGCGCAACTGATCGTGGTGGCGTTGGCCGCGCTCGCCTATGTGTGCATTCCGCGCGGCTTCAGTCCGGATGCGCCGATCGCGGCGCTGCCGCTCGGCCTTGCCGCGTTCGCGCTGCTGGTTCTGCTGCGCGGCTGGTACGCCTGGAGCGGGCAACTGACGCCGCCCGTGCTGGCGGCATCGGTGATCGCGGAAATGGCGGTATTGATCGGCGTGTTGTGGGGCTTTGCTTCGCAATACGAGACGACGTTGCCGGTCGCGCTGAAGAACGCGCTGTTCAGCGGCGTGTTCGTGCTGATCGCGCTGCGCGCGCTGCGCTTCGAGCCGGTGTGGGTGTGGCTGTCCGGCCTGACCGCGGCAGTCGGCTGGAGCGCGCTCACGATCGCGGCGTGGAATGCCACGACGCCGGGCGAGCGCACCTGGGATGCGGTGGTCGCGGCGAGCAGTGCGCGCATCCATCTCGGCGACGAAGCGATCCGCGTCGCGACGATCGTGATCGTCACCGCGATCCTCGCCACCGCACTCGCACGCGCGCGCCTGACGCTCGCGCGCGCCGTGCAGGCGAGCCAGTCGGCCGACGCGCTGTCACGCTTCTTCGACAGCGAAGTGGCCGACCAGATCACCACGACCGACCTGGCGCCGATGGCCGGCCAGAGCATGGCGCGCGAAGCGGCCGTCATGTTCACCGACCTGCGCGGCTTCACCAAGGCGTCGGCCACGCTGACGGCTTCGGAATTGATTGCGCTGATCGGCGAGTATCAAAACGTGGTGCTGCCGGTGGTGCGCGCGCACGGCGGCAATATCGACAAGTTCATGGGCGACGGCATCCTCGCCAGCTTCGGCGCGGTGCGCGCGTCGCACACGTACGCTGCGGATGCCTTGCGCTGCATCGGCGCGATCCTCGACGCGGCCCACGCGTGGGCGGTGGACCGCAGCAAGCGTGGTCTGCCCGCGCTTGGCATCGGCATCGGCGTGGCGCACGGGCCGCTCGTGTTCGGCATCATCGGTGTGGAGCAACGGCTGGAATACACCGTGATCGGCGAAACCGTAAACCTGGCGGCGAAGCTCGAGAAGCACAACAAGGCCGAAACCGCGCATGCCTGCGCCACCGCCAGCCTGATCGAACTGGCCCAGCAGCAGGATCCGCACGTGGCCGCCGGCGGTTTCGCGCTGCGCGCGCAGCGCAGCGTCGCCGGCGTAGCCGAACCGATCGACCTCGCGGTATGGCCGGTGTGAGCGTGCTGCGCTAGGCGCAGTGCGGCGCGATTGGCTATGATGCCGGCGCTGCGGCCGCCTTTCGCGCCGCATGGGGAGTACGCATGCCGAACGATTCGGCGCCGAATCCATCGCTCGAATTCACCCAGCTGGCCGAGCATCGCGCGTATCTGCTGCGCATCGCGCGCCTGGAGCTGCGCGACGAGCATCTGGCCGAGGATTGCGTCTCGGATACGCTCACGCACGCGTTCGAGAAGCGCGATTCGTTCCGCGGCGCCAGCTCGCTGCGCACCTGGCTGACCGCGATCCTGAAGAACCGCATCATCGACCTGTTGCGCAAGCAATGGCGCGAACAGCCGCTCGAGCCGGACTCATCCGGCGAACAGGACTTCGATGCACTGTTCGACGCCAGCGGGCACTACGCGCAGATGCCGAGCGCCGTGAACGACCCTGCCGAACTGTGCCAGCAGGACGGCTTCCTGATCGCGGTGCAGCGCTGCGTCGACAAGCTGCCCAAGCGCATCGGACAGGTTTTCGTGCTGCGCGAGGTGTTCGGCACCGACACGAAGGAGTTGTGTAAGGATCTGGGCCTGACCACGTCCAACGTCTGGGTACAACTGTACCGCGCACGCATGATGCTGCGGACCTGTCTGGAAAAGGGCGGCTTCGGACGTGCTCAGACGTAAACTTGCCAGGCACCCGATGATCCGCATTTCCTGCCAGCACGCATCGCGGCTGCTGTCGCAACAACAGGACGAACGCCTGCCGTTCATGCAGCGCGTGAAGCTGCGCCTGCACCTGGCCGTGTGCGATGCCTGCACGAACGTCTCGCGCCAGTTCCAGGCGATGCGGCTGGCGCTGCAGCGCTGGCGCGAAAAGAACTGAGGCTGCGGCGAAGCGCGGCGCGACCGGCCAGCTTCATTTCACGCGCGTGTAGCGCACCGCCGTACCGTCAGCGCTTTCGGCGGCGGTCGGCGCATCGTTGTCGACATAGGTTTCGCCGCGCTCGAACGTGCCGTCGGCAGCGAGCTTTAGCCAGAAAGCCTGCTGGTGTGACTTCCCGGGCACGTGCAGGTTGCTGCCGTCGAGAAATCGGAACTGCCAGCGGCCAGCGGCGTCCGTACCGGTGAACTGCAGGCGCGGCTGATTGCCTTGCGGGCAATAGTGCGTGGCGAGCAGGCGCTCGCCGTCGAGCGCGTACAGCGTCATCGATTCCTTGCCCGAGGCGAGCGTCCAGGTCTCCACCAGCACGCTGTCACCCGCGGTCTGGCGAAACGCCACGGTGTAGGGGCGGCCGTCGTCGGTACGGCCGGTCCATGTTCCGACGAGGCCACCGAGCTGGCGCAGCACGTCGCGGCCGGAAACGGTTTCTTCCGCGGCCAGGGTGTGCATGGCGAACAGCGTCGCGGCAATCAGCAGGAAGCGGTGCATGGCGGTGACCTCGTGTCGCGCGACGGCTTTGGCGCGGCGAGCATAGAACATGTGTGGTTCGGTACGCGAACGCGATGCGCCGGGATGCCGCCGCCGTTCGCCGAAACGAGTGCGCGGACGGGTTTGGAAACCGCGCCCGATTGCCTGCGGACTTCCTGTCGCACGTGCATGCGGCATTTTCCACAAATACAGAAATGACGAGGCCGGCAAGACGCCGGCCTCGATGCTTTGCCGAAAACGCTGCTGCAGCCGTCTAACGTTGCGCCAGCCAGTCGTGGATGGCGGTCGGCACCTCGCGCTGCGCGCGGCCGGACACATAGATGCCGATATGTCCGCCCTTGAACGCCAGCTCGGTGTAGTCCTTGGTTCCCGCCAGGTTCTTCAGCGGCCGCGATGCCGAGGGCGGCACCAGGTGATCCTGCTCGGCGAAGATGTTCAGCACCGGCATGCTGACGTTGTTCAGGCTCACGTCCTTGTCGCCGATCTTCAGGCCGCCGGTGACCAGCTTGTTGGCCTGGTAGAAATCCTTGATGAACTGGCGGAACGCTTCGCCCGCCTGGTCGGGGCTGTCGAAGATCCACTTTTCCATGCGCAGGAAATTCTCGAGCTCCGCCTTGTCGTCGAGGATGTCGACCAGACCGATGTACTTCTGCTGGTTCAGACGCACCGGCTTGAGCGTGAGGTAGCACCAGTTCATCAGGTCGGCCGGCACGTTGCCGAGCGTGTCGACGAACAGGTCCACGTCCATGCCGCGCGTCCAGTGCGACAGCATGTTGTCCGGCGTATGAAAATCCACCGGCGTCACCATCGTGATCAAGTTGCGGATTTTTTCCGGATAGATCGAGGCGAAGCACAGGCTGAACGCACCGCCCTGGCAGATGCCGAGCAGGTTGATTTTTTCCACATTGTGGCGTTTCGCGACCACGTCCACGCAACGCCTGATGTAGCCGTTGATGTAGTCATCGAGCGTGAGGTAACGATCCGACGGATCCGGATAGCCCCAGTCGATCAGGTAGATATCCTCGCCGAGCGCGAGCAGGTTCTTGACCAGCGAGCGGTCGTCCTGCAGGTCGACCATGTACGGCCGGTTGACGAGCGCGTAGCTGATCAGCAGCGGCGTTTTCGCGCTCGGCTTGCCGGCGCCCTTGAAGTGATACAGCACCAGCTTGTCTTCGCGGTAGACCTCTTCCTTGGCCGTCGCGCCGTAGTCGACCTCGTCGAGCGAGCGCAGCGTCTTCATGCCGGCGGTCAACTTCTGGTTGAACTTCATCGCCTCGTCGAGCGCTTTCTGCGGATCGATGCGGATCGGATTCATGCCTTGCTCCCTTTGCCTGCCGCGCGCTTGGCATGCGCGCCAGTCACGGCCGTGGCCGGCTTGTTCGACGCCGTTGCCGGTGCGACGGCACGCATCGCTCCGAGTGCCTCACCGAATGACGGGGTGGCCTGCTTCGAGGCGGCGCGCGGCTTCGCCACCGCCGCGGCATGCTTGCGCTTCGGCGTCGTGTCGGGCTTGGCCTTCTCGATGCGCGTCGAAGGCGTCGAAGGCGGCGCGTGCTTCTTGCCGTCGACTGCGTCGCGCAGCATGCGCACTTCCTTGCGCAGTTGATCGATTTCCTTCTGCAGCTCCGCGTTGTTGGATGCAAGCGACGCGCGGCGCATGTCGTGCAGGCGCTTGTGCACGCTGTTGAGCTCGGTGCGCGTGGGCATGCCGAGATCGACGCCGATGCGCTCGACTTCGGCCTGGATCTGCGCACGCACGCGCATCTGCGCGTTGACCACGGAGCCGTACACCTTGCGGAATTCATCCGACAATGCGATCTCGCCGTACGCTTCCTCCGCGGCATCGACCCACACGTCGTACAGACCGCGCAGCGAATCGATCTGGCGGCCCGGTTCGGCGCGCTCGGCGAGCTTGTTCTCGAAAATCTCGAAGCTGCGCGCGCTCGACTTCAGGATCAGCGCGTTGTACTGCTTCATCGCTTCCTGATACTCGACGAACGCGGCCATCATCTTCTGATAGTGTTCCTGATGCTCGCGCGCGTAGCCGAATGCGGGCGCCTGCAGCCAGGACATGCCTTCCTGCTTGGCCTGCGCCAGGAACGGCGCGAAACTCTGCGCGAGCTGATCGAAGCCGTGCGCGCTCTCGCCACGGATGCCTTGCAGCATCGCGGCCATCGGATTGTTCAACAAGCTGGCGTCCATGCCCGGCATGTTGAAGCCGTTGCGGAACGCTTCGCTCCACGCCTGCATCGGATCGGCGCCGCCCGGCTTGCCGGTCGCGGCCGCGACCATCGACTGCATCAGCGCCACGTAGTTTTTCGCGCTGCCGAGCAGGCGCTCGGCAGTCTCGCTCTGCGAGCCTGGGTTGGCGAACATGCGCGACCATTGCTCCAGGCCTTCGTGCCATGGCGTGTTCGACGGCGGCGCCTGGCCGGTCGACTGCTTCGCCGCGTCCGACCACGCGCTCCAGTACTGCTTCTGCAGCGCCTGCCAGTCGTTCATCCAGTCCTGGGGCGATTTCTTGTCGCTCATGCGAATCTCCGCGTTGGCCACAAATGCTAACATGCGGCGGCAACGCGGCAAAAAACGCGCGGCGTTGTTTCACCCGCGTTACACGTACCGGCTGCGCAAGGACACGCCAGAATGCTCGATCGCCTGTCGTTGGAAGATTTCTCACCGCTCGTCGGCAGCGACGTCGAGGTCCGCGCGTACGGCCAGCAGGCGCGGCTGAAGGTAAAGGCGGCCGCACCGATCAAGAGCCCGTCGCCGCGCGCGACGCAACCGTTTCATCTGGTGCTGAGCGCGCCGCCAGCCTGGCGACTGCCGCAAGGACTGTACAAGCTGACCCACCCGACGCTGGGCGAAATCGAATTGTTCACCGTGCCGATCGGGCTCGACGGCAGCGACTTCTGCTACGAAGTGATCTTCAACTAGCTGCCGCGGCGGCGGATGGCGTGGCGCACTGGCCGCGTAGCCGTTCAAACACTGCCGTCATCCCCGCGCAAGCGGGGATCCATTTTGATCTAAGGGCAAGATGGATTCCCGCTTGCGCGGGAATGACGTCTTTTCGGTATACGTGCGCGCATTCCGCTACAGGCCTAGGGATTCTCGATCTGCGAAGCGTCGGTCGCGTTCCAGCCGAGGAAGTCGTATACCCCGCGGTGCTCGATCAGTTGGAAGCCTAGTCGCGCGTACAGGCGCTGCGCCGGATTGTTCGGCTCCACGTGCAGGGTTAGGCTGCTGCCCGTGCTGCGCGCTTCCTGCATGAGCTCACCCACCAGGCTGCTGCCGATGCCGCGGTTGCGCCAGGCCGGCAGCAGCGCGATGTCCATCAGGCGGATCTCGCCTTTGGAACGATAGACGTATATACGGCCAATCGGCGACGACGCCTCGTCTTCGATCACGAGCAGATCGGCGCCCGGATAGTTGGCGACGTAGTGGCGGTGCTGCAGATCGGCCTGCTCGGCCAGGAATGCCGTCTTGGCCTCGGCCGGCCACGGCACCGGTGCCAATTCCCCGGCGCGCACCTCGGCGTAGAGGGCGCGCAGGAAATCGTGATCGGAATCGACGATGGGGCGCAGGCGCAACCCGTCGTCGCGCCGTGTGCTGAAAGCCCGCGTCCCGCTCAGACGCGGTCGACCTCGAACAGCGCGTAGGTCGTGGCGACCTCGGTGCTGGAACCTTTCGGCACCAGGGTCAAGGCCGAACCGCCGCGGTGCAATCCGAACGCGAGGCTGCTCCAGGCGGGCACCGCCTGATTCGCCGGAGTGATCGACAGCACGTAGATGCCGGGACGCGCCGTGATCGCCGCCGTCAGCGTGCCTTCGGCCAGCGTGATGTTGATCGGCAACGCGTTGCCGCCGCTTGCCATCCAGCGGATCGTGATCGGTGCGGACGTCTGCAGCATGCCCTGCTCGCGCCAGGCCTGCCAAAACCGATGCGACGCGATCGACGAGTACTGCGCAGCCAGCGCGAACGGCGATTTCGTGCCCACGCCGATCACGCTCAGCTCGTACGTGCCGCTCGAGCCGCGGAAGCCGGCCGCATCGACGATCGTGCTGCTGCCGAGCGCACGGAAACCCACCTGGACCGAAGGCAGCAGCGATACGGGCGGCTTCGACACGGCGACCGCGCCGGCCAATGCATTCGCCCCGGGCAGCAGGCTCAGGCCCGCGCCGACCGCGGCAACCTTGAGCATCTTGCGGCGTGCAGCCGAAACCTGCAGCGCAACGTCAGCAACGCTATCTGGATTTTTCATGGTGACACCCCCTGTAACCACGACAGTATCGCACGCCGCGCCGGCCGTGCCTAATCGGCTAGGTTCGCGGCGGATAGACCCCCTGCAGGGCGATGCAGAAATTCAGCGTGAGATAGGGTTGCATGTTGTTGTGCGGCTGGTCGCCGCCGGCTGGGGCCAACGCATTCGGCGACATCTGCACGACCGTCGGGTTGACGATATTGAACAGGTTGCCGCTCGCCGGATGGTCGTAGGTGGCTCCCGCCGGTGCCACTACCGAGCCCAACGGGACGTTCTGCGCACCGACGGAATGGCTGTGCGACGGGATCTCCGACTCGAGCAGCGTCACCGTATCTGAACCGCCGGTCTCACCCAGGTCATGCAGCGAGAGTCCGGGGCCCTGCCCCGGATGCATCGGCGCGTTGCCCTGCATGTCCGGCAATGCGAAGTTCGATTTGCCGTCGCCGCCGTAGGTCGTGCCGAGCAGCGAAAACAGTGCCGTGTTCTGCGAGATCGGCAAGATCTGGCCATCGCAGAACGCCCACCCTTTGGGCGCGAAATTGAAAGGAAAGATGCGAATTTCAGCAACGAACGGATCCATATTGCCGCCCTCTCAGGTCTGCGACGGGAAAATGCCGAACAACGAAATTATGAAGTCCACGCACAGGTAAGGCTGGAAATTATTGTGCGGCTGACTGCCACCCGTGGGTGTCATGCTGTTCGGATTGAGGAACACGCTCGGATTGCCCGCACGGTAGATCTTGTTGGCAACCTGACCGCTGACATTCGCCGCCGGCGTGGCGAGTGCCGGCACGTCGTTGGATGCGAGCAGCGGGTGGCTGTGTGCCGGAATCTGGCTCGTGGTGAGCGTGACGGTTTCCACGCCACCCGTTTCGGCCAGCGTGAAGCCGTTGCCGAAATGTAGCGGAACGCGGCCGCGCAAATCCGGCAGTGCGAAAGTGCTCTGGCCGTCGCCGCCGTAAGTCGTGCCGATTAGGTTGAACAAGGTTTCGTATTCGGAAATCGGCAGCAGCTGTCCGTCGCAAAACATCCAGCCAGCCGGCGCGAAGTTTCCGGCAAACATGCGTATCTCACCCACATACGGTTGCGCCATGGCGCTTCTCCAAAGTCAGGTCTGGCTCGGAAAGATTCCCTGCAGCGCGATGCTGAAGTTCAGCACCAAGAACGGCTGCATGTTCAGATGTGCTTGACTGCCGCCGACGTTGCCGACTTCCGAAGGCGCCATTGCAACCAGATTCGCCGCCGGCGTGTAGGTGTTCGCGACGCTGCCCAAGTACGCCGTGTTGGTCGGCGCATTTGCCTCGGCGGGGGTGCTCGACGCCTGCAGCACGTGCGTGTGCTGCGGAAGCTCCGCGATCGACAGCGTGTGTGCCTGCTCGCCGCCTTTTTCGCCGAGCGTGTGGCCGCTGCCCATGTGGATGGGTACGCGGCTTTGCAGATTCGGCAGGCCAAAATTCACGCGTCCGTCGCCGCCATAAGTTGTGCCGAGCAGCGAGAACAGCGCTTGATTCTGGTTGATGGGCAGCAACTGCCCATCGCATAGCGCCCAGCCTTTCGGCGGAAATCCGAAGCTGAACACCCTGATCTCGGAAAGAAACGGCTCTGCCATGGGCGATCTCCTCAGTGTTCTTGTTCAGAGTTTGCCAACTGGTGCCCGCTCGACCACGCCGCAGCACCCGTGTCAGCGTGCACATCCGCGTGGTCGACGAACCTCTCGACGAAAACCCGCAAATCCAAATCTCGATGTCGGACAAGAAATGCCTCGCACATGCAACCCCTCCTTGCATTGAACCGAGGCATGCCTGTCACGGTGTCGGACAAGTGGTGCCCGTGCCCGTGAACGCCGCCGCCGTCGCTGGCGGGTCGTTGTAGGCACTGGTGGTGAACGATCCCGCGTTGTTCGCCTGGATGAAGTTCTGCACGTTGGTCAGATTCGCACCACCCGCATACGTCGGCAAGTTGAACGTGTGACCAGCGGCGGCGCCACTCGCTCCAACGATGACGCCGAGGTTTCCGGCCAAATTGAGCGTGTTCTTCTCGGCAGCGGTGGTTCCGCCGATCTTCGCGCAGACGTTGACGGTGTCGGTCGAAGAGGGTGATCCATTCGTTATCGCAATGCCAGCGAACTGGCTCGCGGCTTGGTACGTGTCGAGCGTGTTGCCCTCGATCGTGAAATTCGCCGCGTAGCTGCCGCCGGTGTTGTCTGCGTAGATGTGCGCATTGCCATGGATCTGATGGATCGCATTGTTCTTGATTGTGAAGCCCATCGTGCCGCCGCCCCCTGCCGAGACGAAAATGCCGTTGCCGGTCTTCGAGCCGGAATCGACTAGGCCGGCGACACCGATCGTATTGTTCGTGAAGCGTCCAGTCACCGACGTCGCCGCACTGGCCTTGAATAGTGTCACCGCACTGCCATTCGCATCGCGCATGGTGTTGCTGTCGACGTTGAACGTCATCACACCTTGCGAGCCCAGCACCAGACTGCCGCCGCCGATAATGTTGTTCGGGTCGTTGTTCGACAACACGTTGTTGTTGAACTGCACGTCCATCGTCGTGCCGGTTTGACCAGTGAAGTTCGCCAGGTCGCTCGCAGCGCCGGTCATGGTGTTCGGTTCGCCGGCTGCAGGTCCGCCGAATACGACATTGAAGGTCGATCCGCCGGTGCGTGGTTCGACAGCAAAACTCTGGTTGCCGATCGGTGTCAGGTTCTGCATGGACCCGAACGTGCAGCCCTTCACCGTCAACGTGCCGGTCGAGGCAGCGCCGCCGTTGACTACCGACAAATTGCGCGCGCGACCGCCGCTGATGTTGTCGTTCGTGAACGTCGCCGTACCAGCGAGACCGTTCGTGTTGGCGTTGCCGAAGAAAATACTGCCCTCGCCATAGTTTTCCGGAAAGGCAAGCGCGGTCGAGGTGCCGTTCGTGCCGCTCACGGTCGAATATTCAAATACGAAGTTGTTGACGGCGAGACCCTTGATGCCGTAACCCTGGTTGGTGCCGTTGATCGTCATCCGGCGCAACACGACGTTCTGCGTGGTGTTGAGGAAGATGCCGATACCGTTCGTCGTGGCATCCGCACCGGACATGTTCGCGATCGTGCCGCCGGTGGAGTTACCGCCGACCGACGTATTTGCGCCATCGCCGAGCACGATCAGTCCACCGCTTGTGCCGGTGTTGTTGAGGATGATGCCGTTCGCGCCGCCGTTCGCCGAAATGCTGCGGAAGTTGAGATTGCTCGCACCGATCGTTGTGTTCGTCACGTTCAACGCTACACCGCCGACAGCAGCCAACGTATTCGGCGTCGCACCCGTCGTTATGTTGATCGTGCCGCCGGTGGTCGCTGCCGGTCCCGGTCCTACGGCACTGAAGCCCGCCCCGGCCGCCGTGGTGATCACCATGTTGCTGAAGTTGAACACGCTGCCGGAGCTATTGCCGGTGATGTTCACGCCGGCGCCGGCGCCGCTGCCGGCAACGGTGATGTCGTGCACGGTGGCGCCGGTAGTCACGTTGTTGCTGGAGATCGCCGCGCCGCCGGTCGGATTGATGTTGAAATACTCGACCAGGTTGTTGCCGCCGAGCACCACAACGTTCGCGTTGTTGTTAAGCGTCGGCCGCGCCGTAATGGCGATGTTGGTCGGCGCCACGCTGTCCGGAGCGAGCGCGATGGTAGCGTCGGTGATCGCGGTGTTGAGATCGACAGCACCGCCCACGAGCTTCTGGTTGTTGTTCATCGAGAACGTGGCTGCGTTGTACGTGCCGCCTTCGACGTAGATGAGATCCTTGCTCGGGCTCACCGTCGCAGCCGCGTCGGCGGTCGCAAGCGTGCACGGCGAGGCCGGGATGCAGGAACCGCCGCCCGCGACCGTCACCACCATGATGCGGTCGGAGACGATCAGCGACACCGTTGCCGTGACGCTGCTGACGTGGTTCGCGAGCACGTACTTGAACGTATCGGTGCCGTTGAAGTTCGGCTTGGGCACGAACAGGTAGCTGCCGTTGGCGTTCAAGCTGACGGTGCCGCCCTGTGCGGTCGGGGTCGGACTGCCAATCGTGGTTTGTTCGTTGCCGACCGTCGCGCCATAGCTGGTGATCGCAATCGACGTGCCGCTGTCGTTGCTCAGCACGCCGGCCGCCGGCACATTGATCGAGACGTTGCCGGTGACGGTGTGGCTGTCTGCGCCGGCCGTCGCGGGAATCTCGACCGTGGTCGACTGCTGCACCTGCGGCGCCGGATTCCAATCCGCGTTGCCGGGCTGGTCGATATCCATCACGCACGTGCCGGCATTCGCGCCGAACGTCACGGTGGGACTGACCACCGAGCATGCGCCTGCCGTCGACGTGCCGTCGATCGTGACGACGATCGCCAGACCCGAGGTCGTCGTCGCGGTCACCGTGTAGGTATGCGGCGCACCAGCTGCCGTGGACGCGCCGAAACTCGGCGCCGTTGAGATGCCGGTGATCGTCTGGTCGCCCTTGGCGATCGTGAACGACTGCTGCACTTGCGGCGCAGCGTTGTATGCAGCGTTGCCGGCCTGGTTCGCATCGATGATGCACGTGGCGGCGTGCACCATCGTCACCACGGAGCCCGCGATCGTGCAGGCACCGGCGGACGCGGCGTCGATCGTGAACGTCACGGTGAGTCCGGACGACGCGGTCGCGCTGACGGTATAGGTCGGCCCGCCGACTTTCGCGCCAGCCGGCGCGGTGGAGGTGAACGTGATCGTCTGGTCGTTCTTGACGATCGTGAACGACTGCTGCACCTGCGGCGCAGCGTTGTAGTTGCCGTTGCCAGCCTGGTTCGCATTGACGATGCAGTTGCCGGCAGCGACGAACGTCACCGTCGAGCCGGCGACGGAGCATGCCGCGGATCCGGAGCTGAACGTTACCGCGAGCCCCGACGTCGCTGTCGCGCTGACCGTGTAAGTGCCGTTGACGAATGCCGGCGACGGCGGCGTGGAGGTGAAGCTGATCGTCTGGTCGGCCTTGGCCACGGCGAACGACTGCTGCGCCTGCGGCGCGGCGTTGTAGTTCGCATCGCCTGCCTGGTTCGCATCGATCACGCAGGTGCCGACGCCGATGAACGACACCGTGCTGCCGGAAATCGAGCAGACCGAGCTCGCGGTCGCATCGATCGTGAACGTCACGGCCAGGCCGGATGTTGCAGTCGCGGTGACGGTGTACGTCGGACCGTTGAACTGCGCACCGGCCGGCGGCGTCGAGGTAAACGAGATCGTCTGGTTGCCCTTGGCCACCGCGAACGACTGCTGCACCTGCGGTGCGGCGTTGTAGTTCGCATTGCCGGGCTGGTTCGCATCGATCACACAGGTGCCGGCGCCGATGAACGACACCGTGCTGCCCGCGATTGAGCACACTGCTGCGGCGCTGGCATCGATCGTCAACGTCACCGGAAGACCCGAGGTCGCGGTGGCGCTGACCGTGTAGGTCGGTCCGCCAACCGACGCACCAACCGGTGCGGTCGAGGTGAAGCTGATCGTCTGGCTGCCCTTGCCGACCGCGAACGACTGCTGCACTTGCGGCGCCGGGTTGTAGGCGCCATTGCCCGCCTGGTTCGCGTCGATCACGCAGGTGCCGACGCCGATGAACGACACCGTCGAGCCGGCGATCGAACACACCGACGCGGCGCTCGCATCGATCGTGAACGCGACGGTCAGACCAGATGATGCCGTGGCGGACACGGTGTAGGTCGGGCCCGCGACGACGGCACCCGCCGGCGCGGTCGAGGTGAACGTGATCGTCTGGTTGTTCTTGCTGACGGGGAACGACTGCTGCGCCTGTGGCGCCGGCAGATAATTCGCATTGCCCGCCTGGTTGGCGTCGATCACGCAGCTGCCCGCCGCGGTGAACGACACCGTCGAACCGGCGATCGAGCACACCGCGCTCGCGCTCGCGTCGATCGTGAACGTCACCGGCAGACCCGACGACGCGGTCGCCGTGACGGTGTAGGTCGGGCCGCCCACCGTCGCGCTGGCCGGCGCGGTGGAGGTGAACGTGATCGTCTGCGAACCCTGGCCGACCGCGAACGACTGCTGCACTTGTGGTGCGGCGTTGTAGTTCGCGTTGCCGGCTTGGTTGGCATCGATCACGCAGTTGCCGACACCGATGAACGACACGGTCGAGCCGCTGATCGTGCACACCGACGATGCCGTCGCATCGATGGTGAGCGCCACCGCCAAGCCAGACGTTGCCGTCGCCGTCACCGTATAGGTTGGACCGCCGACGGTAGCGCCAGCCGGCGCGGTCGACGTGAACGAAATGGTCTGGTTGCCCTTGCCCACCGCGAACGACTGCTGCACCTGCGGTGCCGCGTTGTAGTTCGCATTGCCCGCCTGGTTCGCATCGATCACGCAGTTGCCGACGCCGATGAACGACACGGTGGAACCGCTGATAGAACACACCGCGGCGGCGCTCGCGTCGATCGTGAACGCGACCGTCAATCCGGAACTGGCCGTGGCCGTAACCGTGTAGGTCGGTCCGCCGACGACGGCGCCTGCCGGCGCGGTCGAAGTGTAGGTGATTGTCTGCGATCCCTTGCCGACCGCAAATGTCTGCTGCACTTGCGGCGCCGGGTTGTAGTTCGCGTCACCCGCCTGGTCGGCGTCGATCACGCAGTTGCCCGCACCGATGAACGATACGGTCGAGCCGCTGATCGTGCACACGCTGCTCGCGGTGGCGTCGATCGTGAACGCGACGGTTAGGCCCGAGGACGCGGTCGCAGTCACGGTGTACGTTGCGCCGCCGACCGTCGCCGCGGCCGGTGCGGTCGAGGTGAACGTGATCGTCTGGTTGTTCTTGCCGACGCCGAACGACTGCTGCGCCTGCGGCGCGGCAGCGTAGTTCGCGTTGCCGGCCTGGTTGGCGTCGATCACGCACGTACCGATAGCGAGGAACGAAACGGTCGAACCCGAAATCGAGCAGACCGCCGTGGCGCTCGCATCGATGCTGAAGGTGACCGGCAAGCCGGAGCTTGCGGTGGCCGTCACGTTGTAGGTCGGTCCGCCCACCTGCGCATTCGATGGCGCAGTCGAGGTGAACGTGATCGTCTGCGATCCTTGCGCCACGCCGAACGACTGCTGCACCTGCGGTGCGGCGGTGTAGCTCGCATTGCCGGCCTGGTTCGCATCGATCACGCACGTGCCGACGCCGATGAACGATACGGTCGAACCGCTGATCGAACACACCGCGCTCGCGCTCGCGTCGATCGTGAACGCGACGGGCAAGCCGGACGTCGCGGTCGCCGTGACGTTGTATGTGGCGCCACCGACGCTCGCGCTGGCCGGCGCGGTCGAGGTGAATGTGATGGTCTGATTGCCTTGCGCGATGTTCAGCACATACGCGCGGCCGCCACTGCAGCCGGTGGTGTCGGTCGCGGTGACGGTCAGTGGGAACGTGCCCGCGGCGGTCGGGGTGCCGGTCAGCGCGCCGGAAACGGCATTGAGATTCAGGCCACCCGGCAATACGCCGCTGGTGACCTCGTAGGCAAACGGCGTGGCGCCGCTGCCGCTGGCGGAAAACGTCAGGTTGTACGGCGTGCCCACGGTGCCGGCGGTGACGTCGGCGGGGGCGAGCGTGATCGGCGTGCAGGCCGCGAACGCGTTGGCGGAACCGATCGCGAGGATCAGGAACGAAAGAATCGAGCGCAGGATAGTCATGGGTCTCATCCTCACTCGACGTGGAAGTCTTGCAGACGGACCGGCGTGGCTCCGTTCAAGAACAGGAAGACATGATCGACGTTCATGCCGTAGGCGTTCGCACTCGCGCCGGTCTTGCGCAGGTACGCGCGCACCTGCGCACTGCCCGCCGACAGCGGCACGTTTGGCGGCTGGAAGTTGTTGTCGCTGAGCAGGTACCACGTGGTATCGCTCGGGATGCCGGCCACGATGTCCTGGCCCTGGCTGCCGCCGGCGCCGGAGATGAAGTTCGTGCACGCGTTGTCGCTGAACAGGCGGATCTCGATCGTCGCATTCGCGCCGCCGTCGGGTGCGTTCGTGCTCGGCAGGCGGAAACTTGCGCCGTAGTTGATCGTGGACACCAGCGTGCCGCCGGCAAAGGCGAAGCACTCGCCGATGCCGGACGCGGCGTTCGGCGCGGCCGGCGATGCGGCAATCGTGATCGCGGCCGAACCGGATGCGGCATTGCCGACGATGTCGGGGCTGGCCACCCAAGTCGCCGTGCCGGCGCCGGCGGGATCGGGTGCGCTGGACAGATATTGCGTCCAGGGCACGAGCGTCGCGTTGAAGTCCGGGTTCTGCACCAGGTTTTGGGCAAACGCGGGTGCGGCGAGGGCTAACAGGAGCGCCGTGAGCAGCGCTGAAACGAAGCGAGCGCGGCCGGCACGCCGCGAGGCAAGCTGAAACATCATCGATCCCCTATAGCCGAATGACACGCTTGAGGCCAGGGATCATACCGGAAAACGGTTACAGCGGCGCAATGGCGCAGCGTTTGCGCAAATGTAAATTCTTACAGTTCCACGCCGATGCAATTTGCATTCCCGCGTTTTGCGACGCGGCAAAAAAAAGCGGGCCTTTCGGCCCGCTTTATACTTTTCCACTTTGTCGCCTGCTTACGCGGCGCCGGCCTCTTCGGTCACTGCCTTCATCGACAGGCGAATGCGGCCCTGCTTGTCGACCTCGAGCACCTTGACCTTGACGATGTCGCCTTCCTTGAGTTTGTCCGAGACTTTTTCGACACGCTCGTTGGAAATCTGCGAGACGTGCACGAGACCGTCCTTGCCCGGCAGAATCGTCACGAACGCACCGAAGTCCATCAGCTTGGCGACCTTGCCTTCATAGATGCGGCCCGGCTCGACGTCGGACACGATCTGCTCGATGCGCGCCTTCGCGGCTTCGGCGGCTTCGCGATTGACCGAGGCGATGACGATGGTGCCGTCGTCGCTGATGTCGATCGTCGCACCGGTTTCCTCGGTGATCGCGCGGATCGTGGTGCCGCCCTTGCCGATCACTTCGCGGATCTTGTCCGGATGGATCTTCATGGTCATCAGGCGCGGCGCGAATTCGCTCATCTCGGTGCGCGACGTGCTGATCACCTTGTTCATTTCGCCGAGGATGTGCAGGCGACCTTGCTTGGCCTGCGCCAGCGCGGTCTTCATGATCTCCTCGGTGATGCCGTCGATCTTGATGTCCATCTGCAGCGCACTGATGCCTTCTGCGGAACCGGCCACCTTGAAGTCCATGTCGCCGAGATGATCCTCGTCGCCGAGGATGTCCGACAGCACGACGAACTTGTCGCCTTCCTTGACCAGACCCATCGCGATGCCCGCGACCGGCGCCTTGAGCGGCACGCCCGCATCCATCATCGCGAGCGACGAACCGCACACGGAGGCCATCGACGACGAACCGTTCGACTCGGTGATCTCGGAGACGACGCGCAGCACGTACGGGAACGCTTCCATCGCCGGCTTGACCGCCTGCACGCCGCGCTTGGCGAGGCGGCCATGGCCGATCTCGCGGCGCTTCGGCGCGCCGAAGCGGCCGGCTTCACCGACCGAGAACGGCGGGAAGTTGTAGTGGAACAGGAATGGATCCTTCGACTCGCCTTCCGGCGCGTCGATGATCTGCGCATCGCGCGCGGTGCCGAGCGTGACCACGACCAGCGCCTGCGTCTCGCCGCGCGTGAACAGCGCGGAGCCGTGCGTGCGCGGCAGCACGCCGACGCGAACCGAGATTGGACGGATGCCGTCCAGCGCGCGGCCGTCGATGCGCTGCTTGGTGTCGAGCACGCTGTCGCGCAGCGTGCGGTATTCGAGTTCGCCGAATTCCTTGGCGAGTTCCGCGGCGTTCCAGTTCTCGGCGACGATGCGCGCGGCGAGCGCTTCCATCGTGTTTTGCTTGATCTGCGCAATCGCGTCGCGGCGCTGCAGCTTGTCGCGGATCGCGAACGCGGACGCGGGCTGCGTGCCGACGCTTTCCTTGAGTGCCGCAATCATCGCCTCGTTCTTGACCGGCGCGGTCCAGTTCGACGGCTTGGTGCCGACCTCGACGGTCAGCTCGTTGATCGCGTTGATGACCTTGAGCAGCTCGCGGTGGCCGAACGTCACCGCGCCGAGCATGACGTCCTCGGACAGCAGCTTCGCTTCGGACTCGACCATCAGCACCGCGTTCGACGTGCCGGCGACGACGAGGTCGAGGTCGGACGTCTGCAGTTCGGTCTTGGTCGGGTTGAGCAGGTACTTGCCGTTGGCGTAGCCGACGCGCGCCGCGCCGATCGGACCCTTGAACGGGATGCCGGCGAGGCTGAGCGCCGCCGACGCACCGATCATCGCCGGGATGTCGCCGTCCACTTCCGGATTGAGCGACACGACCTGCGCGATGACCTGCACTTCATTCTTGTATTCTTCCGGGAACAGCGGACGCACCGGGCGGTCGATCAGGCGCGAGGTCAGCGTTTCCTTTTCGGTCGGACGGCCTTCGCGCTTGAAGAAGCCGCCGGGGATGCGGCCGGCCGAGTAGAACTTCTCGACGTAGTCGACGGTGAGCGGGAAGAAATCCTGACCCTCGCGCGCCTTGGCCGCCGCGACTGCGGTGACCAGCACCACGGTGCCTTCCATCGACACCATGACCGCACCGGACGCCTGGCGGGCGATTTCGCCCGTCTCCAGCGTGACCTGGTGATTACCGTACTGGAATGACTTGGTTACTTTCGCCACTGTAGTGTGTCCCGGCTATTTGAATAGTGCGGCCACTGCCGGCCGCTGCGTGTCGTTCGTTGCAACCTCTGGCTCGACGAAGCGGCCGTCTGCGGCCGCTTCGAGAGCGTGCGTTCACGAGTGAGTGAACGCACGCACGCGATTATCTGCGGATGCCGAGGCGTTCGATCAGCGTCTTGTAGCGTGCGCCGTCGGAGTTCTTCAGATAGTTCAGCAGACGACGACGCTGGTTCACCATCTTGAGCAGGCCACGACGCGAATGATGATCCTTGTCGTGATCGGCGAAATGCTTGGACAGATGTTCGATGCGGGCGGACAGCAGGGCGACCTGCACTTCCGGCGAACCGGTGTCGTTCGGGGCGCGGCGATAGTCCGCAATGACCTTGCTGGTTTGTTCAACAGAGAGAGACATGATGTTTACCTTTTGATGTAGCGTCCGGCGCGGCTCAGCTCAGGCCTTCGGCGCAAGCGCGATCCGCGTTAACTTGTGCTCCGTGCGATGGGAGCGGAACAAAGCCCCTTATTGTAACCGGTTTTCGTGTGGAGTGGATGCTCCAGAACCGGCCGTCGCCCCCGCCTTGGGCAGGCCGAGACTGCGGCGGATGCTCAGGTTGAGCCCGCAGCACGATGATTTGAAAAGATTTCCGCACTAGCCCGGCTGGTTGAAGCCGCGCTGCACACGCACCTCGCCCTGCCCATCGATGCGTACCAGCGCCACCAACTGCCCCCGTGCATCCAGCGCGCAGCACAACTCCTGCGGGCCGAGCTCGCCGCACGTCAGGCGCTTGCCCTGGCGCAACTGCGCGGCCTGCTCCTCCGACAGGCGCAGCGCCGGCAGCGCGCCGAGGCCGTGTTCCAGCGGCAACAGCAGCCGCTCCAGTGCTGCGATGCCGCCTTCTTCGCGCAGGCGCTGCAACTCCTCCAGCGTGTGCATCCGCGGCTGCAGGAACGGTTCGACCCACAGGCGACGCAATGCCGTCAGGTGCGCACCGCAGCCCAGGCGCTCGCCGAGATCGCGCGCCAGGCTGCGCACATAGGTGCCGGAACCGCATTCGACGTGCAGGCTCAGCACGTCGCCGTCATGCGCGGTTAGTTCCAGTCGGTGCACCTCGACCTCGCGCGTCGGCACCTGCACCTCCTCGCCGCGCCGCGCGCGCTTGTACAGCGCCACGCCGCCCTGCTTGATCGCGGAATACGCCGGCGGCGTCTGCACGATGCGTCCGCGCAATGTATACAATGCCGCATCGATCGCGGCGCGCTCGAGCGCGGGCACCGGGCGCACCGCCAGTACGTCGCCTTCGGCGTCGTCGGTGCTGGTCGTGATGCCGAGACGGACTGCGGCGTCATACGCCTTGCGCGCGCCGAGCAGATGGCCAGCGATCTTGGTGGCTTCGCCGAAACAGATCGGCAACAGGCCGGTCGCCAGCGGATCGAGGCTGCCGGTGTGGCCGGCCTTGGCGGCGCCGAACAAATGCCGCGCCTTCTGCAACGCCTTGTTCGAACTCAGGCAGAGCGGCTTGTCGAGCAGCAGGATGCCGGATACGGCGCGAAGATTCTTCAAACTGTCATTCCGGCAGGGAGTGCCGGAATCCAGAGGCCATGGATGGCACGCGGCACTCGCAACGATTGCATCCCTGCAGTCTGGATCCCGGCAATCCATGCCGGGACGACCCATTAGCTATTTTTCGCCGCGCAATAGCGCGTCGATGCGCTCGCCGCGATCGACCGAATCGTCGTAGCGGAAGCGCAGTTCCGGCACGCGGCGCACGCGCATGATCTTCGACAGCTCGCGGCGGAAGTCCTTCGCCATTTCGTTGAGCGCCTTGACCGCTTCCTTCGATGTGTCCGGCAGCAGCGCCGTCACGTACACCGTGGCGACATCAAAGTCGCGCGTGCACTCGACATCCGACACGCTCACCGACGGCAGCGCATGATCGCGCACCGCTTCGTGCACCATCGTGCCGAGCAAGCGACGCAATTCGGCGGAGAGGCGGTCGGCACGCGAGAAGGATTGGGAGGGCATCAAACTTCCGTGGGGCGCGATCTATCGCGCCCGTCTCTTGTTCGGGCCGGCGGGCGCGATGAATCGCGCCCCTATGCACGATCTGGCGAGTACCTGCCTCACAGCGTACGCGCAACCTCGATGCGTTCGTAGCACTCGATCTGGTCGCCCGGCTTGACGTCGTTGTACTGCTTGACGCCGATGCCGCACTCCATGCCGTTGCGCACTTCGTCGACGTTTTCCTTGAAGCGGCGCAGCGACTCGAGCTCGCCCTGGAAGATCACCGTGTTGTCGCGCAGCACGCGGATGGGTTTGTGCCGCTTGACCGTGCCTTCGACCACCATGCAGCCGGCGATCGCGCCGAACTTCGACGAGCGGAACACGTCGCGCACCTGCGCCACGCCGATGATCTCCTCGCGGATCTCGTTGCCGAGCAGACCGGAAGCGACCTGCTTCACCTGGTCGATCACGTCGTAGATGATCGAGAAGTAACGCAGATCCAGGCCATTGAGCTCGATGATCTTGCGCGCGGACGCATCGGCACGCACGTTGAAGCCGATGATCACCGCCTTCGACGCCGCAGCGAGCGTGGCGTCGGATTCGGTGATGCCGCCGACGCCGGACGAGATCACGTTGATCTTGATCAGCTCGTTGCCGATCTTGGTCAACGAATCGCGCAGCGCCTCGGCCGAACCCTGCACGTCGGCCTTGACCACGATGTTCAGCGTCTGCTGGCCTTCGCCCTGGCCCATCTGCGCCATGACGTCTTCCATGCGGTTGCCGGCCTGCTTGATGAGGCGCGCATCGCGGCGCTTGTGGTTGCGTTCCTGCGCCACATCCTTGGCCAGGCGTTCATCCTGCACCACGATGAAATCGTCGCCCGCATCCGGCACGCCGGAAAGGCCGAGCACCTGCACCGGAATCGACGGACCCGCGGCTTCGACCTGCTGGCCGGATTCGTTGAACAGCGCACGCACGCGGCCGAATTCCACGCCGCACACGATGAAGTCGCCCTTCTTCAACGTACCCTGTTGCACCAGCACGGTGGCAACCGGGCCGCGGCCCTTGTCCAGGCTGGATTCGACCACAACGCCGGTAGCCAGGCCGTCGAACACCGCGGTCAGTTCCATCACCTCGGCCTGCAGCAGGATCGAATCGAGCAGGTTGTCGACGCCCTCGCCGGTCTTGGCCGACACCGGCACGATCTGCACGTCGCCGCCCCACTCTTCCGGCACGACCTCGTGCTGCACCAGTCCCTGCTTGACCTGATCCGGATTCGCTTCAGGTTTATCCATCTTGTTCATCGCCACGATCAGCGGCACCTTCGCCGTACGCGCGTGGTTGATCGCCTCGATCGTCTGCGGCATGACGCCGTCATCCGCGGCGACGACCAGCACGACGATATCGGTCAGCTTCGCGCCGCGCGCGCGCATCGAACTGAATGCGGCGTGGCCCGGCGTATCGAGGAACGAGATCACGCCCTTCTCGGTTTTCACGTGATACGCGCCGATGTGCTGCGTGATGCCGCCGGCTTCGCCCGCAGCCACTTTCGTGCGGCGGATGTAATCGAGCAGCGAGGTCTTGCCGTGATCGACGTGGCCCATGATCGTGACCACCGGCGGCCGCGGCTGTCGTTCGCCGAGTACTTCCACTTTTGCCAATGCCGTTTCCGCGTTGTTCTCCTCGAGCTTGACCGCTTTGTGCCCGAGTTCCTCGACCACGAGTACGGCAGTATCGTGATCGATCGGTTGATTGATGGTCGCCATGACGCCCATCTTGAACAGCGCCTTGACCACATCGGCGCCCTTGACCGCCATCTTCTGCGCCAGATCCGAAACCAGGATCGATTCGCCGACGGGAACGTCGCGCACGATTGGCGCGACCGGCTTGGAGAACGCATGCGAACCCGTCGCCGCGCGTTGCGGCTCGATCTGCTTGCGCGGTTTCTTCTTCACTGCACCACGGCGCGCGTGGCCGGCATCGGACAGGTGCAGCTCCGCGCCGAAATAGCGGTTGCCGCTGTCGTCGTCGCCGGCATCCTGCGGCATGCGATGCGAACCGTGCTTCTGCTTCGCCTTGTGCGCCGGTGCTTCCTCGACCGGTGCCGGCGCGCGACCGCGCGCCGGACGCTCTTCGTGCGGCTTGCGTGCCGGCGCGGCCTTGTCGGTGCGCGCTTCCGGCGTCGCCGGCGTGGCGGGCGTGGCGGTTTTCGCCTCCGCTTCTGCGCGTACGCGCGCGTCTTCGCTGCGGCGCGCCTCTTCGGCGGCGCGCAGCTTGGCCTCTTCCTCGAGGCGGCGACGTTCCTGATCCTTGCGCGCCAGCTCTTCCGCTTCGCGCTTGAGCTGCGATTCGGCCAGCTTCTTCAGCGCGTCCTCGCGCTCGGGATCGATGCTCTGATCCTCGGGCACGGAGCTGCGCTTGACGTAAGTGCGCTTCTGCCGCACTTCCACGTTGACGGTCTTGCCGCGCGCGGCGCCTTGATTGACGGTCAGTTCGCTGACCGTCTTGCGCTTGAGCGTGATCTGCCGCGGACCGGTGTCTTCGGCCTCTTTCTCGACCTTGCCGTGCGTGCGGCGCAGGAAGCCGAGCAGCTTGACCTTCTCCGTGCTGGAGACGACCTGATCGGCGCTCGAGAATTTCATGCCGGCTTCGGCCAGCTGGACAAGCAGCTTGTCCACGCCCATGCCGAGCACGCCCGCGAGTTGCTTGATGGTTACGTCCGACATGGTCAGTTCATTCTCCTTGAGGCTGGTGCGCGTGACGATGCAACGGCACGCCGCATCAGGCTGCCTTGTCCGCGCGCGCGGCCATGATCAGGTCGCGCGCCAGGTCTTCATCGACGCCGTCGATCGCCAGTTCCACCAGTTCGTCGGTGGCCAGATCCGCCAGGTCCTGGCGGGTGACGATCTTGTGCTGCGCCAAGGCGTAGGCGACGGATTCGTCCATGCCCGGCACTCCGAGCAGGTCCTCGCCCGGCTTGTTGTCCTCGATGTCTTCCTCGACGGCGAGCGCTTCGGTGAGCAGCGCGTCGCGCGCACGCGCGCGCAGCTCCTCGACGATGTCCTCGTCGAAGCCTTCGATCGCGAGCAGTTCCGCGCTCGGCACGTAGGCGATTTCCTCGACCGAGGTGAAGCCTTCCTGCACGAGGATCGCGGCGATTTCCGCGTCGACCTCGAGTTTCTCCTGGAACAGCGTGCGCGCCGCGGCTTGCTCGGCCTCGGATTTCGCGCTGACCTGATCCTGCGTCATCACGTTCAACTGCCAGCCGGTGAGCTTGCTGGCCAGGCGCACGTTCTGGCCGCCGCGGCCGATCGCCTGCGAGAGCTTGTCCTCGGCGACCGCAATGTCCATCGAATGCTTTTCCTCGTCCATGATGATGGACTGCACTTCGGCCGGCGCCATGGCGTTGATCACGAACTGCGCGGGATTCTCGTTCCACAGCACGATGTCGATGCGCTCGCCGTTGAGCTCGTTCGACACCGCCTGCACGCGCGAACCGCGCATGCCGATGCAGGCGCCGATCGGATCGGTGCGATGGTCGTGCGCGAGCACGGCGATCTTGGCGCGATCGCCCGGATCGCGCGCGGCGCCCTTGATCTCGACCAGGCCCTGGCCGACTTCCGGCACCTCGAGCTTGAACAGCTCGATCATGAATTCCGGTGCTGAGCGCGAAACGAACAGCTGCGGCCCGCGCTGTTCCGCGCGGACTTCATAGAGATAGCCGCGCACGCGGTCGCCGGCGCGCACAGCCTCGCGCGGAATCGCGCGATCGCGCGGGATGTAGGCTTCGGCGTTGCCGCCCAGATCGAGGAACACGCTGCCGCGTTCGACGCGCTTGACCACGCCGGTGATCAGCTCGCCGACGCGATCCTTGTACGCCTCGACCACCTGGGCGCGTTCGGCTTCGCGCACGCGCTGCACGATCACCTGCTTGGCGGCCTGTGCGGCGATGCGGCCGAATTCCGGGTTCTCGATCTGTTCCTCGATGAACTCGCCGATCTGGATGTCGGGTTTGACGTCGACCGCATCCATCAGGCGGATCTGCCGGTCCGGCGATTCCATCACGACGTCGTCGGCCACCACTTCCCAGCGGCGGAACGTCTCGTACTCGCCGCTGTGCGGGTCGATGCTGACGCGCGCGGCGATGTCCTCGTTCGGATAGCGCTTCTTCGCCGCGGAAGCGAGCGCCGCTTCCATCGCGTCGAAGATCACGTCCTTGGCGACGCCTTTTTCGTTGGCGACCGCGTCGACGACCAATAACAGTTCTTTGCTCATTTTTGCAGCTCCTGCATCCGGCACTGCCGGATGGTCAAAATAATTTCTGGCGGCGGCGCTTTTTATACTTTTGCCTTTTTGTCTTTCTTGCCCTTGTGTACCTTGCCTGGCTTCTCTTCCAGTTCCGGCACCAGCTTGGCCTTGTGCATGTTGTCGACGGCGATTTCCACCGCGACGCCATCCTGCTCCAGCACGACCGTCGAACCCTGCACCGCGCGGATCGGGCCCTGGAAACGGCGCCGACCGTTCAGCGGCAGGTTCACCTCGATCTTCGCCGTGCTGCCGATGAAGCGCGCGAAATGCGCTGCCGTGTACAGTGGGCGATCGAGCCCCGGCGACGACACCTCGAGCGTGTAGCGACCCTGGATCGGATCGTTCACGTCCAGCGTCGCCGACACCTGCCGGCTCACTGCTTCGCAATCGTCGACCGTCACCGCGCGATCCGGTGCTTCGATGTACACGCGCACCAGACCGTTGCCGTGCGACGGGCTGTACTCGACGCCGAGGCATTCGAGTCCCATGTCCGCCACCACGGGCGCCAGCAATTCGGTCAATTCCTCGTTCCGCATTTCGTTACCTTTGCGCTCATCCTTGATCGCGAGAGTCAAAAGCGTCCATCCATGGCCGCGTGGTCATCTTTGCGATCGTCCATGATCGCGAGAATCAAAAAGCGCCCATCCATGGCCGCACTTCTTACAAAAAGCAATCTTCCTTGGCGTTGTCTGGAAACAAAAAATGGGCACTAGGCCCATTCCATAGTCCGCCGTTGTTTCGTGTCCAGACACCGGCAACGCGCAATCCTTGCGCTGGTAAAACGAGCCGAGCACCAGGCCTGAAACAAATAAGGCTCCCAACGGAGCCCCTTTTGTTCTCGTTCTGGTAGCGGGGGCAGGATTTGAACCTGCGACCTTCGGGTTATGAGCCCGACGAGCTGCCAGACTGCTCCACCCCGCACCGG
>Ga0157378_10000659_pt1 | contig 32533 bp, 28 predicted proteins | sample M65metaG_FD_115309 | JGI IMG/M metagenome (GOLD analysis project Ga0157378, IMG submission 115309) | Miscanthus rhizosphere microbial communities from Kellogg Biological Station, Michigan, USA - M6-5 metaG | ecosystem: Host-associated > Plants > Roots > Rhizosphere > Soil | place: USA: Michigan... | reverse complement strand
CGGTACTCCATTACCATGCAAGCGCCGGATTTTTCGCACCCGCAACGGCATTCCTGACGGAGATGATTTGAGAGAATGGCCCGCTGCGAAATTTGACTCATATTTGCGAGAGATCCTAAGCAGGCGGGAAAGCCGCCAGTGCCGCCTCCCGGCTGTCATAAATCGGGAAAAATGCATTCAGACCGCTCAGCCTGAATACCGAGGCAATTTGTGGCGCGACGGAATACAAAGCAAGTCCCGCATCTTGCTTGCGGCATCGCTTCGCCGCCATCAACAGCACGCGCAGCCCCATGCTGCTGACAAATGTGACTCCCGCCAAATCCAGGATCAATGCGGAAGGCATGGCGTCCAAGGCGGTGTCCAGTGTGGCTTCCACGGCGCTGGAGGTGACATTGTCGATTCGTCCGCTCAACTCGATAATTTTAGGTTGCGCCATAGCATGCAGTCTCCGATTCACGAGCCGCCATTATTTGGCCTCACAATATAACGACACCCGCTACACCGCACAATAAGAAAGAACCCGTGCGCCGCTAGCTTGGCTTGGGCATTTAAAAGCATTCCCTCAGCTGCCTATTCAGCGCAAGTAACAATTGCTCGCAAACAGTTTCGAGCTGCGACGCAATTTCGGTTCACTTCAACAGGTCCAGGGTATATAAATAGGTCCATTCCCACGATCCAAGCGTAAATTTGGGATTTTAAGGAGCACCGACCACCATGATTCCGACAAAAACAAACGCGCTTGTGTGCAAGCTTTTACAACTTAGCGTCGTTTTGATGCTGATCGCGTTGCCCGTAGCGGCGCGAACGGTGCACGTTTACGTCACGAACCTTGCTGGGACCACCATTTCGGTGGTTGATGTGGATACCAACAAAGTTGTGCAGCAGATCAAAGACATCGAGGTTCCGGAATCCATTCAGCCCTCGCCGGATGGCAGCCGCCTCTACATCACGCAGGGGCCGGAGAATGTGCTCACCGTTCTGGATCGTAAAACTCAAAAGGTGATCAAAAAGGTGCCCATAAGCGGCCACGCCAACGATTTGGCCGTCACCAAAGACGGCAAATACGCTTTGGTTTGCATTTCCGAAACCCCTGGGGCGCTGGACATCATCGATACGACCACTCTGGAAAGAATCAAAACCATTCCGACAAAGAACAGGCTGCATGACATCCTAATGACCGGGGACAGCAGATATGCTGTAGCTGATTCACCGCAGGGAAAGTTTGCGATCGTTTTTGATCTCAAGACTCTCGAGCCGGCTTGGCAAGTGGATTTCGACCAGGAAGCGCTCGTCCCGGCGATTGAAAACAACCCGGATGGGTCAGGCCGCCGGCTGTACATTCAGCTTTCCCGACTGCTGGGATTTGCCGTGGTGGATTTTGAGACTCACAAAGAGGTGGCTCGAATCACTTTTCCAAACGACGAGCCAAAGGTTCCGCCGAGCGGCACACCAAGCCACGGACTGGGCGTTTCCCCGGACCGCAAGACGCTCTGGGCGGTAAGCCGGATTTACGACGCCGTTTTCGTCTACTCGCTTCCTGACCTCAAATTCATCGGGCGCGTTCATCTTCCGCAAGTCACGCCGCCGGGACAAAACCCTGTGGGAGGCTCACCCAACTGGATCACATTTACGCCGGACAGCAAGATGGCATACATCGCGAACGGTGCGGACAGGTCCGTTTCCGCGGTCGATATGACGGCGCTGAAGGTCGTTGCGCGCATTCCGATGGGGGAAGAGCCCGGGCGGATGTCGACCCTGCTCTTGCCTTAGGTTCGCGCGCTGTTTCATCGAATATCGACTCAGAACAAAAGAACGCAAAGGCATATCCCCGGAGGGATTATGAGGGCCAGAAATCTGTTGCTGCAAATCGCACCCGTTTTCATCGTTGCGCTGACAAGCTTCGCGGCGGCGCAAACCGCCAGTTCAGCCCCTACGCAATCTGCGTCTGCTCCGGCGGTTTCTCTTGATTTTGATTTTTTCAAGACCCGTATCCAGCCCATCTTTTTGAAACGACGTTCACCGGATCATGCACGCTGCTACGCTTGCCACGCGTCGGGAACGGGTCCTCAATACCTCGTGAAGTTGTCGCCCGGCAGCAGTTCGTGGAATGAGGAGCAGTCGCGCACAAACTTTGAGAATGTTTCGAATCTCGTGAATCCCGACGACCCGATGAAAAGCCGCATTCTTATTCACCCCCTATCGCCGATGGCGGGCGGTGATACTACCGTTTTACACGGCGGAGGAAGGCAGTTTGAGTCCAAGGATGATCCGGACTGGAAAACGATAGCCGAATGGGTGAAAGGCGCGAAAGCATCGAGCGCCGCGGGTCGATAGCAGGTCTGCGTTTTCGGCGGACACGGCACTTTTGTTCGAAAGCACCGGCGGCGCGCACTAACTCGCGAAGACAAGGGTTGATGGCGTCGGCGTCGGCACAATCTCCACTGACTTGAATCCCGCTTCACCGAGCCATTTGCGGTAATCGGACTGGCGGTACGTGAACCCATTTTTCGTCACCACCAACATCTGCGACGCAAACAACATCGCGAACGGATGGCCGGTTCGATCGTCGTTCAGCACGAAATCGTTGACCACAAGTGTCCCGCCGGGTTTGAGCGCCTTGCGAAATTTGCGGAAAATCGCAGTGTTTTCAGCCGGCGACTCCTGATGGGCGATATGTGCATAGATCGCGAAGTCATATTTTTCGGTGCCGAAGTCGGTCGTGTGAAAATCCCCGTCAATCGTCTGGAAGCGGTCCGCGACTCCGAAGTTCGCCACGAATCCGCGGCCGATTTTGTTGACATTTGGCCAATCGAGCTGAGTACCAATGGCCTGCTTGTTCACACCGAGCCAAACCGCCGACCAGACTCCCGAGCCGCCTCCCACATCCAACCACGACACCGCGCCCGCTTTGGCCACCCCTAATCCTTCCGCTGCCATCTGGGCGACGGGAAAGGAAAGCGCAGCGATCGCGGGAACCAGAACATGCCAGAACGGATTGTCCGCGACATCGGCAGTGTTCTGGGCGCTTGGTACGCCAGTCTTCGCGGCCTCCGGCAGACTCTGCCACGTTGCGAAGTCCTGCAGAAACACTTCAGCCATTCCACCGAGATAACTGGGTTTGCCCTTCACCAGAAACGAGGAGGCATCCGGAGTGTTCTGGTACCGGCCATCCGACAAGGTTAGAAGGCCGAGCCCAGTCAGTCCGTCAAGCAGAGCCTGGGCGCCGCGAACCGAGATCCCCGTCTTGTTCGCAACGCCTTCCGTGTTCGCGGGATTTCCTTCCAGCGCAGTGAAAATGCCGTGTTGTGCGGCCGCGCCAAGAATACTGGTTGCCCAACCACCAGTGATGAGTTGCATTATTTTTTCGGGAGTAGGTCCAGTCATCGATGTCTCCAATAAGGATTTTCAGACGCAAGTATATATCCTCGACAGCGTATAGTTCGAGGATGCGCCCAGCGAGCCAGGACATCAGCGGGCTGGGCAAATTTCTGACGCAGTCGTAGAATCAAGCAGCTTTTGTATGACACGGCTGTAAAGTCACGGCCTTCTTTTGATGACTCGTCAATCGTTTGCGATTCATCTGGCGGAGACGAAAGGATTAGCCTATGGCAACCAACCAGCAGACTGCGATTGCCTCGCCGAGGATCGAGCGACTTAGAAATTTCGTCATCGCGCTCAGTACTTTAGTTGAAACCGCTGCCGGTGAGCCGGAAATCCTTCGGGAGGGTTCGCGCTTGCTCAAGGAATTAGTCGCCGTCGATGACTGGCTGCCAAGTCGCTACGCGGAACCATCGACGACAGGCTATCAGCAATATTTACTTCATTCTGATTCGCGGGAGCGCTTTTCCGTGGTCAGCTTTGTCTGGGGGCCCGGCCAGAAAACACCCATTCATGACCATACCGTCTGGGGAATCGTCGGCATCCTGCGCGGTGCGGAATCCGAGCAGCACTACTCCCGCAAGAGCGACGGCCGCTTTGTGGGACAAGGCGATCCGGTCCGGCTTGAAACAGGCGAAGTTACCGCAGTTTCACCGGAGATCGGCGACTTCCACCGCGTTGCGAATGCCCTGACCGACCGCCCATCCATAAGTATTCACGCGTACGGGGCGAACATTGGAGCGGTTCGGAGATCCGTGTACGAGCTGGATGGAACGAGTAAGACTTTCGTTTCTGGTTATTCGAATGCAGAATTGCCAAATCTCTGGGATCGTTCGAAAGAAAGCAGAAATCAGTGATGACGCGACTACAGTGCGGGACGATTCTTCTGGCGTTGTGCTTGACTGCTCCCATGCGAGCGCAACAGGCAGCGCGCGCGGCGGGTGAGAGCTACCAATTGAAACCCTCATCGAAAACCGTGTCCTGGGGCTATTACGACGCGAAAGCCCCAGCCGCACTGCGGATCAAGTCCGGCGACACAGTGGAAATCCAGACGCTGGTCACGGCAAGCCGTGAGCGCTTCGAAATCGCCGGACTGTGGCCGGACCGCGTTGAGCCTGCATGGCGAGAAATTTACGAACAGGTGAAAGATCATGGCCCCGGAGCACACATGCTGACCGGGCCTGTGTACGTCGAAGGCGCCGAACCCGGCGACGTTTTGGAAGTCCGCATACAGAAAATTCGCCTGGCGATTCCGTATGCATTGAATGCTTTCGCTCCGGGGCGCGGCTTTCTGCCGGAAGATTTTCCGTACGAGCGCGTGAAGGCGATTCCGCTGGATGAGAAGCGCATGATGGCGCAATTCGCCGATGGAATCGAGATTCCGCTGCATCCGTTTTTCGGCAGCATGGGCGTCGCGCCCCCGGCCAGCGCCGGACGCATCAGCAGCGCTCCTCCCTGGGTGAATGCGGGAAACTTGGATAACAAAGAGTTGGTTGAAGGCACGACACTCTTTATTCCGATTCATGCGCGCGGCGCGCTCTTTCAAACGGGCGACGGCCACGCCGGACAGGGCGATGGGGAAGTGGACATCACCGCAATGGAAACCTCGCTTGTCGGAACATTCCAGTTTATCGTCCGCAAGGACATGCATCTCCGCTGGCCGCGCGCTGAAACGCCGGCGGCGTTCATAACGATGGGATTGGACGAAGATTTGACCGCAGCGACGAAAATGGCGGTCCGCGAAATGATCGATTTCCTGATGCAGGAAAAGCACATGGCGCGCGACGATGCCTATATGCTGGCCAGCGTTGCCGCTGATCTGCACATCACTCAGGTGGTCGATGGGAACAAAGGTGTGCACATGATCATCGCGAAATCGATTTTCACCAAAACGAAGTGATGTTAAACAGGCAGCAACGAACAATCGCGGAGCTGGAAGCAAGCAACTGTGCTGCCTAAATTTCTAGCCCCAAGAAGGAGATCGCCATGAAATCAACTAGGAATACAAAAGCGGGAACCACGCGGCGCGGATTTATTTCTCAAACCGGTCTTCTGCTTGCGGGAACCGCGCTGGTCTCCTCAAGTGCGGACGTGGCTGCGGCTGCGAGCCCGGCGCTGCAGACGATGGGTCCGCCCCCACCGCAGGATGTGCCGACTCTCCGCGCGGACCTCGCTACCGCGAACCATATTCTCTATGACCAGGGCGTGGTGGATGGCTACGGGCACGTCAGCGTGCGCCATCCCGCCGATCCGAATCATTTTTTGATTTCGCGCTGGCTCGCGCCGGACATGGTGACGGAAAATGACATCATGGAAGTCGATTTTGATTGCAAGCCGGTGAGCGGAGAAAAAGCGCGCCTGTACAGCGAGGTATTTCTTCACGCAGAAGTATACCGAGCACGCCCCGACGTAAAAGCCGTGGTGCACACGCACGCTCCTGCCGTCATCCTCATGGGGATTTGCGGTGAAACACTGATGCCCATGTATCAAATGACAGGATATATGGGCACGGGAGTTCCGGTATTTGATATTCGTCAGGCCATCGGTCATACGAACATGCTCGTTTCCGATCCGGCTCGCGGCAAGGCTCTGGTTAAAATTCTCGGCGAGAACCCGGCCGTATTAATGCGCGGGCACGGCGGAGTGGTGACTGGAAATTCGTTGTATCAGGTGGTGGGGCGTAGCGTTTACATGAAAGTCAACGCGGAGCTTCAGGTTCAAGTCCTTGGGAAAAAAGTCGTGTTCCTTTCTCCCGAAGAGGCAAAACTCACGGCCAACGTGGATTATCCAAAGGATTGGGAGATCTGGAAGCGCAAAGTAACCGGGCAGCGGGGATGAGGGAAAGTATTTTCAGCAAGCATTCCTCCCGCTCTGCCGTTGGTGAACGAATCGAACCTTGAATGTCTGATCGCAGGACGCGATACTGACTACATGCCGGAAGTCGCCTTCAAATCAGCGCTGTGTGTCCGCCAGCTGAGGAAGACCTTCAAAGACGTGGTGGCGGTCGATGGCCTCGACCTCGAAGTACGATCCGGAGAATGTTTCGGACTTCTCGGGCCGAACGGCGCGGGAAAAACAACCACCGTGGAAATCTGCGAAGGTTTGACCGCTCCCGATTCCGGGGAAGTCGAAGTGCTCGGCCGCAACTGGCGTTCGGATGCGGACCAACTTCGCCAGCGCCTCGGCATCCAACTGCAGGACACGCAACTTTCCGAAAAACTCACCGTGCACGAAACGGTGCGCCTGTTCCGCAGCTTTTTCAGGCAAGGAGCGCCGGCCGCTGAAATCATTGCGCGCGTGCAGCTGGAGGAAAAGCAAAATGCCCGCGTCGGCGCTTTATCCGGGGGCCAAAAGCAGCGGTTAGCGCTGGCTTGTGCGCTGGTGGGCGATCCGGATTTTCTTTTTCTCGATGAACCCACGACCGGACTGGATCCGCAAGCGCGCCGCCAGCTCTGGGAACTGATCGAGGAATTCAAGCAGTCCGGTCGCACCATCCTGCTCACCACACATTACATGGACGAAGCTGAGCGGCTTTGCGATCGCGTAGCCATTATCGATCATGGCAAGTCGATCGCTCTCGGCACGCCACGCGAATTGATTGCGGCAAACTGCGCGGAACAGATGGTGGAATTTACAGCCGGCAGCGCGGCAGAAGCGCTTGATGTCCCGGCCTTGCGCCGCATACAAGGCGTGCGTGATGTTCGAACCGAAAATGGCGCGGTGCTGTTGCAGGTCAGCGAACTTCATACCGCCGTGCCGGCTCTCCTGGCTGAATTGACGCGGCAGCATGTTCCGCTCACCGAACTGCGAACGCACTCGGCGACACTGGAGGACGTCTTCGTTACGCTGACGGGACGCCACCTGCGCGATGAGTGACCAGACCATCCCCGAAGTTCGTGCCGGTGTAGCCGAGCAGAAATCTCCGCGCGCGACTTCGTTCGCCGATCATCCACTTGTTCAACTGACGTTGGTGCGTTTTCTTGAGTTCATACGCGAGCCGGAAGCCCTGTTCTGGGTGTTTGTTTTTCCGATTCTTCTTGCTGCTGGATTGGGTCTTGCTTTTCGCAACCGTCCGGCTGACGTACTGAAAATCGCGGTGGTCTCTCCCGGCCTTGCGCAATCTTTGAAACAGGAAAAACTCCTCGACGTTGAAGAAATGGACCCGGAAACTGCGCAAGAAGCATTACGCACAGGCAAGGTGGCGCTCCTCGCGGCGCCCGGATCGAGTGGCGCCGTCGAGTACCGCTACGACGATACCAACCCCGAAGGCCGCGCCGCGCGTCTGCTGGCGGACCGCGCGGTTCAGAAAGCTGCGGGACGCACCGACCCGGTTTCCGCTAGCGATCAGTTGGTTCGCGAGCCTGGATCCCGCTACATCGATTTCCTGATTCCCGGGTTGCTCGGAATGAATCTGATGGGCAGCGCAATCTGGTCCATGGGATTTGCGATTGTAGATGCGCGCCGCAAAAAATTATTGAAGCGCCTCGTCGCCAGCCCGATGCCGCGTCCATACTATTTGCTTTCATTCCTGCTGTCGCGGATTGTGCTGCTGGTGGTGGAAGTTGGAGTCCTTGTTGGATTCGGCGCCGTGCTTTTTCACGTTCCCGTTCGCGGTTCATTGCTCAATCTCGCGCTCGTATGCCTGTTGGCGTCGCTCTCTTTCAGTGCTTTGGGGCTATTGCTGGCGTCCCGCGCAAGGACGATTGAAGCGGCTTCCGGCCTCATGAACATCGTGATGATGCCGATGTGGATTGCGTCCGGCGTTTTCTTTTCGTCACAAAAATTTCCGGAGGCGATGCAGCCATTTATCAAAGCGCTGCCCTTAACTGCCGTGATCGACGCATTGCGAACGAATATGCTGCAAGGCTCGAACCTGGCGCAGATGGCCCCGCAACTCGGAATCATGTTTTTCTGGCTGGCAGTGTGCTTCGCACTGGCCCTGAAACTCTTCCGCTGGCGCTAGGTTTAAGTAGCACAGCCTTCAGCCTGTGGGGTTTGGTACTTGCAATGACGAATCCCGCAGGCTGAAGCCCGCGCCACTAAAAATGCAATCCAGGGAAATTACTGAAATGGAAGAGGAAACTTAGCTTTCGATCAACCGATGTTTAAACGTACGCTGGCCCTTGCTGTAGCTCGCCACCGTTTGACCCTTGCCGAACAGCTTGTATTTGTAAATCGTGAGTCCTTCAAGTCCGACCGGTCCCCGCGCATGCAGTTTTCCGGTGCTGATTCCCACTTCCGCGCCCAGTCCGTAACGGAAACCGTCCGAAAATCGCGTCGATGCGTTTTGAAACACATTGGCGGCGTCCACGAACTCCATGAACCGCGAAGCGACGTCATGGCTCTCTGTCACGATGGATTCCGTGTGTCGCGAACCATAGCGGTTGATGTGTTCGATGGCTTCATTCACCCCGCCCACCACTTTGATGGAAACGATCAGGTTGGAATATTCCTTTCGCCAATCTTCTTCCGTGGCCGGGATGACTTCCTGTCCATCCGCCAGGGCCATGGTGCGGGCACAACCGCGAACTTCGACCCCAGCCTTGCGGAATTCCGCAATCATCAGCGGTAGAAACACTGGCGCGATCGCTTCATGAACCAGCAACGTTTCCATGGCATTGCACACGGCAGGGTATTGAACTTTGGAATCGTAGGCGACATCGATCGCCTTCCGTAAATCCGCGTCGCTGTGCACGTAGACGTGGCAAATGCCTTCGCCATGCCCCAGTACGGGAATGCGGCTGTTTTCCGTCACATAACGGACAAATTCATTCGAGCCGCGCGGCACGATCAAGTCGATGTCCTCGTGCAGCGTCAAAATCTGCGCGACGTCTTCGCGCGTGTGGATCAGCACGACGGCGTCGACGGGAATGTCCGAGAATGCCGAGAGCGCGTCGCGCCAGATCGATACGAGCGCGGCGTTGGTTTCTGCCGCTTCCGCGCCGCCCTTCAGGACCACCGCGTTGCCGGACTTCAGCGCCAGGGAAGAAATTTGCGGAACAACGTCCGGGCGGGACTCGAACACCACACCCACGACGCCCAAAGGACACGTTTCCTTGAGCAGGACGAGGTCATCATCCAGTTCAGTGGTCGAGAGTCGCCGGTGCAGCGGATCGGGCAATCGCGCGACATCGCGCACCCGCGCCGCCATTTCCGCGATGCCGCGCTCCGTGGTCCGCAAACGCGCGAACATGGCGCGCGACAATTCACCGCGCTCTACGGCCTGCTGCGCCATGACACAATCTTTTTCGTTTGCGGCCAGAATTTCCTCGGCGCGCGCTTCGATAGCGTTCGCCGCGGCCAGCAGCGCTTCGTTCCGGCGCTCTCCCGAAATCGTCGCCAGAACGTGCGCCGCGCGCCGCGACCTGCGGATCAGTTGGCGGATGTCGGAAACTTCGACTTGTTTTTGCACGACGCTCATTTGCGATCCAGTAAAACGATATTATCGCGCTTTACGAGCACGGTTGCACGCTTGCTCGTCCGGTCGCCGCTGTCTGGCGCGTGCGAGCCGTTGCCGATCATTCCTTGTGCCTGCCCGCGCGAATAATCGGAAATGCCGCGCGCAAATTCCAACCCTTCGCCGTCAACAATGCTCACGACTTCGGCCGCGTCAAATTCTCCTTCGACGCCCGTGACGCCCGACGCCAGCAAGCTGGCCTTGCCTCCGGTAAGCGCCTCGCGCGCTCCCGCATTCACAATCACGCGCCCGCGGACGCCAGCCGCATACGCAATCCAGCGGCGCTTTCCCGCCATACGCGTCTTCGATAGAAACACCGTGCCCGTAGGCTCGCCCGAGAAGATTCGCTCGAGCGTACCCGCCTTCGTGCCATTGGCAATCACCGCGACGCCGCCGGCTTGCATGGCAATTTCCGCCGCTTCGAGTTTCGTCAACATGCCGCCACGCCCTCCCTCGGAAGGGCCGAGCGCCAGCGATTTCAACTCCGGCGTGATTTCCTCCACCAGTGGAATTACCTTTGCACTCTCATTCTTCGATCCGGAAGGACCGAATTCCAACAAGCCATCTACGTCGGTCAGCAGGACCAGCGCGTCGGCCTCGATGTGGCTCATCACCAGCGCGCCCAGGCGATCGTTGTCGCTGAAGATGCGTTCGCCGGCGCGAATGTTCAGGTAATCCAGTTCGGCGGTTGAAACCGTGTCGTTTTCATTGACGATGGGCAGTACGCCCAGCTTCAGCAGTGCTTCCATCGTTTCCCGCAGGTTGGAATACCGCGTGCGGTCGACGAAATCTCCCTCGGTCAGCAGCACTTGCGCGAGCTGTACGCCACGCGTCTGAAACAATTTTTCATACTCATGCATCAGCAAGCTTTGCCCGACCGCAGCACAAGCCTGGCGCATCACCATGTCGTTCAACCGGTCGCGATGCAGTCCTAGCCGCCAGCGCCCGAGCCCAACCGCGCCCGAAGAGACCAGCACGATTTGCCGGCCATCCTTCTTCAGCTGAGCTATCGTTTGCGCGACCGGCTCAAGATGGGCGGCGTTAAACTGCCCCCCGTTGCCTGTCACAATTCCGGTGCCCAGCTTGATGACCACGCGGCGCGACGCCCGCAGCCGTTTCTGCTGTTCGCTTTCTGGTTGCTGATTTTCCACGGGGTTCTACTTTATCACCGAGGAGGGCGCGTTCAAAGGCGGTACGGTGTCACTACAAATCGCGGCGGCCTTCCATGGCCTTCATCATGGTGACTTCGTCGGCATATTCCAGATCAGCGCCGACCGGGATTCCCACGCCAATACGTGTCACCCGCACGCCGAGAGGTTTTAATAGTTTGGACAGGTACATGGCAGTGGCTTCGCCCTCGGCATTCGGGTTGGTAGCGATAATAATTTCCTCCACCGTCCCGCCCTTCAATCGTTCAATCAAACTCTTCAGGTGTAGTTGATCCGGCCCGATGCCTCGCAGCGGAGCCAACGCTCCGCCGAGCACGTGATACAAGCCGCCGTACTGGCGGGTCTTTTCGATGGCCATGATGTTGTGCGGCTCTTCGACGACGCAAATAGTTTTGTGGCTGCGCGTCGAGCCCGTGCAATACAGGCACGGATCGACGTCGGTGATGTTGTTGCACACCGAACAAATGCGCATGTTCAGCTTGGCGTCACGAATGGCGTCGGCGAGAGCCAGTGCGCTGGCGGAATCCGTGCGTAAAATATGAAACGCCAGGCGCTGGGCGGTCTTCGCGCCGATACCGGGCAAGTGTTTCAGTTGATCGATCAGCCGCTCGACGGGCTCGGCAAAATCAGGCATGTGAATTGTTCCGTAAAAAGTAGTGGCGAACCAAGGAAGTACGCAAGCCCTTCACGCTTTTCATGACCTGTTTATCGCGTCTGTCATTCTGAGCGAAGCGAAGAATCTCTCCGGCTTCCAGATGGCTACGCAGAGGGGTTCCTCGCTTTGCCAGGAATGACAAACTTAAACTTGAAAACATTTTCGGGATTCAGAACAGGCCGGGAATTTTCAGTCCGGCCATTCCCGGAATTCCGCCGGTCAGACTCTTCATCTGGTTTGTGAGCTCTTCGTCCACGCGACGACCGGCTTCGTTCACGGCCGCAAGCATCAGGTCCTGCAGCAATTCCTGATCTTTCCCGGCGAAAATTTCGGGATCGATGCGAATTTCGGTGACTTGTTTCTGGCCGTTCATCTTGACGTTGACCATGCCGCCGCCCGCGGAGGCTTCCACCCGCACGGTTTCGACCTGCTTCTGCAAGCCCTCCTGCATCTGGCGAAACTGCGTGAGAATCTGCTGCAGCGCTTTCACTTCCATGGTCTACTCCTCGCCCCGGCGTTTCACGTCGGAAATCTGGCCGCCGAATCGTTCCATCATCGCGCGCACGATCGGATCCTGCTCGAACTTGGCGCGCAATTCGCGCGTACCGCCGGCCGGACTGCCTGCCACCGGTACGGCTTCCAGTTTAACACAGACGCGCACCGCGTGGCCGAGCACGCGAGCCGCAACGTTGCGCAAACGTTCCATGGTGTCGCGCGACTGCAACATCTCGGCAAGCGCGCGGCTCTCGGTGGGGAAAAACAAGCGCACTTCGCCGGCGCTCATTTCCCATCTTGACGCATTCGCGACGAGCTCGCCCAGAAATTTTTCCTGCGCCACGATCGCGCTCTTAATGGATTCTACTTGCGCGTCGACGCTTCCATCCCCGGCAGCCGCGGACCGAACCACAACATCGGATGGCGCGGCGGGCGCGGAAACCGGTTCCACATGCGTCGTCGCGAAATTCTTTTCCTCATGCACGACAGGTGCAATGGCCGCCGCCACTTCCGGTCGCGGCAACGGTGCCGCTGGAATTCGCGCAGGCGCCGTCGCTACCGAAGCGCCCTGCGATGTGGCAGTGGTGAACCCCATCGGCGCGCTGCTTCGAGCTAAAACAGGCGGCTGCTGCAGAACGCTTGCACGCGCGGAAGGCAGCCCCAACGTCGAAGCGACTGCTGACGTATTGGAGGATCGCGCCAGACTAGAATTTTCGGGTGCGCCGCCCTCCAGTTCAGCCAGAACTTCTTCCAGCGGAGCGAGGCGCGCGGCGTTCACCATGCGCAGCAGGCCCATCTCCAGATGCAGCCGAGCATCCGGTTTTTTACGAAGATCCTCGTCCGTGTGTAAGAGGATCTGGAAAAATCGGGTGAGATCTTCTTCGCTGAAAAATTCTGCGGCCTTCTTTAATCCCGGCCGCTCGTCCGCCGGCGCCGCAATCAATTCCGAATCCGCACCGCAAACACGGGCGACGAGCAGGTTGCGAAAATGCCCGATCGCTTCCCGGCAAAAATGCTGCAAATTCTGCCCCTCGGCCAGGAGACGATGGACCAGCGATAGCACCTGCTCCGCCGATCGCTCTTCAATCGCACGCGTCAACTGGTCCAGAATTTCTCCAGGCACAACGCCCAGCAGTTCGCGAACCTTCGCATCCGTAATATTCGAGCCGCAATAGGCGCGCGCCTGTTCCAGAAGCGATAGTCCATCGCGCAGGCTGCCCTCGGCCGCGCGCGCCATCACCGCGATGGCGCCCGGCTCCGCCGTCAGGCCTTCCTTGACGCAAATCTCCTCCAGCTTCTGAGAAATCTCAGCGAAGGAAAGCGCCCGAAAATGAAAATGCTGCGAGCGCGAACGGATCGTGTCAGCCAGGTTGTCCGGTTCGGTGGTAGCCATCACGAAAATAACTTTGTCGGGCGGTTCTTCGAGCGTTTTCAGCAGGGCATTGGAGGCTTCGTTGGTCAGCGCGTGCGCCTCATCGAGGATCACCAGTTTGTATCGGCCGCCGGCAGGCGCGTAGCGCACCATCTCGCGCAGTTCGCGAATCTGATCGATGCCGCGGTTCGAGGCCGCGTCAATTTCGATCACATCCATCGAATTGCCCAGGCCAATTTCGCGGCAGGAATCGCATTCGTTGCAGGGTTCTCCGGCCGGCCCTTTCTCGCAGTTGAGGGCCTTGGCCAGAATGCGCGCCGTGGTTGTTTTTCCTACGCCTCGCGCACCGGAAAAAATGTAGGCGTGCGCCACGCGCCCCGACTTGATCGCATTTGAGAGTGTGCGAGTGACGTGCAGCTGCCCGACCACGTCGGCGAATGTCTGCGGCCGCCATTTTCGCGCGATGACCTGATAGCCCATGCCGTCCTTACCGGGAAAATCCATTCGAAAATGTCCGAATATGAAACCAGCGGTGCTGTAGCTCGCCTCTTCATCGGCGAGGCTTTCTTCCCGTTCTAAAAAAATCCCCGCCTCTGAAGAGGCGGGCTGCAAACTCGACCCATATTGACCGGCATCGCGAATTTCCAAATGCGCTGGGATGAGAGGAACTTCGGGTACTCTGCGGCACACGAAGCGATCCCGGTACCGTTGCTCCCTTCCGGGCCTGGCGGGGTTCGCGGGACTTCGTCGCACAGAGCCCGAAGTTCCACGCATCGGCAGTCTCTTCACTCGGAAGCGGCTGCAGACGAAGTCTAGCACAGCACAGAGCGCGAAAAAAGAAACTCACAGAAATTTTGAAAAACGAATTTTGATGGAAAAGAACTGGAGGCCGGAATTGAGTAGCACGACCCGAGCGGCTCGTGCTACTCAAACCCATTACAGTGCCGGGTAGGCAATCTGAATAAAAGTATCGCTGTTGAACAGGCCTTTGCCCCAGATCGGGTCCAGGTCGTCGAGCGGCTTGGCCGCAACAGCTTCCTGCATGGATTTGCCGGAAGTCTTCAGCTTCTGCAGACGTTCGCGCACGGTCATCAGCATTTCGCGGTATTTCGTCAGGTCGGCCTTGGTTCCGAGCGCGCCGTGTCCCGGCACAATTTTCGTATTATTATCCGCCACCGCCAGGAGCTTCCCGGCGCCCGCAATCATGCCGGTGACGCTGCCACCCGTGGCGCTGTCAATATAGGGGTAGATTCCATTAAAGAACACGTCGCCCGACTGCAGCACATTGGCCTTCTGAAAGTGCAGGTAGATGTCGGAATCGGTGTGCGCCGGCGGCACGTGCACGAGCGAAACCGTCTCGCCATTCATCACGATCTTGTGTGTTTGCGCAAAAGTCTGCTGTGGCAGCGCGCTGGCTGGGGAAGCTGGAAAGGTCAAATTCAAAACCGGAAGAGTGTGTGTCTCGGACATGCGCTTCTTCGTGTTTTCATGCGCGATCAGTGTTGCGCCAGCCTCGCGGACATTTGCGTTATTATCGGAATGATCGAAATGCCAGTGGGTATCGACGGCCGTCTTAAGGGGCGCTTTTCCGATATTGTCCAGTGCATCTTTTAGGTGCGGCCACGCGGGCATCACGAAGTTATCGCCAATCAATTTTCCGTCCGCGCCATTCAGCACCACGACATTTCCGCCCGGTCCCGACAACATCGTAATGCTGTCCGTGAGCGGCTGCGCCTGAATGGGCGCGCCACCGAACTGAGCGCGCATAGCCGCAACTTGATCGGCCGTCGCCCCCTGCTGCGGCCATGCGGCTGCCGCGGCGCGCACGATCGTAGCCGGGAAAAACCGAGCAGCGAGCGCCGTTCCGCCTACACCAGCAGCGGTGATCAGAACTTCGCGTCGCGTGAAGAATCTCTTGGTGGGATTGGAATCCATCTCAAATCCTCCGATCAGAAATATTGGGTCGAGCAACCGGCGGGATGCGCGGGCAGTCTAGCACAGTGAAGTGTACAAAAAAAGAAATGTGACGAAACATTTACAAAATTGTGAGCTAGATCTGAGGATCACTATTTAGAAGTTTTTTAACCAACCCGCTATATTTCGGATCTAGTTCATTTAGGGTTTTAAACTGCTCAACTGCGCCTTGGCGATCGTCAGATCGAAACAGGGCCACGCCCAGAAGATCACGTGCCTCAATAGCGTCGGAGTGAAGTCCAATCGCCTTTCTCAACAGGCTTATGGCCTCCTGGTTGCGATTTATTTCGATATAGGCTTCACCCAGATTGACCAGAGCGTCGAAATAGTCAGGTTTTAGTTCGACCGCCGTTTCAAATTCTCGAATTGCGTCTGCGTGATGGCCAAGTCCTTGCAATGCAGATCCCGCTACGAGATAAGCGTGAGGATGGCTTGAGTCTAGACGCTTAGATTCGCGCGACTCTTCGATTGCCTCGTCGAATCGGCCAAGGCATTTGTAAGCGTGGCCCAGATTTCCATGCGCAATAGGGTCGTTGGGGCTTAGGCGGACAACCTGCAACGAGGCCTCAAGAACTTCTTCATAACGATCTAAGTGCTCCAGGTCTAGTGCCAGCCACGCATACGCGTCTGCACAGTCCGGCTTCAATCCAATCACCCGTCTCCAGATTTCAACAGCCCGTCCGTACTGATCTTTACTTGAGTATACAAGAGCCATGTTGAACGGAGCTTGCCAATCATTTGGATCAAGTTCAATGGCGCGTTGATACGAGACTATTGCTTCGTCATGCCGTCCCAATTCACCGAAACTTACTCCCATGTTGTAGTAGATCTCCGCGCTTCCTGGCTGAAGGCGGAGCGCTCTTTGATAAGCTTCTATAGATTTCTCATAATCTCCCAACCTGGCGTGACAACTCGCAATTCGCACGAACGCGTTGCCATAGTCCGGTTTAAGCAGCAAAGCGCGCTCGGATTCGGCGATCGCGTTACTGAGTTCGCCCAACTGAACATAGGTCCAGCTGAGACCGTCGCGAGCTTCCATGTACTCCGGTCGAAGGTTGATCGCTGCTTGTAGTTGTTCGACGGCTTCTCGCCACAGATTCAATTCCCAATAGACTTCTGCGAGCACATAGAAGTCCTCGGGAGTGACGGGCTTAATTGCTTGAGCTACGTTTAGAGCGTCCCGTGAATCCGATTCGCGACCCAGTTGCTTGTAAGCGCGCCCCATCCAAACGAGCATCCGAGTGTCGCGCGGATTCAATTTCCTGGCTTCTTCGTAGATTTTAATAGAGTCTTCGTGTCGTCCGAGATGGTGGAGGGCAGATCCCAAGTTGAGATAGGATGTAGAGTCCGGTTTTCGCTGCATCGCGAGCTGATAGCATTCCTTCGCCGACTCCCAGTCGTTGAGTTGCGAGAAATTCCAGCCCAAGTGAGATTGCCAATATGCCGGGTCTTTGACGTTCGGCTTTACCCGCAGAGCTCTGCGAATTTCCTCTATCGCCTTCGAGTATTGCCTGGTCTTTTCGAATGCTAAGCCGAGATACCCATGTGCGGCGAAACTGTCGGGCCGAAGTTGAAGGGCTCGCTCACAAGCGATGATAGCTGCGTCGTAATTTCCCGAGCGATACTCGCACAGTCCGATCCACGCGAATGTCCGGGAATCGTTTCCCCAAAGCCCGACTGCTTTTTGGAAATCTTTAACAGCGAGGTCGAATCGTTCACGTCGGTAGTTTCTGCGGCCACGCCACAAAAACCATTCTGCCTTGAGCCACCCCTCCACTTAGGCACCTCGGGGGGAAGGATACCAACTAGAGGCGCTATTCCGAACACGGATTTTTGAGAGTGGCGCGGAAAGCAGAGCGACCGAGCGCGCGCCCCCGCGCCAAAACCAATTCCGCTCACAGGCGAGTACGCTTCGCCAGAGACAAGAAACTTCAGTATCACGATACGACTGAATTCGCAGCTTTCTTGTCCGATCGTTTGAGGAATCGGTACAAGCTGGTGCGCCCGATCCCGAGCATCTGGGCGGCCCTCACGCGATTACCCTCGCAAGCTTCCAGCACGCGGCGGATATGCTGACGGCGCACTTCCTCCAACGGAAGCGGGCGCCAGGAATCGCCTGCGCGTCCATTTTGCGGAACGGGTTTTTGCAGGTTTTCAGGCAAATCCTCCAGGTCAATGAATTCGGTGACTGACGTAAGGCAAGCGCAGGAAATCACGTTTTCCAGTTCGCGAACATTGCCGGGCCAACCGTGTTGGTACAGGAGCGCCTGGGTGCGCCTCGTGAGTCCTTTGATCTGCTTGCTGTAGGCCTCATTATATTTTTTCAGAAAACATTGGATCAGCAGGGGAATATCGTCCAGCCGTTCGGTCAGGTTGGGCACGCGAATCTGAATCGTGCTGAGCCGGTAGAAAAGATCTTCGCGGAAACGGCCAGCCAGGACCTCGGCGCGCAAATCACGGTTGGTCGCGGCAACCAGCCGCACGTCCACATGCCGAACTTCCGGAGAGCCCACTCGCTGGATTTCCCGATTCTGGATCACCCGCAGCAGCTTGGCCTGCATGGCCAGAGACGTTTCCCCCACTTCATCCAGAAACACCGTGCCGCCATTGGCGTATTCGAACAATCCGGGGCGCGTGTCCGTGGCTCCGGTGAATGCACCGCGCATGTGGCCGAAGAGTTGGCTCTCGAGTAGCGTTTCGACCATCGCCGAACAGTTGCATACCGCGAACCGCTGCTGGGAAACAGGGCTCATCTGGTGAATCGATTTGGCGATCAATTCCTTGCCCGTTCCTGTCGCTCCAATCAGCAGAATATTCGTATAGTGCCGCGCGACTTTACGGACCATTTCAAACACTTCGACCATGGCTGGGCTGCGGCCCACAATTCCGTGAAATTCCAGGTCGCTGAGCAGTTGCTGCTCCAGGCTGCGAATGCGCTTCCGCTTGTTGAAGGAATCCGACAGTTCGTCGAGGGATCGTTTCAGACGAGAACGGTCCACGGGTTTGGGGACGTAGTCGTAGGCGCCACGCTTGACGGCTGCCACGGCATTGTCCAGCGAGTAGTAGCCGGTCATTAAGAGGACGTAGACGCCGGGATCGCGCCGTGTTGCCTGCTCCAGGAACTGCAGTCCATCCATGCCCGGCATCTTGATGTCGGACATCACGACGCGCACGCGCCCCTCTTCCACCAGTTCGAGGGCATATTGAGGGTCACATGTTCCAATCGAGCTGTACCCAAGACAGCGAAGAGATTCCTGCAGCATGTCCACCATTGCGGCTTCGTCGTCCAGTACGCATACCGTCATGGCATCGTCTGAGCTGCCGCGAATGAAGTGGCCTGACTTGGGTGGTGCGGTCAAAGTGTTCATGATGAATCACTGGCACGGGCAGTGCCATAATCGTGTGGCTCGGATCTGGCATGTCCAAGTAATCATGAATTGCCTGTGACCGATTGATGATCCGCCTAAGTTCACTGCTGGCAATGAATTGTAGGAAGACTGTGAAGACCTGCTTTGTCTGAGGAAGACCAGCCAGCCGATCAGTTGTGGGGAGGAAGAAAAGCTAGGAGGTAATCCGTGCCGATTTGGACTCAAATCCCCTGTTCTCTGTGCCAAAGGCGAAATCACCTTTAGCACAGAGGGCGGGTCAAACTTACCAAACTTAATTGACGGGGCTTTCGGTCATATCGCTCAAATACGCAAAAAACTCAAATTCTTCAGCAGGATAACGAATAATACCGCCGAGGTCCGAATCCATTTCACAGTAGTTGCCTTCAATACGGCAAAGCTCGGAAACTCGAGCTTCAGTCGATGAACCGGCACGACGGACTTCCTCGAAGGTGGCCAAGCGATCCTGCTTCAGCAAATTGGTCGTCGTAATGATCGTCTCTGGTTTCATTGAAGGACCTCCTCGTATTCCAGTTCCGCGATGATTCCATGCACGTCGCTTTCCCTTTTTGCGTCCTCTGCTATATTGGATGCACTTTTCCCCTTTAGAGATTCCTTGGAACGCGGATGCAGTTGAGCCAGCCTCAATTGGCAGCGCCCGCCACAATCCATTGGCATAGCCTCCAGTACTTGATAGGCAACTGGAACTGTCCCACTGCCAAGTTCTGATGCCAGCAGGCGGATGAAGACAATAGCCCCCTGCGGTAAGGCGCGGTGCACGTGAACTTGTTTTTCTCCCTCGGAAGTCCAAAACAGATCGACGTTTTCCACGAAAAAACTGTTATCCAAGCCCCAGCCGGATATTTCGATCCGGTAATCGCCGGGACAATTCAAAAAATTAGCCATCGAACTCACACTCCTGCGAATGAGTATGCAGACGACGGGCCAGAGCGGAAATATCTTTCCATGCTGAAACGGAAGGATTTAGATAGCCTTTCTGAAAACAGGCCGCGGGTTGCGGTGAACAAATTGAGACGGATGTGCAATTTTGAAACAGTTGAGGGTATGCAGTAGCAGCGCTAATTCCAAACTTAGGCGCCGTGCATGCCTGCGTACAAGGTTCGGAGCGCGAAGAAGAAAACCGGCTGGAAAATTCGGTCAAACAGCGACCATGCAATGATCAGTCCCAGCAGAGCGAAGTTCCGCGAATGCTGCACCCAATCGATGTACCTCTGGGCTACGCTTTCCGGCATGACCACCATGATCGCCGCGTGGCCGTCCAAAGGTGGAACCGGCAGTAAATTGAATGTCCCCAGCAATAGATTCAGGATAAACAGGATACTAAGTGCGGAGGTCAGAAAGGTAGGCCCGGCGCCACTCGCAGGCGACACCAGATTCGCGTAACCACGGATAAACTCCGGTGCTCGAAAATAGCCGGCGGCCAATCCCACACGTATCGCAATCCCCGCCAGAAGCATCAGCAAGAAGTTAGCCCCGGGTCCGGCCAAGGCCATCCATGCGGACCGTCTGGGATATTCGCGCTGCCAGGCCGGATTGAACGGCGCGCTAGCCCAGCCAATCATCCACCCTCCAAGCAGGTAAGAAAGAATCGGTACGATGACCATACCGAACGGAGTGCGGCGAATATGCGGAATCGGATTCAGAGTCACCTGGCCGCCCTCCGCTGCGGTGGTGTCACCGCCGAGTTTCGCGACAAGCGCGTGAGCCGCTTCGTGGCAGGTCGTCGAGAACAGAAAGACGAGATACCAGATCGCGCCCAAAGCAAGGTCAGGTGTGTTCATTCAAAGTGAGAAAGCAAAAAGGTATGGCTCCGGGGCCTGGACTCGAACCAGGATAACCAGCTCCAAAGGCTGGCGTGCTACCAATTGCACTACCCCGGAATATTTAGAGCCACCACAGATTAGCGTAACTCGCGGAATCCGTCCAATGGCGAAGTCACTTCGAAACTTGAGGAGCCTTTATCGCGTTTGCGCAAATTGACAGAGGCCCCGTTCAACACAAAAAGGGCAGATAGGAGGGAGAAGCCAGTTTTGCCAGCGGACTTCACCGAGTGAATCCAGATCAGTTTACAGAGCGGACCTTGAATCCCTGCGAAACGAGGCTTTTGCGCGCTTCTTCTACACTCTTTTGGTCCGGATATGGTCCTACTTGCACGTGATAGGACTGGGACCACAAAACGCTCTTCTGGATTAACAGGGCGTGAAAGCCCAGTTGATTCAGTTTGTCCACTGCATTATTCGCCCAGGTCACGTCCTTAAACGTCCCTACCTCGATATACAATTTTGGCGTTTTAGGATCCTGGGCCAGATTCTGAGGTTTTGCCGATGAGTTTTCCGGCTGTGCGACCGGCTCAGCAACGGCGCTCGGCTGCGAGGAGTTTGTCGCAGTTTCGGGACTGGCGGACGCTGAGCTTTCCGGCACCGTTGCGATCTCGGGCTGCGACGAACTCTTCAGCGCCTGCAACCTGCCTGAGCCTTGAGAGTCCGTGGTTAGATTGTGCTTCGCCGCCGAGGTCTGCGATTTTGGGGTCTTTGCGGTTCGAACGGTCTTCGGCGAGAGAGCCGGTACGACCGGTTCGGTCTGGATCGCCTTCTTCGTGGGCACTGGATCCGGAGTCTCGTCCTTCGCGTCAACGCTTCTCAAGTCCTCGTAGAGGTCTACGTCGTGCGAACCAATTGGCAGGACTGAAATTGGTGCCAACTGTGTTTTCGAACCAGAAACAGGATTGACCGGTGGGACTTGGGACATGGGATTCGTGGTCGTGACACGGGCGCTCTGCGCGTTGGTTGTACGGGGCTTCCATGCTCCAAATAAAAGGAAAACCGCGAGGGCGGCGGCGATGCCGGTAACCCCGAGCATCGCCACAGGGTCGTTCTGGATTTGCGTTAGCGCTCGCCAGTCTTTCCGTTCCATCAAAAGTTTGGCTTCTTCAGCGCCGCGGGACATGTAGCGACGAACTTCGATTTCGGCGCGGTCCATCGCGCGGTTGATGGCCGCTTCCCACGGGCTCGCGCGGCGGGCCTTGGCGGCTTTCACCAGCGCAATTTCAAAGTCGGTCACGGACTGATAGCGCTTCGTCGGGTCCTTCTGCAGGCACTTCATGATCACAGCGTCTATGGCGCGCGAAATATGCGGGACGATCTCGCGAGGGCGCTTGGGATATTCGCGAATCTGTTTTATAGCCACCGCTACTGGCGTGTCACCATCGAAGGCCGCAGCCCCCGTGATCATTTCATACAGGAGAAGACCTACTGCGTAGATGTCCGTGCATGCGCCCACCGGCTTGAGCTCCGCCTGCTCCGGGGCCATGTAGGCCGGAGTACCCACGATCGTGCCGGTCACCGGGCCGTCGCGCTGCACCATTCGTGCGATGCCGAAATCCATGATCTTCACGACGCCGTTGCGGTCGATCATGATATTTGCGGGTTTAAGGTCGCGATGAACGATCCCCTGTGCGTGGGCCTCGCGCAAGCCGCCGGAAATCTGTCGCGCGATGTCTACCGCCTCGTTCAGCGGCAGAGCGCCCGAACGATTCAATCGCGAAGACAGGCTCTCGCCTTCCACAAATTCCATCGAGGTATAGGCGATTCCGTTGGAGCGGCTGAATTCGTGGATACGGCAGACATTTTTGTGCGTGATTTTTCGCGCCAGACACAATTCCCGCTTGAGGTTTTCCTGAACGTCGGGATCAGAGGCAATCTCGGGCTTGATAATTTTCAGTGCCACGATTTCGCCGGTTTCCAGGTCGCGAACCTTGTAGACCATCCCGGTTCCACCCGTTCCAATCCGAGATAAAGCCTCATATCGCGCCGGGATATGCGAATTGGATGCCATGCGGTCCTGCATGTCGCGGTAGTCTGCGGCGTCGGTCCATACCACCTCGAAGATGTCTTCCTTTTCCGTTCGCCCGTCGATCGTAAGCTTGTTCAGCCAGCGACAATGCAGGTCTGGCTCTTCCGCGATCAATTCGTATATGGCGCGGGAAATCAGAATTTGCGCGGGCGCGGTGCGCTTCACGATACGCGCGGTCACGTTGACAACGTCGCCGAACAGATCATTCCCTTTGCGAAAGCCTATGCCCGTATGAACGCCGATACGAACTTCGACGCGTTGATCCTCCGGCAGGGTCAAATTCAGCTTCAGGAATTGCCGCTCAATTTCCACGGCTGCACGCACGGCGGAAGCGGGATCCGGAAATTCCGCCATCGCTGAGTCGCCGATGGTCTTAACCACTTTTCCATCATGGAGTTGGATCGCGCAAGTGGCCAGCTCATCGTGGCGGTGGATCATCACCAGACCGGCGGTGTCTCCGTTGCGTTCGAAGAAGCTGGTCGAGCCCACGACGTCCGTGAACAGAACGGTCAAGGCGTTCTTGTGGCGCCGGAGCTGCTCGTCTATCTCAGCTCGTGCCTTTAGTAGATCGTCGACTTCGTTCGCGGTACGCATAATATGGAAACCACACAAGTGTGCACCTGACCGGCGGGGCAGCCAATGGCTCGCTGGTAACATAGCGATAGTACGTATGTACCTGGCCCTGAAGCATGCCTAAGAGGCTTATCTACAAGGACATAGCTTCGCCTCGTACCGTCGTTTCCCGCGGGCAGGGAACGCGGAGTACCTCAAAGCGATCCGTGCGCTTTCTAGCACACCTGGGCTGCGGGTACGGCACGGGCAAAGACGCCTTGTGAGAAAATGAGACTATGAATAATCTGGTCGGCCTATTGATCGCCGCGATCGTTACGCTGTTTTTCGTGCGCCGCTATCTCAAGGAGCAAAAACAGCGGGAGACCCGCGCTCACGAGGCCGCAAAAAAGGGAACACTGCGTTCGGATGGGCCGCGATCCCAGCACCCACACATCGACACGCAATATTGCATCGGCTGCTCGACCTGCACCTCGGTCTGCCCGGAGGGTGACGTACTGGCCATGCTCGGCGGCCAGGCAGTCGTCGTCAACGGATACAAATGCGTCGGGCACAGCTTGTGCGCCGAGTCCTGCCCGGTTGGCGCGATTACGATGGTGATGGCTAGTCCAAGCATGGGAGCGGATCTCCCTCATCTGACCCCTGAGTTTGAAACCAGCGTTTCGAACCTGTTTATCGTCGGGGAACTCGGGGGCCTGGCATTGATCAAGAATGCCATCAACCAGGGACGCGATTGCGCCGACACGATTGCGTTACGGATTGCCGGACTGAGGAATGGAAAACCGAATTCGGGTGTTCTGGATACCCTAATCGTGGGCGCAGGACCCGCCGGCATCAGTGCATCTTTACGCGCGATTGAACGCAGGCTGAACTACCTTACCGTGGACTCAGGCGAAATTGGCGGCACAGTTTCAAAGTATCCACGCCAGAAGTTGATTCTTACGAGTCCGGTGGAACTCCCCATTTACGGAAAATTCAAAAAGATGGAACTTTCCAAGGAGGACTTGCTGGCCATTTGGAGTGAAGTCCTGAGAAAGGTCGACTTTAAATTCAGTAAAGGCGAGAAGGTGGAAGATATTAAGAAGGGAGCCGATGGCGTTTTCACGGTTACGACCAGTAAAGCCCAGCATCGAGCGCACTCGGTGATCCTGGCGCTGGGCAAGGGCGGAATACCTCGGAAGCTTGGCGTAAAGGGGGAGGAACTGCCAAAGGTGATGTATCGCTTGATCGAGGCCGACCACTATGTGAACAAGAAAATCCTCGTCATTGGTGGTGGAGACAGTGCGGTCGAAGCAGCCATGGGTCTGGCCCATCAGCCAGGCAACCAGGTGACGCTTTCCTACAGGGGGGAAGGCTTCACGCGGCTCAAGGACCGCAACGAAAAGAGAATTCAGGAGAGCATGCAAAAAGGGAAGGTCAACGTAATTTTCAATTCGAAGTCGGTGGAATTCAAAACAAGTTCAGTCATTCTCGATGTGCAGGGAACGACGCAGGAAATTCCCAACGATTTCGTTTGGGTGTTTGCGGGCGGCGAGGCGCCGACGGCGTTTTTGAAAAAGATCGGCGTGCGTGTCGGGCTTCGCGATATGACGGCGGAGGGAAGTAACGAGGCCAGAAAATCCGCGTTAGTGCAGGTCTCCTAGTAGAACAGGCTTCGGCCTGTTTGGTTTAAACGCGAATGCCCCCGAAAATGCAAAAGAAAACAGGCTGAAGCCTGTTCTACCTGGTTCCTTGCGGATTTACCGGGGGATGGCCGGGCGGCAGTGCGCCGGAAGTTCCGCCACCGGGAACCAGGTCGCGAAAATTGGGCATCGAACCATCCGACGGCGGCGAAGTTGCGCCGGTATGAGGATTTTCGCCGGGTCCGGGATGCTGAATCGATCCTCCGGCCGCTTGCGTATTCTGCACGACCCAGACGCCATTCTGCTTTTCGAGCGAGTAGGCGACCTGCATTCCGGCGCCCTGCGGAGCGCCCGTCTTGGGTTTGAACTCCACTTGCGCCTGGGCTTGGTTTCCTTGAACGGAAACATTGGTGATGTTCATGTCCATGGCGCTGAGGTTCAGCGTCTTCAGAGATGTCAAATGCTGATTGATGCCGGATCGGATGGCGTCAGAGTCGCTTTCCTGTTTTTTGCAGCCGGCGGAGAGGACAAGGAGGCCCAGGACTGTTAGAAAGTAAGCGTTGCGCTTCATGCCAGTCTCCTCTCCCTACCTATAACCCATCCCCAGCACGACCACAATGTGCAGGATGGCCAGAATAGCAAAGGAATAACTAAAGGGGGAAGGAGAGGCCGAAGGCCGAACGAACTGACATTCAACAGGCAATAAAAGATATCGCTAAGGGATGACCAATGTTTTCAAATGCGCGCGAATCGTGCTGAAAAGATCGGATCGTATGCTATCGAATAGAGAAAGCTCTTCGCCGATTTATTATTTGACGGCGCGTTTATGGTTCAAGTGATGCCAGATAGGCCGCGATCATGGTGATGTCGTCTTCACTCAGATTCTGCACCACCGGCCGCATCAGTTGAGTGCCTGGACCATTCCGTGTGAATTGCTGGATGTCGTAAAGCTGGCGGGCGATATAGCTTGGAGAACGTCCAGCGAGCGGCGGAAAATTTCCATTTCCTTTTAATCCCTCGCCATGACACGCTGCACACGCCACGGTTTTTCCCGAGCCGCCTTTAACCACCAGATCCTCGCCCCGCTTTACGCTTCCCAACGGGACATAGGCAATCCATCCGGAGCGTGGATTGCGAAACATCTCAGTTGCCTCCGGATCCACAGGCATTTCCAGGATGCGTCGACCGATGGGTTCCTTCTCCGAGCCTTCTGCAGGAACAAAAAAGCCCCCCACGTTACGCACCTTCGGCACGGTCTCAGTCTCAACCACCTTGATCCACGGCGTCATTTTCATCGAGGAAAAGTACACGGCGGCCTGTTTTGCCTCTTCGTCGGTAATGCCCGCGGCGTTGCCGGACATGGTGGCAGTGTTCTTCTTTCCTGGATCAGCGGTTTTCCGCGCACCGTTCTTGAAGTCCGAGAGTTGCTCGAGAATGTAGCCTTCCGGAAGGCCAGCGATCCCGGCGTTCTCCGGACGGCCCTTACCGTTCGGGTAGTGGCACAAACCGCAGCTGCCAATCCACGGATTCACTCCCGGCGAGCGGCGGTGCGCGACGATCGCCGGCATGGGCGGGTGGTCGTTCGGAAACCAATCCGCCGGATTTCCCGTGTCCTTCAGCTGCTTCATGGTGAAGCCCTGATCGCTGCCCGGAACATGATAAAGCTTGGGGTCGTCCGTTACGGGAGGGGGCGGAGGCGCGTTTTCCAACACCGCGTAGGCCCACGCCAGTGGATGCGCGGGTTGTTTCGCTTGATCCTGGGCCTGAAGGGGCAGCGTTACGACTGCTGCCGCGGAAAACAGAGCCACCACGGCAAATGACGCGAGGAAATGCGACCGAAAACCATTCGCCATAAACGCCTCCAAAATCGCTCTACGCTCCAGCAATTACAATGAATTCAATCACGATTGCCTGCAAACTTCAATACGCCAAACCCAGCTTCGCAACCGCAAAAACACGCAAAACTGATTCGCGGCTACTTCGTCGCGGGTCCTCGCGATGCTGCCGCCGCGGGTTTCGCGAATTTTGCCGCCGCAACACTGGCGTTCGGTTGCACATCGGCCAGTTCGGTAGTGGATTGACCGTCCACCCAGGTGGCTGTCCATTTGAAAGGCATCTTGACTCCGGCCACTGCGCGATAATCGGAATAATCGATGTGCAACGGAATCAGACCAACCACTGTGTCAATAAATCGCGTCTGCCGCACCAAAAGGCCCGTCGATTTGTCGAAAAAAAGCTTTACGGAAGTGCCGCCGGCAGCGGTGCCTTCCACGACCTGAACCGGATGATCGTCAATCGTGGTCGGGGGAAAATCAGCATGCCATTTGCTTAATCCTTGTTTCAACCGTGCCGGAAAACCCAACTCGGCGTCCAGCCTGGCGCCGTCCAAGTCGCCACCCGTCAGTTGGATGTAGGGAACAGGTCTATCCGCTGCCGCGATCCAGCCTTCGCGGCCGTCAAAGGTGGTCGTATTATCGCCGCCTGATAGATGGTTCACTACAGTTCGCTGATTGGGAGCCTTCGCGGAAACCTCCGCGGGAACTTTTTGAAAATCCGTGTCGAATCCCGCGTACGTTCCCTTGGCTGTAAAACTGGTGAGCTTGGCTACTTGCTGCGAGCCGCCGATCGCCTGAATAAATTTGTCCAGAATCTGCTCGGCCGCGGCGGAGGAGTCCGGAGCATTCGGCAGAACTTCCACGCGATCCGGATCGGTTGGAGGCGGAGCCCCGTACTGTTCCAGCAAGCTCGGAATTGTCTCCGGGTGCTGCACGCCACGGTGGCAGGTGTAGCAGGTCACCAGCCGCGTGGCGCCGAAGTCCGAGCGGTTGATGAGGTTCTCCATCAGAACCATCCTGCGCGCGGTCTGCTTCAAGGGCGTGTCGTCGGCGTAGCGGTTCCAATCCCCGGCGCTTTCCGTGACATGGCAGTCGGTGCAGTTCATGCTCAAGGCCGCGGAGAAAAATCCCATCGTCCCCAGGAATTCGTTCACTGGAATTCCGCGAAGCACCTGAACATTTTTGAACGCATCTTCCGACATTTGTGGCTTCTGATCCGTGCCGGTTTTGCCAGCCTGGCCGTGCGCCCAGCTTTTCCCCATCAGGCACAGCGTCATGATTGCCATCGCATAACGGATCTTTCGCCCGGAATGAAGCATCATTTTGCCTCCTTCTCACGCCGTTGCGCAAAAGAGCGCGGAGCCGTCCGGCGATCGAAGCAGATCGGAGCGCGCATCGGCGGCCTGTTCCTTCAGCCGCGTATATTTTAGTGAAGACTCGCCCCGGTTGGTTCGGCTCGCCGACACTATACGCTCGCACGCGCCGCCACGCAACGGAATGGTGACCGCGATCTTAACTCTGGAAACGATGTGGAAAGTTGAGGGCTCAGTCAACAAGATCGATCACCAGCCCGTCAACACGGTGCTGGAAACCGGCGAACTCCCCGAACAGCGGCGAGGCCACGTTGCTGTAAACGGCGAGCGGATTGAGGTGATTGATCAGATTGATGGTGTACACGCCGAAGCGGATTTTTCGCTTGGTCGAGCGCTCCATGAACGGCAATCGGAGCGGAAACTCGCGGTAAATTCTGGCGTCCAAAGAGAAATAAACGGGGAAGCGCTGGCTATTCGGCACGCCCACATAGTTCTGAAGAACGTCAAAATTGGAATATGGCAGCCCTGATCGCACCTCGACCACCGGACTCAACGTTAGTTTCCACGGAAGACTAAAAACCCCCCAGGCCACAACCCGGTGGGGAACATCCGACGGAAGCACACTAGAAACGTTGGGCCGGATCACCGGCTGCTCGAATGGAACATAGGCATCGGCAAGCGTGTTCAGGTCTCCTCGCGCTTGGCTCCAGACATAGGAAACATTCAAGTCGCCGCGTGCATAGGGCCGGGCGTGCATGGTTACTTCGACGCGCCGGTAGCGTCCCGCACCGGTATCAGCAAGGCCGAGCAGGGAAGAACCACCGGCAGCATCGACCAGCGGATTCACGATGAAAAGATTTTTGGTCTGGCTGTCCAGGTAACTGATCCTGACGCTGAGGTTTCTCCGGATTTCACGCTCGACTTCGGCGATCCAGGTGAAGGTGCGCGGGCTTGACCGCGGCAGTGCAGAACTAATCCGCACACCGGTTCCGCCATCGGATTGCAGATACGCATTCTGAAGCAAGATCGGTGGCCCGCTGGTGGTTCCAGTCGGATCAAAGAAGCTGATTTCGCGCGCGGGATTTTCGATGAAACTCGCAGCAAGCAACGGCATGTGTCCATAGACGGTGCCCGCGCCCGCGCGAGTCACGGTTTTTCCGTTTCGTGTGGGCGAAAATGCAAAGCCAACGTGCGGCCCAAGAGTTGCGCTGCGCCCAATCGATTGGCTCGATACGCGAGCACCCGCATCCACAGCCAGGCGCGAATTCAGAATCCAATGATCCTCTACGAATTCGGCCACTTCGCTGGAAGCGCCGTTCAGCAGGCCCGGTCCCTGGAAATTAATCCGCTCCGCCACGGAGCCGTCCTCCCGCAGCAATTGCACTGGCCGGGAAGCGCTGCTGCCGTCGAAAGATCTGTGAGAAGCATCCAAGCCGATTTTCAATTCGTGGCGGCCGTGCCAGGTTTTTTCCGCGAACTGGAACGCGGGTCGAACCTCCCACTCGTTGCCGGACCTCGTCCACGAATTGAAAAAGTTGCCGTCCCACCCATCGGGAGTAACCAACATGTCCTCAAGACCCTGGCCATGCGCATGGCTGTCGAATCTGGTGTAACGAACAACCGTATTCAGCAGGCCGCCGGAGCTGAACTGAAAGTTGTCGGAGATTCCGACCGAAGCGCCATTCTGTCCATAGTCGGATGATGCAGATTGCGGAACTAATGCGTTGATGTTGGCGAAGCGCCTTCGCAGCGGGAAAATATTGACGTTCACGTCGATCAGGTGATGCGGCGACACAATGTACTGCAATTGGGTGAAAGAGGTGATGCTTCTTGTTTGGGTCTCGTTCACCGGCCAGGACAGCCCGCGCACCACGTCATTTCTCACCTCATAGGTCAATTCTTCCGTGAAGTTGAGCTTTCCTTTGATCAGTGGGCCGCCGAAGACAAGCCTGGGAGTAAATGCGCTGACCCCTACGAGGTGGCCGTTTTTTCCTCGAAAGCTGGGAGTCAGTGCATGCAGCCTGTAATTCCATCTGTCGAGAGGAGCCTTGGTTTTGATATCCGTCAATCCCCCGGAAAATCCGCCGAATTCGGCAGTGTCCGGCGTCGTGTGCACGCTCATCGATTCGATGACGTCGACGGGCACCGGGATTGCGAAACTTCCAGTCACGGGATCGACTGTCTCAGTCGAATTCACGAGGAGAGTTCCCTGGCTCTCCGATTGGCCGTTAAAATTTAGTTTGCCCTCAGGCGTGCGGATCACTCCCGGTGTGAGAGGCAGAGCATCCGTGAATTTCTGCTCGGCGAGCGGCAGAACATCCAGTTCGTGGTTCGTGACGGTCCCGGTGGCCTCCGCGCTGTTCGTCGAAACCTCGAGATTCTCGCTCTGAACTTCAATCTTTTCGCTGACCGCGTTGATCTCAATTGTTGCATCCACGGCCCCGGCCTGGTTTTGCCCCAATTCCACCGTCTGCGACCATGGTTTGAAACCGTCCGCGCTGATTTCGAGCTTGTAAGTTCCGGCCATCAATTGCGCAAATCGAAAGCGGCCATTTTCATCGGTAACCGTGGATTGACCAGATTGAGCAGTGGGTGTCGAGCCCGGACCAGTTAATTTCACGAGAACGCCGGCAAGGTTACTCGACTGACTCTGACCTGTGACTACCTTTACGGTCCCTGCGATCGAAGATGCCGTCGTTCGCGAATCATTGGGCGGCGCACTTTGTGGAAATCCGAATGCCATCTGCGCTGAGAAGATCGAAACCAGTAAACCCATCAAAAAATAAAAGGCAATTCCAGTTCGCACACCAAGACTTAACAGGCTGCGGAAAAAATGACCTGTTCTGTCATTCCGAGCGAAACGAAGAATCTCTCTTCGATTAAAGTATGAGAGAAGAAACAAAGAGAGTTTCTTCGCTTCGCTCGGAATGACAGAGTTTTGAGATTTTCCGCAGCCTGTTAAGCCAACGCCTCTCACGAACGAAGAACATCTTTCGTCGGCGTATCCCGTCAGTGGGCTCGCCGCGGAGCGGTATATTCGCACCCACTTCGTAATCATCGCAATCCGCCTGCAATCGCGTTCTGAGCGCGTCCTGAGATGGTAGAATCGCCCGACTGCAAACACAAGTACACCGAACACCTGACCCGACCTTCTCCCGCGTTTAGATTTCAATCTCAGTCCAGAGGATGCACAGAATTTTGTCTTGTCTCGAGGGCTAGCGCGGGTGGCTATAATTAGAAAGGGTCCCCCGTCAGGCAGGATCCACGCGCGATCCTCGAGACGAAGGGACTCCGGAGCTACGCTGTATGGGCAATCCTGCGATGTAATTTAAACTAAAGATGAAATTATGGCGGAGAGGGTGGGATTCGAACCCACGGTCGAGTTTCCCCGACACTCGCTTTCGAGGCGAGCTCCTTCAACCGCTCGGACACCTCTCCGCAGAGGCAATGACATTCTATCGGAGCGAGCGGAGGGGAGCAATGTTGCAAACGTTTGCGCTGACTTGCGGCGTCATGCCTCGAGTCAGTTCTTTCTTTCCGTGTGGGTGCGAAACGGCAGGAAGGCCGGCACTCGCTCGCGATACGTTTCGTAGCTTGGGCCGAATCTGGCAGCTAGTTCTTTTTCCTCCAGGCTGATCACAATCAGGGCGAAGGGCCACCACAACAGCAAAAGGAGCCACAGCAGCGATGTACCGACGAGCAGCGCCGCTCCGACGTCCGCGATGAACATTCCCGCGTAACGCGGATGACGCACATGGGCGTACAGGCCGCTGGAAAACATCTCACCACTTCCGCTGAGCTCCGCCTGGCCGATCAGCCTTCGACTACCCAGTTCGCGCTCGACCCGCACCAACAGATATCCTTCGACACCGATCAGGGCCAAGCCGGCGACCGCCGAAATTACGGACGGCGGCGAAGTGTGAAATAAATAGCGACGGAAATACCACAAGAACAGGCCGCCGCTCGTCCATGCCGTGAGCGCTGCGAACCAGAATGCGGACCGGATGCGCGTTCGCCAGAAGGAATTGAACGGATGAAGAATTACCCAGTAGATTGGAATCGGCAGCTCAAAGAATAGAACAAAAACCGCGACAGAGTGGAGGACGAGGCGCATTCAGATCGCTTTCGGATTTTTTTTAGCAAGCCAGGCATGCAGGGGTGAAAAGCCGATCAGTCCGAGTACGAGGAGCACTCCAGCGGCCGCGAGCCAGGTCCACTGCGTCCAGCCACGGCTGGCACCCCATAATCCCCAGCAGGCCGTCGCAGCGCCCAGCACAAGATAGAGAAGACGCGCCATTCCCGCTACATTCGGCTCAGCCGGCATTCACAAACCTCGCGTATCTAAGCTTCCTGCCAGGCATCTTAACAGATGAATTGCACTTCCCGCGGGCGCGGGTATTCCGTAAGAAAGATTGACGCGGCGGGGATTTCCGG
>Ga0157378_10000656_pt1 | contig 32583 bp, 35 predicted proteins | sample M65metaG_FD_115309 | JGI IMG/M metagenome (GOLD analysis project Ga0157378, IMG submission 115309) | Miscanthus rhizosphere microbial communities from Kellogg Biological Station, Michigan, USA - M6-5 metaG | ecosystem: Host-associated > Plants > Roots > Rhizosphere > Soil | place: USA: Michigan... | reverse complement strand
GCCGGCAGCCTCACCGCGGAAGGCGAGCCAATCATCACATGCTCATCCGCAGACATTTCCGGCACCATCTCGGCGGGCGGCACAACAGGCAGCATCAGCCTTGATTTCACAGGTTGTCATATCGAACCGATCCCTGGTTTTACAGCCAAATGTCGTACCGGCGGCAGCGCGCTCGACAACACAATCCTATCGAGCGGATCGTTCCACCTGATCACAATCGGCTCCGGCGTGCCTGGAATTCTCGTGACACCGGCTTCAACGACGATTCAGTGCGCCGGCATCACCAACACGATCACCGGCGGCAACGTCATCGGCACAATTGTCGATAACGGCACGAGCGTGACCTGCACCAGGGAAAGCAAAGAACTGGTGACGCACTTTGTCGCCACGGGCTCAACCCAGGAACATAAAACGTACACAGGGACGACCTTCACCCTCACCTCCAAAACAGGTGAAAACGCGCCTAAAAACGCCGGGCTCGTTTCGGCCAACACGACCAAATCGAGCACCACTGGCAAACTCAACTGCACATAGGTAGTTGAGCTTCAGCACATGAAGCAGATGCGCGGGACTTCGGTCCCGCGTTTTTTTTGCGCCTGCTCCCGGTTTTCGATCTCCTTGGGGTGGCAGAGATCGCGAGTGCGATGCGCCGACCTTCCGAATTCACCGGGCCATTGCACGAGAAGTCTTGAGCCGTGCAGGTTTGCGAGCGCTTGCATCGCCTCGACGCACAGTTGCAGGAGATTCTTGACGAGCTTCCCGGGCAGATGCTCCCATCCCTTTAATAAACTCGGATGTTCTTGCCCGTCAATCGCGAGCTGACTAGTTCTTTCAGGGATGTACTTGGGCCAGGCCTCTGCCTGCCCCTAAATCCAAAGAAAGGTATTCACCATGAGCAAGAAGATCATGCTGCTTGCCCTTGCGGTGGCCAGCGTCGCGATGTTCGCGCTGCCGGCAGCCGCCTCGGCGCAGGAAATCCATCTCGAAGGAGTCACCTCCTTCACGGGGAGCGCGGGAGCCGGCACCCTCACCGCTGAAGGCGAGCCGGTCATCACATGCGGTTCCGCAGACGTTTCCGGCACCGTCTCGGCCGGTGGCACAACAGGTGAAATCAGCCTCGACTTCACAAGTTGTCATATCGAACCGATCCCTGGCTTTACAGCCAAATGTCGTACCTCCGGCAGCCCGCTCGACAACACAATCAAATCGAGTGGCTCGTTCCACCTGATCACAATCAGTTCCGGCGTGCCTGGCATCCTTGTCACACCGGTCGCGACGACCATTCAGTGCGCCGGCATCACCAACACGATCACCGGCGGCAACGTCATCGGCACAATCGTTGATAACAAAACGAGCGTGACCTGCACCAGGGAAAGCAAAGAACTGGTGACGCAATTCGTCGCCACGGGCGCCACTCAGGAACATAAAACCTACACAGGGTCTACTTTCAACCTCACCTCGAAGACAGGTGAAAACGCGCCTAAAAACGCTGGACTCGTCTCGACCGGCACCACCAACTCATCGACCACTGGCAAACTCAACTGCACATAGGTAGTTGAGCTCCAGCACATGAAGCAGAAGCGCGGGACTTCGGTCCCGCGCTTTCTTGTCTCCAGGCCGACACCTTGAGGCTAAGGTCCACCTTCTTGCCCCCCCCGCTGCGGAAACTGTCAACGCCATCCTGAGCCGTGCAAATTTGCGGGCCCTTAGACATCTGGTGCTGGCATTTGCAGGGCCTTCTTGACGAACCGCCCCGGTTGACGCTCTTAGCCCACCTAAACACTCTGGTGTTCTTGACCTAACTTAGGCGGCCATTAGTGCTTTGAGAACACCTGGGAAAGGCCTATGCCTCCCCCTAACTCCACAGGAAGAGACTCACATGAGCAAGAAGATCATGCTGCTCACCATAGCGGTGGCCAGCGTCGCAATCTTCGCGCTGCCGGCTGCCGTCTCGGCCCAGGAAGTGCATCTAGAAAACGTCACCTCGTTCGAAGGCACCGGTGGTGCCGGTAGCCTCACCGCTGAAGGCGAGCCGTGGTTCACATGCGAATCACTGCATGTGAACGGGATTTTCACGGCTGCTGGAACAACAGGGGAAATGAGCCTGGATTTCACAGGCTGTCACTTCCAACCCTTTCCGGGCTTCACAGCCAAATGCCACACCAGCGGCAGCGCGCTCGACAACACAAACAAATCGAGCGGGACGTTCCATCTTATCACAATCAACTCGGGCAAACCCGGCATCCTTGTAACACCTGTCGTGACGACGGTCCAGTGCGCCGGCATCACCAACACGATCATCGGCGGCAACGTCATTGGGACAATCACTAGCCCGGCTTGTGGCGTAGAAAGCACCGAAATGACGACCACATTCGCCGCAACGGAATCGACCCAGCAACACAAAACCTACACAGGGACGACCTTCACCCTCACCTCTAAGACAGGTGACAACGCGCCTAAGAACGCTGGGCTCATCGAGACCTGGACGACCAGGTCGGCGACCAAAGGCAAACTCAACTGCACATAGTCGTTGATCTGAAGTACATGAAGCATGAGCGCGGGACCTCGGTCCCGCGCTTGTTTTGCTGATAGGTCTTGCGGCACAGGCCTGCCCATGGGGCCTATAAGCAGTCTGTTCCTGTCCTAGTCATCGGACGAGACCCCGTTGTACAAGTTTGCGGGCGGCCTTGTCCCAGGCCTCTGCCTGCCCCTAAACCCAAAGAAAGGTATCCACCATGAGCAAGAAGATCATGCTGCTCGCCCTTGCGGTGGCCAGCGTCGCGATGTTCGCGCTGCCGGCAGCCGCGTCGGCGGAGGGAATTCACCTAGAAGGGGTCACCTCCTTCCAAGGGACCGCGAGTGCCAGCATTTTCGCTGCCGAAGGCGAGCCAATCATCACATGCGAATCCGCAGATGTTGAAGGCACTGTCTCAGCTGGCGGAACAACGGGCAACATTACCTTTGACTTCACAGGGTGCCACACCGCAATTTTTTCGGGCTTCACACAAAGTGTCACACCAGCCGTAGCCCCCTTGATAACACTATCAAATGGACCGGAGCGTACCACTTGATCACAATCAGCTCCGGCAAACCAGGCACGCTCTTTACACCTGTGGTGACCACGATTATCTGTGCCGGGCTTACCATTTTGATACTCGGTGGCAACGTCATCGGGACAATCGCCAGCCCGGCCTGTGGCACGGAAAGTAGTGAAATGCTGAATAAGTTCAATGAGACCGGAGCTGCCCAGGAACATACTTCCTACACAGGATCCAAATACAACCTCACGTTAAAGACAGGCGAAAATGCACCAAAACCTGCTGGGTTCACTTCCATCGGCCTGACCAAATCAGCGACCTTCGGCAAACTCAACTGCACATAGGTGCTGAGCTGCAGCAAATGTAGCTGGGGCGCGGGGCTTCGGTCCCGCGCCTCTTGCCTTAGGAGCCGGGGGACGTACAGGTTTGCGAGCGCTTCCATTGCCTAGTCCGGTCAACGCAGGCATTTCGCAGCGATCAGGCCCACCAGGAGTCCCTTCACCAGCTAAGAACCCGGCTGTCTTTGACCCCTTGCGGCGAGCGGATTAGGTCTTTGGTGATGCCACTCAGGACTGACCTATGGTCGTCCCCACTCAAAGAAAGGTATTCGATATGACCAAGAAGATCATCCTGCTCGCTTTTGGGGTGGCCGGCGTTGCAATGTTCGCGCTGCCGGCAGCCGCCTCGGCGCAGGAAATTCACCTCGAAGGGGTCACCTCATTCCAAGGGACCGCGGGTGCCAGCACTTTCACGGCTGAAACCGAGCCGGTGATTACATGCGAATCAGCAGATGTTGAAGGCACCGTCTCAGCTGGCGGAACAACAGGTAACATCACCTTTGACTTTACAGGGTGTCACATCGAACCCATCAAAGGCTTCACATGGAAATGCCGTACCGGCGGCAGCCCGCTGGCCAACACAATCAAATGGAGTGGAACGATCCACTTCATCACAATCAGCTCCGGGAAGCCCGGCGTCCTCGTGACACCCTTGGCCACGACGATCGTGTGTGAAAACACTACCAACACGATCATCAGTGGCAACGTCATCGGGACAATCACCAGCCCGGCCTGTGGGACCGAAAGCATGGAATTGACGACGAAGTTCAACTCGACGGGCGCCGTCCAGGAACACAAGTCGTATACAGGCTCGACCTTCACTCTCACCTCTAAGACAGGTGAAAACGCACCTAAGAACGCTGGGTTTACCTCGATTAGCTTGACCAAATCAGCGACCTTCGGCAAACTCAACTGCACATAGCTTTTTCTCGATGTGCAGCGCCAGGCGCGGGACTTCGGTTCCGCGCCTAAGCTTCTGTGCTCTACCGGTAGACCGGCTCGACCCGCCCGTAAAACTCCGGATCGTGGCCCGGGGTTATGACCGCGTCCGGGAACTGGGAGCGGAAGAGGCGGAGCTCCTGCAGGGAGCGGCGGGCGTTGTGGGCGTCTTGGGGACGCGGGGGCGGGGGCTCGGAGCCATCCAGCTGGCCCTCGACGTAGAAGCAGTCGCCGCCGATCACGAAGTCGCGTTTCTCCAGGCGGCAGATGACGGAGATGTGGCCGGCGCTGTGACCGGGCGTGTGGGCGAGGCGGAGGGAGCCGTCGCCGAAGAGGTCGAAGGTGCGGCCGAAGCTGGCGTAGGAGTCGACGTTGCCGCGGTGGAAGTCGACGGTGCGGTAGTCAAAGGCGTAGTCGAAGTGGGCGCGGCGGTAGCCATCGGCCATCGGGTTGGCGCCGTGCGTGGCTGCCTGCCACTCGGTCTCGGAGACGACGAAGGTGGAGCTGGGGAACTCGGAGATGCCGGAGGTGTGGTCGAGGTGGAGGTGGGTCATCACCACGATCGGGACCTCGCCGGGCTCGAGGCCGCGGCTGCGCAGCTGCGAGGCAGCGTCTTTGCCAGGCTCGAGAGTCGGGTGGCCGAAGCGGGCGCCCAGGGAACCGAAGTTCTCCTTCGGGTCGGTTGCCACCGAGGGATGGAGGCCGGTATCGACGAGGATCGCCCCGGCGCTCGGGTGGCGGACGAGGAAGACCGGGCAGGGCACCTCGATCGCACCCTTGCCGGTGAGGATCGCCCGCAGCAGCTTCGCGCTCAGCATCCGCCCCCCAGGGCTGGCCATCATCGCCCGCGGCCATTCGACGTGGCCGGCGATCAACGGCTCGACGGTGACGGTGGCACCGGGAGTGCCGCCGGCGAGCGGCTCGTGCAGGGGGTGGGGTTCAGCGTGAACGCTCATCGCGCCAGGGAATCTACGCCGCTCTAGGTGCCGATAGGCTGCGCCGTCGATGGCTGAAAGCGACCGTTCGCGGATCTTCAGGGACGGGCTGCTCGAGGGCCGGGTCTGCGCCGTCTCCGGCGCCGGCAGCGGCCTCGGGCGCGAGACGGCGCTGGAGCTGGCCCGCCTTGGCGCCACCGTCGTCGCCTGCGGCCGCCGCGAGGAGCCCCTGGCGGAGACCGCGGAGCTGGCGGCGGGTCTGCCCGGGGCCTTCGAGCATGAGTGCCTCGACATCCGCGAGGAGGAGCCGGTCGGGCGCTTCTTCGACGGCCTGCTGGACCGCCACGGCCGCCTCGACGTCCTTGTCAACAACGCCGGCGGCCAGTTCCTCAGCCCGGCCGAGGCGATCTCGCCGAAAGGGTTCAAGACGGTGATCGACCTCAACGTCCTCGGCACTTGGCTGATGACCCACGCCGCCGCCGCCAAGGCCTTCATCCCCCAGGGCGAGGGCAAGGTCCTCAGCGTCACCCTCTCCCCTCACAACGGGATGCCCGGGATGGTCCACTCCGGCGCCGCCCGCGCCGCGGTCGAGAACATGATGCGGACGCTCGCGGTCGAGTGGGCGCGGTTCGGGATCAAGACCGTCGCCCTCGCCGCCGGCCAGTTCGCGACCGAGACGCTGCTGACCAAGTATCCGCAGGTGGTCGTCGACAACCTCGAGCGCTCGATCCCGATCGGCCGCGCCGGCCGCCCGGAGGAGATGGCCTGGCTCGTCGCCTACCTCGCCTCCCCCGCCGGCGACTTCTACTCGGGGACGACGATCACGCTCGACGGGGCCCGCGACAACTGGGCGGGGCCGTGGCCGCCGGAGGCAATTGCCACCGAGTCGGGCGACCCGGTCGCCGAGGAGCGGCGGGCGAAGCAGCGGCGCCGCTAGCGCGGCTCGAGGATGACGACCGGTATTTCCCGGCCCTGGCTTCGCTTCTGGTAGGTCCGGTACCCCGGCCAGGCCTCTTCGGCCTTCGGCCAGAGCCGCTCTCGCTCCTCCGCGTCTGCCTCGCGCGCCCGCACCTGCAGCACCTCGCCACCGACCTGCACAGTGGTATCCGGGTTCGCCTTCAGGTTGTGGAACCAGGCAGGATTCTTCGGATAGCCGCCTTTGGAGGCGATGAGGACGACGTTGTCGCCGTCACGCACGTACAGCAGCGGTGCCGTCCGCTTGATCCCGCTCTTTGCCCCGACGTGGTCAAGCAGGCACATGCTCCCCGGCACGCCCGGGATTCGCTCGCCGACCTTCCCACCCGTCGCCCGGTAGGCACGGGTGTGGAGGCCGGCGACGTGCCGGAGGGCAGGCCAGATCCGGTCCGCAACCTCGAGGTAGAGGACCTTCGGCCTGCTGTCCGGCGCCGTGGAGCTCAGGTGTACATCCCCCCGAACATGCCGCCGGTCACGTTCAGCACCTGGCCGTGCACGTAGTTGGCGAGCGGCGAGGAGAGGAAGAGGACCGGACCGGAGGCCTCCTCCGGGGTCGCCGGACGGCCCATCGGGATGATCGCCGAGGCCATCGCCCGCATCTGCTCGGGAATACCGAGCTCGACCTTCTCGCCGGTCGGGGTGGTCATCTCCTCGCCCTGCTCCTTGGCCTGGGTAAGGCGGGTTTCGACGAAGCCGAAGGCGACCGCGTTGACGTTGATCTTGAACTGGCCCCACTCCTTGGCCAGCGTTTTCGTCAGCCCGACGACGCCCATCTTCGCGGCCGAGTAGTTGACCTGGCCGGCGTTGCCCATCATCCCCGAGGTCGAGGAGACGTTGACGATCTTGCGGAAGACCTCTTTGCCCTCGTTGCGCTCAGCCTTGGCCGCCTCGCGCCAGGCCGGGGCCAGCGCCCGGGCGACCCGGAAGGGGACGATCGTGTGGATGTCCAGCATCGCCTGGAACTGCTCGTCGCTCATCTTGTGGGCGACGCCGTCCCAGGTGTAGCCGGCGTTGTTGATCGCGATGTCGACCGTGCCGAAGGCGTCGGTCGCGGCCTTGACCAGCTCGTCGGCGGCGCCCTCCTTGGTCAGGTCGCCGGCGTAGACCGCGGTCTCGCCGTCGATCTCGCTCGCCGTCTGTCGGGCGACGTCGGGGTCGAGGTCGTTGATCAGCACCTTCGCACCCTCGCTGACGAACAGCTCGGCCGTTGCGCGCCCGATACCGCGGGCCGAGCCCGTGACGATCGCGGCTTTTCCATCCAGAAGTCCCATTTCCCGTCTCTCCTTCGCTTGCTGAAAAGTCGGGCCGGGAGGCTATCGGGATCGGATGATCCTGGTTGACCGGCCAATCAGCAGGGATGTAGACCGCATCCGTTGTGTGGCCAATTCCCGATGACACTCTGTCCAGAAAGCGGCAGAATCGATGCAGATGACAGTTCTCGTCGCCTACTCCTCCAAACGCGGCTCGACCGCCGAGATCGCGGAAACGCTGGCTGCGACGCTGCGTCGTGAAGGCCTTGGCGTCTGCTTGGAGCGGGCGGAAGACGTGCGCAGCCTCGAGCCCTACGACGCCGTCGTGCTTGGAAGCGCTGTCTACATGAAGCGCTGGCGCGGCGAAGCCAAGCACTTCCTCAAGAAGCACCGCAAGGCGCTGCGGCAGAAGCCCTTCTGGGTCTTCAGCTCCGGCCCGGTCGGCGACCCGGCCAACGACAACCCGGAATGGATGGAGCCGCCGAAGCTGGCGGAGAAAGTCGAGGAGCTGGGGGGACGGGACCACGCCGTGTTCGGCGGCCGGGTGCCGAAGGAACCGCGGGGGCTGATGGAGAAGGCGATGGCCGAGGGGGTCCCGGAGCAGTTCCGCGACCGCCGCGACTGGGACGCTATCCGCGCCTGGGCTGCGGAGATTGCGCACGAATTGACGCCGATTCGCTCTTAGCGTCAAGTCTCGGCTTTGTTAGCCGATACACATGTTTAAGATGCCCCGGATGCTTGCCACCCCTGGCCGCAAGCTCGTGGTCGGCCTGCCCGTGGTGATCGCCCTCATTGCCCTCGCGATCCCCAACGCCGCCGCGCCTGCTCGCAAGATCGTCATCTACGGAGCCAATTCCGGCTCCAAGCTGACCCTGACCAAGCGCCACCACAAGATCCTCGTCAAGGGCAACATGGCGCACCACCACCCGCGCGGCTGCCACTTCACCCGCGGCCACCGCCGCGCCCTCTGCTCGACCGGGCACGTCGACCGGATCGAAATTCAGATGGGCCGCAGCGGCGACTTCGTCCGGATCAAGCGGAAGATGCCGGTCCCGGTCGTCGTCTACCTAGGCCCGGGCCGCGACAAGTTCATCGGCAACGGCGAGCGGGACTTCTGCTTCCCCGGCGGCGCCCGCCGCAACCGCTGCGTCGGCGGCGCCAACAACGACGTCTGCATCACCGGCAACCGCAACAGCGACTGCGTCGGCGGGCCGGGCAACGACTACTGCCGCCATGGCCGCGGCTCCGACGGCTGCTGGGGCGGCCGCGGCAACGACATCTGCATCATGGGGCCGGGCGAAGACGGCTGCCACGGCGGCCCCGGGCGCGACCGCCTCTACGGCGGCCGCGGAGCCGACCAACTCTACGGCGGCCCCGGCTTCGACTACTGCAACGGCCAGCGCGGCCGCGGCAAGTCCCACCGCTGCAACGTCGGCCCGCGTCGCTAGGTCCTGCCGGCTGACGCCGCGCGGCTTTTCGCGGCGCACAGGATTGCGCGCTGCCGCTTTAGCGATGGCCCGAATGCAGGCCATCTGCAGCCGGACCTGATTCGACCACGCTCAGAATGCAGGTTCTTCAAGCGCTTGCGGGCTCCTCGGGCTACTCATATCCAGATCGACAGGGGTGGATCTCCTGCCGGGATACAGAAAGGCACGGATATGCATAACCGCACGATGCTGCTCGTCCTTGCGGTGACCAGCGGACTGGTCCTCGCTTTTTCAGCTGCGGCTTCAGGTCAAGAACAAGAGATCGATCCGGGAGCGGGAACCGCCTTCACCGGACACGCGCCGGGGACCTTCTTTACGTCGCCGAGCCCACCGACACTGACATGCGAAACAACCAAAGCCGAAGGAGAATTCACGACCAAAACCACAGGGACCATCAAATTCGACAGCACCCTTTGCCATATCGAAGTCTTCGGGTTCACAACCAAATGTCACACTTTCGCAAGCCCGCTTGACTATACAGTCTTTAGCTCCAATGTCTTCCATAGCATCACAATCAACAATAAACCAGGAATGTTGCTGACACCTCCATTTCCAAAGGTGACTTGTGGAAGCACCACGCTTGAATACAAGGGAAACGGGTTGATAGGAACATTCACTTCGCCTTCTTGCGCCGTCGAAAGCAAAACTGCGGTTGTCAAATTCGAAGTCGAAGCCGGTAAACAGAAACATATGACGTACACAGGGGTCAACTACGACATGTCTTTTTCAACATCACCCACTGGGACGATCATCACAACCGGCGTCACCAAAGAATTGACGCTTAACTTTGCGTCGAGCATCAAAATGACATGCCAATAGCAAGTTCGCGTCAGCTCGGTTGAGCGGGAGGGGGCTTTTCAGCCCCCGCTCTGCTCAAGATGTCAGGTTGCTGCGGAGATCTAAAACCCGCTTGCTGGCTTCTTCGAAAGAGCCGATGCCGAGCGACCGGTTTCGCAGACCACCGACCAGCGCTTGGCGGGCCGCCTCCGCCGGGCCGGGTTCGGTGAAGAGGAGGAGGTCGCAGCCGGCGCGGGCGGCCGCCGGACCGGTCTTGCCAGGGCCGCCGAAGGCGGCGACCGAGGCCGTGTCGAGGGCGTCGGTCATGACGATGCCGCGGTAGCCGAGGCGATGGCGGAGCTCGCCGCTGACCAGCGCGCGCGAGAAGGCCGCCGGGCGATCGGAGAAGGCTGGGTAGGTGGCGGCGGCGACCATCACCAGGTCCCCGCCCGCGGCGGCGTAGTGGCGGTAGGGCGCCTCGTCGACCGCGCGCAGGCGCGCCTTCGGCAGGCCGATCCGGCTGACCTCGACATCGGAGTCGTCCTTGGCCGCGCCGAAGCCGGGGAAGTGCTTGGCGGTCGCCGCAACGTCGCCGCCCTGCAGCCCCTCAGCGAAAGCAACCCCGATCGCGGAGACGGCCGCCGGGGAGGTGCCGTAGCCGCGGTGGGTTTCCGCGATCGGCGAGCCGGGGCGCGGGACGTCGAGGACGGGGCGATGTCGACGTTGACGCCGACTCCGCGCAGTGTGCGAGCGGTGCGGCGGCCTTCGCGGCGGGCGAAGGCGGCACCGCGGGCACCGATTTCTTCGGCCGAGTGGTACGGGGCGCCGTCGATACGCTTCACGAGCCCGCCCTCCTGATCGACCAGGATCAGCAGCGGGTCGCGCATTGCCGGCGGGCGCGGGATCGACTGCAGGCCGGCGATCAGGCGCTGGGCGTCGGCCCGGCTCGGCAGGTTTTCCGCGTAAAGGACGACGCCGGCGACATGTCCCTCCCGGATCCCCTCCCGCAGCGCCGCGGGAGGCGAGGTGCCGTTGAAGCCGGCGACGATCCGGGCGCCGGCCAGCTCCCCGAGCGGCAGCGAGGGGGCATCGTCTTGTGGCGATATGGCCGACCCTGGCGCAGTCGAGGTCGCGTCGCGGCCGTTCGCCGCGGCCCCACATCCGGCTCCCACAGCCAATGCCAGCAGCGGCACGACGACCAGCGCGCAGAGCGTCGCGACCAGCCCTCGCCACCGCCTCGCAACGCCCCTCATCGCGCCGATACTAGGCGTCCGGGGCGATTCCTAGGGTGCGTCCCGATGCCGCCGCTGATCACCGCCGAGGAGGCCCTCGCCTACGGTCGCCTCACCGAGCACGCCGAGATCGAAGCCCTCGTCGAACGCGCCTGGGAGGTGCGGGTCGAGAACTTCGGCGACTCGACCGACATGTGCTCGCTGGTCAACGCCAAGTCCGGTGGCTGCGCCGAGGACTGCGGCTTCTGCGCCCAGTCGCGCTACGCCGAGGCCGACACGCCGATGCACGCGATGATGGAGCCGGAGCAGATCCTCGAGCACGCGAAGGCGGCCGAGGCGGCCGGCGCCCACCGCTTCTGCATGGTCACCCAGGGCCAGGGCCTCTCCAAGCGGGACTTCCAGAAGATCGTCGAGGGAGCGAAGCTCGTCGCCGAGCAGACCAACCTCAAGCGCTGCGCCTCGATCGGCCACATGTCGAGCGAGCGGGCGAAGGCGCTGAAGGAGGCCGGCGTCCAGCGTGTTCACCACAACGTCGAGTCGGCCCGCTCCTACTACCCCGAGGTCTCGACCACGGTCCGCTACGAGGGCCGGCTGCGGACGATCCAGGCGGTCAAGGAGGCGGGGCTGGAGACCTGCGTGGGCGGCATCCTCAACCTCGGCGAGAGCGAGGAGCAGCGGGTCGAGATGGCCTTCGAGCTCTCCGAGATCAACCCCACTTCGGTGCCGATCAACCTCCTGATCCCGAAGGAGGGGACGAAATTCGGCGAGCGCGAGGTGATGGACCCGTGGGAGGTGGTGAAGTGGATCGCGATCTTCCGCCTGATCATCCCCGGCGCTCTCTTCCGCCTCTGCGGCGGCCGGGTCGAGAACCTCGGCTCGATGCACAAGCTCGCGGTCAAGGCCGGCCTCAACGGGGTGATGATGGGCAATTTCCTGACCACGCTCGGGGCCGAGCCGGCAGAGGACCGGGCGATGTTCGAAGAGCTCGGCCTCAGCGTCGCCCGCCAGCCCGACAACGGCGCCAACCCGCGGCCCGACAACCGCTCCGGCTGGCTCGAAGGCGAGGCACCGGCGACGCCGATCGATGAGCTGATCGACAGCCAGGAAGAGGCGAACTTCTGGGACCCCTCGACCCAGCTGCGGGTCATCAAGAAGTCGAGGAAGCCGCCTTCGTACCCGCGCGCGGCGTGACTCGATAGGTCCAGCGGCACGTGCAGGCCTGCGAGAGCGCAAACCCGACAACCAGCTACGAGCAGGATATTTAACGCATCTAGGGGAAGGGCCTTTCGCCGATTCTCCTTTCCAGTCGGGTTCTTCCCGGCACGTAACTGCTGGTCAGCTAGTCATACCTAGTAAGCGCAGCATTGCGGCCCATGAGCACTAGGAGGTAATGGCATGAAGGTAAGAAGACTAGCTATGGCTATCACCGTGATCGCGGTATTACTTTCCACCACCACAACGACGGTGGCGTTCAGTCAAGAACAAGAAGTCGATGGAGTCACCGAGGTCGCGGGCTCAGGGGGGCCGGCTACTCTGGGAATCCCTGGCGAGCCTGTGTTTACAACTGAAGGAACCGATGTCAGCGGCAGGTTCACGACTACTACTACAGGAGAACTTTCATTCGACGTAACAGGATGTCATATGACGTGGAGCGGAATTACAACCACTTGTCGAACTGCCGGGAGTCCCTTGAACAACACAGTGAACTTCACCGGCACTTTCCACATGATCACAGCCAACAATAAACCTGCAATGTTGTTGACACTCAACCCGTACACAATGAGCGGTCCATTTTACAATCCATCGGAAATAAAAGGAAGTGTTATCGGAACAATCACCTTTCCAGCATGTAATGTCGGAAGCACTGAAATGAGAATTAGCTTTATAGGTGGGGGCTCCCAGGAAGACAAATTGTATACAGGCGTGAACTACTTTCCGACAGTTAATACAGAGGGGAACTCTGCGGTCGAGGCCAGCTGGACTACTAACCTCATATTGAAATCTCCAACGGCCATGAAAATGACATGCCAGTAGCTCGGTGATTGCGGTACGGGCGTGAGGTCCACGCCCGTATCAGCACCGGTGTCCGCGTCACGTCTTAATCTGAGGTCGCATGCTCACCATTGCTAAGCGGCTCGACGAGCTCAGCGAGCGGGGGCTCCACCGGCGGCTGCGGCTGATCGAGGGGCCCCAGGGCCCGACCGTCACGCTTGACGGGCGCCCGGTCCTCCTCCTCTGCTCCAACAACTACCTCGGTCTCGCCGACCGCGCCGAGGTGCGGGAGGCGGCGGCGGAGGCGGCACTGCGCTGGGGCGCCGGCGCGGGAGCCTCGCGGCTGATCTCGGGGACGATGGAGCCGCACCGGAAGCTGGAGGAGCGGCTGGCAGACTTCAAGGGCAGCGAGGCGGCGCTGCTGTTCGGCTCCGGCTACCTCGCCAACACCGGGGCGATCGCGGCGCTGGCGGGGCGCGGCGAAGTCGTCTTCTCCGACGAGCTGAACCACGCCAGCATCGTCGACGGCTGCCGGCTCTCGCGCGCCGAGACCGTCATCTACCGCCACAACGACGTCGAGCACCTGGCCTGGTGCCTGGAGCAGGCGGGCGAGCGCGCCTCGCTGATCGTCACCGACGGAGTCTTCTCGATGGATGGCGACGTGGCGCCGCTGCCGCAGCTGCTGGAGCTGGCGCGGCAGCACGGGGCGCGGCTGATGGTCGACGAGGCGCACGCGACCGGGGCGGTCGGCCCCGGCGGGCGCGGCTCCGTCGCCGCCGCCGGTCTCAGCGGCGAGGTCGACGTCGTCGTCGGCACCCTCGGCAAGGCGCTCGGCTCCTACGGCGCCTACGCCTGCGCCAGCGCCGAGACGATCGAGTTCCTCGTCAACACCGCGCGCCCGTTCATCTTCTCGACCGCACCGCCGCCCTCGGCCGCGGGAGCGGCCCTCGCGGCCCTGGACGTGCTCGAAGCAGAGCCGGAGCTGGTCGAGCGGCTGCAGGCAAATGCGCAGACCTTGCGCGGCGCGCTCGCCGGCCACGGGCTCGACGTCGGCAACTCGACCACGCAGGTGGTCCCGCTCACCGTCGGGGAGGCGGACACGGCGATGGAACTCTGTGAGCGAGCGCTGCTGCGCGGCGCCTTCGCGCAGGGGATCCGGCCGCCGACGGTGCCCGAGGGCTGCTCACGGCTGCGCTTCACGGTGATGGCGACGCACCGGCGGGAGGAGCTCATCCAGGCGGCGGCCAAAGTCGCCGCGGCGGCCCAGGCCGTGGGCCTGATCCGGTCGCAGGCGCTGGCCGCGTAGCGGGTCGGCGTGGCGCGCGGGCTCTTCGTCACCGGCACCGGCACCGAGGTCGGCAAGACCGTCGTCGCCGCGACGATCGCCCGCACCCTCGCCGCCGAGGGGCAGACGGTCCACGTGTTCAAGCCGGCCGTCACCGGGCTTGACGAAGGGGTCGAGACCGACCAGACGCTGCTGCGCCGCGCTTCCGGATCGAGCCAGAGTGACGAGGAGATCGCCCCCTACCGCTACGGCCCGCCGGCCTCGCCGCACCTTGCCGCCGAGCTGGCCGGCGAGGAGATCGACCCCGAGCGGCTGCGCGAGGCGGCCCACGTCGCAGCCGCGGGGGCCGACGCGATCGTCTGCGAGGGCGTCGGCGGCCTCCTCGTCCCCCTCTCCCCCAGCTACCTCGTCCGTGACCTCGCGGTCGATCTCGGCTACCCCTTGGTCGTCGTCGCCGGCCCGGGGCTGGGGACGATCAACCACACCCTGCTGACGCTAGAGGCCGCCCGCGCCGCCGGGCTGGAGGTCGCCGCCGTCGTCCTCACCCCCTGGCCGGGGGAGCCGACGGAGATCGAGGCCTCCAACCGCGAGACGATCGCCACCCTCGGCGACGTCGAAGTCCTCACCCTCCCTCCCATCAACCTGGGCGAGCCTTCAGCCTGGCCGCCGCTCAACCCGCCGACGGGACGATTTCGGTCCGTATAGGGACGTTTTCGTCAGCGGGTAGTTAGACGATCGCGTCGAGGCTACCGTCGGCGAGCTCGACGGTGAAGCCGGCGTCACGGGCTATGGCCGCGGCGCCCTCGGGGTCCTTCGGCGGCTTCTTCGCCTGCAGCAGCGCCCGGGCGACGTCGCCCCGCACCGCCTTCGCCATGTGAGAGACGGCCTTGCGCTCGCCGTCGTGCTCGGTGAAGGCCCGCACCGCCAGCAGGTTTGCCCGCTTCGGCTTCCAGAAGGAGGAGTAGGCGCCGGAGCGCATGTCGATGATCAGCTCCCCCTCGCGGTCGGGCATCGCCTCAGCCAGCGCCGGCCGCCAGTAAGCCGCCGGCGCCCCGATCCCCTTCAGCTTCGTCTTCGGCGGGAACTTGTAATAGGGGATGCGATCGTCGGGCCGCACGAATCCCCAGAGCGCGCTGGCGATCCGCACCCGCCCGCGCGCCCTCTTCCCCAGGGTCGGCAGCTGCAGCCGCCCGAAGAGGACGCCCGTGTAGACCTCGGCCGCCGGGGCCGCCGGCGCCTTCAGAAGGCCCGGATCGAAGGTCCGGATCAGCTTCTCCCGCTGCTCGCCCAGCGTCTCCGCAAAGGCGAGCGAGTCGAGATCCACCGCCTCGCCCGCCTCGGGCTCGGTCTTCCCTTCCGAAGGCGGCAGCAGGATCAGCATCGGGCGCAGACCCTACGACGGGGCAGCGATACGCGACCTGCGCCGGCTCCCGCTCCTCGGCGGCGATCGCCTCGCCGCCCGGATTCGCCTCGGCGGTGGCCGCCTCGATCGTCGTCTCGTCTTTGGACTTCGCCCGGATCGCGGTCGCACCGATCACCGCTCCCAGCAGCGCCACGAACCCGGAGACGGTCATCGCGTGGCTGAGCGCGTAGACGAAGGCTTCGTTGCCGGCCGCCGTCACCTCTTTCACCTGTGCTGCGCCGAGGCCCGGAACGTGCGGGACCGTCCCGCCGCCGAGCTGGTCGGAGATCGACTGCCGCTGGTCCTCGGTGATCCCGGTCCCGCCGAGCAGCGAGTCCAGCTTGGAGCTGACCAGGCCCTGGAAGATCGCGCCGGTGACGGCGATGCCGAGGCTGCCGCCGACCATGCGGAACATCGAGAGCACCCCGGAAGCGATCCCGGCTTTCTGCACCGGCACCGCGTTCATCGCCGCGCTCGTCATCGGCGACATCGTCATCGCGATGCCGATGCCGAGCAGCATGAACCCGGGCAGCAGGTCGATGTAGGTGGAGTCGACCGCGATGCGGCTGAAGCTGAACAGGGAGGCGGCGACGATCGTCAGCCCGATCGCGATCAGCCAGCGCGGCCCGTAGCGGTCGGAGAGGCGGCCGGCGACCGGCGCCACGCCGACGATCATCAGGGTCGAGGGCAGGAACCGCACCCCCGCCTCCAGCGGCGAGTAGTTGAGGATGTCCTGCATGTAGAGGGCGAGGAAGAAGAAGACGCCCAGCATCCCGAAGCTGATGATCATCGCCACGCAGACCGCGGCGAGGAAGTTGCGGTCGCTGAGCAGGTCGAACTGGACCATCGGCGCCTTGACCCGGTTCTCGACGAAGACGAAGGCGGGCAGCGCCAGCGCCGCGAGGATCAGCAGGCCGACGACTTCGGTCGAGCCCCAGCCCCAGGAGTTCCCCTCGACCAGGGCGAGGACGAGCGCGGTGAGGCCGACGGTCAGCACCGCCACGCCGCCGTAGTCGACCTCGCGGCCGACCAAGGTGTCGCGCGACTCGCGGACCGCGAACAGGGTCGCGATCACAGCCCCGATAGCGACCGGGATGTTGACGTAGAAGATCGCCCGCCAGCTGACGTGCTCGGTGAGGAAGCCGCCCAGCACCGGGCCGACGGCCAGCGCCAGGGCGGAGACGCCGGCCCAGGTGCCCATCGCCTTGCCTCGCTCGTGGGCGGGGAAGGCGTCGGTGATGATCGAGAGCGTCCCGGGCATCATCAGAGCCGCGCCGACGCCCTGGACGACGCGGCTGAGGACCAGCGCGGTCTCGTTCGGGGCGAAGCCGGCGGTGGCCGAGGAGAGCGCGAAGATGACGACGCCGACGAGGAACATCAGCCGGCGGCCGAAGATGTCGCCGAGCCGGCCACCGGTCGCCAACAGCACCGCGAAGGAGAGCGTGTAGCCGTTGATCGTCCACTCGAGGCCGCTGATCGAGGCGCCGAGGTCCTGCTGGATCGACGGCAGGGCGACGTTGACGATCGTGTTGTCGAGCATGATCATGAACAGCGCGAAGCACATCGCTCCGAGCGTCCACCACTTGCGGTTGTCGTCGGTGATCAGGTGGCGGTAACGGGTCAAGCGCGCTCACTACCCTTCAGGTGCTGGTAGGTCTGGGTGAGGTCCTCGCGGTCCAGCAGCGACTCGACGGCGGCGTCGAGCTTGCGGCGCTGGGCGGCGCTGAGGGTGCCCACGAAAGATTCGATGCCGGTCATGCGGACGGTGACGATCGTGGCGACGAGGCTCTTGCCCTTGGCGGTGATCTTCACCCGGCGGACGCGGCGGTCGTCCGGGTCCTCGACCCGGGTCGCCAGCTTCGCCTTGACGAGGGCGTCGACCGCGCGGCTCATCGACGGGACCGAGACGCCGAAGAGCTCAGCCAGGTCGGAGACCTGCCAGACCTGCGCCTCATGGCCGAGGCCGCCGAGCTCGAGCAGGACCTTGCACTGGGTCATCGAGAGCCCGGTCTCCTCGATCACCCGCAGCTGGTTGCCGCGGTCGTAGAGGAAGACGTGGTGCATCAGCGCGGTCAGCCGCGCGGCGGTGTCCTTCTCCGCCGGGCCGACCTCTCTATGGGTGGCCTCTTCGATCGCTTTCACGTCCGTCGCATGCATCTGCACAATAGTTGCACATGCGCAACCTTTTCAGAAGGGCAATAGTTGCTTGAGTGACCGAAATCACTCGCCGTCGAAGTAGTCCACCTTGCTCTCGCGGCGGACGATCACGTCGGCCTCCGGATCGCCGGTCCAGATCCCCACCTTGTCGCTGTCGGGATAGACAGTGGCGGTCGGGACGACGACGGTGGAGAACATCAGCACCCGGACCGTTGCGTCGGTCTCGTTGCGGATGCCGTGGGCGCCGGCGGGCCCCTTCTCGAAGAAGACGACGTCCCATGGGGCAAGCCGCTCGGAGCCATTGGGGTGGCGCAGCGTCGGCTCTCCTTCCAGCACCAGCAGCCACTCCTCCTCCCCCGCCTCGTAGTGATAGGGGCAGACCGCCTGACCGGGTGGCAGCTCATAGACGGAGATGCCGGATTCCTCGGCGCCGCCGAGCAGCTTGCCGAGCTTCGCCAGGCCGCTGCGGAAGCCCTCGGGATCCTCCGCGTCGTACTCGAACGGCGGCGATTCGATGTTGATCCATCTCATGCGGCGAAGCTAGCAACGCGCTAACTCGGCACTTTCGAGCGGGCCGCTGCCGCCGTTGCCGGGGTTAACGTCCGCCCCATGCCGCCGGACTACGCGCAGCTCGATCGCGACCACGTCTGGCACCCCTTCACCCAGCAGCAGGGGTGGAGCGAGGAAGAGCCGCTGGTGATTGAGCGGGGGGATGGCTCCTACCTCTTCGACGTCGAGGGGCGGCGCTACCTGGACGGGACGGCGGCCCTCTGGTGCAACATCCACGGCCACCGCCACCCGGCGATCGATGCCGCCGTGCGCGAGCAGCTCGACCGCGTCGCCCACACGACGATGCTGGGGCTGACCCACCCGCGCGCGACCGACCTGGCGGCGCGGCTGACGGAGATCGCGCCGCCGGGGCTCTCCCGCGTCTTCTACTCGGACTCGGGATCGACGGCGGCGGAGATTGCGTTGAAGATCGCCTTCCAGTACCAGCAGCAGCGTGGCGGCGAGCATGCGCGCCGGACCAAGTTCGTGCGCCTGCGCGAGGCCTACCACGGCGACACGATCGGCTCGGTCTCGGTCGGCGGCATCGACCTCTTCCACTCCACCTACCGGCCGCTGCTGTTCGAGACCCACGTCGCCGAGCCGGGGGACGCCGCCGACCTCGAGCGGGTGCTGGCGGCGCACGGCGAGGAGGTGGCGGCGGTGGTCGTCGAGCCGCTGGTCCAGGGTGCGGCGGGAATCCTCGTCCAGCCTCAGGGCTACCTGCGGGCGGCGCGGGAGCTCTGCGACCGCTTCGCTGTGCTGCTCGTCTGCGACGAGGTGGCGACCGGGTTCGGCCGCACCGGGACGATGTTCGCCTGCGAGCAGGAAGGCATGGCCCCCGACCTCATGTGCCTGGCGAAGGGGATCACCGGCGGCTACCTACCGCTGGCGGCGACGCTGACCACGGAGGAGATATACGAGGGCTTCCTCGGCAGCTACGAGGAGTTCAAGACGTTCTTCCACGGCCACACCTACACCGGCAACCCGCTCGCCTGCGCGGCGGCGCTGGCCAACCTCGACGTCTTCGAGCAGGAGCGGACGCTGGAGCGGCTGCAGCCGAAGATCGCGCTGCTGGAAGGGCTGCTGGCCGAGGTGGCGGCGATGGACGAGGTGGCGGAGGTGCGCCAGAAGGGCTTCATGGTCGGGATCGACCTCGACGACCACGATGACGCGCTGCGGATGGGCCACCGGGTGACGATCGAGGCGCGCCGGCGCGGCGCCTTCATCCGCCCGCTCGGCAACACCGTCGTCCTGATGCCCCCGCTCTCGATCTCCGAGGAGGAGCTGCGGCAGCTGGTAGCGATCGCGCGGGACTCAATCCACGCTGCGGTAGCAGTGGCCGTCACCGCCTAACAGGGCGAATATCGCCAAGCAGATCAAGGACGCAGGGAGCGTGGCGTGCTCTGCACGCGAGCGACCGAGGACGCAGAGATGCGCAGTGCGATATTCGCCCTGTGACGGATTCCGAGGTCCCCCGTAGTAGTGACATGGAGCAGGCACTTGTCGCCGAAGCAAGGGAGGCGCCGCGGACCGCGGACCTCGCCTTCGACCGGCTCTACCGCTCCAGCCGCGATGACGTCTACGCCTACGTCGCCGGTCTGCTGGGCGATGCGGCGGCGGCGGAAGAAGTCACTGCGGCGGCCTTCGAGCGCGCCTACCGCAAGCGCAACCGCTTCGACCCCGAGCGGGGCGAGCCGCGGGCCTGGCTGTTCGGGATCGCCCGCAATGCCGCCCTGGACGAGCTGCGGCGGCGCGGGCGCCAGGCGGAGCTGACGACCGAGCCGGCGGACCTTGACAGCCTCGGGGTCGATGAGGGCGCCGTGGGCAGCGAGCGCCGTCTCGCGGTCTCTGCCGCCTTGGAGCAGCTGGCCCCAGGCGAGCGTGAGCTGATCGCGCTCAAGTTCTTCGCCGGGCTGGAGAACCGGGAGATCGCCGTCGTCCTCGGGATCAGCGAGTCGAACGCCGGCACCAAATTGCACCGAGCGATGACCAAGTTGAGGGAGGCCTGCGATGGAAACGCCTAGGGACGATCAGTTGGCCGCCGACCTCCGAGCCCTGCGACCGGCGCCGCGGCCCGAGTTCGCCGCCGAGCTCGACGAGCGCGCCGCCGCGGGCTTCCCGCGGCGCTCGCGTCTGCCGCGCCTGTCCTGGCGCCTGCCGCCAATGCGAGTCCTGATCCCGGCGGGGAGCGTGGCAGTGGTCGCGATCGCAGTCGCGGGCGTCGTCGCCCTCGCCCCGTCCAGCCACTCCGGCAGCAGCTCCGATTCCCTCGGCCTTCTCAACATGGGGGGCGAAGTCCAGTCCAGCCCCGAACCGGCACCCAGCTATTCCGCGGGCGAGGAAGAGGAAGCCGCGCCCTCCGCTTCCGCGGCCGGGGGCGCTGTCGCCGAGGCTGAATCGGGGTCGAAGTTCATGCCGGGGAACGAGGATCTCGGCGGCGATGCCCGCATCCGGCACCGGGCAGTCGAACGTAACGCCGAGCTCGTCCTCGGGGCCGATCCGGCCGACGTTGCCGACGACTCGACCAAGGTCTTCGAAGCGGTCCACGCCCACGACGGCATCGTCATGAGCTCCTCCACCCGCGAGGGCGAACCGGGCGTCGCCGGCGCCCGCTTCGTGCTGCTGATCCCGAGCGCCAAGCTGAGCGACGCGCTTGCCGCGCTCTCAGGCATCGACGAGGTGCGCACGCGGCACGAGGCGACCGACGACATCACCGCCCCGACTGTGCAGACTGGGGAGCTGCTGCAGGACTCGAAGGCGCGGATCGACAGCCTCCTCGCCCAGCTGGACGCAGCGGAAACCGAATCCGAGCGCGAAGCGGTGAAAGGCGAGCTGGCGGCCGAGCGCCGGCACCGGGCCCGCCTACGGGCGCAGCTCCAGAACCTCGAGCGCCGAGCCGACTACTCGCGCGTCCTGGTGCGGATCGAGACCGGCGCCTCCCATAATTCCTCCGGCGGCGGCGCCTGGGGCATCGACGATGCCCTCGGCGACGCCGGCCAGATCCTCGCCGTCGCCGTCGCGGTCGCCGTCGTCGCCCTGGCGGTCCTCGGGCCGATCGCCTTCGTCGCCCTGCTCGCCTGGCTCAGCCACCGCGCCTGGGTCCGCCGCGAGCGCCGCCGCGTCCTCAGTTGAACTCAGACGTGTCTGAGCTTGACCCACATATGTGTGGGGAAATCTCAGACACCCCCTGCGGTTAGGGTGGACCGCATGGAGGAGCGGCGACGGGGACCGGCGGAGATGCCCAACTTGGGCGAGCCCTCGACGCCCCGGCCGGCGGCCTCGGTCGTGCTGCTGCGGCGCGGCGGCAGGCACTCGCAGCGGGCGCTCGAGGTGCTGATGCTGCGGCGCAGCGAGGAGGCGAAGTTCATGCCCGGGGTCTGGGTCTTCCCCGGCGGCTCGCTCGATCCGGCGGACGGCGCTGCGGAAGCGGGCCTGCGCGCCTGCGCGATGCGCGAGCTGGCCGAGGAGGCCGGGATCGAGCTCGACGCCGGCGAGGAGCTCGTTCCGTTCAGCCGCTGGATCACCCCCGAGGTGATCGCGACCCGCTTCGACGCCTGGTTCTTCCTCGCCCTCGCGCCGGCCCACACGCCGCCGAAACCCGACGGCGTCGAGACCACGGAGGCGCGCTGGTTCGAGCCGGCGGCGGCGCTGGCAGCCCAGGAGGCCGGCGAGCTCGTCCTCTCCTTCCCCACCCGGACGCAGCTGCGCTGGCTGGCCGAGTTCCGCACCTCCGACGAGGCGCTGACGGCGTACCGCGAGCGCACGCTGGAGCCGATCCTCCCTGTCGTCATCGCCGAAGACGGCGCTGAACCCCGGGTCGTCCTCCCGGGCGACCCCGACTACCCGGCCTGAGCTTCGGCCGGAAACGGCTCCAGGCCCGCGTGCCAGGGGCCGGGCGGGTAGGTGTGGATCCCGCTCTCGTCCATCTCCGACTGCAGGCGCCGGAACAGCTGGCCGGCGTTCTTCAGCGCCGCTTTCAGCTCCGCCTCGCTGAGCTCGCGCAGGCGCCAGAGGAACCAGAGCTGGCGGTCGTTGACGCCGAAGTCGATCTCCCCGTCCATCGTCGTCACCCAGCTGAGGAAGCCGGGGCTGAACAGCTCCCGCAGAGCGACCGGGTCGTGCTCGCTCGGCACCGTCGCCAGGAAGCGCCGGTTGAAGTCGATCGACTCGAACTCGACCTTGCGCTGGAAGCGCTGGGTCACCACCTCGTGCCCCTCGATCGACTCGACATTGAAGGCCGGCACCACCTGGGCCAGGTCGGGCATGTGGGACTTGGCGAGGATCGCGGTCGGCAGCACCGCCTTGCTGAAGAAGCCGCCGGCCTCCTTTTCGTCGGCATCGCAGCACGCCCCCCAGAAGCCCTCGCTGAGCTGGCCGGTGAGGCGGTTGACGCCGCCGACGCAGAGGGCGACCGGCCCGTCCTTCGGGTTGATTCCGCCGACCGGCTCGTAGGTGAGCCCGTTGCGCTCGCCATAGCGCCGCACCGTCTCGGCCCACTCCCCCGCTTCGTTCTTCGCGCCCACGCCGCGATCCTACGCGTCACAGAAACGGCGTTCGTCCTTTCCTGGTCATATGCCCGGAAAAGGACGAACGCCGGGCAGATAGGATGACCTCGACCCCGGTTCGACAACAGGAGCCCCAATGACCATCGCCATCATCGTCGTCGTCGCGATCATCATCCTCGCGGTCCTCTACTACATCGCGAAGCGCAACTCGATCATCGCCTCGCGCAACCGCGTCGACGAGTCCTGGAGCGGGATCGACGTGCAGCTGAAACGGCGCCACGACCTCGTCCCCAACCTGGTCGAAACCGTCAAGGGCTACGCCGAGCACGAGAGCGCGACCTTCGAGAAAACGACCCAGGCGCGGGCGGCGGCGATGCAGGCGCAGGGGGTCCAGGAGACCGCAAAGGCCGAGCAGCAGCTGACCCAGGCGCTGGCCGACGTCAAAGCAGTGGCCGAGAACTACCCGACCCTGCGGGCGACCGAGAACTTCCAGCAGCTGAGCCGCAACCTCTCCGAGCTTGAGGACGAGATCCAGGCGTCGCGCCGGATCTACAACTCCAACGTCCAGTCCTACAACACGGACATCCAGCAGTTCCCGGGCTCGATCATCGCCAACCAGGGCAACTTCACCCCGCGCGAGTACTTCGAGATCGAGGACGCCGGCGAGCGCGAGGCGCCGCAGGTCAGCTTCGGCAAATAGCCCCTGGCCACGCAGCCAAGATCTCTAAGATTCATGTCGAATGACCACTGAGACCAAAGACGCGACTCTCTGGATCTGCGACAGCTGCGGGTTCATCTACGACCCTGCGGTCGGCGATCCGGACGGCGGCATCCCGCCGGGAACCGCCTTCGAGGACATCCCCAAGGACTGGTTCTGCCCGGTCTGCGGCGCCCGCACCACCGACTTCCGCCCGCTCGAGCCCGGCGAGGCCTAGGTCCCCGGTGAGGTTGGGAGGATGAGCCAGTACGACTACGACTGGATCGTCGTCGGCTCCGGGTTCGGGGGGTCGGTCTCGGCCCTGCGCCTGGCCGAAAAGGGCTACAAGGTCGCGGTCCTGGAGTGCGGCAAGCGCTTCACCGACAAGGACTTCCCGAAGTCGACCTGGGACCTGCGGCGCTACTTCTGGGCGCCCCGGCTCGGCCTCCGCGGCATCTTCCGCCTCTCGACCTTCAAGGACGTCTCCGTGGTCAGCGGCAGCGGCGTCGGCGGCGGCAGCCTCGGCTACGCCAACACGCTCTACAAACCCCCGTCGAAGTTCTTCCAGGACCCGCAGTGGGGCGACCTTGCCGACTGGGAGCGCGAGCTCGCACCTCACTACGCCGAAGCGCAGCGGATGCTCGGCGTCGTCAACGTCGAGACCGACGACGCCGCCGACGACCTCCTGCGTGAGTACGGCGAGCACATCGGCGTTGGCGACACCTACCGGAAGACCCCGGTGGGGATCTACTTCGGCGAGTCCGGGAAGACCGTCCCCGACCCCTTCTTCGGCGGCGAGGGACCGGACCGGACCGGCTGCACGCTCTGCGCCCGCTGCATGGTTGGCTGCCCGGTCGGGGCTAAGAACACGCTGGTCAAGAACTACCTTTACCTGGCCGAACAGCGCGGGGTCGATGTGATCCCCGACCGCACGGTGACCGAGATCCGCCCGATCGGCGCCTACGACGGCAGCGACGGCTACACGGTCGCCAGCGAGCGCTCGGGCATCATTCCCGGCCGCGGCAAGCGCACCCTGCGGGCGCGGGGGGTGGTCGTCGCCGCTGGCGCCCTGGGCACCAACAAGCTGCTGCAGCGCTGCCGCCTCGGCGGCGCCCTCCCCCGCATCTCCGAGCGCCTCGGGGAGCTGGTGCGGACCAACAGCGAGATGATCCTCGCCGTCACCGTCCCCGAGGACTATCCCGAAGACCTGACCAAGCGGGTGGCGATCAGCGGCAGCATCTATCCCGACGCCGACACCCACATCGAGACCGTCAGCTACGGCAAGGCCGGGGACTCAATGAGCCTCCTCTACACCCTGCTGGTCGGCGACGGCACCCGCGTCACCCGGCCGCTGAAGCTGCTCGGGCAGATGCTCCGCCACCCGGTCCGCTTCGCCAAGGTGATCTACCCGAAGAGCTGGTCACGGCGGACGATCATTCTCCTGGTGATGCAGACGCTCGACAACGCGATCGCCCTGCGCCCGAAGCTGAAACGCTCAGGCAACGTCTGGCTGCAGACCGAACAGGACCCGGAGAAGCCGAACCCGACCTTCATCCCGGTCGCCAACGAGGCGGCTGAATGGCTGGCCAAGCGCACCGGCGGCATCGCCCAGAGCTCAATGACCGAGGCGCTGCTGAACGTGCCCACCACCGCCCACATCCTCGGCGGGGCGGTGATCGGGCACGGGCCGCAGGACGGCGTCGTCGACGCCAGCCAGCGGGTCTTCGGCTACGAGAACCTGCTCGTCTGCGACGGCTCGGCGGTGCCGGCGAACGTCGGCGTCAACCCCAGCCTGACGATCACCGCACTAGCCGAGCACGCGATGGCCGAGATCCCTGAGGCGACGAACGGGCGCGAAAACCGAGCAGGTCGGGGGATGCAGGTCGGCCGGTGAGGGGAGCGCACTGTTTGTGCGTGACCCGATCCGGCCGACCGAAGACCCCGAGATGCGACGGTTTGCAGCGTCCGCCTACGAGGAAAACCTCTCTCCAACGTAGTCCCAGTTGACGACGTTCCAGAAGGCGTCGAGGTATTCCGGGCGCTTGTTCTGGTACTTCAGGTAGTAGGCGTGCTCCCAGACGTCGACGCCGAGCAGCGGCGTGGTGCCGTCGGAGATCGGCGAGTCCTGGTTCGGGGTCGAGATTACGGCGAGGCCGCTCGAGTCCTTGACCAGCCAGGCCCAGCCGGAGCCGAAGCGGGCGATGCCGGCGTTTTTGAACTCCTCTTTGAAGGAGTCGAAGGAGCCGAAGGTCTCGCCGATCGCGGAGCCCAGGTCGCCGCCGGGCTCGCCGCCGCCGTCGGGGCCCATCATCTGCCAGAAGAGAGTGTGGTTGTAGTGGCCGCCGGCGTTGTTGCGGACCGCGGCCTGCTTGTCGCCCGGCAGGGCGGAGAGATTGCGGAGGACGTCCTCGACGTCGCGATCGGCCCACTCGGTGCCCTCGAGGGCGGCGTTGGCTTTGTCGACGTAGGCCTGGTGGTGCTTGTCGTGGTGGATTCGCATCGTTTCCTCATCGATGTGAGGCTCCAGCGCGTCGTATGCGTACGGCAGGTCAGGTACGGAGAAAGCCATCGAAACTGCTCCTTTGCTCGGTTTGGAAGTCCGAGCGGAGCCTAACTATTCCAGGCCTTCAGCTTCTCCCCGCGGCGGCGCTTCGGCTTCTTCGACCGGATCGAGGTCGTCGCTGCCGATCCGCGGAACCGTCCCGGCGTCCCCCCCGGTCCATTCGTTGAAGCGGTACCAGGCGGGCTTGGCTTCCCGTTTCGAGGTCAGCAGCCCGGCCGAGTGGCAGAAGACGCAGCTGCCGCCCTCGTCGCTCCAGGTGAACCACCAGACGCCGCGCACCCCCCAGCGGACGCGGTTGACGGAGAGCATCTCGAATGCCTTGGACAGCTGGTAGGCCTGGCCCCAGAGGCCGCGCTGCCAGCGGGTCGGGCCGCTCGCCGAACCCCAGCCCAGCTCGGTCACGTAGAGCGGCGTGGCGGCGTCGCCGTGGCGGCGCATGAGCCGCCGCAGGTTGTTCAGCTGCGTCCCCATCGCCCGCGCGTCGGCGACGTAGGGGTGCAGGGCGACGCCGTCGAAGAAAGGCTTCACCCGCCGGGCGCGGTAGAGCCGCGAGAGGAAGTCGCCGGAGGCGATGTTGGGCGGGATCTGCAGCGGCCGGCCGAAGAGGCCGCCGACGATCGCCTTCGAGCCGGGGGCTTCGCGGTGGATCACCCGGCCGGCGATCCGGATCAGCGCCGCGAAGCGCTTCGGTTCGGGGTCGGCGGCGAAGCTGACGATGTTCTCCTCGTTCCAGATCTCCCAGCGCCTCATCGGCAGATAGGGCAGATCCTGCCCTTCCTCTTCTTCTTCGCGCCAGAAGGCGCCTTCGGGGCCGTAACGGCGCACCGCCGCACGCACGAAGGAGGCCCAGGCGCGGCGCTGCCATGCATTGGCGACCGGGAGGTCGATTCCCTGCGAGGCAACCCATTCGGGTGAGCTGGTGATGAATGGAAAGATCTCGATTCCCATCCGCGCCGCCAGCCGTACCTCGTGGTCGAACCCCTCCCAGTTCCGTTCCGAGAAGGCGGGGTTCTCCGGCTCGACCACGCTCCAGTTGAGCGGCTGCCGGACGCTGTAGACCCCCGCTTCCCGCATCAGCTCGTAGTCCTTCGCGGTGCCGCCGTTCTGCGGCGAGAGCCCGACGAACCCCGGCGGCAGATACGCATGCGCAGCCGCCGGCACCGTCGCCAGCAGCGCTACCACGAGGATCGGGATCAGCCTGCGCGCCATCTTCATCGCTTGGAACCGCCTACCCGTCCAAAGTAGCGGCGAGCGCCCCTCCCCGCGCCCCACCCGGCGCTCTGAGATAATCACCCCTCTCGGGGCGTGGCGCAGCCTGGTAGCGCGCACCGTTCGGGTCGGTGAGGTCCCCGGTTCAAATCCGGGCGCCCCGATGAGGATCTGTGGCTGCGCGAGATGGGCTTGCCTGGGCTGAAGCCCGCTTGCCCAAATCAGCCTTCGTCCGCTGTCGCGCCCAAGAGCTGTTGACTCAGACGCCGCAGCCCTTGGTACGGTGAGCAAATTGCGGCTCCAAAAGGCCCTTGGGTCGGAGATCGCGACTACCAAATAGGCCCCAAATCGGGGATCGAATGAAAGGAGCGCATCAACGATGCGTCGCACCAACCTTCGGGTCAAAGAGGCCCGTCGAATTCACGATCCGAACTTTCCCGAAGCCGTGGAACACATCTTCACGGTAAGCGCATTGGATCTTCCCCAGGATCTTCCTTTAGGAGCGAATCCACGGGAGCAGAACACCAACAAGCAGGTGTACCGCGAGGTCCGCGATTCACTCCTCAATGAGAGTGACGGGGAGCCAAACGCATTTCTTGGCAAGAACCTTGGCATCTTCGCCTGTGCCGAATCTGTCGAGAAGGTGCAGGGCAGCGAGGACGAGTACATCCTCGCCTTTGGCGAGGGCGACAGTGTTCTCAACGGGCTCGATGGCATCCTGAATGGCGGGCATACCGCCACGATCATCTGGGATAACCAACCCGAGCTTCATAGGAAGCTTGAGCGCCACGAGGATTTGCGCCAGTTCGTCCGACTATATGTCCGGGTGGGTTATCCGAGAGCTGTCCTTGCTGAGATGGCAGGGACTCTCAATACGACGGTGCAAGTTCAGCAATATTCGCTTGCAGAGCATCAGGACCGTTTCGAGTGGCTTCATGAAGTTCTCGCCGGGAAGCCGTACGCAGACAAAATCGCGTTTAAGGAGAACGTCAATGCGCCGTATTTCGTCACCGACATTCTCTCAATCTTGGAGCTGTTCAATACCGCGGCCTATCCCAATGTAAAGGGATCCCACCCTACGGGTGCCTATCGCGAGAAGTCGCAGATTCTCAAGCGCTATTTGAGGGAGGGAGGCCAGGAGCAGTACGAGCGTCTAGCTCCAATTCTTCCCGACATCCTCCAACTCCACGACATCATCGCGATGGAGGGGCGGGATAAGTACAACCAGTACTACCGGGAGGATGACCCCAATCGCAGCAGGGGACGCGGTGCCGATTTGGCCTGGGTTGAGAATCGGGACAAGAAGGCATTCGAGTTTCCGTTTATCGGAGATACTGGCGACCATCGCTTGAATCGTGCGGCGATTTTCCCTGCGTTGGCCGCGTTTCGCTGGATGGTTGACGATGGGGGATCGACCATCAAATGGAAGGGCAGCTTCAATTCAGTCAGAAAAGTCTGGGACGATGCTGGTCCGGAGATGATGAAGTTGACGCAGGATACGAGTATCGAGAACGGGCGAAAGACCCTTGCCATCGGCAAGTCGGCGACGCACTACAACGCCTTGCATTCCGCAGTTGCCAAGCATCAGCTCATGGGTCGAGCCTAAGGGCGGGGGTAAGGACGGCCGGATTGCCCGGCCGTCCTTACTCTGGGATTCAGATAGACATTCTTTAGGTACACGCAGCCACGCGGCTAGGACAACGTAGACAATAAGTTCCGGGCAATCTGCCATGCTATTAGGGTGGCCAAGCTGGCAGAAGAGAATTTGACGCTACAGGTCGCGGCGCCAGCGATCGAAAGGCGGATATTCGTCGTCCGCGAACGGCAGGTCATGCTCGACGAAGACCTGGCGGACCTATATGGCGTCGAGACCAAGAGGCTGGTCGAGCAGGTGAAGCGAAATCTAGACCGCTTCCCAGAGGACTTCATGTTCCATCTCGACAAAGAGGAGGCGGCAGCTTTGAGGTCGCAGATTGCGACCTCAAACACCGGCCGCGGAGGGCGTCGCTACGCCCCATACGTCTTCACCGAGCAGGGGGTGGCGATGTTGTCGTCGGTCCTTCGCAGCAAGAGGGCTATCGCTGTCAACATCGAGATCATGCGAGCGTTCGTCGAGTTGCGGCGCGTCGCCAGCGCCTACGCGCTGATCGAGAAGCGTCTAGAGCAGATCGAACGAGGAATGGGCGAGCACGACGAGCAACTGGCGCGGATTTTCGATGCCCTTCGTCAGCTAATGGCTCCCCCGCGGACGTCGAAACGACCGATTGGCTTCAGGGTTCGGGAGGATCACGAGTAGTCCAAGCCCAGTCAGCATCTCGACGCGGTTCACAATTTGTGATGTCAGGCGGGCTCGGGGGACGGGGCAGGCGTCTCTTGGTCGTCAATGAGCAGAGGTTGCGTTTTGAGATCACAAATTGTGACCTCAAAACGAGAGAGCCCCCTGCCGGCCGAGCGGTTCCCCTCAGCGGGATCCTTTCCCGGACAGTTGGACGGTGCGGCCCGGCTGGATGCCGTCGTCACGGATGACTTCGAAGGCGGCGAACTGCTGGCCGGGGGCCGTCGGGTGGAACTCGACGTCGAAGGCCCGTTTCTCCCCTGGCTGGAGGACGAAGTGGACCGCTGAGCTTCCGCCCGCCAGCGAGAAGGCGCCGGAGCCGTAGACCACCGCGGTCGCTTCGACCGGCTCGCCGCCTTTGCGGGGGAGGTTGCGGACGAAAACCGTTCTCTGCGCCGTCTTGCCCAGCTTGACCGATCCGAAGGAGCGGTCCTCCGGCCCGACCTCGAGCCGGCCGCTGCTGGGAGGCGGGGGCGGCGCTGCGACCGTGATCGTCCCTGCAAGGCCCCGGCCCTCCTGCCCGATGTCGTCCTGGGCGACGACTTCGACGAGGTATTCGGCGGCGAGCGGGCCGGAGTTCGCCGGCACTTCGTAGGTCCCTTCGAAGTGGCTGGAGCTGGTGGCGTTCATCGGCACTTCGACGCTGCCGCCGCCCGGCAGGGCGACCGTCGCGGAGAGACCGGCAAGCCCGCTGTCGTCGCCGGCGTCGGCACTGATCGTCACCGTCCCCCCTTCGCTGGAAAGGTAGGACGGATTCAGTTCGGCGTTGGTCACGTAGGGCGATTCGTCGAACTGCGGCGCGGCTTCCACCTGGACGGCGCCGATCAGGCTCGCCGAGTAGGCGCCGTTGCTGTCGTAGGTCTGGACTTCGACCCCGTACTCGACCGGACTTTCGGAGTAGTTCGGCGGCACCTCGAGGGTGGCGAAGTAGTTGTCTTTGTATCCCTCGAAGAGCTGGATCGTTTCGCTCGAGGCGTCCGGCCGGTAGATCTGCGCGTAGGTCATGTACAGACCGCGGTCGTCGAAGATTTCCGCCCGGATCTGGACGCTTCCGCCTTCGTAGGAGAGGCTGCCGGGGCTGAGTTCACCGTCGGCGATGTACGGCGGGTTGTCTTCGATCCCCGGTTCGTCGGCGGCCGCGGAGCCGGCGGCAAGGAGCGACGCTCCCAGCAACCCGAGAACCAGGACCACTGCCCAGACCCGCTTCAAGCCTCGCACCATCGCCCTCCCGCCTGTGGACACCCTGTCAACCGCCAGGCTAATCGACCAGAGGGCGAGCGCCAAACAGCCGTCCAGTACTGCGGGTGGCAGGTCGGCTACGAGGCGCCGGCGGCGAAGCGGGGGCTCTCGATCCCCGCCGCGAAGGCTTCGACAGCGCTCTGCGAGGTCTCCAGCGGCCAATCCAGCTCGTCTTCGAACTTGTCGAACCAGACGAGGCCGTGGATCTTCGGGTAGCGGCGCGGCAGGGCGTGCAGCATTTCGCCGATCCATTCGGCCTTCGAGCCGCCCTGCTCGCTGCAGGCGATCTCGCCGAGGACCATCGGCTTCGAGGGCGCGATCCGCTCGGTGACCTCTGCGTAGCTGCGCGCGTAGAGCTGGTCGAAGCTGCGCCAGCGGTCGGGCTTGGCCGGGTTGCTGCCGGAGTTGTAGCCGTCGAGGCAGGTCCACTCGACGTAATCGTCGCCCGGGTAGAGCGAGCGCAGGTCCTGCAGGCTGCCTTCGAAGTCGACGTTCGGGCACCAGACCCAGCTCGCGTTGGTCGCGCCGACCTCGCTGAAGATGTCGTGGACGTGACGCCAGGCGTCCACGTACTCGCCCGGCTGATTGCCGTTGGCCCCCTCCGCCCAGGGGAACCAGTCGCCGTTCATCTCCCAGTTGAAGCGAAGGAAGAAGGGGTGGCCGTAGCGCTTCGCGTCCCCGGCCCAGTCGCGGATGAAGGCGTCGTAGCGGCCGGCGATCACGTCACCGAGCTGGTAGTCGGGCTCCACCTCGCTCGAGGGAATCGACTGCGAGCTCCAGCTGAAGAAGGGGGTCGCGCCGTGCCTGCGGATCGTCCGCATCTCCTCCGCCGGGAAGTCGTAGTAGCCGCACCCCGCTGAAGAGCAGTGCGAGAACGGGGCCATGAAGTGGATCAGCGACATCCGCTTGCCGAGCATCGCCTCCAGCTTCCGCGGCCCGCCCATGTCCCAAGGCGCCTGCTCGCCGGTCAGATGGTCGCCGACGAGGGCGCCCCAGAGGATCGAGCGGGGGGCGGCGGTCCTCTGCTTCGCCTTGCCCAGGCTGCGCTGGGCGGCGATGTGGCCGTGGAACTTGCCGCTCTTGGCCGCGGCGAGCCCAGGGGCGGCCAGCCACGCCAGGGCGACGAGGGCCAGCAGGAGCGCAGGAAGGAGCGACCGGGTGCGGTCGAAGTGCATGCAACTGCCATCGGAAGGCGCCAGGCCCTTCTTTAGCTTTAACCGTCGGCGACGGCGCTAGTGTCTTCGCATGCCACCTTCTCCGGCCTTCGAGGTCCACGAGGCGAACCTGCACGGGCACCGAGCCGTCTACCGCACGGTTGGCAGCGGGCCGACCGTGGTCCTGATCCACGGGATGATCAACTCCTCGCGTCACTGGGAGTCGGTGGCGCAGCGGCTCGCCGGCTCCTATCGGGTGATCGCGCCCGATCTGATCGGACACGGCGACGCGGCGACCCCTCGCGGCGACTACTCGCTGGGCGCCCACGCGGCGAGCATCCGCGACCTGCTGACGACGATCGGGGTCGAGCGGGCGACGATCGTCGGCCACTCGCTCGGCGGCGGCGTCGCGATGCAGTTCTTCTACCAGTTCCCCCAGCGCACCGAGCGCCTTGTCCTCATCTCCAGCGGCGGCCTCGGGCACGACGTCAGCCCGCTCCTGCGCGGGGCGGCGCTGCCGGGCTC
>Ga0157378_10000655_pt1 | contig 32595 bp, 31 predicted proteins | sample M65metaG_FD_115309 | JGI IMG/M metagenome (GOLD analysis project Ga0157378, IMG submission 115309) | Miscanthus rhizosphere microbial communities from Kellogg Biological Station, Michigan, USA - M6-5 metaG | ecosystem: Host-associated > Plants > Roots > Rhizosphere > Soil | place: USA: Michigan... | reverse complement strand
GACCGTTGTTGCTCCGGCACCACCAGGACCAATATCTATCGTAATCGTTTTTGCGGATGTAACCGGAAGGCGGCCAATCATTCTGTATTCGCCGGATGCACCGCCGCCGCCAAATGCACCGCCACCGCCGCCGCCCCACATCTCGATTGAAATTTGCGTTACCGTGTCCGGAACAATCCACGTTCCATCGGAGGAAAAGGATGCGAAGTTTTTGTAACCTGATGAACCTGATGAGCCGTCCGTCCATTGCAATAAGCCTTGGGAGTTAGTGCCAAGAACTTGCCCGCTTTTGCCGGCTGTACCGTTTGCCTTAATCGTACCTGCTATGTTTACGTTGCCGGCGACGTCAAGTTTTTCGGAAGGAGTAACTGTTCCAATTCCAACGTTCTGCGCATTCGCGTAAAAAAGAAAGAGGTAAAGAAGTAGAAAAAGCAAAATTCGTTTCATATAAATCGTTTTAGGTTGAAAACACAAATTTGGGTTGCCATCGCTTGTACAAAAAGAAGAATTGAGCCAATGGCTGTTTTGTTGAGTATTTTTTGAAGCGATGAAAAAGGAGACAACGAATCGTTATTTATTAAGCTTGTTGTGGGAATGCAAATAAAAAAGCCGCCCGAAGGCGGCTAAAACTTACTGCATAAAATTACAAATTGTGAAGTGCGGTTACATCATCTTGTGTAAGAACGCGACTGTAAAAGCGAAGGTCATCAACTGTACCTTTAAAGGTTTCACTTACGCTTTCCGATAACAAGCCAACATAGTAGCTATCCGAGTCGCCTGTCTGAGAGAAGGCTTTGCTCCCTTGAATGATCCCATCCAGATACAACTTTATAACCTGGCCGTCATACGTAATTACGAGGTGATGCCAATTACGATCGGATACCGCTTTTGAGTTTACAACGGGGTTACGCTGGAAATTCACATTGCCTTCAAAAAGGTCGCCGTTTTGGAAGATTGCGGGTCCGTAAAGCCGGGGACCTACAATCATCTTCGATACATTGAAGAGTGGCCGCTTGACCCAAACGGAAATGGACTTAGGCCGATAGGTGGCATAAGCAATACGCAAGTTGTAAGTGCCGTCTAAATCCAACGCTTTATCTCTTCCGTTGTGACCAGCAACGAAGTTGCCTGTAACGTTGAAGGGCCATTGCTGGCTTTCCAGTTTTCCCAACGTGTCATTCAAATTTCCATTGAAGGGGAACCAACCGTCAAGCCCTTGTTCGAGAGCAACACGGCTGCTACCGGCAATCAGTTTCGTTGGTGCGACCGTTGCGTCTGTGATGGTCTTGTTTTCGTTGGAAGGATTGAACGCGTCTTTTTTGCAAGAAGCAAAAATCAGGGCGATAAGTGCGGCGAGGATGAATGTCTTTTTCATATTAATTTTTTTGATTTGAGGCGCAAAAATGAAACATGCAATTGTGTAGAAAAAGGCCTGGTGTGTGAACAATTGCTTTTTTGAGTAGGGTGCGTATTTTATTGTGTAAACAATTTCATGGCCTGTCTTTAGTGATCGTTTTTCGCTGATGTTTTCGTGTTGCCAACGGGTATTGGTGGTAAGGAAATCTTTTTCTTTGCGATTTTTCAATCGCGATGGAGAAGCAAAAAAAAAGCCGCCCGAAGGCGGCCTGGTTAATCATGCACACAAATACTACAACTTATATAACGCTGTGATTTCGTCTTGTGTTAAAACACGGCTGTAAATGCGCAGTTCATCCAGGGCTCCTTTCCAGTAATCAATACCGGGGAAATGAGTGTAGCCAAGCAGCAAATAACCTGTACCATAGGGCAGCGATGAACTGATGCTGGATTGATATACTGCGTCGAGGTAAAATTTTACCGTCAGCCCATCCCACGTAATGACAGCGTGGTGCCAATTAGAATCCACGATGTTTTTGGTATACGCTGCAGGATTGTTGATGCTTCCAACAGTTGCGCCATATCCATAGCCAGCCTGATACAGTGCAGGAGCGTTGTGGTCGGAGGAAATGATTTCACAAGTCCGGTTATTCATCGGTTTTTTCACCCACACAGCAATGGTATTTGTTTTTTGGGGTGTGGAATAGTTCGTCCACATGGCATAAGAGCCGTCAAAATTGAGCGCTTTGTCTCTGCCCCTGTGCCCGGCCACGAATGTCGGCAGGTGATAGTTCGAAAGGTTGTAGCATTTAAGTTTGCTTAAGGAGTCCGCAATCGTTCCTTCAAAGGGAAGCCAACCCTCAAGGCGACTTTCAAGATCAATACGGGCGTTACTTGCAATATTTTGTTTGGTAGTAGCCGGCGTGGCGAGAGCTGTGTCCGCAACATTCGAAATTGTAATTGCTTCTTTTTTACACGACGCCAACAAAACTACAGAGGCGGCGAAAAGGAATGTCTTTTTCATTTTTGTTTGATTGGTTTAAATGGAATTAATTGTTTTAAAGAGGAGCAAAATTGAACACGATTGCCCGGGTCAGAAAGCGCAGATGTGTAATTGAAAACATTATTGAGTAAATTGATTTATTGATTGAGTTATCCTGTTATTCTACCTTGTTTATATAAACAGAAAGAGCCGTTTTGCTGGCTGGCAAAACGGCTCTGATCCAAAACGATTAGTTTAAAACTTTTCGAATCGCTCCATAAAATCCTGTCGCTTCGATCGGGAAATATTCACTGTTGCATCATTGTCCATAATGATGTAGCCGCCATCCCCGCGAATGAGTTTTTTAATGCGGTTGATGTTGATCAGAAAGGAACTGTGTACGCGGTAGAAGTCAGGTCCGCTCAGCACTTCGTCGATGTCTTTCAATACTTTTGACACCAGCACTTTTTTGCCGCCTGACAAAACCACGTTGGTGTAATTGCTTTCAGCTTCGCAGTAAATGATGTCAGTGGTGGGAACAAATACCAGTCCGTCACCCGTTGTTAGTGCAATGCGCTGCGGTGTTGTCTTGGCCGGTTGCTGCATTGTTTGCAGCAAAAGGCTCAATTGCTCTTTTGAGATGGATGATTTTTTTTCCTCGATCCGTTCCACCGTTGATTTTAATTCAAACGGATCGACGGGCTTCAGCAAATAATTGAGCGCACTGTAACGGAAAGCCTTCAACGCAAATTGATCGTAGGCGGTGCAAAAGACAACGTCAAAGAAAGGCTTGTCGAATTGCTCGAGCAAATCAAAGCCATTCAGGTTGGGCATTTCAATGTCGAGAAAGACAAGGTCTGGCCGGTGTTTGTTGATGGCCTCAATGCCTTGCACGGAACTGTCGCACATCGCTACTATCTCTACCTGCGGACAATATGTTTTCAGCAACCATTCCATCATCTCTAATGCGTTGCGTTCATCGTCTATTAAAACAGATCGTATCATAAACTTGCGGGTTGGTTAGTTGTTGTTTGGAGATTGAAACATTAGATATTCTTTGTTCAGATATTGTGTTGTTGTGATGGCAAAAACTTTCGGGAATAGTCTTGTCGAAGAATTCAGATACACCCGGATCAATCTTCGCTCACCGGAATTTTCAACACCACCTTTGTACCCGTTGCTTTGCCATTGCTGTCTTTCTTATCTTCAATTTCCACACCGCTGCGTACAGCCGCATGTTGGTTGAGCAACACCAACCGGTGTTCGGTGAGTTGCATGCCCAATGATTTTTTTGTGGCCGACTTGCTTTTTAATTCTGCCGACCGTTCCCGGCCCACACCGTTGTCCTCAATAATGCATTGCAACAAACCTTTGCCAATCATGGTCAGGTAAAGGCGCAGGTGCCCGCCGCTTTCCTTGTGCAGCAGGCCGTGCCAGATGGCGTTTTCGATGTAGGGTTGAATGATGAGCGGCGGCACTTCTATCGCATCAACGTCCACGTTCCTGTCTATCGTTATTTCAAAACTGAACTTGTTCTCAAAGCGCAGCGATTCCATTTCTACGTAAAGTTTCAGCGCTTCCAGCTCGTTATTCAACACCACGTTTTTGTGGTTGCTGTTGTCCAGTATCCGCCGTATCAGCTTTGCAAATCGCGTGAGGTATAATGAAGCCGTTGCGCCATCGCTTTTAACGATGTACCGGTTGATGCTGTTGAGGCAATTGAAAATAAAATGCGGGTTCATCTGTGCCCGCAGGGCTTGCATTTCTGCTTCGGCCATTTTCTGTTTTGTGTCTGTCAACATGCGTTCGGTTTCGCGTTTTTCAGCTTCGGTTTTAGTGGTAACAATCTTGCTGGCACAAAGAGAAGCAATTGTGGTAAGAATGGAGAGATGCTTTTGCGTAAAGAACCGTTTTTTTGAGTGCTCGCAGTCAAGTACACCCAAAAGCGCATCGCCGGAAAGTATGGGCACAGCAATTTCGGAATAACGCACGGCATCATCAGCAATGTAGCGGCTGTCCTTTGAAGTGTCGCCGATGATTTCCGCTTTTCGGCGCCTGGCCACGTCGCCCACAATACCCTGGCCCAGCGGAATGATAAGCGGCTTCTCAATTTCAAAATTGCGGGGGCTTTTCGGACCGTAAGCGGCCGCCTGTTGCAAAAGACCTTTGCTTTCATCAAACAGATAAATCACACAGTCCTCAAAACCAAGTTTGCCGATGCAATTGCGTGCCACGTCCCACAACACTTCGTTCACCGATTGATAGCGGTACAGGCTGGATGAAATGTAGTTGATGGCTTGTTCGGTTTCCAGCTCTTCATGCTTTCGGCGGAGCTGGCGGCTGCGGTAGAAAAAAGCAAAAACAGCGGCAGACAAAAACGCAAGAAGGAGCGCCGTATAAAACCACCAGCGTTTGTAAAACGGTGCTACCACCACAAAGGAAAATGAATTGGCCGAAGCAATCCAATCTCTCCGGTTGAGGCTTGCCCGCACCACAAAACGGTAGGCCCCGGGTGCCAAAGATGAATACCGTGCTTGCCGTATGTCAGTGCCTTCCTGCCACTGCGGGTCGTAACCTTCCAATCGGTACTGGTAGCGGATGTTGTGTGCACCCAGGAGATTCACCGCCGTAAAATCAAACTGCACGTTGTTTTTGGAATAAGGAATCTCGGTGGCCTTCCGGGTTAGTCCATAAGAAGAGTCAGCGGCTGTAACCTTATAAATGTTTACGTTTAGCGGTACCGACCTGTTGTCGAGTGCCTGCGGAAAAAAATAATTGACGCCTCGTTGTGTACCCCAGATTAATTCGCCTTCGGGTGTTTTTAGTACGCTGCTTGGTTTGAACCCCCCGCTGTTCAGGTTTTCTTTCTCATCAAAAATTTCCATGGACCTGGTGATTGGATTAAACTTCACCAAACATTTCGCGTTGGAAACCCAAATGTTTTTTTCGTTGTCCTCTACAAAGGCATCAGCTTTATCGAAGCGTAAGCCATTTGACGTAGTATAGCTATATGTATTGCCGTTTGGTTGAACCACGCTAAATCCTTTGTAGTGGCTTACGTAAATTTCTCCAGTGCTGCTGTAAAACATGTCAAGGCAAACGTCATCGAGCAAGCCGTCTTTTTTTGTGTATTGCAGCAATGTGTTTGAACGTTCATCAAAGCAAAGCAAACCTTTGTCCGCTGTTGAAATCCAGATCCTGCCTTTGCTGTCTTCTAAAAAACCATATGTGCGGGTGGTGCAGAAAATTTTCAGCAGCGGGTGTTTCCAAAACGATTCGGTGCGCCGTGTTTCCGGGTCAAAGCGGTAAAATCCGTTTGCGCCGCCTGCCCAAATTTTACCGTCTGTCGAAGGAAAAAGATCGTAAATAAGCGAGCCTTGCGCTTTATCGGCCGTGTCCTTTTTTAAAGCAGAAAAGCGGCCGGTTTTTTTGTCAAATTGTGCAACGCCGTTTTCCAAAACACTCACCCAAAGGCGGTCCTTCTTGTCGAAACACAAGCGATAGACTTCCGGCATGGTGTTGCTGGAAGGATAAAAATAAAATTGAGTCCCGCCGGTTTTTTTGTTCCAGTGAATGAGGCGGTCCACGGCGCCAAGCCAAATGCTTCCGTCCCTGTCCTGAAGCATTTCTGTTACGTAACCGTCAAACAAAGTCCCTTTTTCGTCGGTAAAAACTTTTTGATAGCCGGCCGTTTTTTTCCTGATGTTGAAAAGGCTCAAACCATAACGTTCCGTACCCACAATCACGGTTCCGTCGGGTGTACCCAGCACTCTTACAACGCGGTCGCCGGCAAGCGACGAAGGATCGGTGAGGTTGTGTGAAAACGGCGTTGCCCGTCCTTCGCTGTCAATAACAATGAAGCCGTGAAAAAGCGATGCGTACAAAAGATGGCCGTCGGCCGCGGGGCGCACTTCTACAACCGGTGATGTTTTTACGGCCGCGTTACGGTAAACCGTCAGGTCAAGTTCACGTACCAACCGGTTTTTTTCAATATCAATGATGCGCAGGTGATCGTATTTATCGGCAACTGTGATATCATTCTTACCGCTCCTGCACAAGCTGTAAATGTTTCGCATCGGCTGTTGAAAAACAATTTTTTCGGAATGAACATCAAGCACCAGCACCAGGCTGTCCGTTGCAATCAGCAGCCGGTTTTCATCGTAATTTATGATCTCGTGCAGCCCCCCGAAACGCAAACAGGCAGGAAGCCAATCAAGACGCCTCCAATGCTTGTATTTGTCGTCGGAAACAAACGTGCCTTTGTCGGTAAACAAAACCGGACCGTAGCGCATCGTCTGGCAAATCCAGGGGCAATTAAAAAAGGTGACGGAACCGGGCAGCACCACGCGATGAAAGGCCCGCGCTGCATCCGCCCATGCGGCACCCTCTGCGGTTCCCATCCAAAGGTTGTCGTCTTTGTCGCAGTCCAAATACTTGACAATCTTGTGTGGTATCTGCGGATATTCTCCAGGCGAATAATTCGTAACTGAATACCCGTCGTAACTGTTGATGCCTTCGTTGGTGCCAACCCACAAAAAGCCTTTTTTGTCCACAGCAATGGAACGAATGAAATTATCAGAAAGCCCTTGTGCCGTGCTGATGTTGGTGAAGGCGACGTTTTGCGCAAACAATTGCAGGCTCGCCCCAAAAACTATGGCGGCAAAGAAAAGAAACTGTCTGCGGATGATTGTAGGCATGGAACGACAAGCGGCTTAGTGCGCGCGTCATTTTAAAGTTAAATAAATCTCCTGGCAGTTGCCGGGAGATTGTGCGGCTGACGTTTTTCCTGATGTAGATGGCATTTTTATTTAGTCAGCAGGATTATTTTCAATGATGGCCATTTTGATTCTTACCTGTATTAAGGCGTAAATTAAGATGTGGTAATTAGCTTATTATTGCTGGACTCCTGACTCTATAGTGAATGGTGCGTATTAATCTTAATCCAACCTGGGTCTAAAGATTGTGGCCGAAAGGCAACCTGACAAAGGTCGAACCACCCTTATCTAACGCGTAAAAACCGCAGTTGATTACAAATCGACCAACTAGCCTTGATAGTTCAACCAAATCTTGTAATAAATAATTCGACCTTTGTCCGCGCCGCCCACTATTATCAGTAAGCTGCCGTAAAGGGCAGTCAGCTTAAACCCCGTAAATGTAGCACGGGCGGGGTTTTTTATTTGTAAGCTGTACAAGACCTTTACTCAATTTCACCTGTCATTACGCCAAAGTTCGATGTGCAAAAATCGTTGCGCAGTTGTTTACCTTATCACTGTTTATCAGCCCTTCATTAAATCCATTGGGTTGCTTTCTGTTTTTAGAAATTTGTTTGAACCTGTAACCTGTTGCGATAATAAGCGTCTGATATATTGTAACAGATAATGAGGCAAACAACAACTCACCATAACCTTTAAAAATATTTTTTATGAAACGCAAATACATCACGCTGCAGATTTTAATCGCAACTAAAATGAACGGCAAAAATAGCGCAGTAAAACAAGTGGCCCCTGAAGTAAATACTGTACCGACTCATTTTATATTGTAGACATGCCTGCTTAGGCGTCATACTTATCAAACATTAACCGTAAAACAGACCTGTTTTTGAAGCCGCCCTCAAGGCGGTTTTTTTAGTTGACTAACGCGATTCTTCCAACAAACTATCCAACAGGAAACCTACCTTTTTTACGATCGTAAGATCCGGCTTTTTGCCATAAGGAGGTTTGTGTGAAATGACCCAAACATTGCTCACCCTTTGGAGGGCAAAACGGAAATAGTCGAAATAAAAAACTTTATAGATCAATTCCCCTTCTTCGCCTTCCCCCTCTATAACCCATACATTGGCTTTCATACCGTCAATGGTTTCAGGGAAATTATAAAAAAAGCGATTTGGGTCGAGTCCCATCACGTTGCCGATGTCAAAACGGATGGCCCTGGCATAGGGGATGGATGCAATGCCGCTTCCATAGACATTCCCATCTTCCTCAAGGGTGAATTTGTCTTCAAACCCATCGCTAAAAGCAACATGAAAGAAGGTTTGCACCGGGTGATCGGTTTCTTCCAGTACAAAAGCGATGGCTGGGGTGGTATGAATAAATACCGGAAACTGAACGACGGGCTGAAATTTCATTTTTAGCAAATTTTAGCCGAATGTACTAATTATTTTAGTAATTAAAATACAGTATTTTGAAAGTAAAACCATATTGAATGTTCACGCAGAGGCCCGGCGGAGATTGAAATATCTAATGATTTGAACCCTCTGTTATAGGACCCCAACCGACTATTTTGTTCAGGCGTTCAATCGTTGATTGATCAACTGTGGAAAAATCTACACATTGGACGGCCAACGAATATTTTTTCATAGACATTGTGTAGGGAAGTTCTCATAAAAGGTTGATTCTATAGATTACCAGCAGATTTTATTGGGCATTTAATTTGAATTGACATCTTAAACGAAAGCTGATTAGTAATTAGAGTCTCCGTTTTCCGGGCCTGTGTTTTTTATTCCATTTAGAAAATGTTTCGCCGGTAAAGTTTGCACTTGTATCCCGCGGCACTGTCTTTATGAATAAGCGTTAATATTATTAAATACCTTAAACCCCATGTATTAATGTATTACGAATTCTTTCACGACCGTAATAATCCCTTACTGGAACAGATTGCCCATTTATCGGGCGAGGATAAGTATTTCTTGATCTGTTTAGGGATGCTGAATTACCTGCATTCATCGGATGTTGAGACCATGCAAAAAATCCGGAGGCTGATTGCCAGCAAGAATATCTATTTGCATACGATGACAGAAGATGAAATGCGGGAAATAATAGACTCCGAGGATACGAAAAAACTCCAGCGCCTGTACGGGAGCGTGGAATTATTTAACAGGTTTTGCGTGCGCTATCAAACATCGTAGCAAAGAAATGATGATAATTGGGAACGTAATTTGCTGCTACCGGACCCTGTATAATACTACCTGTTCATTCTTAAACCGACAGACCGGGAATGCCTGAGACCGTTCAACATATTTGCATGGCAGATGATGATCCAGACGACTATTATCTGTTTAAAACAGCCCTAAGCGAAGTAGACGATACAGTAAAACTCAACGGATTTAGTTCCTGCGACAGCATACTGGAATATTTAAAGAGCAGCACTCAGCTTCCTGACATTATTGTGCTGGATATGAATATGCCGGGGAATGACGGCAATAAATGCCTTCTTGCCATAAAAAAGGAAGCCAGGCTTCATCATATTCCAGTGATAATCTATTCAACATCCGGCACAACTGATACAATGGCACAGGCAAAGGCATGCGGCGCTTTTGATTATATTCTAAAAGCTCCTTCTATCCAACTTACAAAAGAATTCATCGCAAAAATGCTGACCATTCCCCTGGGCGAATTAACAGAAGAAGCAACCATCGAAAATAAGACCCATGAAGAATAATATCAGGGGAAAGCTTTCAAATAAGTGCTCGTATAGGTCATTCTAAACACTATCTTCATTCTTCATAGAATAAAGTTTAATTATGGGAGCTGGTTGACCCCTCCCTGTGTAAACGAGAACCGCAACCGTATGAGAACCTCTGGAAAGCAAACAATCACAAACAAGGAGCATGCGGATATTATCAATTTTTATTGCCACAAGTCTGGATGGATATATTGCAAAGCCAAATGACAACCTTGATTTTTTGAAATTGGTTGAGAAGGAAGGCGAGGATTATGGGTATGCGGAATTTGCAGCAACCATTGACACTATAATTATTGGCAGAAAAACATATGATTGGGTGCTGAAAGCGATTGGTTCTGCCCATTATGATAACGGACATCGCGACGTATACGTTATTACAAGGACTGAAAGGCCCGGTGTTGGAAAAACGGTGTTCTATACAGGAAATCTAACTGAATTAGTGCAACAGCTAAAATCCAGCGGCGGAAAAAATATCTATTGCGATGGCGGAGCAGAAATAATAAACGAGCTTTTGAAAAATGATTTGATAGACGAATATATCATTTCCATTATCCCAATATTGCTTGGAGCCGGTACAAGACTTTTTAAAGATGGAAGGCCTGAACAAAGGCTTGAACTGGTGAACACAAAAACTTTTGAAACCGGGCTTACACAACTGCATTACAAACGAAAGAAAGAATAATTCTGCAACACTGACTGATAAAAGTGCCGAACTACAGTTTTATTTATACCGGCATTTGGTATTGTCTGCTTTCAGGTAATACGATTTGTAGTTAAGCGCCGCCGGGTCCATGCATCCTTCCAGGTTTAACAATTCAACTTTACGAAATTCAACAGGATGGCTTTCTGCCTGCAATGCAATATAGCCGGATTTCAGTGGCATGCCATCTTTCTTGATCCAGTCCAGCGAATCTGCTGCAAAACCACCGGAGGTCCAGGTAAGACCCGTATTTACAAAGCCGCCGCCTACACGTGGCTTTTCATACGTGAGTACGGTATCGCCATTAATGATATGGTGAATAATAGAATCACCGCAAACAACCGCTTCCGCAGTAACCCAGTCATTGAGGTAGGAGTTCTTTGATTTGGAGTCTATGCAATGTGCATCCACGGGCTGCCCGTTCATACTTACCTGCGTGCCCGGCGTGCATAGGTTTCCGTTATGCCGCTTCTGTTTTTCATCGCTTGCCAGTAATTGCATTTCCAGTGAAACCGGGAATGATTGATTTTTGCTCAGCGAGGCTGCTGATTGGGAATGCAGCATTACACCGCTGTTGAGATAGGCATAGGAAGGGCCGCCTGTCAGTTGTTGACCGGTAAACCGGTATTCAACCCGCACTACGTACCAGGAAAATGGCTCTTTGTAATACAGGTGCCCGAATTCTTTGTCGAATTTGCTGAATTTGCTATAGTCAACTTTTAAAACACTGTCCTGGACATAAAAATTATTATTGAAGTTTTCATTCAAATCGTGCCCCGCTATTTTAATATCCCAACCGGTCAAATCTTTATGATTGAAAAGTTGGCTCCATTCTTTTTGATCGGCTGACGGTGATGCAGATTGCTTACAGGACAGAAATCCCAGCAAAAAAAATAACCAGGTAAAATGTGGTACAGTCATAAAATGTTTTATTGCCAAATAGCTTAACAGGCGTTAAATATAGGAATAAAAAAAAGACAGGAGGAGTAAAATAGTACATAAATATTGAAGGAGGAAATGAGTGCAGGATGTGAGCGGGAAATATAGCCTGCATGAGATGTTGAAGTAACATGCTGTGTATAACCCGATGAACCGCCTCATCGTTGCATTGAATCGACATTACTCACTCTCCGCTTCGACTGGCAATGACATTTACCGGTCTTTTTTGGTGTCTGCATAGAGTGTAACCCGGGTCAACGAATGATGATATCGTACAGGCCGGTGGCAGCACAGGCTACCTTATTTTATCCCGTTAATGTTTAACAAGATTCAATAATGTAACACGATAAACATGTTTCGTTAGATCAAATTTGACCTGGTAGTTTGTGGGGTAATAATTATTTTTTTGAAATGCCTGCGGTTGTTTAACTGATGCAGAAAAATCAGGATGCGTTTGCAAAAAAGCTTTGGATACCATAGGTTCTAAAAACGTCATATTGCCATGATAAAATCCATAAATAAACGTTGCGGTAAATGGCTTCCCGTGGAATTCAGTTGCTGTTGAATCAAACCAATGCACGCCCATATCAGGAATAGCAACGGGCACAGGACTGAAATAATCTTTCGGAACAAATTGCGCTGGTACGGGTACTGCATCAGGGCCAGGAACTACAGATGCCTGTTCTTCCTTTGTTACATAATAGAAATGAAAATCAAAATGCGGTACTCCATAAACTGCACGTGGTTCGTGACCGAACGGATTCCAGTCTGCCTCTATGTGATCTACGCCTGCCGGGTTTGCATATTGAGGCAGGGACAATTTATACGTGTAGTCCGGCATGCCCGGCATTGTATCTGCCGGTAACCCGTTTAATGCATTTTCACCCAATTCTATTCCAAGAGACTGTGGTAACCCATTTACGTTTAGTGTTACAAAAGAACGAACGCTGTCACCGCCGAGAGCAACCGCAGCCCCATATAAAGTTTGCGTGGAATCCGGGTGGTCTTTTTTACAACTTGTAATTACTGTAAGCAATAAAGCGAGAGCAATAAAAAATGAATTCGAAATTTTCATGATCTTTTTTTTGAAACCGAGTTTAAAAATGTGTTTCGTGATTTTAGTTTGCTTTCTAGCCTGATAGTATACTTGCAAATGGGCGGTAAAATTGTGATAAAAGCAGTCATCTGCCAATAGCGAAAATGGGTGAGTAGCCGCATCCGGATGCTGATGATTGCAACAGCATAATCATGCTATTTATGAATCAGGCTTGTTTTGTATTCAGTTTTTTCAACACAAGCAAGTGTAATGTAATGGCAAACGGAACCCTGAAAATGGGTATCATTACCAACGGGTATTCCCCGATAAGAAAATTGACAGGCTTGAATGGTAAGCTGATAAGCTTGTTTAAAGTAGAAGGAGATGTCAGACCTCCCATTGTTACCGCCATGAGTAGATCTAATATTCCCAGATAACACCACCATCTCGTAGCAGCCGGCGCCCATGTTTTTTTATTGTGGAGGGCCCACACTACAAACAGGGAACTTACACCAATGAAAACATCTCCTATTCCCGCGGGTAATGCAAACTGCGCTGGCAAAAGCTTCTGACAGTATAAAATAAGGAAGATTGCTCCCAACACCCTGAAAAATTGGATAGCGACAAGCCAGGACACTGGAATTGATGATATTAATATTTTAGATACTTTCCATCTAGTCAGAAAAAGATAGCTGCCGAAGACACCGAGGAGCAACACCGGTAGAATAGGGTTGTGTTTGTCCTCATCCGGCTCAAACACTTTTAGTTTAGCCAGGCCAGTCGTAAGCAGAAGCCAGGTTGCTATAAATAAAGTAAAGCCCCAAAAAGCAGTATTCATGTAACGCTTATCTATAGTTCGTGAAGCACGGAAAACAGCGGCAACAATAAGTAAGTCGATTATGATGGATAGATCGTTAACAAGAAATAACCAATTTGGTATTGCTGGAAGCATTGTATTTAGTTTAGTGAATAAAACAATGCTGCAAATTCAATCTTTTACCTATAATTCAACTTGTCAAATGACAAGAAATGAATTCAATCGGAAGAAGAAAATCCCGGGGCATTTGCCGCGAACATTTTAAATGTTGATAATATAATGGCGTTTAAACAAAGCAAATGAGCTGCAAATCTGCGATCATTTTTGAGAAAGTTCTTTCCTGATCCTGCTCAATGATGTGTCGGTTATTCCCAGGTATGAAGCAATAATTTTTAACGGAACATTTTTGAAGATATCCGGGTGTGTTTTCATTAGCTTTAAGTAACGGATTTCTGCAGTGTCTTTAATCATCCCGATCATTCTTTCATGAAGTAAGCTATAATTGTTTACCAATAAAAGCCGTCCAAATTCCCTGAACTCCGGAATAGTATGAAAGTATACCTGAACATCCTGGTAAGACATCTGCCATAGTTTACAATCTGTCAGTGTTTGAAAGTTTTCTTTTGCCGGCTGTTGTTTAAAAAAAGAGAGAAAGTTATTCACAACACAAGGGGCTGAAAAAATGTTTGTGGTTACTTCTTCACCACTGGCCGCAAAAGTGTAGGAGCGAATAAAACCTGTTTCCAGGAAATAAGTTTTTTTACTTACTCTATTCTCTTTTAGCAATAGTTCGTTTTTTGCGATTTCAATGAACTCGGATTTTTCGGTTAATTGTTTTGCCATATCCAAAGTCATAGGCAACACCGATTGGTAATATTTTTCCAAATTTTCCTTGTTCATATTTTGTTTTCAACTGTGATTGTGATATTACATTTTAATGGTATATGGTCAATTTACTAAAATATCTGCGTTTCCCAAAAGATGGTCATTGGAAGAAGAAGATGCCAAACACCATGATGATAGCTGGTTTAAGTATGCTTAAAAAACGGGGATCTGGTCCGGCATCGTAGCATGGCTATGAGAGTTTGCCATGCCTGCACCCAACAATAGTTTGTCGAATGCAATATTTAAATCAGCTCAGGGTTTACCCTACTGTAAGGGACTACCGCGATGAGGCTGCGTGGGCAAAGTTAGGTGAGGAATGAAAAAAATGCACTCGATAGTTGGGTGAACAAATACATAATGGGCGAATAATGCTATGGTGTGCATCATCACCTCGACTTGGCTCCCAGCGCAATTGGTATGCAAGGTGTAAGTACTGAGGATTTTATCATATTTTTTGTAATGGTCTTGTATTTTTTGTAGTGCGCTGTTTCCAGGTGTGATTTGTAGGCCTGCTCATTGGCATACACTTCAAAAATCGTAATCCGGGTCGGATTGCTTTTTTCGGCCACGGCATACAAGGTGAGCACGCCCTGTTCTTCGTTCACAGATGTTTCAATCTGTGTTTTCAAGGCTGCCTTGTAAAATTCCAGCTGAAATGGATCAATACGCACCTTGTTCGTCCGCGCCACCACGCTTTTGTCCTGGCCAGCCGCATTATTGCAAAAAGCAAATCCCATCATCACGATTGCTAAAAACAATTTTCCCAGTTTCCTTTCTGTCAATTTCATTTGATAGTTATTTATCTTTTCTTAATGCAGCATGACTGTCCCGGAGCTCCTGCGGCCCTTCATCCTGATGTTTGCGATACTATAATAATTATTGTATAGCAATATGTTCGCCAAAATTGAAAGTTCAGGGCATAAAGGATTATAAATAATTTATTTTTCAGCCCAATCACTTTTTCTGGTTTTTTGTTTGCAAGCGTATTAAAACCGCCCAGGTATTTAACCAGGCAGCGCGACCATCTCTGCTTTTAGTTTTGCCAGCACAGTAAGAGAATTTTGCAGAGTGAAATAAAGCAGGTATTTTAACTTACCCAAACCGGAACAGCATGCTTAAAAAGCACCCCGTTCTCATCAGTATAATTATTTCAATATTGTTCCTGTTCACGGCCACATTGTATTACCCGGGCGGTTCACAAAAGGACAGGAATTCCATCGGGTACGACTGGAAAAACAACTATATCAGTAACCTGTTTAATGAAACCGCGGTGAATGGTTTAAAAAGCGGCTCAAGGTTTTGGGCGGCCGCCGGAATGTTTTTTCTTTCTTTCAGTTTTGCTTTATTTTTTATCAGGTTTTCAAAAAAAATACCGCTAAAAGGCGCAGCTAGGGTCATTAAATATTTCGGTATTGCTTCTATGGTGTTCGCCTTCCTTACAATCACGCCCTATCACGACGAGATGGTTACTATTTCTGGTACGCTTGCATTGGTAAGTATTTTTTATATCACCGTGTTTGTATTCAAATCAAAATTGCAGGTCTTTAAAATTCTTTCTGTTATTTGTCTTCTGGTGGCGTATAGTTGCAATTATATTTACTACACCGGCCGTTTCCTGGCATTGTTGCCCGTGATGCAAAAACTTGCTGTTGCGATTCTTATTATATGGATGCTGGGGCTTGAATATTTTAGCAGTAAAGAAGATTTTCAACAAAAGAAAACGGCCGTGGCGGCTACTGGTAAATAACAGGGCCGGTCAGTTGGCCTGCTTTATGGCAATGTTGCTATCATAAACGGGCTAAATTTTATGTAAAACAAATCCTGGCGGCGGAAATTTTCTATACGGAGATTTGGAATTACCATGCCGGGCAATGGGTATTTATAGGATGGCAGGGAACAATGACCGGAACTCCTTCTTATTATCCTGTGATCGTAACAGGTGTTTTTCTGATAATACTTTATTTGATAATCCGGTTACTTGTAAAGAAGCGCCGTAAACGCATTCAGTAACAGATTGCTTAGTATAGGTAGAGTAAACGCATATTGAGTAAGCTATTTTGGATTGGCTCCGGAGGAGCAACCTGTTTATTGAAAAGGAAATGATCCGTGATGGTTCCGGAGAAGCCTCCTTCAAACAGGTAACTCCTCCGGAGCTGATGATGCCGGCACGCGAAATATAAACAGATTGCTCCTTTGGAGCAGCCGTTGTTTTTTATTCATCCCATGATGCTACATGTATGATTGCGGCTGTTCTACCTAATCCTTGTTTAATAAATCAAATGTTCAATGCGGGGAATATTTACCAAGCCCCATCTATTACATAGAAGAAAAGGCTCAGGACAAATGCATTGACAACATCACGTTTCATTAAGCATATTGCAGATGTTTTTTACTTTCCGCAATCAGTAGCTCGCTCCAGTTTACAATATCAACCTGCTTATTCAATAAGATGCTTTCCATGGTTGCTGCGAACAGGGATTTGATCGCCGGAATTTTGTCAGCAATAAATTTTTCAAACAGGTCGTCGTCAAATGCATGCACATTGCCAATGGTAAAGCCAGCATCAAATCCATAGGCGATGGGGAGAATACGGCCGGTTTCTTCCACAATAATAGTATCGAGTAAATCGGGTAGTCCGCCTTTTTTAGCACATTGACGGCTGAAGGTATCCACCACTTGCGGGAACGCTTCGAGGTAATCGCGGTGCAGCAGATCAAGCTGTACCGCCATCTTTCCATCATACTTAACCTGTAAATAATTTGCGATAATGTAGGCCTGGTGCGCCAGTGTATCGTCTACCGCCATGCCTGCGAGTGCTTCTGTTGCACGGCCATACATTTCCAGGGGATGCAATTGCAGCAGCTTTGCGCCATGGTCGAATGCGAATGCGCCCAGCCATAAAAGGGCATCCCAGCTTTCGGGCGTTATCGTATGAATAAAACCAAAATTCTTTTGCATGGACTGCAGCACTTCAACGCCTTTCATCATTTTTTCAAACGCGCCTCTTTGGCCACGGATATGGTCATGTAAATCTTTTTTCCCGTCAATGCTGATGGCAATCAGGTCTACATACTCCAGTATGTCGCGGTTGCGTTGTGATGGAAGCAGCATGCCGTTGGAGACCATATTATTCCGGTAACCCAGTTGTTTTGAAAAAACAAACAGCTCTTTCAGGTGGTCGTATAAAAAGGGCTCACCGCCCGATACGGATAGGTTGTTAAAACCTTGCGCATAGGCGTATTCCAGGAATTTTTTCAACGCATCAATGTCCAGCATCTTTTTCTCGCGCGGACCCGAACCCGAGTAACAGTGCAGGCAGGCAAGATTGCATTTGCGGCTGGGATGTACCTGGATGGTGCGGAAAGGGACGATCTCCTGATCGTCCTTTTCTGTAGTGGTGCAGGTTTGTGTCATATACCAAATTCAACCTGTGTTCTCCATTCGGGGTTAATGATGCCATGCGGAAACAGGCGTACCACCCTGATGGGAACTTCCGGGAACTGGAATTTCCTGATAAAATCAGGGAAAGGAATGCCGTTTACAATAACCCGATCGGGCTGAACCCTTCCTTTGATATTCACCTGGTCAATTTCGAACCCCTGTTTCTTTAAAGCAACAATGGCACTGGACACAACAGATAATTTTGTTTTGTCCATTTTTCCCATGGAAAGCACTTTCATAAGTGAGTCTTCAAACTTTTTTTCGTCTGGCATGGTATTATTTTTTTTGATGTGTTTGCCTACTCTGTACAGTTTTCGGCATACCTGTCTTATACAAAACGGATAAGATAATTTTGCAGAGACTAACCAGGAGAATATAAAGTTCGTATAAGGAATGATGAAAGTCAATACCACTTTACGGGGTATTTTTATGCGGCAAGCCGTACAAGGTCATTGTCTTATTGTTACCTGGACAATCTTTTTAAATTAGGAGAGACGACTCTAAGAATATTCCGCGGGAATAATACCTGAAGACAATGAAAAAGGAACAGCCTTATCATCGGAAAAACTGGCCCGCTATACAGAACAACCCCGGCAGCAGCTAATATCGTCTGCACAAGTTTGAAAAGTAAACAGGCATATAGCCCGGGATAAAACCTGCGGCAAATGACGCAAAATAGTATCCGTCGAATCACTATTATTACGGGGATTGCCGTTTGCAGGAATGACTTATCCGGTAAATCAATACCTTTATTTCTTATTCCCATATGTACGCTGCTCAACAACTGATGCCAGTGAAGAATGCAAAAAAAATAATGCTGATTGGCTGCTTTGGTTTTTTGTGCCTGCTGCCGGTTTATATGGCAATCGCCCAGCCACGTATGCACATCGAGAAAGTGGAGGCAGAAGGACTCACCAATTATTATATTAAATGCATTGCACAGGATAAAGCGGGCTTCATGTGGTTTGGTTCCGAAGAAGGCTTGTTCCGTTATGATGGGTATTCTTTCCTTGCCATAAAAAATTTTCCCGGCGATCCTCAAACCATTTGTAACAACAATATTGAATTCCTGAAATCAGGTGAAGACGGGTTGCTATGGGTGGGTAGCAGGGGCGGGCTTAGTTGCATCGACTGCAGAACATTGCATATCGAGAATTTTCCGGCGCCACAGCTATTTACCGTTTACTCACTCACTTCTACCCAGGCTGATTCATTTTATGCGGGCACTTCTGCCGGGTTGTACCAATTTTTTAAAAAAAGCCGCACCTGGAAAAAAATAGAATCGTTCATCCCTAATATTTTTATCCGTTCTATCTGGCAGGATAAAAAAGGAAATCTTTTTATCGGTTCTCACCAGGGAATTTATATATACAACCTTGGTATGAAGTCGTCAAAACATTTTATTATCCAGGATCCCCCGGGGCAGAAAGCGCAGACCTTACAAGTGGCGCATCGTTTACTGGAAGGGAACAATGATCATTTGTTTTTCTCCACCTGGAATGCAGGATTACTGGATATGGATGAGCACACAGGAAAAATGACCTTGTTTGCGCCGCCCAATCTTGACAAATCACTAAGGGAATACCGGGGCGGTTATGATTTGCTCGCGTCCGGCGATGGCGCGATATGGATGGCCAATGCAGAAAATGGAATCACTGTTTTTGATACGGCAAAAAAATCCGCAGAAAGCTTTCGTATTGAATGGGATGCGGAAAAAAATATTTCCAACCGGGTGTATGCATTGTATAAAGATCAGTCTGGCATTACCTGGATAGGAACAGAAAACGGTATTTATAAAAATGATCCGCATGAGGCTTACCTGGCTACATTTAATTGCTTTCCTGTAAGAAATGGCAAAGCATTGCGCCCTGATTTTGTTTTGCTGTGTTCACTGAAAGACGCCGATGGCGACTGGTGGATGGGTTCTTACGAGGGTTTATTTTTGTTTAATCCGCGAACAGACAGCCTCACAGATTATTCTGCAGCGGCAGGATTGCTGGTAGGTTTCAATGTTTTCAATATCCTGCAGGATACGGCTGGAACTATATGGCTAACCAATGTAAACCGTGTGGTACGCCTGCAGAAACACAAAAAAAATGGCCTTATCTCATTTTCGCACAAAACCTATACTTTTCCGTCCCTGCAAAGCAATATCACCACGGCGCTCTTAGACCGGGAGCAGCATTTATGGTTGGGAACAAACCGGAGTGGCATATTCAGGTTTGACCCTGCTACTTCAGGTTTTACAGCATACCATGCAGACGAAGACCTCGCTTGTATTAATAAAAATGAGATACATTTTTTTTATGAGCTTCCCGACCAAAGCATATTAACAGGCGGGGAGCGCACCGGGCTGGTTCAATTGTATCCAAAACAAAATAAGTTTAAACGAATTGATTTTTTTGCCGGAGGTGCGGGTAATAATAGTTATGGCGTAAACGCCGCCGTAAAAGATGAAAACAATCATTTATGGATAGGAACAGATGGGATAGGCTTGCTGCAAACAAACGAGCAATTAACAAAGATGCAGCAATTCAGTATCCGGGACGGTTTTCCTTCCATGAATATTACCGCCATTTTGCCATCGGAAAATGATCATCTTTACCTGCTCACCGACGGAGGATTGGTGGATTACCGGCCACTGCAGAAAAAAATGACCTTGTTTGATAAAGGCTCCGGCATCCGCAATCTCTACAATCTTTCGTTTATCATGAAAGCTGAGCCGGGTCTGATAGCCATCGGCGACATGGGTTGCATACACCTGTATAACCAATCTGTAACAGGCAGAAACCTTACCCCACCAGCGGTCTCAATATCAGGGTTTAAAATTTTTGACAAAGCTTATCCGTTTTACAGAAATGACACCGTTGTACTCAATCATAACCAGAATTATTTTTCATTTGATTACCTGGCGCTGAATTATACCAGACCCTCGCATAACATGTATGCATATAGGCTGGAAGGCGTAGACAACAAATGGAAGTATGCAGGTACGCGCCGTTATGCATCCTATACCAATCTCGATGAAGGATCTTACACTTTTAAAGTCATTGCCAGTAATAGCGAAGGAGTGTGGAACCAGTCGCCCGCAACCCTTCATTTAATTATCAGGCCACCATTCTGGCACCGCTGGTGGTTTTACAGTTTGCTGATACTGGCCATTGGGCTGCTGCTCTACCTGGTGTACTATATTAAGCGCCGGCAACTATTGGGGAAAGAACAGTTACGGAACAAGATTGCCAGGGACCTGCACGATGATATCGGTTCTACGCTGAGTGGAATTAATATCTTTAGTAAACTGGCCTTACAGAAACTGCCGCATGATCAGAAAACCAGCGGCGAACTGCTGCTGAGAATCAATGACAGAACAGAAAAAACCATGGAAGCCTTGTCAGACATTGTCTGGTCTATCAATACCCGGAAAGATAATATGGACAATATACTTTCCCGGATGCGCGAATACCTGGGTGAAGTGATAGAACCGCTGGGTATTCAATATAGTTTTTTAGCTACAGCAGCCATTAACCAGGTGCACCTTGGAATGGAAATAAGAAAAGAAGTATACCTTATTTTCAAAGAAGCGATTCACAATGCTTCCAAATATGCCGTCTGCAGCTTTATAAAAATATCGTTGGAGAAGGAAAACAAATCAATCGTGTTGACGGTGGAAGATAACGGAAAAGGTTTTGACAAACAAGGCATCATTCCCGGGAATGGCATCAATAACATGCAGGAGCGGGCTGAAAAAATCGGGGCCCGGCTGGAAATCAATAGCCAGCCCAATGCGGGCACACGGATAAGGCTGGTCTTTCCCATCACCTGAATTCGGTAGCCAGGATAAACAAATATTCCTTTATGTTTATATAACTTTTATTCAACTTGTTCTGATGAAAACTGGCATACTGGTGTATGAAGACAATAATGATTTTCGCGAAGCGCTGGTACAACTGATAGACAGCACGGAAGATTATGAATGTGTTGGTGCATACAGGAATTGTAATAATATTTTGCAGCAACTATCATCGGGCAAACCCAGTATTATTTTAATGGATATTGATTTGCCGGAAATGAATGGCATTGAAGGCGTAGGTATAGTCAGGACTGTGAACAAAGACATTAAAATAATTATGCTAACCGTTTTTGATGATAACAAAAATGTCATCAATGCAATCTGCGCCGGTGCATCGGGTTACCTGCTTAAAAAGAACTGCTTCAACCGCCTGTTTGAATCTATTGAAGAAGTACTGCAGGGCGGCGCGCCAATGTCGGCCGGTATTGCACGCATGGTATTGGATTTTGTGGCAACAGGCTCGCCCGTTCCTTCAGAGCAATATGATCTTACTGCCCGTGAAACGACTGTTTTAACGCATCTTGTAAAAGGATTTAGCTACAAAATGATTGCGTCTTCCATGGGTATCAGCATTGAAACCGTAAAGACGCATATCCGGAACATTTATGAAAAACTACAGGTGCATAACCAGTCTGAAGCCGTAGCCAAAGCTATCAAGAACAGGATTATTAAATAGCGATGCAAGGCAATTGCCTTTACTGCAAACTATTTAAATTTCTTTACCCCCCATTTTCGGTATTGCGCATCGGTTGAATTAGTACAACATTTGCATCTGCGGAGCTTATTGCGAATCTTTATAACTGCTTCCTGGTTTTTGCAGCTTTATCGTCTGTACATGAGATGACTTCCAGCAAACAGCGATGGTAACAGCAACCGTATATGCCGGTCAGCAACACCGTGCAATGAAACAGCCCGCTGCATATTGTCAATCCTGATTGATTATACGACCAACTACCTATTATATGAAAGAGACAACGAACTGCCGCCTTGTAGAAAAGATGAAAGACATTTCACCCTTGTCGGAAGAAAGTATCCGCCTGTTGTGTGCAAACTATCACCCGCAAAAACTTGGTAAAGCTGAAATACTGTTAAAAGAAGGACAATTGTGCCGTTATATTTATTTTATTGAAAACGGACTGCTGCGTACTTACTATGTAAAAAACGGAAAGGAAATCAACCTGAACTTTGCTTTTGAAGATAGTTTCGTAACCAACCTGAAAAGTTTCCTTTCTGAGCGGCCTTCTGAATATTGTATCAGCGCCAGCGAGGATACTACTGTCTGGAAATTCAGCCGCGAACAGTTACTGGATTTATACAGGCAGTCGGGTGAACTGGAATCCTTTGGCAGAAAACTCATGGAACGGTTGCTGATCAGGCAGGAAGACCACAGCAATCTGTTTAAACTGTACAACCCGGCCGAACGATACCATTATATCGCAAAATATTCTCCGCAATTGCTGCAGCGCGTATCCTTGTCACAACTGGCATCTTACCTGGGTATTTCCCGGGAGACCATCAGCCGTATCAGGAGGGATGTTCATTACCTGCTGGACGCATAGTGTTAATAGTCATTACAATTCTATCATATCGTGCAGGAAGAATTTGTTTGTCATGGGGCCGGCCGCTACCTGCGCCAGCTGAATGTATTAGATGAAATGAATGAACAGCAACAACAGAATTACAAAATTGGCCGGAATATTTTTTTGCTGACGTTCTTTGTGATTTTTGACGCAGGCGAAAAAATACAATCAAACGAATTTTGTGTTAGTAGCAGATTGCTGATAGCGGGCTGAACTACAGAAATCTTCAATACTGTTTTTCTTAAGTCATTGAACGATTCCCATTCATCGTCCTGTATCCTCCCGATTTATTGCAGCCGGTAACCGTTTTTAAAAATGGCCAGCAATTTTTTTTCAATCAGTGAGAGACAACATCAACCTTAAAATAAATATATGAATCAGAGAAAAATTTTACGGGCGAGCGGAATAGCGGTCCTGTGTATCCTTTCAGTAGTAGTCCTGGGTGTTATATACATTACCTGTTTGCTGCCATCTGTTCCACTCGAAAAAAAACTGAAAATAACAGCAACACCTGAACAACTTGCCCGGGGCCGCTATTTATTTGAAACAGTGGCCGGTTGTAAAGAATGTCATTCTTCCCGCGATCAAAAATTATTTGCGATGCCCGTTACAGAGGGAACAACCGGGGAAGGTGGCGAAGTATTTGACAGCAAAAAAGGATTCCCTGGTACTTATATTGCAAAAAACCTGACGCCTTATCATCTTGGCAATTGGACTGATGCAGAGTTATTCCGGGCCATCACGTCCGGCGTTGGCAAAGATGGACATGCCTTGTTTCCCATTATGCCGTACCAGGCATTTGCGCATGCAGATAAAGAAGATATTTATTCAATTATATCCTATTTGCGCACACTGAAGCCTATAGCAAAGGACTGGCCTGTTTCGCATTCAGATTTTCCAATGAATCTTATTATTCATACCATGCCTGCCAAACCTGATTTTCACCCGGTGCCGTCAAAAGAAAATACGGTTGCGTACGGCGGCTACCTGGTTAATATGGCCAGTTGTGTAACCTGTCACAGCCAGGTAGACAAAGGAAAAATTATTGAAGGCATGCAGTTTGCAGGTGGCCGGAAATTTCCGTTGCCAACAGGTGGAATAGTATCATCCGCCAACATTACACCTGATATAGAAACAGGTATTGGTGGCTGGACGCGCGAAGTATTTATGCAGCGGTTTATGTCTTATGCAGACAGTGGGTTTACAGCAGCCCCCGTAACACCCGGAACATTTAATACTATCATGCCGTGGACGCAATTTGCAAAAATGCTACCTGAAGATTTATCAGCTATTTACGATTACCTGCGTACCGTAAAACCGATCAAAAACAAGGTGGTGAAATTTTCAAAGAATGCTGTGTCCAAAAGTTAATAGAATTCCTGGTTAATTCATAAAAATAAATACGATGCATACAACGCAGCCACGTCATTTCTATACAACCATTGCAAAGAACCATTGGAATACAATTGTTATCGGTGGCGGCCAGGCAGGACTTGCAGCCGGTTATCACCTTAAGAAAGCAGGAGATGACTTCATTATTCTTGATGCCTCGGTGAAAACAGGTGATTCCTGGCGTTCACGCTGGGATTCTTTGAGGCTTTTTACCCCGCCGCAGTTCAATACACTACCGGGATGGCCCCATCCTTCCCAGGCATCATCCTCTATGACCAAGGATCAGATGGCGGAGTATCTTGAATTATATGCCAGGCAATTCTCGCTGCCGGTGCGGTTGGGCATCCGTGTTATAAAGCTGTCAAAAGGAATTAATGGGTTTGTACTGGAAACTGCAGGACAAACGCTCACCTGCAATCAGGTAATAGTTGCAACGGGCACTAACCAGCAACCTTATGTGCCGGCATTTGCTGGGCAACTTGATCCGGAAATTGTGCAACTGCATGCTGCCACCTACCACAGCCCGGGTGATATTCCATATGGCAACGCGCTGGTAGTGGGTGGTGCCACATCTGGTATCGAAATAGCGCTGGAGATATCAAAAACCCGGCATACCATTCTGGCCGGCAAACCATCTTTTGTAGTGCCGGCCGGTGCATTCCGGTTTGGGCAAAAATTTTACTGGTGGTTTACCAATAATATACTCACGATTAACACCCCTATAGGAAGAAAAGCCCGTGCAAATATTATTAAAGGCGGTGCGGTAATTCCGCAAATGCTTGAACGTCTGAAAAATACTGCGGTGGAACAGGTACCCAGGGTTACTGCTGTCAGAGATGGATTGCCTGTATTGGAAGACGGTCGGATATTGGAACAATTGGGTGCGGTGATCTGGTGCACAGGTTACCGGCCGGACTTTAGTTGGATTGATATAAAAAAAGCGATAGGAGAGAACGGCTGGCCCATAACGAAAAGAGGTGTATCACCGGTTACGAACGGGCTTTATTTTATGGGTGTTCCCTTTCAGTTTGGTCTTTCCTCCGGCTTGGTTGGAGGAGTGGGGCGGGATGCGGATTATATGGTTCGCCAGCTAATACGCAGCCCTTTGCAAAAGGAGAAAATATAGACAACACTTGCGCATGAACAAATCAAAGTATTTATTGCCGGTTTTATTTTGGATTATCTGTCAGCCCCTGTTCGTAACAGGCCAGATAAAAGAAAAGCAGCCGGTATTGTATTGGGCGGAAATGCTTGTTCAGCATATAACAACAGCCAATACCAGCTATCGGCATAAAAATACGGCTGTTGCATGGCCAACCGGCTCAAATAAGAATGATACCTGTTTTCAAAGCCATACCGATTGCAGTGGTCTTATCAATGCGTTACTGAAGCAGGCTTATCAATTTAATGATGCAGTGATGAAATCCTGGCTTGGAACAAGCCGCCCCCTTGCTTTCCATTATTTTAATGCAGTATGTAAAGAACAGCACTTTAAAAAGATTACCAATATACACGATCTGCAAGCCGGCGATCTGCTGGTTATAAAATACGCAGATCGATCGGACCATGACGACAATACCGGCCATTGTATGCTGGTAGCAGCCCAACCCATCTTGCGTGTGGGCACTGCTGTACGGGATGCGCACACATTGCAATATGAAGTGCTGGTCATAGACGCCAGTAAGTCGCCGCATGGTAAAATAGACACAAGGTATATCGAGAATGGTATGGCTTACGCAGGGACCGGCCAAGGGCTATTCCGGCTATATGCAGATGCCGGTGGCGTTCTGAAAGGATACAGTTGGAGTATGCTAAATCCCAAACCCGGATTCGATCCATTTCAAAACCCGATTGTAGCCGGGCGGCTGAATTTTGAACAATGAGCATTTTATCTACTTAACCACATAAAAAATAAACGTAATGAAAAAAGTTGTATGGCATTTTGCCATTTCAGGGTTATTAATTCCAGTGACGATGGTTTTGCACGCGCAGCAATCTTTCACAAGTGACAGAAATATTTTAAATAAACGTTACGGCATGTATGCCGCGGCACTGAAACAAAATACATTGGCAATGCAGGATGAACAACAATTGCCGCTCCCTGGTATCCCTCCCGGTTCATCCACGGAAAACAGTCGGGCGATCAGGCCGGGAATTACCGTAGAGCCGGGTTTGCCATTGGGTAAATTGAAAGATGCTGCAGGCTTTGTTATTTCAATAAATGCGGAAGCAAAATATTTTCTCACGGAACGGCTGGCGGCAATGGTATCCGTTGGCTTCACCAATTATTTTGGAAAAAATCATACGTTCACCGAATATAACGGCAACGGAGATCCGCAGACTTTTACGGTAAAAACAGAGGATCTGCATGCAATTCCTCTTCAGGCGGGTTTTCATATTGGATTGACTGACAATGTATTTATCCAGGGAATGGCAGGCGTCTCATTTCTAAGCAATGGCGGAGGAACAGCTTTTATTTATTCTCCCGGCCTTGGTTACACATTCAAGCAGTTTGAGGCGCGGTTGAAATACGAAGCATTATCAAAAACCGGAACGCTTTCCTTTATCGGTCTTCAACTCGGGTATTTTTTATTTTAAGCATAAGACTGGAATATTTTAGTAGGCAATAGTTGATGACCAACGGGAGATTGTGTCTACTTTCTCCCTCTTTTATCACGTTAAAAGCATATATGTGAGACGATACATGAAAATGAACGGTTTGCTGCCGGTATTGATGTTACTAAACGCTTTGTTTTATTGCGGTGTGCTGATGGCCCAGCAGGGCGCAGCAGATCTGAAAGAAGCCTACGATCATTTTTGGATGGATTATGCCGGGGCTATGAAAAAAATTAAAGCTGAAAAAGATGACGCAGCAGCTGCGCAGCAAACCGATCAATTAAAAAAGTTTATTCTGCCGGGGTTTAGCCGGGTACTCGCGAGCACCGCTAAATGGAAGCAAACACACAGCAAACGGGAGGTGGCAGAACTGGAGGCCTGGGTAAATAGCAATCCGCGTGCTAAGGAAGCTTCCGATCTTCAATCCGACCTGATGATTCGCGCTGCCAGGGAAAGAGGCCTGTTTGGTAAATCTTTTATGGAATACCTGCAGATGATGGCGAAGGCAGGTAAATAGCAACCATTTATACTTTACCCACCGCGGAAACCTGAACAGTTATTTACAAAATATTTTAAACCAGCAAACAGATGCGAAACAACAAAGCACTATGCAGGGCAGCAGCCTTTATGACAGCGATTCTATTTCTTAATTCGTCCTGTAAAAAAAATAACGCCGATTCAACAGGGGGAAACACAGGGAAAGCGACGGTTTCTTTTACGGTTGATGGAGACGGAATGGTGAACCAGTCTGTCATTATTAATGCAGCCGCCGGAAGCACAGGCAATGAATCGATTTACAACTCAAAATGGAACTTTACGCATGGGGTTGTTGCTGACAATAAAACAAAGTTTAGTTTTTATACCAACGGGCAGCAAACCGGGCAGCAAAAATTGGGTACCGATTTTAGTAATACAAACGGACCATTTACGAATGTGTCCATCATACTGGAAATGCTGGAAGCGGATGGAACACAGCGAACATATATTTACGAAGACAAAACATATGCTGGAAATCCGCTGCCGCCGGGCAGCAACATCAACATAACAAAATATGAAGGAGTGGGAGGCTCGGTAGAAGGCGATTTCCAGGGGGCATTGTTTAATAATGAAAACCTTGCAATTATCAAATTAAGCAACGGGCATTTCAAAATACCGAGATCAAAAGACGTTAAATAAGCAATCAAGCTGACTTTTAATAGGGCACAAAGAACTCAGAAAAGAATGGTAACGGATATTCCAAACGGCCGGCCATTGATACAAAAGTAAACTGCTATGAATATTACCATACTCGACGATTATTTTGATACCGTCCGTACGTTGCAATGTTTTAAAAAATTAGATGGTCATCATGTAACCATTTGGAACGATCATGTGGATGATATAGACCTGCTGGCTGAAAGATTAAGAGAAACTGAAATCCTGGTGCTTATCCGTGAACGAACGGCCATTCGTGCTAAGCTGCTGGAGCGATTACCCAAATTGAAACTTATCAGCCAGCGAAGCATTTATCCGCATATCGATGTGAACGCCTGTACGCGTATGGGTATTATTCTTTGCTCCGACATGCATAGTGATACACCATCATACGCGGCGGCCGAACTTACCTGGGCTATTTTGATGGCTGCAGTACGCCAGGTGCCGCAACAAATGCAGTCCCTCAAAGCGGGTCGATGGCAAATGGGAATCGGTTCTACATTGCGTGGTAAAACCCTGGGCATTTACGGATATGGCAGAATTGGCAGCGTGGTAGCAGGTTATGGAAAAGCATTTGGAATGAAAGTGCTGGTGTGGAGCAGTGCGGCCTCACTCGAACGCGCACAGGAAGATGGGCACCGTATAGCACCCGGCAAACATTCCTTTTTTGAATCCTGCGATATCGTGTCACTTCATTTGCGGTTGCTGCCGGTTACACGCGGTATTGTAAAAGCGTCTGATCTTGCTGTGATGAAGCCGGGCTCTTTACTGGTGAATACAAGTCGTGCCGGCCTGATCGAGCCCGGCGCCCTCGAAAAGGCGCTGTCATTGGGCAGGCCCGGCATGGCGGCTGTAGATGTGTATGAGGAAGAACCGCTGTACGACAATCATCACCCGCTGCTGAATATGGAGAACGTAATCTGCACGCCACATATCGGGTATGTTTCGCGCGACGAATATGAGATCCAGTTCTCGGACATATTTGACCAGGTGACGGCCTATGTATCAGGAAGCCCCATTAACGTTATCAACCGGGAGCTGTTGCTACGCTGATAGCATAATTATTATTTCAGATTTCTGCCCCGTTCCCCCTCAGGATGGTTATTGCCTCCCTCAACGATGCATAAAAAAGTCTGCCATGATTAAAGGTTTATTTGAGACACATATCAACGTTTCTTCGCTTGAACAATCCATGCATTTTTACGGCACAACACTGGACCTGGAATTGGGCGTTTTCGACAGAACACGCCGCGTAGCATTTTACTGGGTGGGCAACCGTGGCGAATACATGCTTGGCCTGTGGGAAATCAGGGCCGTAAGAATTCCGCAACAACATTTTGCATTCCGGTGTGAACCGGATGATATCATCAGCAGGGCGGCCACTTATTTAACAAACCGAAACCTGCGGCCGTATAATTTCCTCAATAACGGCATTGCACAACCGATGGTATTTGCCTGGATGCCGGCTGCGTCCATTTATTTCAATGACCCCGACAATCATTCACTTGAATTTATTGCTATGCTGCCAGGCATGCCGCGACCGGAGCTGGGTGTTATCAGCTACGAAGAATGGAAGCAATTTGCCTCGTCGGATCTATCGAACATAAGTTGATCTTAATTGGAGACCGGACGCCTTGCCTCATTGGGCCATGAAAATCAGACCCTCCTTTATCAGCGTCTGAAGATAACCAACGCGAGTAATGCAAGCAACATACAATATTGCATGATGTGGAACCTGGTGAGCCTGGTTTTTAGTGGTAGCAGCGCATGTATTTCATGATCCGGCGATTGTAACCCGGCGGCGATGCTGGCAAATAGTTTTTTACCAACCAAACGCCCGTTCAACACCAGTAATATAAAAAGTATCAATTTCAGGGAAAGCCAGGCCTGTCCCCAGAACACCCAGTGCACGCCATACAACATCAGCAATCCTGTAATAAGCATTAGCATAGCACCACTGATAATAACCTTTGGAAACAATAGCAAGAGGGGAACCATCGCCTTTGCCTTTTCGCTGCCTTGCCTGATATAGTTCCAAAATATGGATTCCGTTAAAACAACTCCCACCAAACCGCCGGCAATCAGGAAAATACCAATTATATGAAAGAATAAGCCTGTTTTGAAAATCATAAATATATTTTTTATCACTGTTTATTTTACCCTGCGCGTCTTACAGAAGAAGCGCCTGCAAAAGCAGGCGCTCCTATCTTAATTTTTATTGTTTGATGAGGTAGCCAAACAAGCCGTCCTGCTCGGTGTCGGGTCCTGCAGTAAAATACAAACGGTTTGGATCAATACTGGTGGCCGAGGCAGGAGGAAAGCTGAGCGCCCATAAGCCAGGGATGGCAATGGTATGTCCATGCGACTTCAATTGACCAATAAACTGTCCGTCTTCTGTGAAGGCATTGATCTTGCCGTCGCCAAAATTACCTACGAGCAAGACGGGTTCGGCATTACCGCTATACGTTGGTTTGCCTGCTGTTTTTGGATTGTCGTAATTGTTATTTTCGCCGAAGAAACTGGCAGGTGCTTCAACAATGCCCCATGGGGCGTTAAGTGTTCCGTTCGATGCGAGACGTTTTATAAACGCTCCATCCGCCGAAAAAATATTTACGAATCCATTTCCGGCGCCAGGTAAATCCCGGCCATCGGGGCCCACCTTAGCATAGGTCACATACAACCATTGACCCGCTACCTGGATATTATATGGTGAATAGCCAGCCGGCATGTTGGGATCGCGAAACGGGAGCTCAACAAGCTTGAAATTTTTATCCCAAACATCAATTCTACCTGATCTGAAATTGGCCGCGTATAAAAAATTTGCACCATTTCTCTGGCTTAATGTTAAACCGGTATAAGCTGAGGTGGCCACATTGTTTTTAATTAACAAAGCCCGGTTGCCTGCTGCGGGGTTCCAACCTGAAAGAATACCGTCAACACCCACAAATATAAACAGCGCGGGCTGCCCGTTTGAAAGCACGAAATCAGTGGAGCTGTTAAATACAATACCAGTTGGATTGCCGCCCGCTGGTCCACCGGGTGAAGGAATAGAAACAGGCGCTTTGAGTATTTTGCCGTCTTTGTCATAAATAGTGCTGACATGACCGCCGGGTGAGGATACCCAGGCGGCGCCAGACGAGCCAAACGCCAATCCCCAGGCGTTGATAAGTGTGCTGTCAACCTGTGCATTGTTGTATTCGTTGTTATTGGCAACAAGATTCACCTGGGTAAAATCTTTAATTGCTTCCGGTGTGTGGTCTTTTTTACAACCCGTGCTAAAAAATAGAAGGCTTCCTAAGGCAAGCCCCGCAGTGGTAATACTGTACTTTTTCATTGAATGTGTATTAATTAATAAAATAGAAATGAGGCCTGCCGGCAGTAGCAACTATTGAGATTTTTGTGGTTGCATAGCCGGCGATGTAAAATTGGGTCACATAAGTTGCTTATCGTTGCGTCAAAAATCACAAACTGTTGGGCAGCGACCAGAAATGAGTTGCCAAGACGGTGAAGTTACTAACGAGGTTGGTGGATTCGGGGCGATTTACTTGGTGAACATGTATGAAACCGTGGAAATAAATCCCCCGGCTGTTAAAGTATCATCATTATTGTTTCGCTGGCACAAAGATTGCCAGCAGTACCAAAAAGATTGTTATGATACGGAAATTGAAATCGGGCGAATACAGGTTGTATTCCCGTAAAAAAGATCCAAAAACAAATAAGCGGCGCAATCTTGGTACCTTTTCTTCGCTGTCTGCCGCAAAAAAACATGAAACGGACATTCAGTATTTCAAAAGACACTGATAGCTATCTGCTTTGCAATTCATTTAATTATTCATTTTAAATTGTATACTATGGCAAGCACAAACACAAAAATAATACTGGGCATTATTGCCGGCGCTTCAATAGGAGCTATCGCCGCTATTTTGTTTTCTCCTGCCAAGGGATCCGACACCCGGCAAAGAATTATTGATAAGACAACTGATTTTGGTACCTCCATTAAAGATTGCGTAGTGGATCTTTTTCAGGGAGCGAAAAAGAAGGCCAACGGTGAATCAATGGCCAGTAACACCGGCATGAATCTAAACACGATGGGATAAATGCGCGAACAAGATCATCTTAAAAAAAATATCCTGGGTAACCGGGATATTTTTCGCTTTAAACTTTTCCGTGATCGCGTATAAACATGTGACGAATAGCATCCTCTCCGGGTGTATTATGGAGCGGGTGATTGGTTAAAAAAATTGTTTTTGAAAAAAGAAATATTGCAGAAAAAGGAAACAGTTTCACAAAGTTTGAATAGCTTTTTGTGCATCAGAAGGTCCAGGATTCCCCGAGTGGCTGCGCGG
>Ga0157378_10000650_pt1 | contig 32726 bp, 28 predicted proteins | sample M65metaG_FD_115309 | JGI IMG/M metagenome (GOLD analysis project Ga0157378, IMG submission 115309) | Miscanthus rhizosphere microbial communities from Kellogg Biological Station, Michigan, USA - M6-5 metaG | ecosystem: Host-associated > Plants > Roots > Rhizosphere > Soil | place: USA: Michigan... | reverse complement strand
TCGCCCAGGCCACGGTGCTCTTCGAGATGCTCACCGCGCGCAAGCTCTTCAGCGGCGACAACGAGCTCTCCATCCTCGAGCAGGTGCGCGAAGCGCGCGTCACCGCGCCGTCGCAATTCAACGATGAAGTGACGCCGCAGATCGACGCCATCGTCCTGAAAGCGCTGCAGAAGGATCCTGCCAATCGCTACCAGACCGCCGGCGAGATGCAGCGCGATCTCGACGCCATCCTCTACAGCTTCAAACCGACGCCGACCAGCGCCGATCTCGCAATCTACATGCACCGTCTGGCCACGAGCTCCCCGGTGCCGTCGCAGCCGGTCGAGTACCACGCGCCGGAGCCTGTGTTTGCGTCGAATGAGCTGAAGCCGCTCAAGCCCGCGCCCGTCGTTCCCATTCCCACGTCGGCGCCTGCCGTTTCCCCGGTGATCGCCGCTGCGCCGGCGAAGAAGCCACCGATCGTGCCGATCGCCATCGGCGTGGTCGTGGTCATCGCCGCCATCGTCGGTTACCTGATGATGCGCAAGCCCTCGGCCACGACCACCGCGGCCAAAACGCCAGTGGTGACGAAGCCATTGACGACGACCTCCGTCGCCGCGACCACCACCGCGCCGGCCCTCGGCACCGCCACTCCCACGTCGACGGCGCCGGCCATCGATCCGTCGAAGGTCAATGAAGAAGTGGCCAAGCGGATGGCGGCGGAGAGAGCCAGGATCGAGCAGGCCTCCAAGACGCAGAACCAGCCGCCGGGAGCGACCACCGCCCGTCCCGCCGCCGTGACTCCGACGCCGCAGCCGGTGGCTACGCAGACGGTGGCTCCGCCGCCGGCGGTCGAGAATCGTCCCGTCCCTGCGCCGCAGCCGGCGACACCGGCGCCACAGCCTGTCGTCGAATCGCGTCCGGCTCCTCAACCCGAGGCGCCGCGCACGCAGTTGGGAGACCTCGTTCCGCCTGGCACGCCCGGACTCACGCCCGCGCACACCACGCGCCAGGCGCCGGCCAGCTATCCGCCGCTCGCGCGCGTGCAGCGTGTGCAGGGGACGGTCATCATCAGCGTCCTCATTTCGGAATCGGGACGAATCCTTGAAACGAGAGTCGTCAAAGGCGGTCAGTTGGGACTCACGGAAGCCGCCGAGCAAAGCATCCGCCGTTCGACGTTCGCACCCGGAGAAAAGGACGGCGTGCGCGTGAAGTCGTGGACCACGGTGGCCGTCGACTTCAAGCTATAATCGCCCGCCGTTCGTACACGACTGAAGGAGAAACAATGGCCGTCATCACGGATCAGCAACGCAAGTTCTACGAGACGACGCTTCAGGTGACCAAGCAGGAGATCAGCGACCTGAAGGACCAGATCGAAGAGGAGCTGGCCAAGGTGAAGGATCGGATCGCCGAGCTGCAGAACGCGATCAACGCCTCCAAACAGATGTACGCCGCTGCCTGCGCCCGCCTGGCGATTCACAACGACATGGAAGACGACGAAGGCGGCGAGTCGTAGCCGTGACGCAGATTTCTTCTCCCGAACCGCGGCCGCAACGCCGCGGTTTTTGTTTGAAGGTGTTTGACCTCCTGGGAGCGCGGGCGTCCCGCCCGCCCTTGAGCAGGATTTTGCCAAGTACTGCGGGCGGGACGCCCGCGCTCCCAGGAGGCCGGCGTCTCTTCCTGGCCCTAGTCACATTGCTGATCGCCTGCACGGCGAAAGAGCCCACGCCCAAACAAACCCCGCACCGCATCGTCACGCTCGCCCCGAACGTCACCGAGATGGTGATCGCCCTCGGCGCTGCCGGCCGCATCGCCGGCACGGACGATTTCTCCGCCGTCCCGAATCGGAGCGTCCCGCGCGTCGGCGGCCTCCAGCCCAATCTCGAAAAGATTGTCGCCACCCGCCCCGATCTCGTGATCGCCAACGCCGCCGGCCTCCCGCCCACCCTCGGCCGCGCGCTAGCCGCCGTGCACATCCCGCTGCTGGTCGTCACCAACGAGCGCCTCGACGACATCACGAAGTCGATGACGTCAATCGCCAAGGCTCTCGGCATCGACAGCAAACCCGCCGTCGACGCGTTGAACGCCAGCCTGGCCAAACAGCGACGCACCCGCCCCAACCCGCCCCGCATCATGCTCGCCGTCTGGACCGACCCGCTCTACGTAGCCGGCCGCAACACCTTCGCCGACGACCTCATCACCCTCTGCGGCGCCCGCAACGCGGTGCAGGTAAACGGCTGGCCCCAATACTCCCTCGAATCCTTCGTCGCCCACCCGCCGGATCTGCTGCTCTATCCCAACCACTCCGTCACCCCCGAAGCCGTCAACGCGCTCCTCACCCGCGCCGGAACAAAGAACGTAGTGGCCATCCCCGTCGACGAAAACCTCTTCACCCACCCCGGCCCTCGGGTGGGTGAGGCGGGGGGGATTTTGAATGGGATTTTGGACAAACGGCCCTAAGCCTGTTGATGTATGAGAGGAGCCGATGAGCGACATCCGCAAGCGGTGTGGAACTGAATGAAACACATTCTGTTGGCATCGGTCGCGAGTTTGCTCATTGCGTGTAATCCGATTCAGGAGTCTCACATACGAGACAATGTTCCTGATGCGGCCGACTTCGATCGTTTTCTCCAGCGGGATCTCAGGGCGTATTTCTCGGGTGCAAGTGTCAAATTCGACCTTCTACGCCGCGCACCTACGCAGTCGGGTGTCGCTTATCCGAAGTTCTATGCATGGGTGAGGGCCGTCGCTTCCGGTGCGCAGCCGGTCGAGGGTGCCGTACGGCTCGCGGCTGAAGACCGCGAGAAATTCGTCATTACCGATTTCTTATCTGCTCAAGAGATCCGAGCGAATCCCGGTCAGGTATATGCGATCTTCCCAGCCGCTTTATGCCCTGAGATCAAGCGCCGTGCTGGTGTTCCAGCCGATTAGGCTGCAGAGGAACGCCAATTGACAAAAGGCAGCTATTCGCCGGCCGACCTCGCCGATGTCGACGCCTGACCTGAGAGAGTCTCGATCCTGTTCGAAAAGGCGAAAGCCCTGACGCAAAAGGTTCCGCATCTGCTCGAAATGCAGGAAACCCTAACCCAAGAGGGTATCGGCCCAATTCGAAAAGGTGAAACGCCTGATGCAAAAGCCTGTGGGACCTGTTCGAAACGTCAGAGCGCCTGATCGAAAAGGGCCTGAGACTTTTTCGAAAAGGCAAAACCGCTAAACCAATAGAGCTCGAGCCCATTCGAAAACGCCTAACCGCATGGCCCCTGGACCTAATCGTTAGGAACGTTCTGCCTCAGCTTGACCAAAATCGCGCTCTCCGCCTCGGCATGAAGTTTCCGCACGCGCTCCCACGCTACATCCGCGCGTTGCACCAGCGCCGCGCGGCGCGAAACATCGGCCAGCCCCGCCAAATTGATACACACATTCTGGTACGCCCCCGCCGCCGCCGCCCTGCCCATCTGGGCGCCGACGCCGGCGTCGGATAGCGATGCCGGCAATCCGATGCGGCCGATCTCCGTGCATAGCTCGATGACCTCGGGGCAGGATTCGAGGACGCCGAGGGGGACTTCGGTGGCGGCGATGGTGGCTTCGGTGATGGCGGCGTCGCGTGCGGACTGTTCCTCTGGGGTCGACTTCGGCATGCGCATGGCTTCGAGGAGTTGATCGAAGGCGGCGGTGTCGGCGTCGACGGCGGCGAGGAATTGGTCCTTCAAGATTTGCGCGCGGACGGCGATGCGGTCAAGGTCCAGCTGCTTCGATTCGAAGCCTTTGCGTGTGTGCGAGAGGACGGCCACCATCGACGCCAGGCCGGCGGCCATCGAGGCCGCCAGCGCGGAGACGGAGCCGCCGCCGGGGGCGGGGGAATCGCTCGACAGCTCGTCGATGAAGTCGTTCACCCGCATCGACGCCAGACGCGCCGGTGATGCCAGCCGGTACTCGATGACCCGTTCGCGCGGATCGAACGGTTTCAGTTCCGAGAGTCCCAGCGAGCGGATGGCGACATGCATCAACGCCGCCTCGGGGACGCCGGTTGGGCGGCCCATGCGCGACAGGTAATGTCGTCCGGCCGCGAGCAGCACATCGCGCGGAACCAGTCCGACGATCTCCGATCCGGTCACGCGCAGGCCGCGTTCGCGTGCGCGCTCGTCGCACGTATCAAAAGCAACATGCAGCGGCGTGACGTCGAGATCCGTCAGGTTGATCGACACCTGCGCGCAGCCGAATTCGGGGATGACCCAGCCGACCGCCTTGACCGACTTGAGCAGGCCCGGCTCCCACACCGGCTCGCCCTTGGCGTCGACGATCGGATTGCCGTCGTCGTCGCGCTTCATGCGTCCACGCTCGCGGACGTCGAAGGCGACGCGCGTGGCCAGGCGTTTGTCCAGCGTGTTCAGGTTGACGTTGTAGGCGACGAGAAACTTGCGCGCGCCGATGACGATGGCGCCGGAGCGGGGAACGAATTCGGCCGGGCCGAAGTCGGGCGCCCATCGCGGATCGGCGAGCTTGCGGGCGCAGCCTTCGTATTCGCCCTCGCGCACATCGGCGAGGTTGCGGCGATGCGGCGCGCTGCAGGCGGACTCGTAGAGATAGACCGGCACGCGCAGCTCGCGGCCGACGCGCTCGCCGAGGCGGCGGGCCAGATCGACGCAGTCCTCCATGGTCACGCCGGAGACGGGGATGAAAGGGACAACGTCAACCGCGCCGATGCGAGGATGCGCCCCGCGATGCGTGGTCATGTCGATGAGCTCCAGACCCTTTCGAATCAGCTGATACGCCCCTTCGAGCACAGCCTCAGGATCGCCGACGAAGGTGATGACGGTACGGTTGGTGTCGGCACCGGGATCGACATTCAGCAGCGTGACGCCGGCCACGCTGGCCGCGGCCGCCGCGACGGCGTCATAGATCTCCGGGCGGCGACCCTCGGAAATGTTCGGAACACATTCGACGAGTTTCATGGGATGGGAAGGCTATCGCAATTGCGTCGACGGAGCTCTTCATCTGCGTTCAATCTGCGTAATCTGCGGATAAAACCTCATCCGCAGATTACGCAGATTGACGCAGATGAGAATCACTGTTCTTCGCCGCTTTCCCTCACCGACATCCAACTCCCGAGGTACCCGGCGAGCATGCCGCCAGCGAGGAGGGCGAGGAGCTTCTGCCAGGGGAGGAAGCCGTTGAAGAGGAAGCCCCAGAGCAGCGAATTGCGTGGGGCGAGGAAATGGCGGCCGGAGAGGAAGGCGGTCACGAGCAGGGCGATGGCGACGATCGCGCCGAGGAGGCCCTGCAGGATTCCTTCGATCAGGAACGGGCCGCGGATCATCCGTTCGGTGGCGCCGACCAGGCGCATGATGTCGATCTCTTCGCGATAGAGCAGCATCGTCAGGCGGATCACGTTGGCGATGGTGAAGGCGGCAGCGATGGCCAGCAGCCCGCCGGCAATGAGGCCGGCGAGATTGACGAGGTTGATCAGTTTTTTTAACTTCTCCACCCACTCCCAATCGAACTGCACTTCCTCGACGCCTGCGATTGCGCGCAGCTCCGCGGCCTGACTGGCGAACGCCGGCGACTGCGCCACGCCCGGCGCGCCTTCGCATTCGAACGAAGCCGGAAAGGGATTCTCATCGAGCTGACCGACGACGCCGGAGAGATTGGCGAAATACTCGCGGAACCGCGCCAGCGCCACTTCCTTCGAAACGAACTTTCGTCCGGCGAAATCGTGATGCGCGGCAAGCCAGGCGTCGACGGCGGCGATCTGCTGCGGCGTGGCGTCGGCGTTCAGGTAGATGTTGACGCGCGACGTTCCGCCCGCGTGCGCGATGGCGCGTCCGAGGTTTTCGGCGACGAGGAGAAATGCACCGACGATGAAGAGCGAGATGGCGATCATGGCGATGGCCACGAAGCTGGTCCGCTTCGACACCCACATCCGCCGCATCGCTTCGCGGAAGAAATAGGAGACCGTATTTTTCGGGAGCGATTCGTCGGGCAGCGGCATCGCGTCAGCCGCCGATCCCGAAGATCGACTCGACGCGTGGCGCGCGCTGCGGCACGGCCACCTTCTCGTCGGTGATGCGGCCGTGATCGAGCGTGATGACGCGCCGTCCGCTCTGCTCGATCAGCTCGCGATCATGCGTGGCAATGAGCACCGTCGACCCGCGCAGATTTGCCTCGGCGAAGATCTGCACGATCTCCTGCGTCAGATCGGGATCGAGATTGCCGGTCGGCTCGTCGGCCACGATGACCAGCGGATCGTTGATCAGCGCCCGGGCGATGGCGATGCGCTGCTGCTCGCCGCCGGAGAGTTGCAGCGGATACGAATTTAGCTTGTGATGCAGGCTCACCGCGCGCAACGCGCCGTACGCGCGCTTCTTGTGCTCGCGCGGCGCAACGCCGAGGACGGTGAGGATGAAGGAGAGATTCTCGAAGACCGTCATTCGCTCGATGAGCTTGAAATCCTGAAACACCATCCCGATCTCGCGGCGGAAGAAAGGGAGCTGCGATCGCTTCATGGCCTTCAGGTTGCGCCCGTTGACCACCACCTGTCCCTCGGTGGGTTGCATCTGCCGCAGGATCAGTTTCAACAGCGTCGACTTTCCCGCGCCGCTGGCGCCGGTGAGAAAGACGAATTCGCCCTTCTCGATGTGAAAGGTGACGTCATGAAGCGCCGTGGAGTAGGCATCGAAGCGCTTGGTGACGTGGTAGAAGTGGATCACTGGCTTTGCATTTTATCCTGACGGCGTCTGAGCGAAGCGAAGAGCCGCCGTCAGGATCTGCGGTGGCGCTCGGGACAACGTAAGTTTGGCGCCACCGGAGATCCTGACGGTGAGCTTCGCTCACCGCAGGATGGAGTTACATTAAGCAATGCGCTTCACACTCATCTGCCTCGGCGGCGCAATCGGCACCGGCGCGCGTTATCTGACGTCGCTCTGGGCGGCGAGCGCGTTCGGCGTGGCCTTCCCGGTGGGGACGTTTCTCGTGAACATCGGCGGCTCGTTTCTGCTCGCTTTCATCATGCAGACTTCGGCGTCGACAGAGCTGATCTCGTCGGATGTTCGCCTGATGCTGACCACCGGCGTGATGGGCGGCTTCACCACGTACTCGACGTTCAACTACGAGACGACGAACTACTTTCGGGCCGGCGCGTGGGGCCTGGGCATGGTGAACGCGGGGGCGACATTCTTCGGCTGCCTGGCCGCGGGACTGGCCGGCCTGGCGCTGGCGCGCTTTCTCTTCGGGAGGTAATCGATGCGCACGTTGACGGGCGAACAAGTGATGGTGCGGATTTTCTTCGGCGAGTCGGACCGGTGGAAGCATCAGCCGCTGGAGCTGGCGCTGATCGAACGACTGCGCCGCGAAGGCTTCGCCGGAGCTACCGCGTTTCGCGGCTCGGCCGGTTTCGGCGCGAACAGCGTCATCCACACGACGCACCTTCTCGATCTCTCCTCCGATCTGCCGGTGGTGGTCGAAGTGGTCGACACCGAGGAGCACATCGAGCGATTGATTCCGATCCTCGACGAGATGATCGACGACGGACTGGTGACGATGGAGAAGGTGCGGGTGCTGCGGTACTCGGCGGCGAAATAAGGAGCGCTGGCGTCCGCGCCGGCTGGCGTCGGCGGCGTCTCGCCGCCGGGGTTATCAGCGAATGTTTGGAGTTTGCGCGTTCGGCGTCGAGACCCTTCGGCTTCGCTCAGAGCAGGCTTTGCCGAGCCAGCCGGCGCGGACGCCAGCGCTCCACGTTCTCTCCTCTGCTACCCTTCGCGCCGCATGAAACTGATCGTCGGCCTCGGCAATCCGGGCGCGGAGTATGAGCGCTCACGGCACAACGTCGGGTGGATGATCGTCGATGCGTTTGCGAAGAAGTTTCGGATCGACGTCGCCAAACATGAGAAGAGCGCCATGACCGGCGAGGGGCGGGTGGCGGGTGGGAGCGTGAAGGTGGCCAAGCCACTGACCTTCATGAATCTCTCCGGCGACGCGGTGCGTCTGCTGGTCAACGCCTATCTCGATTCCACTGACGATCTGATGATCGTCTACGACGATATCGACCTGCCGCTGGCGCGATTGCGCATCAAGCCCAGCGGCTCGTCGGGCACGCACAACGGCATGCGCTCGATCGTGGCCTCGCTTGCGAGCGAGCGCTTCCCGCGCTTACGATTCGGCGTTCGCGGGGCGGAGTATCCGGACGGCCGGCTTCGCGATTATGTCCTCGACGATTTCACAGCCGAGGAGATGCCGCTGGTCGAGCGCGGAATCGAGCGGGCAGTTGACGCGCTCGTGCTCTTCGCGCGCGGCGATCTGAAACGAGCGATGAACGAATTCAACCGCGATCCAGAGGAAACTCCCAACCCATGAACATCCACACCCTCGGCGAGCTGCGCGCAACCGGTTACCGCATCACCTCGGTCAAAGATGAGATGCGCAGGAACCTGCTCGCGGCCATCGGGCGCGGCGAGACGCTCTTTCCCGGCATCCACGGCTACGAGCGGACGGTCATCCCGGCCATTCAGAACGCCATCCTGTCGCGGCACGACATCATCCTTCTCGGCCTTCGCGGCCAGGCCAAGACGCGCATCCTCCGCTCGCTGACGAACTTTTTGGATGAACGAGTTCCCATCATCGCCGGATGCGAGATCAACGACTCGCCGCTGGCGCCGACGTGCAAGCGCTGCCGGCGATTGGCAGCCGAGCAGGGGGAGGATCTGCCGGTCGCCTGGCTGACGCGCGACGAGCGCTATCGCGAGAAGCTGGCTACGCCCGACGTCACCGTCGCCGATCTCGTCGGTGACATCGATCCGATCAAGGCGGCCAACCAGCGGCTGACGTACGCGGACGAAGAGGTCATCCACTACGGCATCATCCCGCGCACGAATCGCGGCATCTTCGCCATCAACGAGCTGCCCGATCTGGCGCCACGCATCCAGGTGGCGCTGTTGAACATTCTCGAAGAGCGCGACCTGCAGATCCGCGGCTTTCCGGTGCGCATTCCGATGGACGTCGTGCTCGTCTTCAGCGCCAATCCCGAGGACTACACCAGCCGAGGGAACATCATCACGCCGCTCAAGGACCGCATCGACTCGCAGATCCTGACGCACTACCCGCAGAGCGTCGAGACGGCCATGCAGATCACCAGGCAGGAAGCGTGGACCGATCGCGCGGCCGAGGTGTCAATCGAGATTCCGGACTACATCCACTCGCTGGTCGAGCAGATCGCCTTCGTCGCCCGCGGCTCGGAGCTGGTCGATCAATCGTCCGGCGTTTCCGCGCGTTTGACGATCGCGGCGATGGAGCTTCTGCAATCGAACATGGAGCGGCGCGCGGCATTGACGAAAGACCGCTCCGTCTTTCCGCGACTCTCCGATCTGGCCATGCTGCTACCTGCGATCACCGGCAAGGTGGAGATGGTCTACGAGGGCGAACAGCAGGGCGCCGAGGTGGTGGCGCGCAAGCTGATCGGCGAGGCAGTGGGGAAACTGTTCGCCACGAAGTTCCCGCCGGTCGAGCGCGCCGGCGTTGGCGCGCGCAACGAGCGCAATCGTTCGTACGCCGATCTCGAGGATGAGGAGCTGGACGACGCTTTTGCCAGTCACCGTAACCGCAAACAGAAGCCGCCGCCGCGAAAGGAAGAGAAGCCGGCCGCGCCGACGGAGCCGAATTACGACGCCATCCTCGGCTGGTTCGTCGAAGGCAACAAGATCACGCTCTCCGACGAGCAGCCGTTCGATGTCTACGTTGCGGAGCTGAAGCGCGTGCCGAAGCTGGCCGAGACCGCGGTGAAATACGTGCAATCGTCGAGCGATCAGGAGCGTGCGTTCTGGATGGAGATGATCCTCGAAGGGCTGCACCAATCGCTGCGCCTGGCCCGCGAGGATCTCGATTCCACCATCACGTTCCAGGAAATGATGAAGTTCAACGTGCTGCGGACAGTGAAGTGAGAAAAACGTAGGTCGGACTCTCCAGTCCGACCGCTTGTGAAAAACCCGGCTGGAAACCATCGTCCGCGCGAGAACCGGTCGGACTGGAGAGTCCGACCTACGTTTCGTTCGACACGCTACAATCCAACTCACATGGCCAAGGTCACAGCCGAGATTCCGGGCGATCTGTCGCGTCAGCTCGACCGCATGATCCGCGATGGTTGGTTTCCGGATCAGGAGGCGCTGGTTCGCGAAGCCCTCTCTCATTTCGTCGATGCGAAGTCGTTCCTCGGCGATTCACCTCGGATGCTGCACCGCTTCGCCGCCGACGCGCTGAACGATTCCAAACCCGAGGTCGCCCTCAAGTTCGTCAACCGCGGCCTGTCGCTGCTGCCGACGCAGGACATGACCGACTTTCACCTCTACCAGAACCTGGTCGAGCTCCGTGTGCAGATCCTGCTCGTCCTCGATCGCAACGCCGAGGCGCTGGCCGGGCTGGAAGAGGCACGCGAGCTGCTGCCGAATAATCCGACGATTGCGAAGTGGATCGCGAGGTTGAAGAAGAAGTGAGTCCCTGTCATTCCGAGCCCGGCGGCGCCCCGGTAGGGGCAAAGCACGGCGAGGAATCCCCAGCCGATAGCCGCTGCACCGCCAACGTAACTGGGTTTCAGCCGGGGATTCCTCGCCGCGCTTTACCCCTCCGGGGTGTCGCCGGCTCGGAATGACAGGTAAGCCCCATGCGCCACCGTTACTCCTACCTCGATCCCGATCTCATCCGACAGCTGCTTGCCGAGATGGGGTTGCGGCGGCTGTTCAATCATCTGCTGCTGCAGAGCGGTGGCGACGTCGATGAGGCGATGCGCTGGATGCGGGCGCTGCAGGATCGCGGGTACATCGATCCCAACATCGATCTCGAGGCGTTTTTCGCCAGGCTGATGGAAGAGAACGTCATCGGGCAGGATGCGAATGGGAACGTCATCCTCGGCGCGGGCGGCGAGCGGCAGATCCGGCGCGATGCGCTCGACGAGATTTTCGGCGGTCTGCAGAAGTCGATGACCGGCTCGCACTCGGTGGCCAATGCCGGGCAGGGAACGGAGCGGCTGACGGAGACGCGGCCATACCAGTTCGGCGACGATCCGATGTCGATCGATTCGATTCGCTCCCTGCAGAACGCCATGAAGCACACCGATCCGGCGGACGCCATCCTCATGACCGAGGACGATCTGGAAGTGTTCGAGACCGAGCACAACTCCAGCTGCGCCACCGTGGTCATGATCGACATTTCGCATTCGATGGTGCTCTACGGCGAAGACCGCATCACGCCGGCGAAGAAAGTGGCGCTGGCGCTGACGGAGCTGATCCTGACGAAGTACCCGAAGGATTCGATCGACGTGCTGCTCTTCGGCGATGAAGCCACCGAGGTGCCGATCTCCGAGATTCCGTACGTGCAGGTGGGGCCGTTTCACACGAACACGAAGGCCGGCCTGGAGCTGGCGCAGCGCATCTTGCGCCGCCACAAGCACAACAACAAACAGATCTTCATGATCACCGACGGCAAACCATCGGCGCTGACCGAGGGCGGCCACCTCTACACGAACTCATTCGGCCTGGACATGAAGATCGTCAACCGCACGCTGGAAGAAGCCGACCGCTGCCGCCGCGCCAACATCCCCATCACCACCTTCATGCTGGCCACCGACCCGATGCTGGTGAATTTCGTCGAGCAGCTCTCAAAGATCAACCGCGGCCGGGCGTTCTACTCGTCGCCCGATCGACTGGGCGAGTACATCCTGGCGGACTACATCCGCAACCGGCGCAAGTTCGTGCACTGACTCCGCGTCTCCGCGCCTCCGCGTGAAAAACATCGTTCACCACTTCGTATCAGCGAACGGTTTCGTCTCCCGACGCTCCGTGTCGAACTCGGACATAGGGAGGACAGACCAATGTTCGAGACATCTGTCATACATGCCGAGGTCGTTGCGGAGAAACGGGTTGGATTGCTGTCGGCGTCGTTTGCTTTTCACGTGCTCGTGGTGACTGCCATCATCGCCAACGGCATCCGCACGATCGAGTTCCCCAGGAACGCGCCGAAGGAGTACGCGATCCCGACATTCTTCAAGCCCGTAACGATCCCGCCCGCGCTCGGTACACCGAACGGCGGACACAAACAGGCCGCACCTCCCACGCCGGTGAAGCCTTCCACCCCCGCGGCCAATCTCGTGCCGAACGTGGTGCCTGATCACGTCGTGCCCACTACTCCTTCGACCACCACCGGCGACACCACCACGACCGGTGGACCAGCCACCGGATCCGATCAGCAGCAGGGCGTGCCCTGGGGCGATCCGCACGGCATCGGTGTCGATGGACCTCCGGCTACCGACATCATCCCGGTCGCGCCCAGCGCTCCGGTGCGCGTCATCGGCGACGTCAAGGCGCCGGTGGTCATCCATCGCGTGACCCCGAACTATCCGCGCTCGGCGCTGGCCATCCATCAGAACGGATCGGTGATCGTGGAGTGCATCATCGACAAGACCGGTCACGTGCGCGACGCCCAGGTCGTCCGCAGTTCGTCGCCGCTGTTCAACCAGGCCGCCATCGACGCCGTGCTGCAGTGGCAGTTCACCCCGGGATCGCTGCACGGCACCGCGGTCGATACGATCTTCGATCTGACGGTGACGTTTCAGGTGACGCAGTAGGAGCAGCGTAGCGCCGGCGGCCGCGCCGGCTGGACCGCCGCCGGCCCGGCGGCGTTGACGACCGCCAGCGAGCCGCTGGCGGTCCAGCCGTCGAGCCGACGGCGCTACGCATCGCAACCCACTTACAATCCCTCCGATTTGTTCGTCCCCAAGTCCATCGTCTGTCTCCGTGAGGGCTATACCCGCGAGCGGTTGATGCGCGATCTGATCGCCGGTGTGGTGGTCGGGATCGTGGCGTTGCCGCTCGCTCTCGCCTTTGCCATCGCCTCCGGCGTGCCGCCGGAGCGCGGGCTGTACACCGCCGTCATCGCCGGGTTCCTGATCTCCGCGCTCGGCGGGAGCCGCGTGCAGATCGGCGGTCCGACCGGCGCGTTCGTGGTCATCGTCTACGGCATCGTGGCGAAGTACGGATACGACGGCCTGGTGGTGATCACCATGATGGCCGGCGCGATCCTGATCATTCTCGGCCTGGCGCGGATGGGGGCGCTGATCAAGTTCATCCCCTATCCGGTCATCACCGGATTCACCTCCGGCATCGCCGTGATCATTTTCTCCAGTCAGCTCAAGGATTTCTTCGGATTGAAGATGGGCGCCGTGCCGGCGGAGTTCATGGAGAAGTGGACGGCGTATGGCGAGAACTTCCGCTCCATCAATCTGCCGACGACGTTCGTTGCCATCGGCACGCTGATCGTCCTCGGCGTCTGGCCGCGCATCTCGCGCGTGGTGCCGGCGCCGTTCGTGGCCATGTTGCTGGCGACGGCGGTGGTGAAGATTTTCCATCTCCCGGTCGACACAATCGGGGCGCGATTCGGCGCCGTTCCTTCGTCGCTGCCGATGCCGCACTGGCCGGCCATTCCGTGGACGCACATGAAGGAGCTCTTCTCGCCGGCGCTGACGGTGGCGCTGCTGGCGGCGATCGAGTCACTGCTATCCGCGGTTGTGGCTGACGGCATGATCGGCTCCCGCCACAAATCGAACATGGAACTGGTGGCGCAGGGCGTGGCCAACATCGCCTCGCCGCTCTTCGGCGGCATCCCGGCGACCGGTGCCATCGCCCGCACGGCCACGAACATCCGCACCGGCGGGCGGACGCCGCTGGCGGGGATGACGCACGCGATCACGCTGCTGCTGATCCTGATTTTTCTCGGCAAGTGGGCGGCTATGGTTCCGCTCTGCGCGCTGGCGGCGATCCTCGTTGTCGTTGCGTATCACATGAGCGAGTGGCGCTCGTTCGCCGGCCTGCTGCGCGCGCCGCGCAGCGATCTGGTGGTGCTGATCCTCACCTTCGCGTTGACGATCTTCGTCGACCTCACCGTGGCCGTGCAGGTGGGGATCGTGGTGGCGTCGCTCCTGTTCATGAAGCGGATGAGCGACATGACCTACGTCGAAGGGGTCAGCAACGAGATCCGCGACGCTTCGGAGGATCCCGGCGAGATCACGGAATCGCGCCGCGGCAAGCGCATCGTCTCCGGCCATGAGATCCCGCCCGGCGTAGAGGTGTACGAGGTGAACGGCCCGTTCTTCTTCGGCGCCGCCGACAAGATCAAGGAAGTGCTGACCGAGATCGCCAAACCGCCGAAGGTGTTCATCCTGCGCATGCGCAACGTCCCGGCCATCGACGCCACCGGCATGCACGCTCTCGATCAGATGGCGATGAAGTGCAAACACGATGGCACCACGATGATCCTGACCGAGATCCGTCAGCAGCCGCTCCGCGCCATCGTCCGCGCAGGCAAGCTGGAAGTGTTCGGCGGACGGCAGAATCTGGCGAAGACGTTGGATATCGCGCTGCAGAGGGCGGGGCAGGTGCTGGGGTCGTGAGGTCCGCGGTTGCGGTGAATACTCAAGGGAAACCACTCGACGAAAAAATCGGGCGGCCACACGTGGCCGCCCGAATCGTTGCTAGATGTCCGGTTCGCCGGGGAGCAGCGGCTTCTTCAGCGTGTAGGGGATGCTGATCGTGTTGCCTTTGTCGACGCGGATCGGGCCGCCGAAGCTGGCGAATTCGGCGTCGTACGTCAGCTTGCAGGTGTAGTTGCCGGGCCTGAGACTGGTCGGTCCGGTCACGGAAAACTGCAGCTGGACGCTGTTGGGGCCGACCGGGATCTGAATGTTGTTGTACTGGCCGTTGAACGGGACGTTCGCGAACAGCGGGCAGCCGGTGGCGAAGTCCGGAGTGGGCCGCAGGGTGATGTTGCCGGAAAACGGCTGGTCGTAGACCGCTCCGGTGAGCGTGATGGTCTTGGTCTTTCCCTGGCGAATGATGATGGGCAGCTGGTTGGCGAAGATCTCGACGCTCGGGATGGTCCGGCTCGCGGGGGTGATCCTGGCGGCGGCGTCTTTGGTGGGTGGTTCAAGGGTCGCTTTGGACATGGTTCTCCTCCAGTTTGGTTATGGTTGTTTGTTCCGGGTGATGGTTCTCGCGGCAAGGGCCGCGGCCAATCACGTTTACTCAGTCATGACCGATTGCACTATGTACGGCCTTATCGTGCCACTGGATGTATGGCTGCATCCGCTCCCCAGTCAGGCCTCGGGCACGATCTCGGTTGCGTCCGCGACCGGCTTCGCCAGCGACGTCACGTAGGTCACGCCGGCCACGCCGCCGATGCAGAGCAGGCTGCCGATGCCTGCGGCCAGCGGGATGTGATCGCCGAGGAGGAGCAGGCCGAGCAGCATCGACACCAGCACGGCCAGTTGCGAGATCACGCCGACGGTCATGGCGTCGACCCAGCGCAAGCTGAAAGTCATCAGCAGTTGCGCGCCCATGGCCAGCGCCGCGGTGGCGGCGAGCGCGATCCACTCACTGCCGTGCGGCGTTTTCCACTGGGCGATGCCGAGGGGCATGCTGACGAATGTGCCGAGGAGGCAAAAGCTGGCGTAGACCGACCACGAATTCTCGGTGCGGCGGGCGGCGCGGATGGCCGTGACCGCGGCGCCGGAGCAGACCGCGGAGAGGGCGCCGGCGATTTCCCACCGTCCGAAGCCGAGGATGTCGCCCGGCGCCGCGTGCGCGTGGACGACCAGAAAAACTCCGGCCAGCGCGACCGGCATCGGAATCAGCACCTTGGCGCTGAATCGCTCGCCGATGAAGAACATCGAGAACGTCCCGCTCCAGATCGGCGCGGTGTAGTTGAGCAGCGTGGCAACGCCGACGTTGATGTGCTGGATGGCGATGAAGTACAGCAGCACGGCTGTTCCGCCGAAGAGTCCGCGGTAGAGCAGCAGGTCGAGACGATGAAATTTCACCGCCGAGCGGCGATAGCGCGGCACGAGCAGGCAGGGGAGGAGGCCGGCAGCCATGCGCAGCATGGAGATCTCCGGCCCGGGCAGACGCGCCGAGGCCACCTTCGCCGAGAAGGCCATGGCCCCGAACATCGTCGCCGAGGCCGTCATCAGCATCAGCGCGCGATGCGTATCGTTTTTTGCTACTGTCACGCGCGCGAAGAGTAGCAGGCCGCCGATGATCGACTACCGAGAAGGAACACCATCCGATGTATCCGTGATCGTTGACTTTCAGGTGGCCATGGCCCGCGAAACCGAGGAGCTGGATCTGGATCGCGAGATCTGCACGCGCGGAGTGCAAGGCGTCTTCGACGATCCCTCGCGCGGCCGCTACTTCCTGGCCGAGAACGACGGGACGGTGATCGCCTCGCTGATGATCACCTACGAATGGAGCGACTGGCGCAACGGAAACGTCTGGTGGATCCAGAGCGTGTACGTGGTGCCGTCATTCCGCGGGCAGCGGGTGTACGCGGGGTTGTACGAGCATGTGCAGCGACTCGTGCAGTCCGACGATTCCGTGCGCGGAATCCGGCTGTATGTCGATCGGCGGAACGTGTCGGCGCAAAAGGTGTACACGCGGCTGGGGATGAATGGGGAGCACTATCAGGTGTTCGAGTGGATGAAGACGTTTTGATCTGATTACCCATGCACCTGCGCGCGAAGGCGCGCTCCACAATCTTAGCCCCGCCGCTCGGCGCGGGGATTACGAGATTACAAGGATGTGCGACCGCGAAGGCGGTCGCTACAACGCTTTGCGGCGGCCGCCTCCGCGGCCGCGAATTCACGTCACGACCAGATCCCCGCGCCAAGCGGCGGGGCTAGGATTGTGGAGCGCGCCTTCGCGCGCGGATGCTCGTCGATGCATCAGCCTTCCACCGATACTTCTTCAACGCCACCCTCCCATCCAGCGAAAACTCCACGCCCTCCGCCTCCAGCAACATCCTCTGCAACTCATGCGAATCGCCGGCGCTGCGCGGCGAGATCTCGCCCTTCGCATTGATCACGCGATGCCACGGCAGGTTGCTGCGGGGCGGGAGATCGTGCAGGGCGTAGCCGACCTGCCGGGCATGTCCATCGAGTCCGGCAAGCGTCGCGATCTGTCCGTACGTGGCGACCCGGCCGCGCGGGATGCGTTTGATCACGGCGTAGATGCGGGTACGGGGGTCGGATGGAGGCACTGCAACAGTCTACGAAATTGCGCGACGATGGTGGCCGAGCCTTGGGCAACCAACGCTCCCGGCCGTGCCGGGTGATAACATGCACAGCTCTTTGGTCACCTAAAAGGAGTCGCTATGCCTCGCGCGTTTGCTTCCGGACAGATCGCTTTCGGACTCGTCTCCATCCCCGTCAAGCTCTTCTCGGCCACCGAGGCCAGCGAGAAGATCAGCTTCAACATGCTGCACCAGGAGTGCGGCAGCCGCGTCCAGCAGCAGCTTTTCTGCCCCAAGGACGAGCGCACCATCTCGCGCGACGAGGTGGTGAAGGGCTACGAGTTCTCGAAAGGGCAGTACGTCCTCTTCAACGACGAAGAGCTGAAGATGCTCGAAGAGAAGGCCACACAGGCCATCGAGATCAGCGAGTTCCTGCCAAAGGAAGCGATCGATCCGATCTACTTCGCCAAGGCCAACTACATCGCTCCCGACAAGGGCGGCGAGCGCGCCTATTCGCTGCTGGCCAAGGCGTTGGAGCAGACCGGCCGTTGGGCGCTGGCGAAGTACGCCGCGCGCGGCAAGGGGTATCTGGTCATCCTCCGTCCCCTCGGCAACGGGATCGTCATGCAGCAGCTTTTCTATCCGAACGAGATCCGTTCGATGGACGAGCTCGACCTCACGGATGCGCCGGTGAAGGAGAATGAGCTGAAGATGGCCATCCAGCTCGCCGAGATGGGTGCCGCCGACGAGTTCCATCCCGAGAACTATCGCGATGAAGTGACCGATCGGACGCGCGCGCTGATCCAGCGAAAGATCGAAGGCGAGGAGATCACCTCCAACATGGTCGAGGAGCCGAAGGCGCAGGTCATCGATCTGATGGAAGCGCTGAAGAGGAGCCTGGCCAAGCCGGCGGCGAAATCGTCATCGTCATCATCGTCGGCCAAGACCACCGGCCCGACGCGCATCCCGGCCAAGGCCGAGCCCAAGCGAACATCCGCGCAGAAAGTAGCCAAGGCGGGCTCGCGTTCGCGTTGACATGTCCTACTCGGTGCGGGAAGTCTCGGCCATGCTCGGGCTTTCGGCTGCACAGATTCGTTCCTGGGCGGCCCGGGGATTTCTCACGCCCGAGCGCGACGACGACGGCGATCTCCGCTTCGGTTTTCAGGATCTGGTGATCCTCCGCACCGCCGGCGAGTTGACCGCGGCCAAGATCCCGACGCGCAAGATCCGCCGCGTGCTGGAGAGCGTCCGCGAGCAATTGCCCGAGGGACGCTCGATCGCCGGAGTACGCATTGCGGCGGATGGCGAGCGTGTCGTCGTTCGCGACGGCACGGCGCTCTGGAATCCAGAGTCCGGCCAGTCGCTGTTCGATTTCTCGGTCGAGGAGATTGCGGAGAAGACCAAGCCGGTTGCGCTCGCGGCGGTGCGCGAAGCGAAAGCGCGGCAGGAGGATGATCTCGATGCCGATGCCTGGTACGAGCTGGCCTCCGATCTCGAGCTGAGCGATCCGGCCGAGGCAAGCGCCGCGTACGAGAAAGCGATCGCTCTCGATCCGGTTCACATCGACGCACACATCAACCTCGGGCGGTTGCTGCATGAAGACGGGGATCTACGCGGCGCGGAGAGGCACTATCACTTTGCTTTGTCCGCCGATCCCACCCACCCGGTCGCCGCCTTCAACCTCGGCGTGGCGCTCGATGACCAGGGGCGTCTCGCCGATGCGGCCGAGGCGTATCGACGCGCCATCGAGCTCGATCCCGACAATCCCGATGCGCATTACAACCTCGCGGGGATTCTGGAGAGACAGCACGACAAGGCGGGGGCGGTACGGCATTTGACGAGGTATCGGGCGTTGACGCGGTGAGTGCGCTTCGCGCGTTATCGGGTGGCGAAGCCGCCAAAGCGTAGCGCCAGCGGCCCGCTGGCTGTACCGCCGCCGGCTCGGCGGCGGGACTCGTGCCACTCTTGCCGGCGAGCCGCCGGCGGTACAGCCGTCGAGCCGACGGCGCTACGCGTTCGCGCTCCGCGCAAGTCTCACCAATCCGTCGGCTTGTAATCCTTCAGAAACTGCCCCCAAACATGCACCCCAGTGTTCAACCCCGAAATGATCGGATCGACGATCCGCGCCGCGCCGTCGACGATATCCAGCGGCGGGTGGAAACGGTGCACCGACGTCTTCCGCTCCGCCAGGGCGACGGGATCTTCGTCCGTCACCCATCCCGTGTCGACGCTGTTCATGTGGATGCCGTCAGCGTGGTAGTCGGCGGCTGAGGTGCGGGTCATCATGTTCAGCGCGGCCTTGGCCATGTTCGTGTGCGGGTGCCGCGTCGTCTTCTGATTGCGATAGAACTGCCCCTCGACCGCGGAGACGTTGACGATGTGCTTGTCGCGGTTCGTGGTTCGCATCATCAGCGCTTTGAGTCGGGCGTTGATGATGAACGGGGCGACGGCATTGACCAGCTGCACTTCGAGCAGCTCCACCGAGGAGACCTCGGACAGAAGTAAGCGCCAGGAGTTTCGTCCGCGCAGGTCGACCTGTTGCAGATCCTGATCGAGCCTTCCCTCGGGGAAAAGATCGCGATCGTGCTGGTCATCGGGCAGCAGCGGCACCTGGGACAGCTGCGCCGAGTGCATGATGCCGGTGATCTCCTCGATCGGCGCGAGGGCGGCCTCGGGCAGCATGCGATACCCGCGCAGCCCTTCGAATGCGCCGAGGAGCTTTCGCTCGGCCTCGGAGAGCGAATGGAGCGACGCAGTCTCCGCCTCCATCATGTGCTCGTAGAACGCCGGCGGGCGGCGCACCGTCTGGCAGGCATTGTTGAGGATGAAGTCGAGTCGCTCGCGCGTCGCCAGCATCTCCCGGCAGAACGCTTCGACGCTTGGCGTGTGGCGGAGGTCGAGCCCGAAAATCTCCAGGCGATCGGACCAGTCGCCGAAATCGTCCTCGCGCGCGTAACGTGCCGCCGAGTCGCGCGGAAAGCGCGTGGTGACGATGAGCCGTGCGCCGGCGCGCAGCAGTTTGAGCCCGGCCTGATAGCCGATCTTCACCCGGCCGCCGGTGAGCAGCGCCACGCGGCCGCGCAGATCTGCCGTTTCAGTGCGCTTGGCGAAATTGAAATCCGCACAGGCCGGGCAGAGCTGATCGTAGAAATGGTGGACCGTGTCGTAGTGCTGCTTGCAAACGTAGCAATGCTGCGATTCCGTCGTCGCGCGCGGCTCCTCGGGTGATGGATCCCGATAGGCATTCGGTGTGGTGAACACCGGCTTCCGCCGCAACTCGCGGATGCCGGCCGAGTTGAGCACCTGATCATCCTGATGGAGCCGGGCCGCCTTCCGCGCGCGCCGTCCGGCCTTGACCAGCTTCCGGCGCGCATGATGATCGGGCTCGGCCACGCGCCGCGTCGCATGCAGCAATCGCCGCCGCTCGTCCTCGCTAACCTGCGTCAGCTGCGTGCGATCGGCATCGAGCGATTCGAGAAGCTCCGCGGCGATGCGGACGCGGTCGGCGAAGGGGAGGTTGTCGTTGGGGTCAGCCATCAGAGTTGCTAAGGATCTTAATGGAGCACTGTGCCTATCGTCTCGCGATTGCTTCATACACATTCGTATTGACAGATGTGTTTCGAGGACCTATCTTCCTCTCACACATTCGCGATTACGCATGTGAGGAGGAAACGATGACAGTTCAGGTACTCAAGGCCCACGTGTCGATCAACGTCCGCAACGTCGAGCGCAGCATCGACTTCTATCGCAAGATGCTCGGCATCGAGCCGTCGAAGGTTCGCACCGGCTACGCGAAGTTCGATGTGCAGAATCCGCCGCTCAATCTCGCACTCAACGAAGTGCCAACGCTCGCCGGTGCCGGTGCGCTCTCCCACCTCGGACTGCAGGTCACTTCGACCGATGACGTGCTGGCCATCCGCACGCGCTGGTCTGAGGCCGGCCTCGTCACGCGCGACGAGATGAAAACCGACTGCTGCTACGCCACGCAGGACAAGACCTGGGTCCACGACCCCGACGGCAACGAATGGGAAGCCTTCGTGGTGCTGAAGGACAACCTGCCGGAGAGGGCGGGGGCGACGGCGTGTTGCACCTCGGAGGGGACGTGCAGCACGGCGACGGCAACCGCGTAGTGCAGGTATCTCTGCGGGCGGGACGCCTGCTTTACACGCTGAACTGCTGCAGGTGGTGATCGATGTGTTTGTACATCAGCTCACCCCACTCCTGGCCGCTGAGTTTTCCGAAGAAGGCGTGGGTTTGTTTCGAGGCGGCGTCGGGGCCGTTGGCGACGAGTCGGTCGATGAGGTCGAGGAGTTTCTGGCGTTCGATGTTGAGCTCGCGCTCGTCGGAGACGACGAACGACGGATCAGTGGGGGAGTTCCGACTGAACGGCTTCTCGCCGAGGATTGAGGAGCGGATGAAGGGCGTGATGATCTTTCCGAGGAAGGCCTGTTTCATCGGGCGGTCGCCGGTGCCGGTCTCGAGGGCGCGCGCGCAATGGGTGACCATTTGCGCGGCGTTCATCTTTCCCCATTGCCGCGCACTGTCCGACTGCAGGGCGCCAAGGCGCTGGCGGATCGACTCGCGGTCGGCTTGGTCGAAGAGTGTTTTCATGATGCCGCGACTCTAGCAGAAGGAGCGCCGCGTTCGCGGCGCGACGGAGCGCTGGCGTCGCGCCGGCTGGCCAGGCGTGCGTCCCGCCGCCTTCCGGCAAGACACCGACATCTTGCCAAGAACGACGGCGGCGAGGACGCGCGCCGATCCAGCCGGCGAGGACGCCAGCGCTCTGTACGCGTTACTGCGCGTCCACCGGCACCGTGATCTCGCGGGGCTCCATGCCGGGCTTCGGTTGGATGCGGGCACCGACGGCGAGGACGAGTGCGACTTCGCCGCTGCTTTGTTTCATCGGCACGTACTTCCAGCGAAGGAGGACTTTTCCTTCACGCTCCCCCTCGCGTTTCAGGACTTCCGAGGCGCGCTCGGTGATCTGCTGGACGGAGAGCCTCGTGGTCAGCTTATGTCCGGTCGAGGCAAGGGCCGGCCAGCGCAGATTGGCGCGATGCAGCTCGCCGGAAGGCGCGTGGCTGACCACGGCGCGGTGACCTTCCACCGGGATGCCGTTGATCTCGCGGGTGACGAAGGTCTTGTACGTCAGGAGCTGCGGCCGGGTGGGTTCTTCTTTCCCCTCGGCATCGGTTGTCATCAGACTTCGGACCTGGATGCGCCCGAGCTCCGATTGCGGGACGCCGATGCGATTGAGCAGATCGATGCTCATCGCTCGCAGCTTCATTTCATCGGTCTCGCCGCCGGAGGAGACCATCTCGCGGGTTGATGCGATCAGCAGCGAACCTTCCAGCGGGTCGCGCTCCACGCGCCAGCTGCCGATGAATTCGGCGACGCGGCTGCGGCTGAGACGTTCTGATTTCTCGACCTTCTCCTGCGCACCGATGGCACGAAGAGTGGGTGCGGCTTCGAAGGCCCGGAGCGACATCCGCTCCCGCGGAAGCTCCGCTTTGGGCACCGTGGCCAGCCGCGAGGTGTCGAACTGAAAGCCTTGCGCGCGGGCAAGGCCGGCGGAGGCAAGTACGAGCAGAGAGAGGGCAATGGTTTTCATCGTTCGCATGGCGATCCTCAATCGAGCTTGCGGCCGCTGGAAGGATCGCAGCCGCGGAAGTAGAAGTAGGTGGATCCGGTCTTGGAGCCGGTAGTCTTGAGATCGCGCCAGCCGCCGTTTTCGAACAGCTTGACCCGCGCGTCGTGACTCTCGCCCATCACGATCGAGACCGGACAGTCGTCGGAATCGTCGCCGGAATTGTTGTCGTACGCGGCATCGAGCCAGTTCTCGCCGACGCCGTCGTAGGTCGACGACTGCACGTACCAGGTCACGTAATCCGTGACGTGATCGCCGCAGGAGGAGTCGCCGTGAAAGGCGTTCCACATCCGGAATCCGCTGGTGGTTTTGGTGAACTGCTGGCGGTAGCCGCCGTTCTTCCAGGTGTCGTAATCGCCGGACTGGCAGGCTTTGATCACCGCGATGTCGAGATCCGAGTTCCAGAGCATGTTCTGGTCGGTTCGGGCGTCGCAGTCATCATTGGAGTTGCCCATCGACAGGCTGGAGAACGCCGGCGACGAGGCGGAGTGGCTGCCGTGGGTGTGCACGTAGATGACGTCGGCGTCGTCGGCGCCTCTATCGACATGCGAATCGTCGCCGGTGCAGCTGCAGGATGCCGATTTGCTCTTATCGGTGAAGTAGCGTCCGCGCGCCGAGGAGTTGTTGAGCGTTTCGACGTCATCCCACAGGCCGAAAAGCTTCAGAGTCTTGAACCACGAGGCGAACGCTCCCGCGGTGGCGGTGTGAACGGGATGGGTCATGCCGCTGTCGCCGCATTGGCCGCTGCCTCCGAACTGGGCGATGCCGTAGACGTGCGTTTCTCTGTCCGCGAGCGCCGGCCACGCCGCGACGATGAGGATGATGACCGCCCAAAGACCGGGCCGGAACCGTATCTGGTATCTCACGCGTAGTCCTCCTTCTGTTGAGCCTCCGCCGCCGGAAGGGCTCGGGCTTTCGAGGGATAGTGAGAGGAGGCAGCCGTTCGTTTCAGGGTTCTGCCCCGCCAGGCTCTGCTACAGGATGTAGAAGTTGGAAACGTCTGAGGGATATCTGAGACACGGTTTCGGAGCCTGTAAGACTCGGTGCTGTGATCCGCGTATTCTTCGGTCCCTCCGCCGGCTGAAGCGCGGGGCAGGACGTTATGGAGAAGCCGAAGATTCTGTTGCTGGCCCAGGTCGATCGCACGATCCTGACCATCCGGGGTGAGAAGGTGATGCTCGATCGCGACCTGGCGGAGGTATATGGGGTCACGACGAAGGCGCTGAACCAGGCGGTGAAGAGGAATGAATTGCGATTCCCATCGGACTTCCGCTTTCAGCTGACGAGGGAAGAGCGGGACGAGGTGGTCACAAATTGTGACCACCTCCAGACTCTCAAATACGCCTCGTCGTTTCCCTGGGCCTTTACCGAACATGGCGTCATCATGGCAGCGGCTGTATTGAACAGCTCTCGTGCGGTGGAGATGAGCGTCTTTGTGGTGCGGGCGTTCATCCGACTGCGAGAGTTCGCGCGCGGGCACCTGGAGATTTCCCGGCGGCTCGATGACCTCGAACGCAGGGTAACGGATCACGACGAAGACCTCCGCGAGATGTTCGACGCGCTGCGCGCGCTCCTGAGGCCACCGCCGCGATCCGGGCGCGAGATCGGGTTTGTCAGGAAGTAGACCGCCTGCGGCTACAATGTCCGGGCGTTTGGGGCGCATCCAGTCCGCGGAAAGGGCCGTGCCCACCCACCGGGAATCATCGAAGGCGACGAACCTTCTTTCAGCCTGACCGTGCGGACTCCAGGCATGCGATGAAAGGAGTTTCGTATGTCCGATGCCCTTCCTCTCCCGCCCCATCCCCACATCGATTACTACAGGAAACTGGCCAAGGACCTGCTCAAGGATCCGGCCGCGTTTCGCGCATGGGCGAAGCAATCTGTCCCTGCCGGTCAGATCGGTCAGATCGAGCGATTGGAGACGCGTCTTCGGTCAGCGACGATCGCCAGGCTCGCCGACGCGCAGTTCTTCATCGCCCGCGCGCACGGCTTTGCCAGCTGGCCGAAATTCGCGCGGCACGTCGAGGAGCTGCAGCACGCCGGCACCCCGGACGCGCAATTCGAGGAGGCCGCGGATGCGATCGTCTCCGGCGACATGACCACGCTCCGGCGGCTGCTCGATGAACGCCCGGATCTGATCCGCCGGCGCTCGAGCCGCGATCATCGATCGACGCTGCTCCACTACGTTTCGGCCAACGGTATCGAAGACTTTCGCCAGCGCACGCCGCCGAACATCGTCGGGATCGCGCGGCTTCTGCTCGATGCCGGCGCCGAGGTGAACGCGGAGTCCGACGCCTATGGCGGCCATTCGATGACCCTCGGGCTCGTCGCCACCAGCATTCATCCCGAGGCCGCCGGCGTGCAGATCGATTTGATGGAGCTGCTCCTCGGACGCGGCGCGATCATCGAGCGAATGCCTGGCGAGGCGGTGCGCGGGTGCCTTGCCAACGGCCGCCCGCTCGCTGCCCGATTTCTCGCCGAGCGCGGCGCGTATCTCGACTTCGAAAACGCTGCCGGCGTCGGCGGCCTCGATCGAGTGAAAGAGCTGGTTGCGGCCACGCCAACCGAGGAGTTGGGAAAGGGTTTCATCTGGGCATGCGCGTACGGCCACAATGATGTCGTCTCCTTCCTGCTCGATTGCGGCGTCGATCCCGCCGCCGGCGCCGAAATCGACATGACCGGTTTGCACCTCGCGGCGCACGAAGGCCATCTCGATACAGTCGAGCTGCTCCTCGCCCGCAACGCCCCGCTCGAGGCAAAGAACGTCTACGGCGGCACGGTCCTCGGCCAGACGCTCTGGTCGGTGATCCACCATCCCATGCCGTCGCATCGCCAGATCGTCGAGGCGCTTCTCGCCGCCGGCGCGAAGGTCGGGGACGACTGGTTCACCGGCAATCGCAGCATCGACGAGCTGCTTCTCCGCGCGCGTCCGGATCAGAGCGAGGATGCGGATCCGATCCACGAACTGTTGCTGCGCGGAAGGCGCGCGCGATTCGAGCAGCCCGACGAGGCGCGCGAACTGTACGCTGTGGCCGCGGCGATGGCGCGCGAGCGCGGCGCGAGGCGCGAGCTGGTCGAAGCGCTCAAGGGCATCGCCCAAATCGACCGCGACCTCGGCCGCCGATCCGAGGCGTTGCCGTCCTACGAAGAGGCGGTGGCTGTCTGTCGCGAGATCGGCGATCCTCTCCTCCTCGCGCACACCCTCCGCCACCTCGGCGATCTCCATCACGACGATGCCCGCGACGACCTCGCCGAACCGCGTTACGACGAGGCCCTCACCCTCTACCGCGCGTCGGACACTCCGCCGCTCGATCTGGCAAACGCCCTCCGCAGCCTCGCGGTCATCAAAAACACCGCCGAGCTGTGGGAAGAAACGTTCCATCTCTACGTGGCCACGAATGTCCCGCCTGGCGTCGCCGAGTCAGCCCTCCGTCTCGCGAAGCTCTCCCATGATCGCGATCGCTCCCGCGAATGGCTCCGCATCGCCACCGCCGCCGCCGAGGCATCGGGCGACGAGAACGTGCGGCGACGGGTGCGGGCGGCGGGAGACGCACTCACGCGGAGACGCGGAGACGCGGAGGGAGGACGGTAACAATCTCCGCGTCTCCGCGCCTCCGCGTGAACCGTTTTGAGTGTCGGACTTCGCTACACTCTCGATCCATGAAACGCATCCTCCTCACCCTCCTCCTCACCACCACCCTCACCGCCCAGCCCATCGTCATTCGCGCGGCGCGGGTGATCGATGGGAGGGGGCATGTCACCGAGGATGCTGCGGTGGTTGTTGAGGGATCGAAGATCGTGAAGGTCGTCTCCAACGCGAAGTCGTTGAAGAACGTCACGATTGACCTCGGCGACCGCACGCTCATGCCGCGCGGGATCGACACCCATGTCCACATCGGCTGGCACTTCGATGCCAAGGATGGGCGGTCACACGATGATGAGACCGATCGTGGTGAAACGCCGCAGGAGTCGGTGCTCTATGCGGCGGAGAATGCGGTGCGGACGATCGAGGGCGGCATCACCACCGTGCAATCTCTCGGGGCGCCGGTCGACAAGCCATTGCGCGATGCCATTGCGCGCGGGACGTTGATCGGGCCGCGCATCCTCACGGCCATCGATCCGATTTCGGATAGCAAGCTTTCACCCGAGGCCATGCGCGCAGCGGTCGACAAACTGGCGGGCGAAGGGGCGGACGTCGTCAAAGTCTTCGCCTCGCAGAGCATTCGCAATGGTGGCGCGCCGACGATGTCACAGGAGCAGATGGATGCGATCTGCGGGGAGGCGAAGAAGCTGCATCTTCGCGTGGCCGTGCATGCGCATGGGCCGGAGAGCGTGCGACGGTCGGTGCTGGCCGGTTGTACGTCGATCGAGCATGGGGCGCTGATCGGGCAGCCGGAGCTCGATCTGATGGCTGAGCATGGGACGTATTTTGATCCGAACATCGACCTCGTCTTCCGCAACTACTTCGAGAACAAGTCCCACTACCTCGGCATCGGTAATTACACCGAGGAGGGATTCGCGCAGATGAAACTGGCGGTGCCGAAAGCGCTGCGTGCGTTTCAGCTGGCCATCGCCACGCCGAAGTTGAAGACCGTCTTCGGGACCGACGCCGTGGCCGGATCGCACGGCCGCAATTTCCAGGAGCTCGAGTACCGCGTCACCACCGGCGGGCAGAAGCCGATCGATGCGATCACCTCAGCGACGTCGCTGGCCGCGGAGTCGCTCGGCATCGGCGATCGCATCGGAACGATCGCTGGCGGCTATGAGGCCGACCTCATCGCCGTCGACGGCAATCCGTTGCACGACATCAACACCCTCTCGCACGTTTCGTTCGTGATGAAGGGCGGGAAGGTTATTTCCCACCCATAGCCGCGATCCGTTTCTGGGTCAGCTCCCAAGTGCTGGTTCCGGTCATCTCACCTTTCTCTACACGTTTGTAGGCGGCCAGCGCGGCGTCGCGGACGCCGTAATTTTCGGCGAGACGGCCGAGAACGAACCAGTCGTCGCTGCCCGGATCGTCCTGTCCTCGTTTGTCCATCGCCTTGAGCAGCGCCTGCCGCGCTTCGACATTCTTTCCGCTCTGCGCGTAGAGCGCGGCCAGCGTATTCAGGCCGCCGTAGCTGACCGTGGCCTCGTCCGCCGTGGCGCGCCGGGCATCTTCGATGGCGCGGTCGAGGCCCTGATCGAGGAAGAGGCCCAGCCATGCGGCTTCGTTGTAACTCTTGCTGGTGGGTGTGATCTCGTCGACCAGGCGCCGCGCCCAGGTGATGGCGGTCGCGTAGTCGCCCTTCTTCGCATAGATCTGGGCCATGGCACTCATGGCGTCCGCGTCTTTCGGGAGGCGCGCGAGCCGCTCTTTGGCGATCGCCTCCGCTTCCGCATTTTTGTCCACCAGCGTGAGCGCGATGACCCAGGAAGTGAATGCGGATCCGGAATCGGGGTGCGCCTTCGACAGACGCTCGGCGATGGGGATCAGCTGGTTCCAGTCGCGCAGGGATTTGTAGGCAGCGACGAGCGCGACGTCGGCCGCGGTTCGGACCTCATCGGTCGGAGCCTTCTCGCGCAGCGTGACCAGCAGGGGGGCGCTCGCTTTCGCGAACGGGTTCGTAACCATCAGCGTGGCGGCGGCGAGACGGATCTCATCCGGCGTCGCGGACGGTTTCTCCTTTTGCCAGATCCGGGCGAAGGGTGGGCCGGCCAGCGGATCGTCGCCGCCTCCCGCGGCGATGGACTCGCGCGCCCAGTTCAGCCAGACCCGGGCCGCATCGGTCTTACCATCGTCCGCCAGTTTCAGCGCGGCGGCGCCGATCATGTCGGGGAGAGTGCTCAACGCGGCGAAGAGATACTGGCCGTTGCGCCGCTGAACGTAGTAGGCCATGTTCGGCATCGCGCCAAGGCCACTGATGGAGCGAGGCCGCAGCCGGTAGCCGGTCTCGTCGCTCCCATCCTGTTGCAGCTCGACGCCGGCGCAGAAGAGATCGAGGACGAAGGTCATGCCGACGGTGCCTCCGCCTTGAAGTGCGTGGAACGACGCGCCGAGCTCGTGATCGGTGAAATCTTCGGCGCCGAGCTCCGGGACCATCAACGATTTGAACTGCTTCACGTCATTGGAAAACACCGCCTTGGTGATCTTCAGGATCAACGCCTTGAACGACTTCTCTTCGAGCGTCTTCTCGTAAGGCTTCGTATTGCGCAGGACCTGCACGAGGGCGAGCATCTGTGATGCCTGCGGCGATCCTTTGGATGCGGCCTCGAACATGTCGGCGGCGTCGCTGTAGCGGCGCATGGCGATCATGGTCCGGGCCACGGCAGCGCCATAGTCGCGGCGCTCGGTGTCGTTGAATGCGGCGAGCTCGCGCAGGCCCGCGGCCGAGCCTTCCGTGGCCATGGTCACGGTGATGCGGAACAGATCGCGCTGGCGAACGTCGGTCTCCGTTTTGACCAGTTCCTTGACCTCGTCCCAGCGGCCGGCGTGGCTTAGGGCGAGCATGAGAGGAGGCTGATACCCGGCGGCCTCCTTGCCGAGGTCCTTCAACAGCGATTTGTATTCATCGATCGACTCGCTGATGTGCGCGTTCGGGCCGAACTTGAATTCTCCATCCCCATAGGTGAGGAGGTCGGCCAGGCGCGCGCGCAGCTGTGCATCGGACGGGTCGAGCTGTTTGGCTTTGCGCAACGCGGCGATTGCACCCGGCAGATCGCAGCCGTGGCGCATCTCGCGGCCGAGCAGATCGTGCTCGAGGACCGTCGCCAGCATGGCGTAGGCCTTCGCGTTCGACGGCTCGATGGCCACGGCGCGTTTTGCTTCCTCGCGTGCCGCGTCGCCGAGGCCGCCGGCCAGGAGCGCACGGGCGAGCTCGATGTAGTGCTGGGCCTCCTTCGGATGGAGCGCGGCCAGCTTCCGGAACTCGGTGAGCGCCGCGCCGATGTCGCCGGCATTGAGCTTTGCCTGGCCGATGGAGTTGAAGCCGATGTGGATGCCTCCGGTGCGCGCCAGCTTGCTCACCGCGGCCCGGGTCTCTTCGAATTCGGCCGGCGTGAGCCGGCGCTTGCCGCTGTCGAACTCGAGCTTGGCGATGACGGCGCCATCCGCGTCTGTGGAGTACTCAGTCTTCAGCGTGGCCGTTCCAAGCTTCGTCGTTTCGTTCTGTGGCAGCGTGCGAGCCGCGAATCCGGCGGCGGGGACGATCCGATACCGCCACTCCTCGGTGAAGGGCTCGGAGATGACGAAGTCGTGCGTGCGTTTCTTCTCCGCCTTTGCCTGCTTGGCCTCGGCCGTTTTCTCCTCGTAATCGCGCAATTCGGACGGCAGCACCGCAACGATGTTGTAGGCCGGGATCAGCACGTCCCCTTCGCCGTCGACCACGATGCCGCTCTTCGATTTCGAGATGTGCGTCGTCAGGCGAAACTGTTTCGTGAAGTCGTGCGGCTCGCCGGTCTCGTAGCTGTCGAGTTTTGGCGCGGCGTAGTAATCGATGACGGCCTTCTCCAGCGACTCGCGGTAATCCTTCTTGGTTGTGGTGGCGCAGGTCCGGCGAAGAGCGGCGTCCTCCGACCACGTTCCCTCGGACATCGACACCACGTTGGCCTTGCCTTCCTCGGGCAGGGTGAAGGTGCGGGTGTGGATGTAGCGATTCGCCGCCGGCGTAGCCTCGGGCGTGCGTGTCAGCGCGCTGGTGGTCTCGGCAGCGATCAGCGCCATCCGTCCCTGATCTTCGATCGGCAATTGTCCCGGCCGGGCGAACTCGTCGGTCGGATCGATCCACAGCGCCGGCTCGCCTTCGACCACGGCGATGGCATGGTTGAAGTGATCGACTCCCGGCAGTCCGGCGATGGTGTCGAAGCCGAAGCCTGCATCGACCAGCGCCACGTGCGCCGGAAGGCCGGCCGTGCGCAGCAGGGCAACCAGCAGTGTCGCCTTGTCTTTGCAGTCGCCGTATTTTTTCTGCAGCACGCTCTTGGGAGGACGCGGCACGATCGAACCATCGCCGACTTCCACGCCGGCATAGCGGACGTTCTTGTCGATCACGTCGAGCAACCTGGCGATGATCTCGGCGCGATCGGTGGCCGTTCCCACCGCGCTGGCGACGACGCTCTTCAGATCCCCATCCGCGGCGATCTGCTTGTCGACGATCGCGGAATAGTTCCGGGCGATGTCCTGCCACGAGGAGCCGTTGGAGAAGGCAACGTAAGGAACGCTCAGCTCATCTGGCGGAAGGTGGTCCTCGTCGAGCTCGAACGCGTCGGTATGCCCCTTTTCGAAAACGATGCGCTTGCGGCCGTTCTCCTCCGAGGTCCGCGGCTCGAAGCCTGACTTATTGACCACGCGCGGCGCCACCGAAGAGGCGGCATCGAGCACGAGCCTCTGCCGCTCGAAGGGAACGCTGCTGCCGAACATGAAAAGGCCGTACTTGCCGCCGCCGGTGATCGGGCTGCGCCCCTCGATGGTGATCACCCGCTCGACGATCGCTCCGGCGGCGACGCCCGGGAGCGGCGCGCGCAGCACACGCTGGTCGCTGAAGATGTCCGGCTGTTCCTCGGCCGTGGCCTCGGTGATCGCCTTCGGGTCGAGCGTGTGCACGACGCCGTCTTTCGTGATCACGCGCGCTTCGATGGTCGGCTTCTCGTCGTACCACGGCGCCCACCACGCGCTGGCCGTTCCGGCGCCGTCGACGCCGTCCGCGGTGACGATGTACTCGATCAGACGAAACACCGATTTCGCGCGGCCATCCGCCTCGAACGAGATCGTCTCTTCATCCAGCAGGTAGACGACATTGAGATCTTTGGCGTCGGCCTTCTTTCCCGCGGCAAGCAGCGCAGCCGGATCGGCGCTGAAGGGAGGTCCGTCGACGGCGGTTTGCGCAAGAAGGGGAGTCGTGCAGACCAGGATTACAAAGATTACGGAGCGAGCGAGCGCCCGCCGGAGGGATGCGGTCATTTGGATTTCCTATCGGATGGAGATGGACGTGCGAGGACGCAGCATAACATCGCCTTGCAGTACCATCCCGCCACTCGAATTCGGAACGTAGGGAGCGCACATGAAAACCATCAGCCGGAAGACGATCGTCATCGCCGCAATCGCCGTCCTCGCAGCCAGCCTTGCTTTCGCCGATGACTTCGGCGACATCTATGCCGAAATCGCGAAACGGCACGACGAGGCGGTCAAACGGTTGCAGGATTGGATTGCCCTGCCGTCCATCGCCGCTGAGAATCGCAACTACCCCGCCGGCGCGGAGTACATGATGAAGCTGGCCCACGACGCCGGATTCCAGCAGGCGCTCATCGTCAACACCGACGGGAAGCCGGGCGTCTACGCCACGCTCGACGCCAAGGCCAAGAAAACCGTCGGCCTCTACTTCATGTACGACGTGAAGCAGTTCGACCCCGCCGAGTGGACCTCGCCGCCGCTGGAGGCGAAGCTCGTCGACAAACCCGGCCTCGGCAAGGTCGTCGTCGGCCGCGGCGCCGTCAATCAGAAAGGGCCGGAATCGGCCTTCCTCGCCGCGCTGCATGCCATTCGCGGCGCGGGCAAGAAGATGCCGGTGAATCTGGTCATGATCGCCGAGGGGGAGGAAGAGATCGGCTCGCCGCACATCGGCCAGATCGTTCATCAGGCAGTGATCGAAGGACGGCTTCGCGACACCGTCGGCGTCTTCATGCCCGCGGCCTCGCAGGATCTCGACGGCATCGTGACCGTCAGCCTCGGCGCAAAAGGCGTGGTCGAGCTGGAACTGGTTTCCAGCGGCGAGAAATGGGGACGCGGTCCGGCCAAGGACATTCATTCCTCGCTGAAGGCCATGGTCGACAGCCCGGCATGGCACCTGATCAAGGCGCTGGACACGCTGGTCTCGGCGGATGGCAACACCATCACCATCGATGGTTATCCCAAACCGCGGCCGATCAGCGCCGAGGAGAAAGCGATGATCGCCGAGGCCTCGAAGCGGCGCAGTGAGGCGCAGTCGAAGAAGGGCCTCGGCGTGCAGCATTGGATCGACGACCTGCCGTGGCAGGAAGCCAACGAGCGGCTGGAGTCGCAGCCGACGGTGAACATCGAAGGGCTGGT
>Ga0157378_10000649_pt1 | contig 32727 bp, 24 predicted proteins | sample M65metaG_FD_115309 | JGI IMG/M metagenome (GOLD analysis project Ga0157378, IMG submission 115309) | Miscanthus rhizosphere microbial communities from Kellogg Biological Station, Michigan, USA - M6-5 metaG | ecosystem: Host-associated > Plants > Roots > Rhizosphere > Soil | place: USA: Michigan... | reverse complement strand
TGGCCTCCAGCATCGTGGCCAACTACGTCCTGACCATTCCCACGGTCGTCAGCGAATTGCTCTTGGCTCGCTTCATCTTTCATGTCAGCGACTTCGGCAATCTTTTGTCCTTCGCCATCCTTGTCACTATTGGCGTCATTTCTTTCGCATCCATGGGCCTGGTCGTCGCCAGCGTCACCAATACCATGCAGGAGACCCAGGTCCTCAACCAGCTCATCTGGCTGCCGCTGATTTTTCTCTCCGGCGCAACCATACCTCTGGCTTCCTTACCCAGGGTGGCGCAAAATTTTGGCATCTTTCTTCCCGCTACTTACCTGGTGTGGGGTTTACAGGCGTCCATCTTTTCTTCGCTCGCGATCTGGAAGCTCTGGATTGAGGTCTGTGCGCTTCTCGCCTGGGCCGTTTTGACCTTCTTCGTCGCCGCGCAGCTGTTTCGCTGGGAGCCAGAGTCGAAAATCCCGCGCAACGCCAAACTCTGGGCTGCTGCCACGGCTTTACCCTTCCTCTTTCTCGGAGTGTGGGAGCACTACACCGGGTCTCTGCTTATGGATGCGCGTGCCGCCTATCGTTCCATCGAAAACACGGACAAACCCGACAAACCCGGCGACTCGGACAAAATCTACCGGCCGACGCCACAATCGACACCTGCTGCAAAGCCCCAATCGGCACCAAACCAGAGCCCCAACTAACCGCCCATCGCGACATCCGTCAATTTCCACGGTTTACTTAGCGCCACGCCGCAACGCGCCAATTTGGTTCCGCTCTCGCCGCACACTAGCTCGCGACTCATTGACGCTCGCCGGTTGCTACCGTATTCTGCAATTTCGCGCCGCCATGCTCACGGGCGCCTACGGAGCGGACATGCCGATCGCCAAGACCGATACCATCTGGCACAACGGAAATTGGATCAAATGGGACGAAGCCACCCTGCACGTCCTTTCTCACGTGGTCAGCTACGGTTCCGCGGTCTTCGAAGGCATCCGCTGCTACGAGACCAAGCAGGGCCCTGCCATCTTCCGCCTCCGCGAGCACATGCAGCGGCTCATCAACTCCGCAAAGATTTATCGCATGGAGCTGCCCTTTTCCGTCGAGCAATTCGGCAACGTCGCCACCGAACTCGTGCGTCGCAACAAGCTGAACTCCTGCTACGTCAAGCCCATGGCCATGCGCGGCTACGGCGAAGTCGGCGTCAATCCGCTCAGCTCGCCGATCGAGCTCTACATGGCCTGTTGGAGCTGGGGCGCGTACCTCGGCCCCGAGGCACTCTCCAAGGGCGTCGATGTCGGTGTCAGTTCCTGGACACGCATCGCTCCCAACACCCTGCCCGCGATGTCTAAAGCCGCGGCCAACTACATGAACTCACAGCTCATCCGCATGGAAGCCAGCTTCAACGGCTACGCCGAAGGCATCGCCCTCGATTCTGACGGCCATGTCAGCGAAGGCTCGGGCATGAACGTCTTCCTGGTGCACGACGACGTGCTTTACACCCCGCCTCTGTCGACCAGCATCCTGCCCGGCATCACTCGCGATGCTATCGTCACACTGGCGCAAGATCTCAAAATCCCCGTGAAAGAAACGGTCATCCCGCGCGAAATGCTCTACATCGTCGACGAGGTCTTCTTCGTCGGCACGGCCGTCGAAGTCACGCCAATCCGCTCGGTAGATCACATCCAGGTCGGCAAAGGAGTCGCCGGACCAATCACCCGCAAGCTCCAGGAAGAGTTCTTCGCGATGACCAGCGGCAACAAACCCGACATTCATAACTGGCTCACTCCGGTGAATGCCCCCGTCGGCGCCGCCCGCTAACCGCCTCACGTTAGGCCACTCAGTCTAAAAGTTGTGATCCTGCGAGCTTCCGATAAGGGTGCCCGAACGATCTCGACGCAAACCCTGGCGAAAGTGTCAGATCTAGCGCCGAATTCTCCTCCTTGCCGAGCCTTTCTTGTTCACAGTTTCCGCCAACGCGAACCTCGATGCTCGAGTAGGTTTCCGCTTTCGCCGCCCGCTTGTCACTCGCCGCTTGTCACTCGCCACTCGTCACACGCCGCTTCTTCAACTACAATTCACCTGCATTCGGAGGCTTCCCGATGTACACCATCCCCCAAAAGCTCACCGCCGAATTCATCGGAACGTTCGCGCTGGTTTTCTTCGGCGCAGGATCGATCTGTGCGGATCAATTTTTGCACGGTGCCGGATCACTTGGGCTCCTCGGTATCGCTGTCGCCCATGGTCTTGCGATTGCCATCATGGTCTCTGCGCTTGGTCACGTTTCCGGCGGCCACTTCAACCCGGCGATCACCATCGGCTTCTGGGTTACCAAGCGGGTCAGCACCCTGGACGTCGTTCTCTACTGGACCGCTCAACTGGCCGGCGCGATCGTTGCCGCATTTCTCTTGAAGGCGCTCGTGCCCGAAGAAACCTGGCGCGCCGTCGCGCTGGGAACTCCCGCTCTGGTACGCGACTTCTCTCGCCTTTCCGCCATGATCCTGGAGGCAATCACCACGTTCTTCCTCGTTCTCGTCGTCTTCGCCACCGCGGTCGACGAAAAGGGCACCTTCCGCTCCATCGCCGGCTTCGGCATCGGCCTGACCATCACCCTGGGAATCATGGTCGCCGGTCCATTCACCGGTGCAGCTCTGAATCCCGCCCGTGCCTTCGGGCCCGCCTTGGCCTCGTCGCATTGGGCGTCCCAGGGCGTGTACTGGGTAGGCCCCCTGGCAGGAGGTTTTCTTGCCGCCCTCCTCTATGACTCCCTTTTCCTGAAAAAGCCGGCCTGACCGCGGCATGGTCGGCGCTTTGCGCCTATCCGCCAGTAACTACCCCCGCAACTCCATGCGCGCATTCCTTGCCCCTTCCTAGTACTGGGTGCTACTTTCGCCCAATAGCGTCCCTGGTCGCGGAGCTAACTTTTCATGCCACTAAACATTGACGATCTTCTTCGACGCGCCGTCGAAAACAAGTCGTCCGACTTGCACCTCAAAGTCGGCAACCACCCCTATCTCCGCATAGACGGCCTGCTGACGCCTCTCACCGATGTCCCGCGCATCACGCCGGAAGAGATGCTCTCCATGGCCTTCAGCATGATGACCAACCGCCAGAAGCAAAAATTTAAAGAAACCGCCGAGTTGGACATGGCTTATGGCGTCGCAGGCCTCGGCCGCTTCCGCGTCAACGTATTCCAGCAACGCGGCAACGTCGGCATGGTCCTGCGCGTAATCCCGACCAAAATTCGCACCACCGAAGAGCTAAATCTGCCGTCGGTCATCAATCGCATTTGCGAAGAGCAGCGTGGGCTCGTCTTGGTCACCGGCACCACCGGATCCGGCAAATCCACCACGCTGGCCGCCATGATCGACCGCATCAACGCCAACCGTTCCGACCATCTCATCACCATTGAAGACCCCATCGAGTTCCTGCATCGCGACAAAAAGAGCTTCATCAATCAGCGCGAAGTCGAAGTCGACACTGCCAATTTCTCCACCGCATTGCGCGCCGCCCTCCGTCAGGATCCCGACGTCATTCTGGTCGGGGAAATGCGCGACCTCGAAACCATTTCCACGGCATTGCTTGCCGCGGAAACTGGCCACCTGGTTTTCTCGACTTTGCACACCCTCGACGCCACCGAGACGATTCAACGTATCATCGCCGTCTTCCCACCTCCCGAGCAGAAACAGATTCGCCTGCAGATGGCTGCCACCCTCAAAGCCGTCATCTCTCAGCGCCTCGTGCGCCGCGCCGACGATCAGGGCCGCGTACCTGCCGTCGAAATCATGATCGCCACTGCGTACGTTCGTGATTGCATCATCAATCCCGACAAGACCCGCCTGATCCACGACGCCATCGCCGCGGGCACCAGCCAGTACGGCATGCAGACCTTCGACCAATCGCTCTTCGATCTCTACACCAAGCAACTCATCACCCTGGAAGAAGCACTCGGCCGCGCCTCCAACCCCGACGAATTCCGCCTCCGCATCCAGGGCATCCGCTCCGCCTCCGACTCCGCCCGCGAGGAAATGGAGCGTCAAATGGCCGACTTCGAGCGCTTCGCCCGCAAGTAAAATCAGTCAAGCACGCTGAAATCCGTCGCTGCCGCGATTATTGTCTTCCGGCCCTTTCCCGGACGGACTGAGGTCTGAAGATGTCGCCATCGCAAGAGTGGCCCGCGAAATGGCGCGAGAAGATTCGCACCTCCCAGGAAATTACGCACTATCTCATCGATGGGAGAACGCTTCCACGTATCGATACGGGAGTGAATCCTCGGATTGGCACGCGGATGAAGTTCCGTGCCACGATTGCGCTGTGGTAAAGGGCCGATTCCATGATCCTCACTGGGAGGTGGAGGAGTGCCCTCAGGGTGGTGGCCAAGCGATTACCTGCGAGTGCGACCACGGTCCCGATTCGACGTTAAATCAACCTCTGAGGCCCGATAGTTGAGCCCCGCGACCATCCGAGTCGCCTTGCCCCTGGGTAAACACAACGGCTATGACCTCGTCGCTTATTGGAGGCAACATGTTCCCCGCCGAATGTCGTCCCACTCGCCGGAATTTCCTGATGGCCGGCGCCGCCTTCGCGGCAACTCTACCCGCCGCACCTCTTCTTGCTTCGCCCGCCGCTCCCGATGACTCCGAAGGTTCCAACGTCATCGGCCCGCGCAAAGGCTACTCTCCGCAGATCGGCACGCTCGTTTCCCAAATGATCTGGATGCGCGGCGTCGTACTCGACTCCGTCAAAGGCATGGGCCAGAAAGAACTCGACTTCCTGCTCGACGACAAGGCCAACACCATCGGCGCGCTGCTCCTCCACCTGGCGGCCACCGACCGCATCTATCAGATCCTCACTTTTGAAAATAATCCGATGAAGGATGAAAAGGACGCGCCTGCAGACTTCAAGCAGAAATTCGCGGTCGCTATGGATCTGGGCGAGCCAGCACGCAAATCCATCAAGGGCCACGAGCTCGACTTCTACCTGAATACACTGTCTGAAGTTCGCGAGAAGACCTTCGCCGAATTCCGAAAACGCGATGACAAATGGTTGGCTACGGTCGACAAAACCTGGGGCTGGGGGCCAACCAACAATTACTGCAAGTGGTTCCACGTCTGCGAACACGAATCCAACCACAACGGCCAGATCAAACTACTGCGGGGCCGCATCCCAGGATTCAAAGCTCCCAGCGAATAACGGCCCCGCGCCAGCTCATTTATTTTACGGCTGCGCTAACTCCAGACTACGGCGACCGATCTCCCGTTGCTCCCTGCAGCTGCGGCTCAAGCCGCCTCGAAAACTCGATCACCTTCCGTGAAATATCGTCACGCACATGGCGAAACACTTCGCGCTTTCGCTCCCCACTCTCTTCCTCCGACGCCGGATCGGGCAAATTCCAATGCTCCAGGTTCCGCGTGAACGGCCACACCGGGCTGCGCTCCTTCGCGTCGTCCGAAAGCGTTACCACAAACGCAAAATGTTCCTTCAGCGATTCCGCCACCGGCTTTGCTTCCCGCGTCATCAGGTCGATGCCGACTTCGTTCATCACCTCCACCGCCGTGGGACTCACATCCACAGACTTTACCGCTGTGCTTTCTGCTGCTATTTCCCCGTGCGTCACCTCCTCCAGAAACCGCTCTGCCATCTGACTCCGGCTGGCGTTTCCCGTGGAAAAGAAAAGAACCTTCGGTTTTCGCTTCATGCTTTCCTCCCACACCTCCCATGTACGACCCTGGACGCCCGACAATCAATCATGCAAACACCCTACGAATCCCTGTCCGCTTTGGCACGTCACGTGCCCGCACTTCGAATGTTCCCCGATCCTTTCCTTTCCCGATTCCGAACTCCATGCCTCAGTGCCGCTGTGGCTAATCCCTTCGATTTCTTCTATTCTTCTTTCGTGTTCGGCAAACCCCGCCAACTCGAAACCGAATCCGAGCTTTATGAAGCTGCCCAGCGCGCCTTGATGCGCCGCCCGCACTCTGTCTCCGAGATGAAGAAACTCCTCGAGCGCCGTGCCACCAGCAAACTGCTCGCACAAGTCGTTCTCGCCCGCCTGCGCGAAAGTGGCATGATCGACGACTCCCGCTACGCCAAACAATTCACCCGCCAGCGCACCGAGATCCGCAGGCAAGGGACATATCGCATTGCGCGTGACCTCCGCGCCCGCGGCGTTCCGGACACCCACATCGAAGCCGCCATCGCCGAAAGCGCCGACCCCGACGCCGAACGCGCTGCCATCCGCCTCCGCATCGACCGCAAACTCAAGCTCACGCGCGGCGAAGTCACCGACAATAAGATCGCCTCGCTCTATCGTTCGCTGCTCCGCGCCGGCTTCCCTTCCGACGCCATTCGTCGTGAGCTCAAAGCAGCCACTGCCGCAGACCTCCCGGATGTGGACGCTTCGTCCGAAGCGTAAAGTCGACCTATACGGCGACGCACGCAAGCCCACGCTGCTTCCTTAAATGAAATGCGTGCATGTCAATTCGGAGTTAGTTCTGACACCTCAGCTGGGTCCAGCATCGCCTGCGCTCGACGGCGAAGACCGAAAATATCTGGAAGCAGGCGGCCAAAACAGAAAATAGCCCACCAGAAGCAACAGCGCGGCGTGCGCCAACGCCTCTGACAGCGAGTGAAATGCGCTCACCACAACGTGAAAAACGAGCCAAACAAGGAGCAGCCAGCGCGCCCAGCTGTGACCCAGCAGTAGAAAAATTCCGCCGACGATGGCCAGGATGCGAATCACCGAGACCAACACGATCTGCGGCTCAAGCGGCCTTTCGCGCAGGTGATAGACGAGGCCGACCGTTCCCGCCGCGATGAACAGACCACCCAGAATCGTGACCGCTATAGGACGTTTCATTACGCTGCCGCTGTTCTATCGCATCGTGTCTGATTCCCGCAAGCTTTCTGAATATGCCCTTCATCTCGCTCGATAGAGCGCTCCCTGCGGCTTTCTTCAACCCTCGTTACGCGCTAAGATGCGCGCCATGTCGCCTCAAATGGATCGTCGTAGTTTCATCGTCGCTACCGGACTCACCGCCCTTGCCTCCACTCGCGTTCTCGGCGCCAACGACACCCTCCGCGTCGGCATCATCGGCGCCGGCGGCCGCATGGGCAATCTCATGGACTCCGCCGACAAAGTCGGCACCTGGCAAATCGCCGCAGTGTCCGACGTCTACACGCCGCGTCGCGATGCCGTGAAGCAGCGTGCGAACGGCAACGCCGCCACCACCCACTCCGACTATCGCGAACTCCTCGACCAGAAACTCGACGCTGTCTTCATCGCCTCTCCCGATCACTGGCACGTCCGCATGGCCGTCGATGCGCTCGCCGCCGGCAAAGACGTCTACCTCGAAAAGCCGGTCACCCACACGCTCGAGGAAGGCGCCACGCTCACCAAAGGCGTGCGCTCCAGCAAACAAATCCTCCAGTGCGGCATGCAGCAGCGCAGTTGGAGCCACTTCCGCGACGCCGTCGATCTCATCCAGGGCGGCAGCCTTGGCCGCATCCCGCAAATCCGCACCTACTGGTGGCAGAACTATCTCTCCTGGGTCAGCAATCACAAACCTGTTGACACTCAGGCCCTCGACTGGAAGCAATGGCTCGGCGGCGCGCCCCCCCAGCCCTTCAGCGAAGAAAAATTCTATCTCTGGCGCTGGTTCTGGAATTTCGGCGGCGGCGCCATGACCGACCTCTTCACTCACTGGATCGATGTGGTCCATTGGGCTATGAAAACCGACCAGCCCAGGCAAGCGCAAATCCTCGCCGACAAATACACCTTCACCACCTGGGATTGCCCCGACACGCTGCAGGCGGCCGTCCGTTACCCCGGCTTCGACGTCGTCTACGAAGGCTCCATGGCCTCGTCCATCGACGACGGCGGCCTCGATTTCCGCGGCACCGAAGCCACCCTCAAGATCAACCGCAGCGGCTTCAGCGTCTATCGCGAAGGTATGGGCAACGTCGCCCCCGGCAAAGACGTCGCGGTCGTCCACGCCGACTCCTTCCGCGACGGCACCATCGATCACATGAAAAATTTCTTCGACTGCATCCGCACCCGCAAAGAACCGAACGCTCCAGTAGAGACCGGTGTATCCGCCGCGCGCGCTGGCCACATCGCTAACGCTGCATACCACCACGGCGGACAAATCACCTGGCCGGCAAAACCCTCTGCCTGAACGGTCCGTCTATTCAATTAGCAGTAGACGAAAGGGCCATGCCATGTCCGAACCAGGAACACAAGCCGCGGCATCCAGCAACGAGACAGAGATCAAAGGGCTCATCGACCGATGGGCCAAAGCCGTTCGCGAAGAGAATCGCGCGGCGATTCGTGCCGACCATGATCCCGACATGCTGATGTTCGACGTCCCGCCACCCTTCCTTTCGCAAGGCTTGGACGCTTACATGGCCACCTGGGAACCGTTCTTTTCGACAGCTGAGAAGCCTGTCAGATTTCACTTCACCGATGTGAAAGTGACTGCCGGCGACGACGTCGCCTTTGCTACCGCGATCGGACATTGCGTGGACCTTTCGAGTGGCAAGCGCGAAGAGCTCGATTTTCGCTTGACCATGGGCCTGCGCAAGATCGACGGCCGCTGGCGCATCCAGCACGAACACCACTCTCTTCCGGCGGTGTAGCATTTTGTTGACTGATCGCACGCAAACGCGACGCCCTGGCGGCTGAATGTAAATGAAAATGGAACCAGAGTATCTGCGCGATGTTGCGCGGCGCTACACTGTGGCCTGGTGCAGCCAGGATGCTGCCAGCGTTGCCGCCTTCTATTCGCCCAACGGCTCCCTCCGCATCAATGAAAACACACCTGCGATTGGCCGCGCCGCCATCACCGCCGCCGCGCAAGAATTCATGACCGTTTTCCCCGATCTTAAGATCCTCATGGATGGTCTGGAGATCCACAACGATCGCGCCGTCTACCGCTGGACCCTGGAGGGCACAACCACAAGTACTGGCGGCACCGGCAAGCGCGTTCGCATCAGCGGCTACGAAGAGTGGCAAATCGGATCGGACGCCCTGATCGCCGAATCCAAAGGCCACTTCGACGCCGCCGACTATCAGCGTCAGCTTGCGTGACGAATCGATCGACAATTTTCGGGCCGCGGAATCTACTTTGGGCTCTTCCGCTCGTGGGCCATTCTCTCAGCCGTCGTCAGCGCCTCGGCGGCTGATACTTTCACATCCGGCTCCACGCCCGTGCCTTCCCAATTGGTCTTCGAAATAGGATTGATGGCCCGCGCAAACGGCACGCCGATGATGAAGTGCTCATCGATCCGATGCCCCGACACCGGATGCGCTCCTCCACCCGTCGTCTCTCCCACCAGTGTCGCGCGCTTCAAATTCTTCAGGTTGTAGCAGAACTCTTCCGCCCCCGAAAATGTTTGCTTTGACGTCAGCACATATACCGGCTTGCCATCCAGCCGCTTCCCCGGCACATACGGCAATGTCCAGTATTGCTGCGTGGTGTTGTCCTTGCGCTGCCACAGATCGTTCAAATGCGTCGGCTCCGCAAACAGGTACGTGGAAATCAACGCCACCATCTTGGGATCGCCCCCGCCGTTCTCCCGCAAATCAAAAATGATCGCATCCACATTGGCCAGAAAATTCATGGCCGCAATCGCCGTGGGTCCGCATGTCTCTGGATCGCCGAACATGTTGAACTTCACATATCCGACGTTCCCGCTCAGATGCTCCACCTTCTTGAATCCGCAATTCATCTTCTCCATCTGTTCGCGAAAGCGCGCCATGTCCTCGGGACTCGGCTTGGCATCATCCGCCCGCTCCGGGATTTTCATCGGATCGTAGTTCACGCGCAGATGCTTGTCGTGGCTCACCTCCTGAAAATTGTCGGTGAGCTTCGCGGCCAGCCTGCTGCCATCCGTAATCTCGTCGTATTCCCCGCGTTTCTGGCGCGCTCGCACCGCCTCTTCCATCTTCTTCGCCACCTCGGGAAACACGTAGGTCTGATTCATTTGCGCGATCGCGCCGTCAATCACCCGCGTCCGCGTAGCCGCGTCAATCTTGAACACCAGTTCCGACACATCCGCCCCCGGCGGAAGCGCCCGCAACCCGGCCTGCACCACCACCGCAGGATCGCCGTCCCTCACATCCAGCGTCCCCACCGCCCGCGTTTCGCTGTTCCGGTCCTTCACCAGATATTCCAGATGCAGTCGTTCCGCCTTCAGAATCTGCACGACCTCGAACCCCCCGGTCATATTCCGGAACCCCATCATTCCGTCCGCCGTCTGCTTCGGATCATACTTGGCGCAATAAGCCTCCATTTGCGCCCGGTCTCCGCTGTTGAAGGCCTGCAACCAAGCTCTAAGGGTCGCGCCCGCCGGCCCATCGGGAATCGCCACCTGCGGCAGTAGCGGGCGCGGCGCAACCATCAAAAACAGAGTTGCCATGGCCATAAGAACAATTCGATGGAGCATCAGCGCACCCCACGGCGATCAGCTAATTTGGAGGTCCAATCGGAAGGGCCCAAATCTACTTGGACGCGCGCAGAGGTGATTTGTGCCCGAAGAATCGCTCGCCAATCGGGATTCGTTGCAAAGAACGCGGCGAAACGTCGCGTTGAAACTTGTTCCCCTAACCTAATGTCAGACGGCCGCCGAGCGCACGCTCCTGTCGCTACCGAAGAATCCCGGCCAACATAGTTCGCGGTCCCTTCACACCGCTACGTGCACCACAGGTATCTTCACCCGTACGGTCGGGCCGTCGGCCGTTGAGTCAACGTCAAACCGCCCTGGGATCGATTTCACTCGTTCCTGCATGCTGGAAATGCCAACCCCAGGTTTGAAATGGATCCCTTCTCCCCTGTTCAAGCGCGCCGATGCTCGGCTCCCATAGTCGCTGATCTCCAGCGTCAGGTTCGTGCTGCGTTGGATTCGTATTGTGGCTCGCGAGCTTCCCGAATGCCGCTGGATATTGATAAGGTTCTCTTGCATCACCCGAAATAGGGTTAGCTCGATAACCCTCCCCATCCGTTCCAGATGCGGTGACAGCTCCAGTGCCACCTTTATCCCGCTCCTTTGGCTGAAGCCCTTGATGTAGCCGCGAATCGCTTCTATCAGGCCGACCTGTTCTAGGTCTGCCGGATGCAGCAAATAAGAAAGGGTGCGGATTTCGCGAATGCAACGATTCGCCAGCTGCTTGCATTCGGACAAAAGCCTGGTGGATTTTTCCTTGTCCGGAGTGACTGCAATCTCGCAGTTGACCAACACCCCTTCCATCTCTTTGTGAAGTGTGATTTCCTGCGCGGCCCCTACGAATGTCAATCCCTGATCCACCGAATCCTTCGCCACGAATCCGATGGCCCGCAACCACTTCACCGTCCCGCTCGGGCAGACGATGCGAAATTCTTCCTCAAACCGGTTGGTGCTCTTCAGCTTCTCGAGCAGCTGCAAGCACATGTTCGCGATCCTCCGGATGTAACCCGCGGTAAGACGTGGGATTTGAATACAGCGAATCTAAAGGCAGCTCGCAGATCTGTTCAAACGCCGGACTCGGGTAGGTTGCTTCTTTCGTCTCCGCGTTCATCATCCAGAATATTTCCTGAATGTTGTCCGCCATTTGGCGAAAGCGCTTTTCGCTCGCTCTCAGAGTGGCGGCTTGCTGCCTCAACAGCTCATTGGCTGTCCTCATTTCCTCGGGGCTGGGGAGTTGCAATGCCGTTGGCATGAGCCGAACCAGGAAAATTGCCGTCGGTACCGAAGCCCGCACCGTAATCACCTTGACCCCGCCCAAAAGCCAATAGGAAGGAGCCCACAGCGTCCAGATATCCATCACATGCGTGGAGCCGCATGCCGCGATGAAAACGCCCAAACACACGAACATCCAGCAAGATGGAACATCTCGCTTTTATTTGTACAAAATGGATCAGCGCAATGGGAATTGAAAAATAGGCCAGCGCGATCAAACTGTCAGACGCGACGTGCAGCCAAATGAGTGCGGGCTCCCACGGATAACAAAATCCTGCGGCATGAATCCATTCGAACAACACTCCGCTGTGAAAGGTCGGGCCGCTCAGTTCCGGCAAGCAAAGAGATGAAGCCACACCACCTCCCCTTTTGCGCGCACAACAGACTCACGGAGAGGGTAGATCGCTAACGTTGTGGAACGCTTCGGTCATCAATTAAAGGTGTAGGTATCACTGGGGTGCCGAAAAGCCGAGCCCATTTGTGAGCGGTGGAGGTTTACGGGGACGCCGCCCGAACGACGTCGGGCCGAACTCGAAAAAACCGCATAGTTGCACTGCTTCGCGCGCGACGCGCCATCAGTGGATTGGCTCGACCACTCCTACCTTGTTGACGCCACTGCACGCCAGATACACGCGCCCGTCAGATGTCGCCGCCATGTTCCGCACTGTGCCCCCTCCGGAAGGGATCTCAGCCCGCGCGAATTCCTCTGTCTTCGGATTAAATCGCACCACCGTATTCGGCGTCACGCCCGACTCGCTGTACCACACCATCCCGTCCGGCGTGATGGTAATTCCATAGGGATTCGATCCGCTTCCCCCCGGCGATGGCCACATCTTGGCGCTGCCTGAACCCGGATCGAGGCGCCCGAGCCTCCCGCCCTGATAGTCAGTGAAGTACACCTTGTCGTCCGCCGCGATCGCCAGCCGTCGTGGTCGCACGCCCTCGGCCAGCGGATATTCCGTAATCTCCATCGTCTTCGGCTCGATCTTCGCCATTTTGTTCGTGCCGAATTCGCAAAAGAACGGCACGCCCTTGCTGTTGATCTGAATTCCGTAGGGTCGCGCCTCCTTCGTGGCCACCTGCTTCAATTCGATCTTTCCTGTTTTCGGATCAAGCTGCCCCACCATATTTCCCACCTGCACTGTGAACCACAACTTCCCTTGCGCGTCAAAAACTGCCGTGTGCGGATCCTCTGCCTTCTCGTTCGGCATCTTGTATTGCGTGACTTCCCCCGACCGCGGGTTCAGCTTCCCAATATGCGCCGCAAAATTCCCTGTGTACCAGATGTTGCCGTCGCGATCAGCCACCAACCCGTGCGGACCATCGTTTTGGCCCTTGAGCGCATACTCGTTGAACTCTCCACTGGCCGGATCGAGCCGTCCGAGCTTGCTGACCATCTGCTCGGTAAACCACAGCGAGCCGTCGGGCGCCACCGCCGGATCGTGCGGGTGCGCTCCTTTCGTCGGCACATTCCACTCGCGGATCTTCACTTGAAGCGTTGCCACCGCCGCTGTTCGCGGCGCTGTCCGGGAAGCAAGCCCTCCGGCCAGCAGCAATCCCGCAATCGCCACACAAATCAGCACAGTATCCCGTAATCGCATCTGCTCCTCCCGGCCAGCCCATCGCCGCCCAGCGCACATGCGGCACTCGATCACCGCCAAGCCTGCGGCGAGCCTAGTTTTCGCTAGAGTAGTCCTCCCAACAAGACTTATTCAACAACCGCGCGACGCGTGCCAGACCGCGAAGTGGCGGGCCTGGTTTGATTCCCTTCCTGTCATCCCATTTAGCCTGAGGCGAAAGCCGAAGGGCCCGAAGCGGCCCGGCTTTTCCTGCACGCGGTTTCGGCGCGCCCGGTCACAGTGGAGGGACCGCGGCGTGATCGATCCTAAGCCTCCACTCGAGGAGATCATGTAGCCTTTCGGTTCGTTCGATTACTGCGGTTTGCCCGCGTCCTCTGTCGGCTGCGATAATGCCTCCGTCCCTTCTACACGCACCACGGAGCACCTGTGACCAGCAATCCCAGCGGCGGCAAGAACTGGACCGGCAACGACATCCGCGAAACCTTCCTGCGCTTCTTCGAGAGCAAAGGCCATCGCCGCGTCCGCAGCTCCTCGCTCGTGCCCCACGGCGATCCCACGCTGCTGTTCACCAACGCCGGTATGAACCAGTTCAAGGACGTCTTCCTCGGCCTGGAAAAGCGCGATTACACCCGCGCCACCACTGCGCAAAAATGCGTCCGCGCCGGCGGCAAACACAACGACCTCGAAAACGTCGGCTTCACCAAGCGCCACCACACCTTTTTCGAGATGCTCGGCAATTTCTCCTTCGGCGACTATTTCAAGAAAGACGCCATCGCCTACGCCTGGGAACTGATCACCTCGCCCCAATGGTTCGGGATCGACCAGGCCAAGCTCTACACGACGGTGTTCGGCAGCGCTGAAGTCGCGCCCGGCAACAAACTTGGCGTCGATGAAGAGGCGCGCGGCTTCTGGATCGAACAGAAAGTTCCAGCGGATCGCGTCGTGCTCGTCCCCGGCCTCAAAGACAACTTCTGGGCCATGGGCGACACCGGCCCTTGCGGCCCGTGCAGCGAAATCTTCTACGACATGGGCCCGGCCGCCTCCGAAGAGGGCCACGCCGCCTGCAAATTCCCCTGCGAGTGCGGCCGCTACGTCGAAATCTGGAACCTCGTCTTCATGCAATTCAACCGCGACGCCACCGGCACGCTCACGCCGCTCCCAAAACCCTGCGTCGACACCGGCATGGGCCTGGAGCGTACCGCCGCGGTCCTTGAGAGCGTAATCTCCAACTACGACACGGACCTTTTCATCCCGTTACTCAAGCGCGCCGCCGAACTCTGCGGCGTTGACGCCGAAAAAGAAGAAGCCCTTGAAGAAGGCCGGGGTGGTGCCGCATCTCTGCGCGTCATCGCCGATCACGCGCGTGCTACCGCATTTCTAATCAACGATGGCGTCGTTCCATCCAACGAAGGCCGTGGATACGTGCTGCGCAAGATCATGAGACGCGGCATCTATCATGGGCGCGTCCTGGGCGCCCAAGGGCCATTCCTGTTCGAGATGGTGCGGTCCGTTGCCGACCTGATGCATGGCGCATATCCCGAACTGACCGAGTCTTTGCCCAGAATCATCGAAACCGTGGGCGGCGAGGAAAACCGCTTTACTCGTGTTCTGGAAGTCGGTCTGCCGCGGCTGGATTCGGATCTGAAGAAGCTGGTGGCTGGCGGCAAATACGAAGGCCACAAAGCTTTTCGTCTTTACGATACCTATGGCCTGCCTGCCGATTTTATTCGCGACGCCGTGCGCGATCGTGGCATTCAGTTCGACGAAACCGGATTCGATAAAGCCATGGAGGAACAGCGCACGCGCGCCCGGTCCTCATGGAAGGGTGCGCACAAAGAAACGGCCAGCCCCGCGTTTGCAAAAATCGCGGAGACCTTCAAAACCGAGAAGGATTTTTATCAGTGTACGGCGGCGAAGGACGTTCGCATTGACGCGATTATCGGGAAGAGTGGACCGGTCAATGAGTTGAAGGCTGGTGAGTCAGGCGAGATCGTTCTGGATCGGACGCCGATCTACGCCGAGTCCGGTGGACAGGTCAGCGACACCGGAGCGTTCTACGATAACTCCGCATCGCAGCTTCTCGCCGACGTCACCGCCGCTTACTATCCGGTCGCCGGCCTGGTCGCGCACAAGGTCAACGCGAAGGAAACTTTGCGCGTCGGCGATCGCGTTTCCGTCGTGGCAGACGCCGACCGTCGTGCGCGCGTGATGCGCAATCATTCGGGGACACACCTGGTGCACGCGGCTTTGCGGAACGTGCTGGGCACTCATGTGAAGCAGGCCGGGTCGCTCAACGCTCCCGACCGTATGCGCTTCGACTTTTCCCACTTCGCGCATGTCGATGCCGAAGAGCTGCGCGACATCGAGCAGCAGGTCAACGACGAGATCCGCCATAACACCAAGATCGAGACCAATATCACCTCGCTCGACAACGCCCTGGCTTCCGGCGCTCTCGCCTTCTTCGGCGACAAATACCCGGAGAGCAACGTCCGCGTGGTCACCATTCCCGACGAGCGCGCCCCCCGTGGCTTCTACTCCAAGGAACTCTGCGGCGGCACCCACGTTCATCGCATCGGCGACATCGGTGTGCTCAAGATCGTCGGCGAGCAATCCGTAGCCGCAGGTGTGCGCCGCATCGAGGCCGTAACGGGTATCGGTGCATTAGAGCATTACCAGCAGCAGGCCCAGATGCTGACCAAAGTCGCCGGTCAGCTAAACGTCGCCGAAGACGCCGTTCTCTCCACCGTCGAAAAGCTGTCGCAGACCGTCAAGCAACTGGAAAAGGAACTGGAAACCCAAAAGCGCAAAGGCGCCCTCAGCAACCTCGACGATCTGGCCGCCCGCGCACAGACCATCAAAGGCACCAAGCTAGTCTCCGAAGAGGTCGGGAACGTAGACCGCGAAGGATTGCGCCAACTGGTCGATTCCCTGCGCCAGAAATTGGGCTCCGGGGTCGTCGTCCTCGGCATGCCCGAAGACGGCAAAGTGGTCCTCATCGCCGGAGTTACGAAAGACCTCACCGCAAAGGTCCATGCCGGCAAGTTAATCCAGGTCCTCGCCCCCAAAGTCGGCGGCAAGGGCGGCGGCCGCCCGGACCTCGCCGAGGCTGGCGGAAAAGACACATCCGGTCTAAAAAGCGCCCTCCAGAGCGTTCCCTCGCTGCTCGAGCCTTTGTTATAGTCCGCGTGCCTGTCCTTCCGGACGGGCAGCGCCCAAACGTGTCCGTCAGTGGACAGTGGTACCGTGGTCCTATCGACGCCCCACTGACGCGATTTGTAACATTCCGCGAGGTCATTCGAGGCTATCGTGTGCCTTCCCCAGCAAGCGATGACTAAACGTGCGCTCCTTGCAGCCTGTGCATTTCTGGGCCTGACGGCGGTCTGTGGAAAACCCGCCAACGCCCAGATTGCTAAAGTCGTGGATAACAGCGGTCGGCACTTCTGGGTCAACGCCGAGCCGCCGGCGACGTTCAAGCTGGCTGCCGTCAAGTCGCGCCCGTCGATCTATATGCCTGCGGAGGCTTCGTTTACCGGCCGCGCGCGGGCCGCGTTCAACCTGGATCGCGACGGCGCCGAAAAGATCGTACGGGAAGCTGCCGAACGCCATCGCGTCGATCCCGCGCTCGTTCGCGCGGTGATCGAAACCGAATCCGGCTGGAATCCTGCGGCCAAGTCGCGCAAAGGTGCGATCGGCCTGATGCAGCTGATTCCCACCACGGCGCAGAGATTTGGGGTCAACGATGCCTGGAGTCCGCAACAGAACGTCGATGCCGGGGTTCGTTACCTAAAGGTGCTCCTGCAGAGGTATGATGGCAACCTGGATTTGGCCCTTGCGGCCTATAATGCTGGAGAAGGCGCAGTGGACCGCGCCCATGGTATTCCGGCATTTCGCGAAACTCGGGACTACGTACAAAAAGTACAGAATGCCTACTTCCGCCCAGGATCGGGACGTCTTGATGGACTGTGGATTAATCCACGGGCCATCCACAAGAACGTGGAATCCAGCGGCCGCATCATATTCACGAACGAATAATCAGGACCCGGTAGCTGTGTGCTCGTGCGCGTGCGCGAGCCCTCTGCAACCGGAGTTGCAGAGGGCCTAGGGCGCATGTCTGCACGGCGAAAAATTTTCCACAAAGGGTTCGCCCCCGCTTCGCCTGTTTTCACCTTGGGCGTAATTGCCATCGTCGGCTGTAGCTTTCTTCCTTTGATTTCCACAGTGCGCGCGGAAGGCTCCTCCAAATCCAACGTCTCCAATGCCAAGCGTCAGGCTGCCGCTGACCAGTTCGCACGCGCCGAAGATCAGCGCGCGGCGCTGAACGTGAAGGCGCCCGGCAAGCGTTCCTTGGCCGACTACAAACAGGTCGTCGCGAGCTATCGACGTGTCGCTTTGATTACGCCGCGTGCTCCGGAGGTTTCCGAGTCGCTGATGACGCTGGGCGAGCTGTACACCGAGATGGGCGATCGCTTTGGGCGCGCCTATTCACAGTCGGCCGTGGATTCTTACCGCTTCCTGCTGCACGACTATCCGGGCAGCAAGCACGCGCAAGAGGCCATGTTCCGGATAGGCCAACTACAAAAGGATCAGCTGGGCGATACGGCTGCGGCGACCAGGACCTTTGATGAGTTCCTGAGGAAGTATCCGCGCTCGGCGCACCGTCGAGAGGCGCAGGAGGCGCGCGCGGAATTAGCGGTGCTGCAGAATCATGACACCACGCCACCAGCGAAGGCAAGCCCTCCGAATTCGGCAAAATCGGCGTTGCGCGCGGATGAGCTGGGAAGCGCTTCGTCCGGCTCGCGCGAGTCTACGGCCCATGGAGAATCGGAGCCCGCGATGCGCGTTGCGCCGGCTGCTTCGCGGCCCAAGGGCGACGCGGCGCGGGTGCAGGATGTCAGCGCCGCGGCTACGGCGGAATATACGCGGGTCACCATTCAGCTTGAGGATCGCGTGGAGTATTCGTCGGCGCGGTTGCAGAATCCCGAGCGCATCTTTTTTGATTTGCACGTAGCCAAGCTGACGCCCGAGGCAGCCAGAAAGGCCGTGCATGTGGAAGGGCCGCTGCTGAGCAACGTGCGCGTGGGGCAGTACCATCCGGGAATTGTGCGCGTGGTGCTGGCTGTGAATGGAGTGAAGGATTATGTGGCGTCGTTGGCGGGAACTCCGCCGCGACTGGTGATCGATTTGTATCCGGGAGTGGCGCCCAAGTCCGCGAAGGCTGCGGCCAGCGAAAAGGAACAGGCCGCGCAGGCGCAAGCGGATGAGCAGGTGCATGCAGCACAGGTTGCCGCGGAGCCGGCGGAGAAAGCCGCGCGAGTTGCTGATTCCGGAGCGACCGGCGCAAGCGGACCTGCAAATTACGCGCAGCCGCTGGGAATCTCGTCGGCCTCGTCATCTCCGGCTTCGGCATTCCCTGCATCCTCATCCAAAGTGGCGGCGCGCGGACCTGGCGCCGGCGATTCCGGGAGCGTGACCACGCCGAGTGCCCTGCCCTCGCCGGTGGCGACACTGCCTTCGGCTAAGGCACGCGCGAAAGGCAAGGGCGCGAAACCCGATTTGATACAGCCTTCGACGACCGCGCAGCCGTTGCGGGATGGCCAGTCGACGTTGACGCGCGCTTTGGGATTGAAGATTGGGCGCATTGTTCTGGATCCCGGGCACGGCGGGCATGACACCGGCACGATCGGTCCTACCGGATTGATGGAGAAGGATTTGTGCCTAGATGTAGCGCTGCGATTGGGGAAAATTATTCAGCAGCGGCTGCCGGGCGCGGATGTAGTCTTCACGCGGTCGGATGATACCTTCATCCCGCTGGAAGAGCGCACTCATATTGCCAACGAACAGAAGGCCGATCTCTTCGTATCCATCCATGCGAATTCCAGCCGCGATCATCAGGCTCGCGGGATTGAGACCTATTATTTGAACTTGAAAGGCTCGGCGGAAGCCATGGAAGTGGCCGCGCGGGAAAATGCCACCGCGAACGAAAGCGTGCACGACCTGGAAGATCTGGTGAAGCGCATCGCGCGGAGCGAGAAGATCGACGAGTCGCGGGAGTTTGCCTCGGACATTCAGGAGTCGCTGGCCAAGCGCATTCAGAAGAACTACAAGCCGGTGAAAGATCGCGGCGTGCGCAAGGCGCCGTTCGTGGTGCTGATCGGGGCGGACATGCCGTCGATCCTGACGGAGATTTCGTTCCTGAGCAACCCGGCCGACGAACAGTTGCTGAAGAAGCCCGAGCATCGTCAGCGCGTCGCCGAAGGCTTATATCAAGGCGTTGCCAGCTACCTGCAGAATCTGAACAGCATGACCGTGAATGTCCCGAAGATGCCCCTCAAACCGGCCAGCCGCTCGATGGCCTCCGCCTCAGTTGAACAAAGCAGGAACCCGCAGTAACCTGAAGGTGTCTAATAGAATTGGCCTGATGCGTTTACGGTTCCTCATTTCCGCTGTTTCTTCCTTGCTTTTCCTTCTAACGCCATGTCTGCGAGCCGCCGACCGGCAGTGGCCCGCGAAATTCGGTAACTGGAATGCTGTTCCCGGATCCACTGCGCCTGCGTGGGTGGGTTCGAACGATCCCGTGATGCGGGAATCGGGTTTAGTGAGTACAAGTTCAAAGAATTACCGAGACGGCGGTCGCGAGCTTGCGATGACGTTGTTCACGTTTCGTGATTCAAGCGGTGCCTACGAAGGTTATACATTTTTGCAAGGCCGAAGCCATGACAGAGTAATTGTAAAGAGCAATCAGGTTCTATCGGTCTCCGGAGCAGCGGCAGCAGAGGATTTGGTCGAGGCCGATAAATGGGTAGAGTCGATATCCGATCATGTGGCTTCCCCTCCAATCGCAACTTACATGCCCAGTCACAGCGGTTGGCGGCCTCCTGATCGATATGCACTTGGACCCGTTGGCTTCCAAGCAGTTGTAAACGATCTGGGGGCTGCGGCAGGGCTAGCCGAACAGGTTGGTTTCAACTCGGGTGCAGAGGCGATGTTTGGGCGCTATGAGTCGGGCAGTGGCAAGAACTTTAGTGTCGCGACGTTGCTGCTGATCGAGTATCCGACGCCGCAGTTGGCCGAATTGCATTTGAAGCATATGCAGCGGGCGATTTTGGCATTGAAAAATGGCACCAGCGTGGAGCGCAAGGGCTCGCTGCTGTCGATCGTGTTTGCGCCGACCTCGCAGGAGTATGCGGAGAGACTGCGGTCAGCGGTCAACTACGAGACGCAAGTGACCTGGAGCGAACCGAGTACGACCGCCACCGATCCCCCGATCATGAGCACCCTGGTGAAAATTTTTATCGCCACGGGCGTATTCATGGTGGTGACCGTGGTGGTGGGCATTGCATTTGGCGGCGTGCGGATCATCACCAAACGGCTGTTCCCGGGAAAAGTGTTTGACCGCAAGAATCAGATTGAAGTGCTGCAACTGGGCTTGTCGAGCAAGCCCATCGATCCAACAGACATGTATTGACCGCTTGAGCGCGTCGGCCCATCCGTGCAGTCATTTGAAAACAGAAGAGATGCAAAATCGTCCGGACCCGCATGCACGCGTAATCTGTTTCGGCTGTTACACTTACAAAAACCGCATCTTTAAGCCCTTTAGCTACAGTACATACCTGTACACCCCGGAGTGGCATGTCCCCGCAGCCAAAAAAATCGACCAGCGGCTATCGAAGCTGGTCGGATTGAGTCCGTGAGTGCAGGACGGACCGATGTAACGCAATTTTCCTCCCGGCGTCTAATCAGTCACGGTTGGTCCGGAATGGTGTGTGTGGCTAAGTTCGCGTAACATCGATGGTTAGGTCCAGGGAGCGGTTCGAGCATGTCTGATCCACAGCAGCAAAATTCCAAAAGCTTCAGTGTAGCTGCGCCAGCCTCGCGCGCTCAGCGTCCTCACAGCTGGCCGAAGCGCGTGTTTCTGCTGGCCGGAGTGTCGGCGTTGCTGGCTGCCGGATGCGGCAAAACCGAGGCCGGCAATCAAGGGGCGACAGGCGCTCCGCAAGCCATGCCCGTGCAAGTGATCGTGGCCAAGATGCAGAAGATCCCCGACACCACCGAGTACCTGTCGGTGCTGAAGTCGCGGCATTCGGCGACCATCAATCCCCAGGTTGAGGGGCAAATCACCAAAATCTTCGTGAAGTCCGGCGATCGAGTCGCTGCGGGAACTCCGCTGTTGCAGATCGATCCGCTAAAGCAGCAGGCGACGGTAAGCAGCCAGCAGGCCGCGGTAGCCGCGCAGCAGGCGACCGTAGCGTACGCGAAGACGCAGCTCGACCGGCAAAAAAAGCTGTTCGAGGCCGGAGTAACGCCCAAACAGGATCTGGACAACGCCCAGTCCAACTACGACGCGCAAGCGGCGCAACTCCAGGCCCTGCAAGAGCAGGTTAACTCCGGTCAAGTCGAGCTGCACTACTACAACGTGAAAGCACCGATGGACGGAATTATCGGCGATGTTCCGGTGCGCACGGGAGATCGCGTGCAGGTGACGACATTGCTGACTACGGTGGACGAGCCCGGCGCCCTGGAAGCGTACATCTACGTGCCGGCGGACCGCGCGCGGGATTTGAAGATTGGGGTGCCCGTGCACCTGGTTGACGCGGCCGGCCGCGATATTGGGGACACACGAGTCACCTTTGTTTCGCCGCAGGTAGATACGGAGACGCAGACGGTGCTGGCGAAGGCGGCGGTGCCGAATCCTTCGGGAACGCTGCGCGTGGCGCAGCAGGTGCGGACTCAGTTGGTGTGGAGTTCGCACGAAGGAACTACGATTCCGATTCTTGCGGTGACGCGGATCAATGGGCAATTTTTCGCGTTTTTGGCGGTGAATGACGGGAAGAATACCGTGGCGCGGCAGCGATTGTTGCGCGTTGGCGATACCGTCGGAAACGACTATGCGGTCATTGACGGTATTAAGCCCGGGGATCACATCATCACTACCGGCTTGCAGTTTTTGCAGGATGGAATACCGGTGATGGAGCAGACGCCGGGTGCTGCGCCGGTGGCCGCGGCTGCGGGAGCTGCGGCGGCGCATTAGTCTGCGGTCACCGCAAAGGGGCGAGGATGAAAGAACCGGTCCGATCGATTCGCGTGAATCGAGTGCCGGGGCTGGGTGAGGTGCAGTTGGCACCGTTCGCAAAAGGCGCGAAGGATGGGGCACCCAGGAAACCTCCCGGCGCGCACAATGGCACGCGGATTGGTTTGAGCTGAGATCGTGGTTGGTGCGACTTGAATCTAGAGCTGACCTCTGACGAAGTTGGCCCGAGGATTGGAACTTGTTTGTAGATTTTTTCATACGGCGGCCGGTGTTTGCTACGGTTTGCGCTTTGCTGATTGTGCTGGGCGGAGCGATTGCGATTCCGACGCTGCCGATCGCGGAGTTCCCTAACCTTTCGCCGCCGCAGGTGGTGGTCACCAGCGTGTACATCGGCGCGAACGCGCAGACGGTGGAGTCCGCGGTGACGATTCCGCTGGAGCAAGCCATCAACGGTGTGGAGGGGATGAAGTACATCCAGTCCAACAGCGGAAACGACGGGACCAGCCAAATCACAGTGACCTTTGACGTGAGCCGCAACGTGGACCTGGCATCCGTGGACGTGCAGAACCGCGTGAACCAGGCGCTAGGACGCATGCCCAACGCGGTGAAGAACACCGGCATCATCATCACCAAGCAGATCGGTGGATTCATTTTCGGCGCGGGAGTCTATGCCGAACACGGCGAGTACGATTCGCTGTTTCTCAGCAATTACCTCGACATTTATGTGAAGGACGCGATCAAGCGCGTGAAAGGCGTGGGCGACGCAATCGTGTTCGGCGAGCGGAAATATGCGATGCGGCTGTGGCTCGATCCGGCGCGAATGGCACAACGCGGATTGACGGCGACGGGGATTCAGAACGCGCTGGCAGAACAGAACGTGCAGGTCGCAGCGGGACAAGTGGGGCAGCCGCCGTCGGACAACGGGCAGTCGTACCAGATCAGCGTGCGGGCGATCGGGCGGCTAACCGAGCCAGCGCAGTTCGACAACATCGTGCTGAAGTCGGGGACTGACGGGACGCTGGTGCGGCTCAAGGACGTGGGGCACGCGGAGCTAGGAGCGGAAAGCTACGACTCGATCCTTCGATTTAATGGGCACGATGCGGTAGGACTGGCGGTAACGCAATTGCCTGGCGCGAACGCGCTGGACGTGGATCGAGCGGCGAAGGAAGAGCTGGTCAAGCTGGCGAAGAACTTCCCGCCAGGAGTCAAGTATGCGGTGGCGTTCGACACCACCACGGTAGTGGGCGAGTCGATTAAAGACGTGCTGGTTACGCTGATCGAGGCGATTTGCCTGGTCATCATCGTGATCTATTTATTCCTGCAGGACATTCGCAGCACGCTGATTCCCACGATTACGATTCCGGTGTCGCTGGTGGGAACGTTTATTTTCGTGAAGGCATTCGGATTTTCGATCAACACGCTGACGATGTTCGGAATCACGCTGGCGACCGGCTTGGTGGTGGACGACGCGATCGTGGTGATTGAAAACGTGGAGCGGCACATCACCGAAGGCATAACGGAGCCGCATAACGCAGCTTCGGTGGCGATGAAGGAAGTGGCCGGGGCGGTAATCGCGACTTCGCTGGTGCTGGTTGCGGTGTTCGTGCCAGTGGCGCTGTTTCCGGGGACCACGGGCATTTTGTTCCGGCAATTCGCGCTGACGATCGCGTTTTCGGTTTCCATTTCCGCGTTCAATGCGTTGACCCTGACGCCCGCGCTTTCGGCGATTTTTCTGGGACATCATCGCGAACGGTCGCAAGGGCGGTTCTTCCGCCTTTTCAACCGCGCGGTGGAAGCGGGAACGAACGTGTATCGCCGTGTGCTGCACGGCGTGATTGGATGGCGACTGGCGACGCTGGCGCTGTTTATGGGTGTGCTGGGCCTGACATACTGGGTATATTCGATCGTACCGCGGTCGTTCATTCCGGAAGACGACCAGGGCTACATCATGTTCGTGATTCAGGCGCCTCAGGGTGCTTCACTGACGTATACACGAGACATCTGCGCGAAGGTGGAAGAGACGCTGGCGCATTTTCCCGAACTGACAGGAGCATTTTCGGTAGCGGGCGTGACGCAGGCGGGCAACGCCCCGAACCGCGCGATTATTTACGCGACCCTGAAGCCGTTTGCGGAACGCAAAGGGAAGGAACATACAGCCGCGGCAGTCATTGAGCGCGTGCGCCCACAGGTGATGGGCATACCGGGAGCGATTGTGGTGCCCTTCAATCCGCCGGCGGTGCAAGGGCTGGGACAATTCGGCGGATTTCAATTTGAGCTGGAAGATCTGGGGCGAAATTCGCTGCAAGACATCGCCAACGCCGCGTATCAGTTGGTGGGACAGGGCAACGCAAGCAAAGAAGTCACCGGTTTGTTTACGAGCTTCACGGCGAACGATCCGCAGTACCTGGTGAAAATCGATCGCGAGAAGGCGAAGAGCTTGCAGGTGCCCTTCAACCAGATTACCGATGCGTTGCAGGTGTACATGGGGTCGGTGTACGTGAACGATTTCGACTTCAACAATCGTTCGTACCGCGTGTATATCCAGGCAGACCAGCCGTTCCGCGCGAAGGCGAGGGACATCCGGCAATACTATTTGCGGTCGGATGCGGGAAAGATGATTCCGCTGGACAATTTGGTAGAAGTGGAGCAAACCGCGAATCCGCAGGTGATCAGCCATTTCAATTTGTTCCGTTCGGCGGAGATCAACGGCAACGCAGCGCCGGGACGCAGCTCCGGGCAGGCGATCGAGGATATGGAAGCGCTGGCGAGGAAGGTGCTGCCGGCGGGCATGACGTTTGAGTGGAGCGGATTGTCCCTGGAAGAGCTGGAATCGGGCGGGAAAGCGGCGCTGCTGTTCGGGTTGGGATTGGTTTTCGTCTATCTGACGCTGGCGGCACAGTATGAGAGCTTCATTTTGCCGTTCATCGTGCTACTGGCGGTGCCGGTGGCGTTGCTGGGCGCGGTGGGGGCACAGGCGCTGCGCGGATTGCAGAATGACGTGTATTGCCAGATCGGATTGGTGATGCTGATCGGCTTGTCGAGTAAAAACGCCATTCTGATCGTGGAGTTTGCCGAACAGTTGCGCGGGCAGGGATTGTCGATCGTGGAAGCGGCGATTGAAGCGGCGAGAATCCGGCTACGGCCGATTTTGATGACGTCGCTGGCGTTTATTTTGGGCGTGGTGCCGCTGGTGTTTGCGTCGGGGGCGGGCAAGGCGGGGCGGCAGTCGGTGGGCACAACGGTGTTTGGCGGAATGATCGCGGCGACGACGCTGAACTTGTTGTTCATTCCGGTGTTGTATGTGCTGGTGCGCAGCCTGGTGCCCAGCGGGCGAACACATAGCGAGCCAGCCGCGGAGCCCGCGGACTAGAGTTGCCGGTGGCGAGAATGGGGAGCGGAACGGCGGCGAGAGCGGGAGACGCCGTGGTTTCTGGAGATTCTTCTAATGTGTTTGCCCGCAAGAGATTCCTGCGCGTTGCCTGCTTCGAAATACTTCAAACGACAGCCAAAGTCTGGTGCCGGCCTGCCGATAGAGCAGGTAGGTCGTAGTGTATCTTGCCAAAACAAGAAGGAGACGTCTGGCGGTCAGCCCAATCAGGCAATCGCATTCGACGGAGCAGGAAAAACCGGCTGCACCAGCGACCAACCGGGCGCAAAATGGACCGTCTCAAGACGCCGCGACCTGGATCGCCCCAGCAAGGCCACGCGGAGGGCACACAAGGGACGCCGGCGGCAGTAACCACAGAAAACCAAGCCGGCTACGAACAGAAGCGAAAGCAATCGGATCATGAGAGTAAGGGCACGCGAGTCAATGTCTACGCGTAAAGTTCTGGGGATGAGGTGCCCGCCCAGCAAGCTGGCTCACGGTCACGAAGATGATCACCTCTTGACGTTTTAGTGACAATAGGCCGAGAAGGCGCCGGTATTTTGGGGCTCCGGCGATTGTCACGAGTGTGTCTCCAGTCTGTCAATTGTTCCCTGCCTCGGTCCCAGGCTGCATTTTTCGCGGTACAGTTATTCTGCCTGTGACCTTGCCGTGACAAAACAACACCTGAGCAACTGCGCCGTCGTCGCGCTGTGTGTCGACATCCTTGTGGCCGGGGCGTACTACGAGTTCGCCGCCGTTTCACTGGCGCCGCTACGCGCTCCGCGGCATTTTCGTGGTTGGTAGCCGCTCGTTCATCGGAGACGTGTCAATCGCGGCTCCAGGCGCTAAACTCTCGGCAAACTATTTCAGAGGCTTCATACCATGGGGCGAGCGCTTTTCCATTTTCGCAAGCCAGTGTCTTCCCCTGTGGAATACTCAACGGAAGCGCCGGCAACGCGCTGACAAATTTTGCGCGCTTTCCGGCCTGAAGCCAGCATGAAGGAGGAGTTTGCATGACATCTCCATTCCATCGCCGACCGCAACTCCGGCGCTGCGCGCTGCTGTTTTGCTCGTTACTTGAAGTCACCTCTCTTGCGCATGCTCAAACGGCCGCCACGCCCGCGTCTGATGCCGCCACAAACTCCGACGTCCAGCCCGAGCTCGCCGGCAAGATCGAGCGCCTGACCAAGTCTCTCGAACAGACGCAAGTGGAACTCGCGCAATCCCGCAGCGAAATCCAGCAGTTGCGCGCCAGCCTCCAGCAAGTTCTGGATCGCATGAACGCCGCCACGCCACGTGGAGCCGCGGCATCGGCGTCGAATTCAGCCCCTTCCGATTCGTCCGCAAGTGCTGCCGCGCAAACGAAGTCCGACGAGTCCCACGCGGCCCCCGCGAAAATCTCCCAGGACGACTGGGACATCCTTAACGCCCGTATCGACGAACAGCGCCAAATCAAGGTAGAAAGCGGCTCGCGCTTCCGCCTTAAACTCTCTGGCCTCGCCCTGTTCAACGCCTTCGCGGGCTTCGGTCAGGTCGACAACGTTGAATTGCCGGCCATCGCCGTGCCCAGGTTCTACGGCTATTCCGACGGAAATGTGGGCGCCTCGGTGCGCCAATCCATCGTCGGACTGACAGGTATCGGCCCTACAGTTTTCGGCGCGCGCACCAGCGCCGACCTGCAGATGGATTTCTTCGGCGGCGTGCCAAATTCCTACGGCGCGACCAGCGCGGGCCTCGCCGAAGTCCGCCTTGCCCGGATCCGCCTCGACTGGAAAGACACCTCGGTCGTGGCCGGCCTCGACTACCCATTTTTCTCGCCCAACCTTCCGACCACTTATATGTCCGTGGTCGTCCCCGGCTTCGCGTCCGCCGGAAACCTCTGGAACTGGACACCGACGATCCGCGTTGAACACCGCTTCGGCGGCCCGCTCGCCGCGTTCAAGGTGGAAGCGGGCTTCCTCGATCCCTCCTCGTCGATCTACATCAGCGCAGACGCGAATCCGCGCGTCGTTTCACCGACAGAAAACTCTCGCCAGCCTACCTATGCGGTTCGCGTTTCCGCCGGAACCAAGTCCGAAGAACGCCCGGCCATCATCGGTTTCTCCGGGATGTACTCCCCGCAGCGTTTCGTTTTCGGTTACAGTGTCGCGGGTTGGGCGGGGACACTCGACTGGCGATTCTCGCTGCTGCCGCACACCGAACTCAACGGCGAATTTTTCACGGGTCACGGCCTGGACGGATTCGGCGGCGTTCCGCTGAGCCCGCTGCGTCCCACCGACCCGTTCGAGTACGCTGCGGTCACCGCTCCCGAGCTCGCCAACATGGGCGTGATCGGCGGGTGGTCGCAATTTAAAGTTAGAGTGAACGCGCGCAATGAATTCAACGTGGCGGCCGGCACCGGCGGCCGCCACTCCGATGATCTGCGCCAGGCTGCGGCCAACAACTATTTCATCAGCACCGTTCCAGCGCGCAATCAGATGATGTTTGTCAACTACGTGTTCCGGCCGCGCTCCGATCTGCTTTTCTCGGTGGAGTATCGGCGACTTCGCACCTACGAGGTCAACGGTCCGCCTGCGAGTGCAGGCCAGCTAGGTCTAGCCATGGGGTTTCTTTTCTAAATCGCGTATGAGACTTCGCTTCTTCATCTTGACCGTGCTTCTGGCCGCGTTCGTGGTCGCGCCTGGCCCCGCGCAGTCCACCAGTCCCAACGACGCGGGGTCCTCGGACGTGACCGGCGAAGTGAATCTGCTACAAGGCAAGTCCGGTCATGCAGGTGACGCTTCCCGTGTGGTCGTCTGGTTGACTCCCCTGGAGCCGGTCCAGAAAATTCACTCCGCAAATGACAAAGGCCGCTATCGGCTGATCCAGCGAAATAAGCATTTCGAACCGAGCCTGCTCGTGGTTCCGGTCGGCAGCGTGGTCGATTTCCCCAATCTCGACCCGTGGTTCCACAACGTGTTTTCGCTGTACCGCGGGAAACGATTCGACCTCGGCCTCTACCAGGCCGGCGCACAACGTTCGGTCCAATTCGATCGCCCCGGGCCTTCCTATCTGTTCTGCAATATCCACCCGGAAATGACCGGCGTCGTTCTGGCTATCGACTCGGAGTTCTTCGGCGTCTCCGACAAAGCAGGCCACTACGCCATCGCCAATGTTCCTGCCGGCAAATACCTGCTTCACGTCTGGTATGAAAATGCCAGCCCTGAAGCTCTACAAGAATTGCAGCGCAATGTCAAAATGGAAGGCGGCAGTCGCGCCCTTCCGACGATTTCGGTTTCGGTCCTGGCCCAGCCTCGCACCGAGCACAAGAACAAATACGGCCAGGACTACGACCCCGAGGAACTTAAACCCGACTACTAGGAGCATCGGACTTTCGCTTTAAAGGCGGTGAATGTGGGCGCAAGCATTGGCCGGACACCAGTCTGCGGCCTGAAAAGTAGCTGGCAACCAAAATTTAATTTTTGGAACCATAACGCTGAGTGAAGGACACAACTAAAATGGACACCGTTCTCGTAGTCGAAGACTCTCGGGCCATGCAGCGAACCCTCCAGCGACTACTGGAGGCCGACTCGCTGCAGGTTCAGATCGCGTCTGACGGAATCGCGGGCCTCGAGGCTTTTCGTAAACAACCTCCAAGCGCCGTGCTCCTGGACTTGAAACTCCCGGGCCTCTCCGGCAAGGAACTTTGCCGCGAATTCAAAAATATTGCTGCGTCCGTGCCGATCGTGGTGCTCAGCGCCAACGCCGAAGTCGAGGACAAAGTCCTGCTCCTTGAGCTGGGCGCCGACGACTACGTCACCAAACCTTTCAGCCCCCGCGAGCTGCTCGCGCGCGTCCGGCGCGCCATGCGTCGCGGCGCAAGCAAGGCCCAACCGATCTCCAGTGTGCCGGCAAAGACCGTCAGCCACGAAGTCCTCACCTTTGGTGATGCCCATGTGGACTTCACCAGCATGGAAGCCACGCACGCCGGCAAGTCTGTCACACTCACGGCGCAGGAATTCAAGCTCCTGAAATTCTTTGCCTCGTCTCCGGGCCGTGTCCTGTCTCGCGACGAATTGCTCAACGAAGTCTGGGGTTACCAGAACTATCCCTCCACCCGCACCGTGGATAACCACATCCTGCGGCTCCGCCAAAAACTTGAACCCGACTCCGCCAATCCGCGCTACTTCCTGACCATCCACGGCGCCGGCTACAAATTCGTTCCCGGCACTGCAAATGCAGCGGCAAGCGCCAACGCAGGAGCCAAGGCCTAAACACCGTCATCGGGCCCACTCATGATCCACTTCCGCCTCAGAACTCAGCTCTTTCTCGCCACACTGCTCACGGTGTGCGGCCTGACCGGCGGAGTCTTGCTCTTCATTCGGCACACCATCAGCGTTGAGACGCAGCGCCAGGTTCGAGATGGCACCGAAGATTCCGTGCGCGCTTTCGAGTCCGTGCAGCATCAGCGGGAGCGCCAGCTTTCCATTGCCGCCGCGATGATCGCCGACCTGCCGCCGCTGCAAGCGATGATGACTACTGATGACGCGCCCACTATTCAGGACGCCTCGACGCGCTACTGGAAGCTCGCCGGCAGCGATCTCTTCGTCCTCGCAAAAATCGATCGACAAGTCGTCGCCTTGCATATGAACACGCCTGGATGGCCAGCCGAAGCCGCGCAACGCGACCTTAGCCGTTCGGTCGATCAGGGCGACGACGCCTCATGGTGGTACGACAACGGCCGCCTCTATCAAGTCTTCCTGCGGCGTGTCAGCAAGGGGGTTGGCAACGAGTCGCGCGAACTCGGCTGGCTGGCCATCGGTTATCAGGTCAACGCCAGTCTCGCTCAGCAACTCGCTCTCGTCGCCAAGAATCAGATTGCGTTGGCCACCGGCACCGACGTCATCGCGTCCACGCTATCCCCCAAAGATGAAGCGACCCTCGAAACGCGCATCAAAGAGGACACTGAGCACTCCCTGACTGAGGGTCGCGAAGTCGCGCTCGACTCCGGTCATTACGCCTATGACTCCGTCCTGCTCCACGGCGCGTTGCCCTCGCCCGTGAGGTGCTACGTGCTGATGCCGCTGGCGCCGGTCAGCAGCTTCCTCAAACATCTGAATCGCACGATTTACATTCTGGCCGGCTCCGCCGTTCTGTTCGGCGCGCTTCTTTTTGGCTTTCTGTCGAGCACCATAACGCGACCCCTCGATAACCTGGTCGCGGGCGTGCGCGCACTGGCTGCTGGTGATTATACGTACTCAATTAAGCCCGAAGGCACTACCGAAGTCGCGGAACTGAGCTCCGCGTTCGCCAAAATGCGCGGCGACCTGCTCGCGTCGCAGCGGCAGCAGATCGAAACCGAGCGCGTGGCCGCCATCGGCCGCGCCGCAAGTTCCCTATCCCACGACCTGCGCCACTACCTGGCTGCCGTGGTAGCCAACGCCGAGTTCCTTTACGAAGCCGATGAGCTCAAGCTCGACAAGCACGAGATCTACAAGGAAATCCAGACGGCCTCAAATCAGATGACCGACCTGATCGATTCCCTCCGCGAACTCGCCCACCAGCGCCGCGCCATCTCGCCGGTGGCCACCAGCCTGGACCAGATTTTGCGCCGCGCCATCGAAGCGGTGAAGGTCCGCCCCGAATTTCGCAATCGCCAGGTCGTCGTGGTCGCCAACGGCGACGTCGAGGGCGTCTTCGACCCCAGGAAGCTTGAGCGGGTCTTCTTTAATTTGCTGCTGAATGCCTGCGAAGCCACTCCCGATGGCCACCATCGCATCACCGTCGACGTGCAAAGCCGCCGTGATTGGTTCGAAATCCGCGTCATCGACCAGGGCCCCGGCGTGCCTCCCGCGATTCGCGATCACGTCTTCGACCCCTTCGTCAGCTCCGGCAAGTCCAATGGCACCGGCCTCGGCCTCGCCATCGTCAGCAAGATCGTGCACGACCATGGCGGCGCGGTTGCCGTCGAAAGCACTTCGGAAACTGGCACGGTCATGCTGGTGACATTGCCTCGGGCCTACCAGCAGGTCGGCTCGCCAACCGACTCCACTGTCGCTTGAAGCAATCTGTGTGGGGGGAACAAACAGTGCGCCGTCGTTTGCGACCTCTCCGCGGAAGTACTCTATGGAAAACGAACGGTGGACTAAGGGGGAGGACCTAGGGACAGCGCAGAGGTAACGAACGGTGAGCCTGTTCAAATTGAGGTTGTCAGAAATTGAGGGTGAAGGAAATTCTAGGTTCTCATGCCGTGGACGTTAATTACGAATCCGTTGAAATTGTTCGCAGACGCGGCTCATACCTCAAATATTCTTCCGGGAACTACCAAACTGACATCTCGTTAGCTCGGATTTGACGGCGCTATTCTAGACCATCTGCAAGAGCATTACAGCGTGATGGACGATGAGAAGTTGGTCGCTGGCAAAACCGGAACAATGACACTAGCTGATAATCAGCGGCGCAGTAACTCCGCCGTAATTCCCCTGATCAGTCCTTTAGAGCCGCTCTTGCAAATTTCCCAATTGCCTTGCGCAATCTCAGTTTGTCCCTAGCGCTCATCGGAGCGCGGCTTTTTGAGCTAACCTCAAGAAGAACGTTCGCCAACTTGGCTTCGCGTGATTCTTTCGGCAGCTTTTTCTTGGACTTGCCTGCCACAGTCTTTAGATCAGCAACGGTAAGACAACGAGACAACATAATACCCCTGATCGTCTATTGATAGGAGCATTAGAAGAAAGAAGGAGCGACGTGTCCCAGCCCTACCGCTTCGTTTCCCGGAAGCGTACCACGCCACCCCTCCCGACGAGGACGGTAGGCCTTCTGCCTTTCGAGGACAATACCCTGGGGACCTTCGTACAGGACGTCTATTCGTTCTAGGTCTGGTCGAAGCTCGCGCCACCAGTGCCCTACTGAAGCCATTCTCTGGGTAGACTGAAAAATTTAGTCTAGGGGTGCAAATACGAGAAACAGCATTCCGACTTCTCGTAACCTTTCCCCCAGCAACTAGCGTTTTGCATTTACTTCTGTCATTAGTTTTTAATTAACTGTAGACATATATTATTGAAGAGCTGCGCGCC